>ULRN01022431.1_pt1 | contig 66929 bp, 50 predicted proteins | sample 1955461 | NCBI WGS metagenome assembly ULRN01 (sample SAMEA4835683, study PRJEB28245) | human gut metagenome | biome: gut microbiome; material: fecal sample | place: Denmark | collected 2008 | reverse complement strand
TTTGCTTTCATTTTAGTAACTTTGAGCCATTGGAAACAGCTTATTCTCTATTAAAAGCTATTAATCAATGGATTACAAAGCACATCAGAATTAAAAAAACAGATATTGTTTCCATTAAAAATCCCGCTTGACAGCGGGATTTTTCTTTTCAAAACAGCTCCAATTGCTGTCCAGGAGTATTCACTTCCATCGTTTTCTTTCCATAAAAAAGTTCAATATTCCCAAACTGCTTATCCGTAATACACATGATTCCGACATTCCCATGCTCCGGAAGAAAAGATTTAACTCTTTTTATATGTACGGCCGCATTCTCGCTACTGGCACAATGACGGACATAAATAGAAAACTGAAACATTGTAAATCCATCTCTTTGTAGATTCTTCCTGAAATCCACATATGCCTTTTTCTCCTTCTTCGTCTCGGTAGGCAAATCAAACAACACAAGTACCCACATAACACGATATTCGCTAAACCGATCCATATTACATTTCCGGATAAGAGATTCTACGCAATTCGCCACTAAAGCACTTATACAGAGAAGCCGTAGTTTGCCCGACAGCCACCATCAACGGACTACGTTTTCCTGATATATAAGTTTCTAGCACAGGAATAGTAAGCAGCTGCGCTTTCAACTCTCTCGTTAGTTCCGCATAATCCACACCCTGTTTTATGATACCACAGACCAATTGATCCACATACGGACGATAAGGCTCCATGATGTCATCCGCCAAGCAATAAGCATTATAACGATTATGATGGTGAATACCTAAAGTAGGCAAAAGTCCACTTGCCACTAAGCTACGAGCAACAACTGCCCGCAGAATAGCATATCCATAATTCAACAGATTGTTCGGGGGAATGCCCTCCCTGTCTCTTGTGAAACCTTCTATCCGAAACAAATTCTTCCAATAATAAGCAGCCGCACGGGCTTCCAGGTTACTCGTATCTCCGCTTTTCACATCCGAAGCCCATGCGTACATACATTTCACTTCCGCGCCAGAACATTCTTTCAATACGGCTGCCTGATTTTCAATCTTCGTCTTTATGGTCTGCTGCCAAAGCTGTTTCTTTAACGGTAAAGAGGCATCCAACTGTTGCCGGAATCTTTCGTTTTGCGTCGTGTTCCCATACAAAGGAAGCATCAAACCAACCGGCATACTTTTACTGTTACATGTAATGACAGCACAATTATTTTCAAGCAAAGCTTCCAACACGCCCGAAGAGATAGTGATCTGCTTGTGATCCAGTACCACAACTCCAATATCCTCAATGGGTTTAGTCACTTCTGAAGTTCGTTTGAAACTTTCAGGCAACGTATCGTTCCTGACTACCTCCGGTAATTTTATCATCAACTGAGCATTTTTCAGAGATAGATAAACGGGGTTTCCAAAATAAAGGGTTTTCTTGATCATAAGCAGTTAGATTTTAAATTACTATCAAACTCTAGCAGGTATTACTAATATTCTCCCACTGATACTATTTGTCCAATGTGATTAATTCTGACTTTGACAATATCTTTAATAGCCTTCAATCCCAATTGCCATTTATATGTTATACCTAATAAAGCTTTTCGTTCTTGAACATCTGTTTCCAAATGATGTCTAAAACAATAATTTCTTGTGGAAAATTTCTGCACCCTAAACAAATTCGGACTAATCACCACATAATTATCCGGATCCAACAAATTCACCTCCTTTGGATTGAAGCCCGTCTTTTCATTCGGGAACACGAAATATTCATTCTGCTTCATGCTAAACAAAAATTGCCAACCTTCACTTTTTCTGTAATCCTTGTCAATAATAGGAAGTCCTAAATTAGCCCGTGTTACAGCCTCAAAGAAGGGGACAACCACCTCGTCCAGTTCATACATCAGATTACCATCCTCATCAAACGTCACCTGTCCTTTCTTGTCTAAAACAGGTTTACGATAAATAGCCACATGATGGTTGTTTCCGGTATTCACAAAATCCACAGGGATTTGTTTTCCATTTTCATCCCATATCGGATTCCCATTCTTATCTTTCTTCACGTGTATCGATTGGGCATTATTGATTCCTCGAATGCTAACCCGCTTGATGCTTATTCCCTTTTCCTTATTCAGCCATATCGGATTTTCATCCAAATTGACAAATGCCTTTTTGGGGTCTCCACCGTATTCTTTCAAACGCTGTTCTAAAATAGCACGTACCTTTACATCAACTACTTTATCCACATTCAAAGCAGGATCGACCGGTTTTCGGATAGTATAAATAGTTTCAAATTCAACTGTTTGTACCTTCTCCGGAACTCGTATGGTCTGATACTTATCAGCATAAAGCGGATTCTTTTCCAATGTATTCTTTCCTGTAAATGCTTTCTTTGGATCATTACCGAATGTTTCCAACCGTTTAAGTAAGGCATTTCGATAAGCCTGTTTACTCACAGTCGCTATTTTAGCCACATCAAAAGAAGCATTCACCTTTTCTATTTTTGTAACATATTGTTTGAGACTACCATAAACCGTTTCCAAATGCAACTGACCTCGCGGAGTTTGCTGTATTTTCGTATTTTCACCCTTTTTCTTTTTTGTTCGATTTACATTGACAGTCACAACCTTGTTCTTAGCCTTAATAGATACCAACAGGTTTTCCAAATGCCGTTTGGCTTCTACCCGGAATTGCTCCAATGGAATAGGAGGCAAAGCTCTTCCTTTGTCAAAATAACGGGTCTTGATACCTATTATATTCGTATGGTTTCTATTGTCTGAATCTTGTGCCGCATTTTTATTATTGAAATACTGAATAAACGCATCTTTTGTAAAAGCTACCGTCAGCGCATCCATCGCATGATGCCGATGGTCATTCCTTTTTGTCCAATCCTTTATTCTTTTGATTTTTCTTCCATCCTTATCTTCGTATGTTTCCACAAAACCCAAGGCTTCATATTTGGGCAGGTTCAGTTCTTTCATTACATCCACCAATTGCCAGTCTTCACGCAATTGGTCTGTAATGGAACCGGTAGTTGCCACTACTCTATGGCAGATTTCGTTCAACATAGCGAGTGCTTTTTTCGCTATATATTGTGTATTTCTCAAATCCCTATCAATGAAACCATCCGGTATATCCTTCTGTTCCATTTTCAATTTCCGAAGTTTCGCCTTTTTGTCATTGAACAAGCTTTCGCAACGATTTATATATTGTTGCAAGCCCTCTTCTCCATATTTTTCTTTTACAAAATCATAAGCGGTCTTATTTCCCTTTTCTATATTAATAGCCTTATACTCCAATGTCTTGTTAGATAAAGAATCATCAAAAAGACGGGATTGAGGAATAATATGTTCTATATCTATCTCCTTACTGAAAATCTTTTCTTTAGGTATATATTGATTGGAATACAATGTTTTATATCCATTATCTTTCAACTCTTCATAAAGTTTGTAACGGATAATATCATTGCGGCTCACGTTCATCATACCAAATTCAGCTTGCAACAATTTACGGATCTCCTCATGCTCACGGGTATTCTTTGCGATAGCTTTCGTCAGTTCCTCACGTTCTTTGGCACTCTTCTTTAATTCGCGAGCCAATTCCACTCGGATTTCATCGGGTTTTCCATACGTATCAATGATTGTATTGATTACATTCACCATCTGATTCAAAATCTTTTCAACCACCGGATTTCGTAGACTGTTTTTAGGAAGAACCTCCAGTTTGTCCTTTAAAACCTTATTTTCTATCTCCTCCTTGGTCAGTGAAGATTTGGAATGACGATAACCGGCATATTCACAAGCCACATCATACTGATTACCCTCTTTCAAAGAAGGTAAAATCCTTTTAATGGCTTTCGCGCTCAAACTTCCGTAATCATCTTGAAACGAAAGACTGGCTAGCTCTACAGCATATTCTTTCTCAACTCCGCAAAGTTGCATGATCTTTTCAATCAGTTTGCCGTTACCGGTCGGCGTATTATCTCCTTCAAAAGAATACAACAGATGCCAAAGTCTGAAATAAGGTTGCATCTCGAACTCTTTCCCTTCTTTGGTTAAGTCAATGGTAAACAGATTCGTATTCCAACCTAAATCGGTAAAGATAGTTCTTAGCTGTCTGATTATCTCATCTGTCGGTTTCTTAAAATCCAACGGTTCATAGCCATACTTTTCTATCATTTTGCTATAGGCAGAAAAGAGAGAAAACCCTGTGCGATTTCCATCTATTTGTTTGAAGTTCAAATCCAATTCCTGTGGATTTTCAAATAAGAGCTTCAACACATCTGCTTTCTTCATGTTTTCTTTTATCGCAAGTTCTTTTGCCAGTATTTCTTTTTCTTCTGGATACAAAGCCCTACTTTCGCTTGCCGACAAAGCATTTCTTTTCTTCTCTCTTCCCAATACCTTTATGTCATTCAATGTCTGCCATATCTTAAATTCCTGAAACAATGGATGCGAACGAGGTATCACCTTGCATCCTATGACTTTGGTCTGTTTCTTTCCATCCTTTTCTACTACAATCTCCAACCTTTCAAACTCACAGAAACTAATCAAGCCTTTCTGACTTTTCAGACGTCGTTGGTAAAAGATGATCATATCGCGAATCTCTTTTTTCAATTCAGCCGTCAATTCCTTATGAAATTCTGCCTGCTTTTCCCAAATTCTATCAAATTCATCCAAATAATCCTGCCGATAGAATACCATATTGCGCAAACTTGCATGGGGATTCTTGTCTAACTCAGCCATCTGATACTGTCCGACCGTTTGATGATTAAAGTATAACACTTTGCTCCTATCACTAATGGCTCCCAAATAACCACTAGACGCATTTATCTGACCATTGATCTCTTGCAATACTACGGCTATCTCTTCCAAACCTAATTGTTCAGTAAGAGCTTGCGCACGCCAACGATAATTTTCCTTTTTCAGTTCATACCCCTTAGTCGTCCGTTTAAGACCGACAAGTTTACATTCTTTTTCTATCGTTTCATTCTTTGCTTCTCTGTCATTCCAGCTAACCACTTCTTCTTTCCAAACAAAATAGTTAGCCAAAATAGCCCATGTCTGGCTTCTGTTTTTTCCTTTGATTTCTTCTTTGGCGGCATCACAGAAAACATCAGGATGAAATTGCTTTTGAACATTCCATATTCTATCCAACTCTTCTTGCAAATCAGAACGGTAAAAGTCTGGCAAAACTTTCTTGCCCGATTCAAGTAACCGCGAACAAAGTTGCCCCGGAGTCAAATCCTCCTCATACAGCTTTTTAGCAATCTCCATTCCATCAATCAAAACTCCATCTTCTTCCCTTTTTGCCTTTCGACTACTTTTATATCCACGTTTTTTATTAATCATCAATAAGACACGGGATAGCTCCTCTAAAGAAATCTCTTCTTCAGCAGCTTTAGCCCGTAAACGACAGGTTTCAAAAGTAGTTCTGTTTCCTTGTTCCGAAAGGATAGTTTCGTCGGTAATAAAACCCAGCTCTTTCAAAAATTCAACCAACGCATCACGACGTAATTTATATCGCTGCAAATTACGGCGCATACTTCTTTTAAGGGTTCTTTCCGCATTTGTAGTGATACTTTTCCCTTTTTCAAAGTTCTGCGTTTCATCTACTGTCAAGGGATTTACTCTCACACCTAATCGGATGATTGACGAGACTTCCTCATCTGTCTCCGCTTCGTTCACCAACGCCCACCCTATACTATTTGTCCCTAAATCCAAGCCTAAAATCCTTTTCATGGTATGTTATCTTTACATTTTCCCAAATATAAAAATTTTATTTCAGAGACACTTGCACGCAAGCATTCCATTTCATATATTTGCCATACTAAAATGAAGCAAATCACAATAAGGATTATTCCGTTGTGAAAACATTAGGTTCCCTCGCCCTTCTGCGGGGGATTTTTTTATGCTACGAAGTTCTAAAATCAGCCTAAATGCCAGCTTGGTAGAAACTCGTGGAAAGGACAGTATATCTTCTATGCCACTTGCAGTATATATTAAATGACAAAGTAAGTAGTACTTACTTTTACGGCATATTCCTCAATCCATATAAGACAAATTCCAGCTCAGTAGCAAATCATAGAGGATAGGCATATAGTTTTTCCAGTCGGAAAAAGAAAGAACCTCTTGTCGATCCCTCCCCCCAAAAAGTATCTTAAGCGCATCGGCTCACGCACCTAAGATACTTTACCTATACATCTAAGATACTTTGCCAACGAAGTTATGACACAAAAAAGGGAGACTCTTTTAGAATCTCCCTCGTGATCGGGCTGGGATTCGAACCCAGGACCCACAGCTTAGAAGGCTGTTGCTCTATCCAGCTGAGCTACCTGACCATCCTTATTTTCGTGGTGCAAAGGTAAGGATTTTTCTTTTCCTTGCAAACTTTTAGTACACTTTTTTACATATTGAATTTAGAATGGATAACCAACGGCAAAATGCAAGGCGAAATTATCCTTGAAATTAGGACGGGTTATCGCCCAACGCCTAGACTTTTTCTCCTGAGGATTATAAGCCTTGAAGCCTGTATCTAAACGTAGTAGAAAGAAATCAAAGTCCAAACGAAGTCCCAAACCATAGGAAACAGCGATCTCCTTGTAAAAACGAGAGAAATCAAAGTTTCCAGCCTTATAGCGTTCATCAGATACATTCCGGGTCCATATGTTTCCGGCATCTATGTAAGCCGCCAATTCAAACTTCCAAAAAAGTTTCGTTCGATATTCCAAGTTCAAATCCAAGCGGATATCCCCCGATTGAAGAGCGAAAGAAGTCGTGCTGTCAACTTCCATACTACCCGGACCTAACTCTCGTACAGACCATCCCCGGACACTATTCGCTCCCCCCGAGAAATAAGCACGCTCAAAAGGTAAATAGTTTGAGTTACCATAAGCCATCCCCACTCCCACTCCTATATGGAAAGCTAACTTGTTACGACTGTCAAGCACGATTCCTTTACTAAAATCGAAATCCAATTTCACATATTGCGCATATTCCGTACCAAACAACTCATAATAACCGTCATCATTTTTCTTCGCCCCCGTAAGATGCGAAAAGGCACTCAACAAATTCCCTGCGACCTCGACCGACGCACGTAGGGAATGTGTGTTTCTCAAACGATTCTGGGGAGAATAATTACTGAAGGAATAAGTATATCCCGAACTCATGATAAAATGGTTCGTATAGTTATACAACACCATATAATCCGGCAAGCTATTGATAAAGTCCATATTCTTATCCGGCAAATACACATAGTTCAAGTCTACAAGCTTAAAGGTATGGCGTGCCTGTGTATTGCCCCGATCTTGCCAAATATAACTCCAACCACCAGATAGAATCGCCCTCGTATACTCCGGACGTTTTTGCAGGTTGTAACTTATTTTCGCTTCAGTTGACGCACGTAGCCGCCTACGAAAATCCGAACTCAAGAACGGGAACAAGAAACGAGGAAACAGCAAGGACCCTTCCGCACCTAACTCCCAGTAATTACCAAAGCCATTCGCCTTATTTCCGGATAACGCCTCGTAAGCCCCTCTCACCCTCGCCGAGAACAGCTCCGATCCTCGGAAGATATTCCTATGCTGATAATTCAAGCTGGAGGCAAACCCATAGTCACCCGCCGAGTTAGTACCTTCCAAATCCACTCCCACCGTATTTATCTTCGCGGGAGAAGTGAGAATGTAACAATCCAACTTCATCGTATCCCGCTCCTCTACTTCCGTAAAACGTATATTTACGTTCCTCAAAGCCCTTAGAGAAGCGAACGCCGAATAGGTCTGCTCTATATTCTTCTCACTAAATAATTGCCCCGGACGAATATAAGTACTCCTCCGGAGCACGCTCGGACGGATACTCTTCCCGTTCCGGCCATATACGATATTCACCCCTGCGCTGAGCATCGTATCTGTAGCCATGAAACTAGCGTCCTCTCCTACCCCCATCGGATTATAATCGGTTAAGACCGTTACATCCTTAATATAATACTGACGATGCGGCTGATCCTCTACCGACCCATTGGGCAACACCTTCCGATAAGGTTTCATGGACATATCAAGATCCACGACATTTTGGTTAAAAGAACTATCAGCGATATATCCTAAATAATCCCGATTAAAACCATAATACCCGTTCCAGCGAAGTAAGGTCGTAATACGCTCCCGCTCCTTGTCCAATATATCCCGGTCAAATAAAGTTCCTTCCTTAACTAATTGGTTATACTCTTCCTGTGAGGACCGGAACGCAGAAGCTAAGGGAGAGCGGCGAGGCGCTTTCAGATGTGCCAAACTATCAATTTTCGGATCGGGGAACTTCATCGTGTAATTGCGTATCCTATACGGATCGTTCGCCTTTATATGGTAAGTTACAACCGCTTTCTTATGGCGTGCCGTATCGATCGTCGTTGATACATCCGCATGGACATACCCTTTATTAATGTAAAAACGCTCTAGTTCCATGGCGGACTGTTCCACCAACATCGTATCCAGCACCACGGGAGGCTCACCAATCCTACGTAACTGTTTATTGATCCATTTCTTCTCATTCTTACCAGACCAATCATAGACAAACAACTGCCACTTCATCAGACCAAACACCTTGAAGTTTGGTTGCTGCCTAAGATAAGATTTTAAATCCGCAGACTTATAATCCTTGTTATCCGACACGATCTCCACCTTATCCAGCAAATATTCCCCATCCGGCACAAACTTGGTCGTACTACAAGAGGCTAGCAGTAGTACGATACAGATAAAATAGCATATACGTAGAGATCGATTCATCATTCCAAGCTTTTTACGATCGCGAATGTACTGGAATTTAAAGAATTTACCGTACTTTTGTTTTGTAAAAAGAACTAAGATGCTAAGCAAGACCAAAGTCAAATACATCCGTTCTCTGGAATTAAAGAAATTCCGGAATGAAAATAATGTTTTTGTAGCCGAAGGAAATAAATTGGTAGCCGATATGTTACCGGCCTTTGAATGTGAGTTATTAATAGCCAAGCCATCTTGGATGGCTACACAAGGCGATATTCCGGCCAAGGAGTTATTGGTAGCGGAAGAAGATGATATTCGTAAAGCCAGCTTCCTGAAAAATCCCCAAGATGTACTCGCGATCTTTAAACGCCCCAATTGGGATATAACGGAAATAACGCCGGAAAAGGAGCTTGTTCTCGCATTAGACGGAATCCAAGATCCGGGCAACTTAGGTACGATCATCCGGTTAGCGGACTGGTTCGGTATTTCCCATATCGTATGCAGCAAAGATACCGCCGATGTTTTCAGTCCAAAAACCGTACAAGCCACTATGGGTGCGCTTGCCCACGTAAAAATACATTACACCGATCTGGAAACGTTCTTACAGGCCCAATCTGCCCAAGCCATACCTTTATACGGCACCTTCCTTGGCGGAGAAAACTTATATGAGAAAACCTTATCCGGAAACGGTATCTTGATAATGGGTAATGAAGGAAATGGAATACGTCCCGCCATCGAGGCTTTTGTAAACGAAAAATTGTATATCCCGAACTATCCGGAAGGAAGAGATACCTCAGAGTCTCTCAATGTGGCCATCGCTACAGCCGTGGTCTGTGCCGAGTTTCGCAGACGCCAAGGGAATCCCGCTTAAACGATATATATGGACTGAACAACCCGGCGTAATCTTTTCGGTTAACGCCGGCCAAGATCCCATCACCTGCTTAAAACCAATCGCCGGTTCCGAGGAAAGAACCGGCACCAGCACTCCATCATAAAAAGCGGTTCCAGCGATCTCCTCATTCAACGGGTAAACACCATGAAACGCACCATTATCATCCAGTTCGATATAATGCATACGATAAACCTGCTTACACCAAACGTAATGAGCGGCAATTCTTCTCATAAGTACAATAAACAAATAGAGAGATTACTTAATAGAATCCTTAGGTAATTCGGCAAGCTCCTTACCATAGTTATATTTCATCAAGCTTAAGCTATCTATATACACCTTATAATAAGTCGTATCCATATTATCCATACGGATATATCCAAACACACGCTTTACTTTCTTAGTTGGTATAGTCTTCAAGATCGTCTCATGATATCCATCTTTCGTGATCTTACTATTCACCGTCAAGGTCGTATCACCTTGGTCCGCGCTTAAACGTACCTCCGGCTTATAAGCCATTTTGTTATTCAATCCCCAGACACGCATGCCCAGCACGAAACTACTGCCCGAGGAATAATTCGTTTCCGGACGTATATCGAAAGTCACCCCATTAAATACAGAGGTAGGAGACAAGACCAGATAAGAACGGCGAGGCCAAATATCCACAGAATCCCGGTTCGATACCGGCGCAGCGTCCGCCTGCACATCCCCTAAGTTATTGATCCGTTTATTAAGATCGGCCAAGACCCGGTTGTAGACCTCCATGTAAATATCCAAGTTACGGCCGTACCACACCAACGAGCTATCATACACCGCTTGTGTAATATCATGCTTACGGAATACAGACTCATACAAGGCAAGCTTCATGGTATCGGATTTATAAGCGTTATAATCCACATTTACCATGGCCTCAGCCAGCAACATATCCGTCAAGACACCCTGCATCTTTTTCTCCGACAGAATACCATCCGGAACCTTACTACATGCCGCCAGCAACGTCGTGGCTAATAAAGCCATACCATATATCCGTAATTTTCTCCGCATTTATTTCTCTTCTTTCGAAAGGCTAGCCGACAAAGTATGCCGATAAAATATTAACAAAAGGAAAACTCCCACGCAAATCGCCGAGTCCGCCAAATTAAAGATCGGACGGAAGAAAACGAACTCCTGTCCACCCCAGATCGGAACCCAATCAGGGAATACGGTCTCTATCAATGGGAAATAGAACATATCCACCACCTTACCATGCAGCCAAGAGGCATAACCACCTCCCTCCGGCATAAAAGTAGCGAGTTGCCCGAAACTATGGTCGAAGATCACGCCATAGAATATCGAGTCGATTATATTACCCACCGCCCCCGCGAAAACCAAAGATATACAGGCAATAAAACCGAATTTATAATTTTCTTTAACCAGCTTATACAAATAATATCCGATAAACAATACAGCCACGATACGGAATACGGAAAGGAATAATTTCCCAATCACCTCTATACCGAATGCCATACCCGGATTCTCGGTAAAATAGAGATAAAACCACGGAGTTATCTCTATACTCTCATGCAACTGCATGTGGGTCTTAATCCATATTTTCAGCGCTTGGTCAAGAAGAAGGAGCAGTATTATGATTAACACTGCTCCCCAACCTTTAGAATATCTCATTTACTTTACACCTCCTTGTTTTGCTTCGATACTTAAAGTCGCATGAGGCACGGCACGTAGCCTTTCTTTCGGGATCAATTTACCAGTCTCCCGGCAAATACCGTAGGTCTTATTCTCGATACGGATCAAAGCGGCCTGTAAATTCTGGATGAATTTCATCTGGCGTTGCGCCAAACGGCCCGCCTCTTCCTTCGATAACGTAGAAGCACCTTCCTCCAGCACCTTGAATGTAGGAGACGTATCAGCCACGTCGTTACCGTCGGAATTCGTAACCCCTGATCGCAAAAGCTCGTAATCCCTCTTCGCGATTTCCAGTTTCTCTAATATAATAGCGCGGAACTCCTCGAGCTCAGCGTCTGAATATCTTGTCTTCTCTGCCATGGTTCTAAAAAAAATTTAGGTTCAACAATCGTTCAAATATCAATCAAAAAGAAGAATTAAGAATGAATATAAAATCATATTATTTCTTCTTTGCATGCAAAGATAATATAATTATCGATTTTCCTATATTTCATTCCTAATTCTTCCGCAAGAAATGCTATTCTATTTTTAAGCTTTCTCGATCTTTACGGACAATTTAAAGTCCTCGAAATCGAGTTCCGTAGCGTCGCTGATCGCATTATCCATGATTTCGATAGATTCCGCCAATACTTGGTTAGCGATATAATCCTTATAATCATGGATCGCCTCATCCATCTCCTCGCAAGAAAGAATGGATACATAGATCTTATCCGTTATATCGAAACCGCTGCTCTTACGCAAGTTCTGGATACGATTCACCAACTCACGGGCCAGACCCTCCTTACGCAAATCCTCGGTTACGGTAATATCCAAAGCGACTGTCAAGCGACCTTCATTAGCGACCAACCAACCCGGGATATCCTCAGAGATGATCTCTACATCCGTACGCTCCAAAACGGCCTCCTGTCCATCTACCATCAAGGTAAACGTTCCGGCTTTCTCGAAAGCGTTGATATCTTCTTGGCTCATCGATTGAATCGTGGCGGCCAACGCCTTCATGATCTTTCCGTAGCGCGGGCCCAACTTCTTAAAGTCCGGTTTGATCTTCTTCACCAAGATACCTGCCGTATTATCCACAAACTTCAGTTCCTTCACGTTCACCTCGTTCAAGATCAGGTTCTTCACGGCCTCGATGCTCTCTTGTTGATGAGCGTCTACAACCGGAATCATTACCGTATGCAACGGCTGGCGAACCTTGATATTCACCTTGCGGCGAAGAGCCAATACCATAGAAGAAACATCTTGAGCCATTTGCATACGCTCTTCCAAATTCTTGTCGATCTTAGACTCGTCGTAAACCGGGAAATCGGACAAGTGTACGGACTCTACGTTCTCACGTCCCGTAACAGCGACCAAGTCTAAGAATAACTGATCGGCATAGAACGGAGCGATCGGAGCCATCAACTTAGCCACTGTCTCCAAGCAAGTATATAAAGTCTGGTAAGCGGACAACTTATCCTCCGTCATACCACCACCCCAGAAACGGCGGCGGTTCAAACGCACATACCAGTTACTCAAGTTATCATTTACGAAATCAGAGATAGCACGTCCGGCACGAGTCGGTTCGTAAGCCTCCAAGTAGCCATCCACATCCTTCACCAAGCTGTTCAACAGAGAAAGGATCCAACGGTCAATCTCCGGACGCTTGCTCCATTCCACATCCGGATCGGAGTAGTCGAAGCCATCCACGTTCGCGTACAAAGCGAAGAATGAATACGTATTATATAATGTACCAAAGAACTTACGGCGAACTTCCTCGATTCCATCGATATCAAACTTAATATTATCCCATGGTGAAGCGTTCGTGATCATGTACCAACGCAACGGGTCCGAACCATACTTCTCAATCGTAGAGAATGGATCAACAGCGTTGCCCAAGCGTTTAGACATCTTGTTTCCGTTCTTATCCAATACCAGACCGTTAGACACGACAGCCTTGTAAGCCACGCTATCAAAGATCATGGTGCCCAGAGCATGCAGGGTAAAGAACCAACCGCGTGTCTGGTCAACACCCTCAGCGATAAAGTCAGCCGGATAGATCTGACGATTATCGAACTCCTTCAAGTTCTCGAACGGATAGTGGATTTGGGCATAAGGCATAGCGCCGGAATCGAACCATACGTCGATCAAGTCTGTCTCACGCTTCATCGGCTTGCCGGAAGCGGAAACCAAGATAATATCATCCACATACGGACGGTGCAAATCGATCTTCTCGTAGTTCTCCTTCGTATAATCTCCCGGAGCGAAGTCCTTATAAGGGTTAGACTCCATAAAGCCGGCCTTCACCGATTTCTCGATCTCGCCGAACAGCTCTACCACGGAACCGATACACTTCTCCTCGCTACCGTCTTCCGTACGCCAGATCGGTAACGGAGTACCCCAATAACGGCTGCGGCTCAAGTTCCAGTCTTGCAAGTTCTCCAGCCATTTGCCGAAACGTCCCGTACCCGTGCTCTGCGGTTTCCAGTTGATCGTATTGTTCAACTCGATCATGCGCTCACGGCAAGCGGTCGTGCGGATAAACCAGCTATCCAACGGATAATACAATACCGGCTTATCAGTACGCCAGCAATGCGGGTAATTGTGGACATGCTTCTCGATCTTGAACACCCGGTTCTGGGCCTTCAGCATCATGCAGATCTCAATATCCAATGTCTCATCTTTATCCGTCTTCGTATCATCGTAAGCGTTCTTCACGAATTTTCCTTGCCATGGATCATAGTCGGAAGCATTCATACGATTCTGGACAAACTCCGGATCCAAGTCTTCCAGCTTATAGAACTTACCGGTCATATCCACCATAGGGCGCATATTTCCATCCTTATCCTGCATCATCAAAGGAGGGACCCCGAATGTTTTCGCCACACGGTTATCGTCCGCACCAAACGTCGGTGCGATATGTACGATACCCGTACCATCCTCTGTCGTAACGAAATCACCCGTGATCACACGAAATGCACCTTCACCCGGATTTACCCATGGGATCAATTGCTCATATTTCATACCAGCCAACTCGGAACCCTTCCACTCACCTACTACGCTGAAAGGAACCAGCTTGTCACCCGGTTTGTAATCAGACAAAGAAAGCTCAGCGGCTTTCGGATTGAAATAAGCAGACAATAAATCTTTCGCTATAACAGCAGTCATCGGGATACCCGTGTAAGGATTATAAGTCTGTACAGCCAGATAAGTAATATTCGGGCCTACGCAAAGCGCCGTATTGGAAGGCAATGTCCAAGGAGTCGTTGTCCATGCCAAGAAATAAGGATCTCCGAATTGTGCCATCTCCGGTTTCGGGTCCAATATATGGAACTGTGCCGTACAAGTCGTATCCTTCACGTCACGGTAACAACCCGGTTGGTTCAACTCGTGCGTGCTCAAGCCTGTACCCGCAGCAGGAGAATACGGTTGGATCGTATAGCCTTTATATAAAAGACCTTTCTTATAAAGTTCTTTCAATAGATACCACAAGGTCTCGATATAGCGGTTATCATATGTGATATACGGATTCTCCATATCCACCCAATAACCCATCTTCTGCGTCAAATCCTCCCACTCTTTCGTGAACTTCATCACGTCCTTACGGCAAGCGGCGTTATACTCAGCGACAGAAATCTTCTTACCGATATCTTCCTTCGTGATGCCCAAAGCCTTCTCCACGCCTAACTCGACAGGCAGACCGTGTGTATCCCAACCCGCCTTACGATTCACCAAGAATCCCTTCATGGTTTTATAGCGGCAGAAAATATCCTTAATCGAACGGGCGATAACATGGTGAATACCCGGCATACCGTTTGCGGATGGAGGACCCTCGTAGAATACGAATGTAGGATGTCCCTCTCTTGTTTCAAGACTCTTATGGAAGATGTCTCCATCCTTCCATTTCTTCAGCACCTCTTTATTTACGTTCGACAAGTCAAACTTAGAATATTCGGTAAATTTCTTACTCATATCGCGATGTATTTATCTTGCTTCTAAAAAATTGCCGCAAAGTTAGTGATTTCTTTCGAATTAGGCAATAGCGATCAATAATGCGATCACCTCCGAATAATTAGCGGTTCCGGTAGGTATCTTATTGCCTTTCAGGAAAAGATTATAGACCACGTATTGCGCCTCGCCGATCAACGGGCTGTATAGAGATTGCCAATAGGCGACTTTCTCGTTATACAAGTACTTAACCTCGGGGCGTAATCTTTTCTTCCATACCTCAAAAGAGTCCTTATCCAAAGCCATATACGCATTGCTCAACACATAAGGCAGCAAAGAGAAGTAACCAGAGAACCGTATCTCCGCCACGGAAGAGTTCGTACATATTAAATAACTGTATAGATTAGCCTCGGCCTCGTTGGATATACCAAGCACATGAGCCATCTCATGGGCATAGGTGGCAGGGTATTGCACGGGTAAGAGCTGGCCGTTCAAATTGAACTCCGTGAAAAACGGTCCCATATACCCCATCACCCCTACTCCACTCATCAACCGGGAGAACAGCATCGTTTTAGGATGAAGATAGGTTCCGGGAGTGGTAAGGCCGAAACGAGTAGGCAATTCCCTATACCCCTCCAGCACCGTTTCTTTCACGACCTCACGATCGATCGTCTCTATCGGGACCCATGAGGCATTCAAGGAATCCGTGTAGGCCTCCAAGAAAGACTGGAAACGCTCCGAGGAAAAAGATACATAAGTTGTGTGCGTACGAGTGAAAAAATCTTCCCGGAAATAATTCAACCCCCAAGCGATATAGAACCAGACATACACCCATGCCAGATATTCCACGATATGCCTGAATGTCCTCCCGAGCCTCCGTTTCTTTATAATCGTATATGACAGAAATCCTAATAACCCGGCGATGCTACCATAAATAAAACAATCGCCTACGGAAAAAGGGAACAAGCAGGAGAAACGAGATAGCATACCCGATACCCATGGATAAATCGAACGGGAATACCATTCGCCTAATCCGGGATTTCCCATCACGATCCATACAGAAATGAGAAGGATCGCCAATATAATCCAACGAACCCGTATCTTTTTTAGATATTCAAGCTTTACCATAGGGAGGCAAAGATATCATATACTTTTTAGCCCACATTGTTTTAGGATAAATAAATTATCCGATTGTAGTTTATTTTGGTGTATATGTATACAAACCCATGTAGCTATAAAATGATCAGTCTTATTTGCAGATATCGAATAAATTCACGAATATTGCATAAAGAAGATAGATATTGTTAATCTTAAAGAAAGGAAATAGCATGAAAAGGAATTTAGTATTGCTCGGAATCTGTCTCTTGGCCGTATCGTTCGTTGGAGAGGCCTTTGGACAGAAGAAAAAACCTCGTATCGGTATTGCCGGTATACAGATAGAAAACAGCGTGTTCGTCCCGAATAGGCAGCCGCTCGTAGGACACCCCGTAAGAATGCCGGACTATCTCAGCCCAGACTCCGCAATGGGACAGGCGGCCACTTGGCTTCCCACGCAGATTGGCTATGGCGGTGGAAGAGGCCCCGTGACAAAAGAATCGTACGACGCGTTTGTGGAAAAAACATTGGAGATGATCAAGGCCAATATGCCATATGACGCTTTCTGGTTTTATAACCACGGAGCTTGTAGCGTGGAAGGCGTAGCCGATCCCGAGGGCGAATTCATGGAGAAGGTGCGTAGCTTGATCGGAAACGATGTCTTGACTACCACCACAATGGACCTTCACGGAAATACGTCTTGGTTGGTAGCTCTCAACTCTGATTTGATTACGACTTATCGTCAAGCACCGCATGCGGATTCTCGCGAATCACATCGGCGAGGGGTCGTCAACTTGTTGGAACGTCTTGAGTCGGGGAAAGGACGTCCGGCATACAAGGCATGGGTTGCTGTTCCTGTCCTAGTATCCGGCGAATGGTCGAGTACCCGCGTCGAGCCTGCGAAATCGCTGTACGCATTGGTTCCCGAGGTTGAAGCCATGCCCGGAGTGATAGACGCAGGGATCTGGATCGGTTATGTTTGGGGAGACAACCCACGGAACCAAGGAGTCGTGATGGTCTACGGTGACGATGAGGAACAGGTAAAAGCCGGGGCGAAGAAACTCGCCCAGAAATTCTGGGATGTCCGTAAGCAGTTCTCGCTGGAAGCTCCGGGATATTCGCTCGAGAAATGTATCGATTTGGCAGTAGCAAGCAAAAAGAAGCCTTTCTTTATCAGTGATATGGGAGATAATCCCGGTGGAGGTGGCTCTGGTGAGGTCACTTGGACTTTGGCGAGACTCTTGAAGCGTCCGGAATTCCAGACCGATAAGGGAAAGAGCGTTCTTTATTGCTCCATCCCGGGAGAAGAAGTGGTTAAGCAGGCACGTAAGGTCGGCGTAGGCGGACACGTAGAAGGCATGGTAGGTGCCATGGTAGATAATTCCTACGAAGGTCCCGTGAAATTGTCGGGTACCGTGGTCTATGTCAGCCCGGAAGAAGACAAGAATGCGGAATCATGGAGACGGAAAAGAGATATCGCTATCGTAAAGACCGGAAGCGTTTATGTGGTAGTAGGCACATCGTCTCCCACTCCAAACCTAGAGGGTTCAGGAATCGACCCGAAGGAAATGGATATCGTAATGGTTAAACAGGGTTACCTTGTAACCCAATGGTACAATATACAAGCGGATTGGGTGATGGCTTTTACAAGGGGAGGCGTGGATCAGGACTTCAAGAAGCTTCCCTATAAGAATATCGTGAGACCGATGTTCCCGATCGATCCAGACATGGCTGATCCGGAATTGAACGTTATCATGGTTCCTTCCGCCAAGCATTACTATGGCAGATAGATCGTATTGATCGATTTTTTACTGCAATGCCTATGCAGTGTTACTGCAATAGGTGTTGCAGTATTACTGCACAGGCATTGCAGCATCACTGCAACCCGGGTTGCAGTGATGCTACTAAATTATCCTATATTCCTACTCAATAACTTTCGGACTTGCTCCTCCGTTAAATTCCGGCGGCTCGCATAATCTTTCAATTGCTCCTCATCGATAGAACCGATCATGAAATATTGAGAAGAGGGATGAGCAATATAAATTCCACTGACCGAAGCCGTAGGATACATGGCACCATTCTCGGTTAACGAAACACCAATTCGCGGCATATCGAGCAATCCATCCAATGTGAAATTCAATAATTGATCCGGTAGAGAAGGGTAACCGATAGCCGGACGGATTCCTTGGTATTTCACCTTGTAAAGATCCGGGATAGACAAGGATTCGTCTTTAGCATATCCCCAATATTCTTTACGTACTTTCTCATGAAGATATTCGGCTGTAGCTTCCGCTAGGCGATCGGTCAAGGTTTGCAGCAACATTGAATTATAGGTATCGCCTTCTCGCTCGAATTCATCCTTCAATTCATCCGCACCAGCTCCTGCCGTAACCACAAAGGCTCCCACATAGTCGGTCCGTCCTTCAGAAACCGGCAATACATAATCGGAAAGACATTTGTAGATACTTTCCTCCTTTTTCGCTTGCTGCCGTAATAAAGGAAGAACAGTATTTCCCATCCGGATCGTATCCCCTTCACTATTCGCTGGGAAAAATCCGTAAATCGCTTTACAATACTCAACCTTCATATTGACCAGCCGATCTAAAAGCCTGACAGCGTCCTTATGCAATTGCATCGCCTCAGCGGCTTTCGCACGATCCTTTTCCCCATTCAATTTCCATGCGCTAAAAAAGAAGGTCCAGTGGATATAAGGAATCACTTCTTCCAAGGGGATATAAGGGATAACATGTACCCCCATCCGGGCTGGAACAACCGGTGTATACCCGGTCCAATCTATTTCAATCGGATGCTTACGAGCCTCAGAAAGAGAAATCAAGACCTCTTTCTTCTGTCCTAAGGAGGCACGCAAAGCTTCTTGTTCTTGTTCCAACTCCATGATATAGGCATCACGGGTATCCGGATTCAATAGTTTGGCGGCGATCAACGGATTCTGTGAGGCATCCAACACATGGATCACCGGATAATCGTAATGCGGAGCGATCTTCACCGCCGTATGCAATTTGGAGGTCGTAGCGCCACCCACCATCATAGGAATCGTAAGTCCCGCTTTCTGCATCTCGTCCGCGACATGCGCCATCTCTTCTAAAGAAGGGGTTATCAGGCCGGATAAGCAAACCAGATCCGGTTTCTCCTCGATCGCTTTCTTTATGATCACATCTGCGGGAACCATTACCCCTAAATCAATCACCTCGTAGTTATTACAAGACAATACGATAGAGACGATATTCTTACCGATATCATGTACATCCCCTTTTACCGTAGCGAAAATCACTTTACCGGCCTTTGCGGAGCCGGAAGCTTTCTTTTCAGATTCAATGGCCGGTTGTAAAATAGCCACGGCCTTTTTCATCGTACGTGCGGTCTTCACGACTTGAGGAAGAAACATCTTTCCGGCACCGAATAACTCGCCGACCTTATTCATTCCGCTCATTAACGGACCGTCAATTATATCCACGGCATGCGGATAAGTCCGCAAGGCTTCTTGTAAATCGTCCTCCAAATAGTCTCCGATCCCTTTGATTAAGGCATGTTCCAAACGCTCCTTCAATGAAAGCTCACGCCAAGCCTCATGCTTCTCCGGAGTTTCTCCGGAAGTTTGTACATGTAAATTTTGAGCATAAGTAATTAACTCCTCGGCAGCTTCCGGACGGCGTGCCAAGATCACGTCTTCCAACAAGGTACGGAACTCCGGCTCTATATCCTCATAAAGTACGGAGGTAGACGGATTCACGATACCCATATCCATCCCCTTCCCGATCGCATGATATAGAAATACGGAATGCATAGCCTCGCGTACATGATTGTTCCCTCGGAAAGAGAAAGATAAATTACTTACACCACCACTCACCTTCGCGCCCGGCAAGTTCTTCTTGATCCATTCAACGGCACGGATAAACGCCAGACCATAGCCATTATGTTCCTCCATACCGGTAGCGATCGCCAATACGTTCGGGTCAAAAATAATATCTTGAGGATTGAAATCGATCTTTTCAGTCAATAGGCGATAGGCCCGTTCACAAATCTCAACCTTTCTTTCATAGGTATCCGCCTGCCCCTTCTCGTCGAAAGCCATCACGACCGCAGCCGCACCCAGTTGCTTAATACGGGCGGCATGTTTAAGGAAGACCTCCTCTCCTTCTTTCAAGGAGATGGAATTCACGATGCTCTTTCCTTGCACGCACATCAAGCCTTCCTCGATCACTTCCCATTTGGAAGAATCGATCATGACGGGTACACGGGCAATATCCGGTTCGGAGGCGATCAAGTTTAAGAATGTCTTCATTTCTTTCACGGCATCCAACATACCATCGTCCATATTGATATCGATCACTTGGGCGCCATCCTCCACTTGCTTACGAGCGATCGTCAACGCTTCCTCATAACTGCCTTCTTTTATCAAGCGTAAGAATTTCCGAGAACCGGCCACATTACAACGCTCTCCCACGTTCACGAAATTATTCTCCGGTTTCACCTCCAGCAGTTCCAAGCCCGACAGCCACAGGCAATCCGGTTTCGGAGCCGGGATATGCGGTTTAGCTCCTTTCACCAACTCCGGATACCGGGAGATATGCGCCGGAGTCGTTCCGCAACAGCCTCCGATAATGTTCACCAATCCCTCTTCCACAAAAGGCTTCACATGTTGGGCCATTTTATCCGGCGTCTCGTCATAGGTACCAAAACTATTCGGCAATCCGGCGTTCGGATAAGCGCTGATATAATAGGGAGCATACTTCGCCAACTCTTGTAAATAGGGCTTCATATCCGCCGCTCCGAAAGAGCAGTTTAAGCCAACCGAAACAATATGTGTATGCTGTATGGAAGCCAAGAAGGCCAATAAAGTCTGTCCGGAAAATGTTCGTCCACCTTGCGCGGATAAAGTCAAAGACAACATAATCGGCAGGTCTTTTTCTTTCTCTTTCAACACGACCTCAGCCGCTTCCAATCCCGCTTTTACGTTCAACGTATCGAAAGTAGTCTCGAAAAGGATGATATCCACCCCGCCGTCAACAAGTCCCTCGACTTGCTCCTTGTAGGCATTATACAAATCTTTATAAGTGACGGCACGATAAGCGGGATCGCTTACATCCGGACTCATGGAAGCTGTCTTATTGGTAGGACCGATCGATCCGGCCACGAAGATCATACGATCCGGATGCTCTGCCATATAGGTATCCGCCACTTCCCTCGACAATCGGCCGGCGGCCAGATTTATCTCACGTACATAGGCCTCCATCGCATAATCTGCCATGGAAATAGCATTCGCGTTAAACGTATTCGTAGCGAAGATATCCGCTCCCGCATCCAAATACTGACGATGAATAGACTGGATTACATCCGGGCGGGTGATACACAATAAATCATTGTTCCCCTTCAACTGTCCCGGAAAATCGGCGAAACGTTCGCCTCGGTAATCTTGTTCGTTTAGTTTGAAACTTTGGATCATGGTACCCATACCACCATCCAAGATCAAAATGCGCTCATTCAAGAGTCGCAGAAATCGTTCCTTATTCATAAATATGTTTTACCTTTCTTGCGTACATATAACTATATCCCCGGAGGATCCATACCACAGCGATGGCGAAAAACAGACGGGTAGGCACCACCCAAAGAACGGGTACCCCTATCGCGGCAAAGATGATCGTATCTTCCAACAGGGAATGGCACACGGCCAAATGATGGTTCAGCAAGTTGCCGTCACCGTAAGACAACTTCCTCTGCTCCATTTGCTCTACCATAATAGCCCCGCCATAAGCCAGTCCGACCACATTACCTACCAACCACAAAAAAGCGGCATCTTGAGGCAAGCCAAATAATCGCATCAGCGGAGAAAAGACCGAGGACAATCCTTTCATTAGATTAAACTCTTCCAATATATAATGAAGGATCATTAAAGCCGTAACAATTATCAAAATAGAAATCACCACCTTCATCGAGCTGGTAAACCAAAGTACGAATACTTCCAACCAATTATCGCATACAGCTGCGCTTTGAGCGATCCCGACCTGTCCCCATCCTTCATGGGGCATTACCCAATTCAAAAAAAAGGCGATCACGAAACTCATGATCAAACGGAGCAGCGTCATCTCCCAGAAAGAAGACCCGGTCTTTGCCTGTACGGAGGATTCTACCATTAGATTATGGGAAGTAAGGCACATCAATGCTAATATCGTAGCTTCACGGACTCCTAAAGACATCGAGGTGATCAAAGCGATCGGGGCATATAATGGGGAGAATATACTGGTTATAAAAACAATGGCTGTCTCCCCCGGCAGACCCACCAACGAGAACACGGGCACTAACCAATCCGAGATCTGACCTAATATTCCGGAATATTGCAATATACGGACCAATAAAGAAATAGGCAAAATAATCTTTAGCAGCCATAAACACGTCTTGCCTGCTTTAGGCAGAGCTTTCAGGATACATCCCCAAACCCTACCGATCACGCCTTGCCCTGTTTCCATCTCGACTTATCGTTTGAAAGCCCGATCCATCTCCCGTCGGTCGTCACGTTCCCGGATGGAGTCTCGCTTATCATATTCCTTTTTACCTCGTGCGATCGCGACGACTACTTTCGCCAATCCTTTCTCATTGATAAACAAACGAGTGGGAACGATCGTAAAACCACTGGCACGAACCGCGCCCTCGATCTTTCGTAATTCCTTTTTGGTAAGAAGTAATTTCCGGTCCCGCCGTGCGTTGTGATTATTGTACGTACCGTAAAAATATTCGGCGATATACATATTCTTCACCCACAGTTCCCCTTTTTCCACGATACAAAACGTATCTACCAAACTCGCCTTCCCTAAACGGATCGATTTAATCTCCGTTCCGGTCAGTACGATCCCGGCCGTAAAAGTGTCGAGCAACTCGTAGTCGAACGTCGCCCGCTTATTCTTTATCTGTATGTTATTACTAATCTTCTCTTTCATCTTGTGTTATTCTGTCAAAAACTCAAACCGGGCATCAGCATCGATAACAAAATCTCGATAACTGCCGGAGTCAGTAATATAATGGCGGTTGTAAATCCTACGAACTTCAGACGGATCTTCTCCTCGACTCCCATATACGGACCAGCGCCTTCCCAAACAATATAGAATGTATAAAGGATAAATATCCGCAAGAAGAAAAACTCGGGAAGCAACATCAATATGATATTCAAAGCGAACATCAACGACGAGGAATACCCGACGAAGCGCAACCACAGTTTCAAGTCCTTCTCCCGTTTAAATAAACCTTGCCATATCTCGTTCATCAGATAAGCCCCGAGGTAAAAACCACCGAACGAGGACACCAATGTCCGGATAGACGACTTCAAGGCCAGCTCTAAATCAAACTCCTTCCGCGTAAACAATACGCCCAGAAAAGCCGCGACGGTAACGAAGCCGATCAAAGGATACACGAATCGGGATAAGAACTCCTCCTGCTTCTCTCCTTTTTTCGCTAACAAGACCCACGCCTTCGCCGGCTGTGAGATGATAGCGATTACCCACCTAAATATCTCCTTATACATCTCTGTTTACTTTTAAATAACAAAAGTATATATTTAATTCGTAAAACGCAACGTAAATACGTCGGTAGCCCCCCAAACACATGCGGTTGTATCCGCATTATAGCGTTCGGCATAATTTATTTTAAAATTTATCACATTTTGCCCCTCACTACTCTCTATCGCTTTGGCTTGGTCCAAAAACTTATCGATCGTAAAAGCGGTCGTATTGACCCATTTAGTGGAATCGCCGGTACCCCCCTCTTGGGTTACCCGGAGATATAGGTTATAGATCCGTTGTCCGTCATCATCTTTTTCCACCTCCTGATCAGGGTTATAGGATAAATTGAAAATATCCTTTTGGTCTACCTGATGATTTACATGTCGGGTTTGCAAGAAAAAACGTCCTTCCAAATAAATACTTTTCTTAAAGTCCAGCGTAACCAGACGCTCCTTGTCCAATACAACCGTAGTATCAGTCAATGTCTCATGCAAAGGCCATACAGCGACCGAATCATACTTATAAATCTCAGCGTTGTAAACACCATTGCCCAATTCCTCGCTAAAATTCGTCTTGAAATCAACCACACAGCAGTCGCCATCTTTCAAATCCGTCCGATTCTCAAACTCAGAGGAAGAGACGATAAAGATCTCCCCTTGATCATCCGCCGTGTAGATACATCGCATAGGATTCTCACGTATCACTCCTACCCGATGATAATTGATGGAATTACTTCCATCCCCCATACAAGAGCTCATTATTAAAAACAAGGATAAAAATAAGCCGTATAAAATTCGCTTTCTCATCTTCTTTAGTTTATAAGTAAAGGATCCGTTACTCCCCATGTAAACTGGGTACTATCTTTCGGATTAATTTGATCGATATAATGAATCCGAACATACATATCCGCATCACGTCCACCTTGTTCTCGCATATCTTTGATAAAGTTCCCCAGATTAAAGGCATTGATAACCGCGATAGCCTCTTCTGCCTTGTCCTCCGGCTTTCCGGTCGTAGCGGCAGCCCGTAAATATAAGGAATATATAAATTTTCGATTTTCAACAACTGGTTGTTGAGTCGGATCATAAGTCAGTTGCCAATTTAAAGCCCGGTCTTTTGTTGTCCAACAGGCAGAAGGCAAAAACAAATAATCTTCCAATTTGACGTACAGAACAGAGTCGTTCGGATTAACCGCAAGTATCGGTTGCTCATTTATCAATAGTTTATGCGTATCCGTAAGAGGACTCTCAGCGTTTTGCTGGTTAACGGCGGTTTCCCCTTGTATCGTCACCGTATAATACCCTTTTTGTTCCGCACCCGTATTTTCCGGCAAGCTAGGATCATAATCAAAACTCACCAACAAGCATTTACCCTCTGAGTATGAGCTCAGCTTCGTCGCATAGATCCAACCGAACCGGGTATTAGCCATCATCAACGCGCTATCTCCATGTTGACGAACCACAGCGGCGGTCGTTCCCGGGTTATAGACGTTATTTATGTCTTTTAGGCAAGAAGTAAACAGACTCACGATAATCGCCACCCAGACAAAACCTATTAAATTCTTGTATCTCATTTCACAATACTCCTCTTAAAGTACACAAAGATACGATCTTTACCCATATACATAAAAAAAACGGCAAAAAAATAGGGCATATCGATAATCTTCTTATCGGTACGCCCTCAACTTCTATACTAATTTCTTTATGAGTTTTTCACGACTTGGAATAGAACGGTATAAGAAGCCCATTTCAAATCCGTACTATCTTTTTCATTAATCGTATTTAGATAATTGACCTTAAGATTAAAAGACTTTGAATCTTTATTAGCCTCAGCGCTATTCACAGACTCCAATACAGACTTAACATTAAACGCACGGACTTCTCCTATGGATGATGCCGCAGAACCTGTTCCGTCCGCTACTTTAGCGACACGCAAGAACAAGTCATATGTCGGGACATTATCCACCATAGTAGGCTCCTTTGAACGATCCCAATATAAAGTATAAGAATTTTTCTGATCCTTAAACATATCCATTGTTATAAAGAAGAATAAATAACCGTCTACATACACCCCATAGTCGCCATTGCCAAATAGGTTTTTTACAGGTATCTCATTCTGAAGTAAGCCGGCCGAATCTGGCACATTATAAAAGACTGGCTGTCCTTTTGTTATCTCATCTGCCACAGAGATTGTCGCTGTTAAATAACCATTTGTCGCCGCATTCGCATTCTCCGGAGAATTTAGGTCTAATTCATAGTTGATCAAGTAGCAAGCTCCGTCAACTACTTGTGCCGATAAAGACGGAGAGTATAATGCTCCCATATTTGTATTCAGTACCGTTTTATATGTCTTTTCAGAAAGACCTGCGACACCAAAGCCGGCACGAGTCACCGTATTATTCGATTCTCCAAGACAAGAGGTCAACAACAATAATGACGCAGCCGCCGCTGCTCCAATTAATTTAAATGCTTTCATAATTCAATTTTTCTATTTTTAAGTATTTGTATTTACACTGTTAATCTATCGAGTATTAAAAACCAAAACGAAATCCGAACTGAAGACTCATGTTAAACGGCTTCTCCGAATGGATGGTTTCGATCTCGCTACCATTATCAAAATAATAGCTGGCTCCCACCTCAGCGAAAGCGCTTACAAAACGGATAATCGGATAACTTACACCCGCACGGGCATTTACAGACCATAGCCATTCTTTCATTCGAATATGTTCGCTTTGCTTTGCGATCTCTACCTCATCCGAGAATAATTTCATTCTACGTTTGCCAGCGACATTCACTTCCGCCATACCTCCGGCTGAGGCGTAAAACATAAAACGATTCCATTCCGCGATCTTATAAGTCAATGATAATGGAATTCCTATAAAATGCAATCGCTGATCATTCTCTATATGATACGTATTATTCGTACTCCACTCCGATCTTAAGTAAGAATAAGTTAATCCAGTCTGCAAAGAAAAACGATTATTCAAATAACGACTAATTGAGATCCCCACCCCAATAGGCGTCTTATGATGAATATCCGTCTTAGCAGGATCTTTCTTCTCCGCATCGAACGAATTTAAGCTCATCAGATTCTCGCTCTTAAGCACGCTGCTATTCGTCACATACTGAGGGACCAGATTATCAGCGCCCATGGAAAGACCTCCACCTCCCATACCGAACCCCCATTTCCGGGACGCGGTCTTCTCCGGCTTCTTTTTAGCAACAGGAGTAGCATCCGCGACAAGTACATCATTCTTGAGAACAACTATCTCATCATTATTCCTCTCAACCTCCGGTTCAACGGCATCTTTCTCATTCGCCGATCTATCAGCAGACATTACCTCCGACTCAGAAATAGGCCGATCCTCTGCGCTCTCTACATTTTGCCGGAACGCTGCCATCCTAGCCTTAGCTCCCACTTTAACCGCTCCAGATGCCGTTTTTGCCTTCACGACCGCAGCAGCAGGAATAGTCGCTAATACGGGCGCTTGCTCCATCGTTTTCTCTATCGGAACAACCGGGGTATCCACGGATGTCGACTCTTGTGAAGACTGTATTTCTTGGGCTATAGGTAGATCTTCCATCTCCCTATCATATAAATAGATACCACCCGATACGACCAATAAGGAGATCACGGCGGCGGCAACCCAGTAGCGAAGCGTACGACGCAAAGGAACCGGAGCCTTTCCGGGCAATCGATCGGCTATAGCCTCCCAGTCGCCGGGTAGCGTATCCATCTCGAAATCCTCTAGCTTCGACCGGATCGCGTCATCCCATATATCTCTTTCCTTTTTACTCATCTTATCTCAATACAATGCGTTAATTCTACGTTGTAATAACTGCTTGGCACGGGTATATTGGGAACGGGAAGTACTCTCTGTTATGTTCAACATCTCACTGATCTCCTTATGAGAATATCCCTCTATCGCGAACATATTGAATACGGTACGGAAGCCAACCGGCAACTCCTTCACTAGATTCATCAACTCAGCCGCCGACATGTCCGAGATAGCCGAACTATCGGGTTGAATCAGTTCCGCCGTATTGTCAAGATCGGTCGCTTCACGCAACACATCCGACTTTCGCAGATATTCCAACGCACAATTAACAAAGATCTTCCGCATCCACCCCTCGAATGAACCACTCCCTGTATAGGAATCCATACTGGTAAAGATTTTCACGAAGCCATCCTGCAACAAATCACGAGCCGTTTCCCTGTCGTTCACATAACGAAGGCAAACTCCCATCATTTTTCGGGAATACGCATCATAAAGCTCTTTTTGAGCTCGTCTCTCCCCCTTCCGACAACCCTCTATCAGTTGTAGCTCATTCATTCAGTCGTGCCTTGAACGTCTCCCTTCTGGAGACTGTACAATATTAGGATGTAAATAATTAAACAAACGCTGCATTCCGTAGAAAAATTATTTCATAAACAGGGCGGACACTCCGGCCCGCCCTCACGGAACATCTGCAAAGATAAGATGTTCTTATGAATTTCCATGTTAATGAGCGTGAGTATGCTCACTTTTTTTCGCCGGAGGTACCGGACAGCCGGTGCCATTATCTACCGGAACCGCTTCCATACCGATCTTTTTGAAGGCCGCGGCCAAGCGGGTCTTCGAAGTCTTATCCGTCTTGTAAGTCACGATGGCCGTACGGGTGCTCAGATCACATTTCAAGTCGGTCACTCCTTTCTCGAAAGCGATATTTTTCTCGATCTTCTTGATACAGTGATCACAATCCATCGCTTCGATAAAGAATGTCACAGAGTCCTTCTTCTTTTTCGCGTCTTGGGCGAATGTCATCGATACCGTACATACGGCACAAAACAGCAACATAATTAATCGTCTCATAATCAATCGTTTTTTAATATTAACAGTTCTAATTATCCATTCATATCTACCAAAAGAAAAGCACCACTATAGGCATCGGGCTACACGTATATAGGCGTAGGGCCACACCAGTATACGCATAGGCCTACACGTATATACGTGCGGGCTTATACGTATATACGTGTCAATCCCTGCTTATATTAAAGCGGATACCCGCATAAATTTTCCGTCCATGCACCGGTCCCCACACCATAGATCCATCGAAGTTATCCCCTCTGGGATTGCTGGCATCGATAATCGGATTCGGTTGTTTGTAATTAAACAGGTTCTCCGCTCCCACGTAAATAGACCATTGACGGAAATATTTCGCAATCTGCGCATTCACTACCGTATAAGCCTTAAAATTCGGTTCCCATAACGGATTAGACGCATCCGGTGTCGGCATACGGCCACCTCCATTAAACTGGCCGGTCAAATCAAACTGCCATTTTTTCAACGGGGTTTGATAAGAAGCGGTCAATAAACCTTTATAATCACTAACCAACGGCTTTTTCAATCGATGCGCCACACCCTCCTCATTCCGGTAATCGGTCTTCGCGTCCGTATAACGATAAGCGGCCGTTAACGTAAATCCCCGGAAAAAAGGATAGGAAGCCTCCACTTGGAAGCTATTCGAATAGGAACGCCCATCCAGATTGTAGAAACGAACCGCATGAGGATCACTATCCATATCCACCACGATTTGCTTCAAGAAATCGGTATAATACCATTCCCCGCTCAAGCTCAGTTCCTTCCCGAACAAAGGTATATAAAATGACAGATTCAGACCGATATTCCACGCTTCTTCTTGATCCAGATTGTCGGCGATATACATTTTTCGACTACTGGATAACAAAAAGTTGTTCTCTGCCAGCACATTCGCTGTCCGGAATCCTTTACCTGCCGAAGCCCGGATATGGAACCAGTCAAAAGGATTATATTTAATATGTACACGAGGGGTTACAAAGAAATCATACAACGTACTATAATCCGCACGTACACCCGCCAATAAGATCAGTTTATCATTCAGATTGAACGTATATTGGGCATAAGCTCCCGGCACGACTTCCGTACGGTCATAGGCATGACGGACCGACTCTCCTCCCGCATATTGAACCAGATTCTCGTCGAAACCATCATAGTTCATATTTAATCCGGTACTCAAGCTATGCATCGGCGTAAACTCCTTCTCATACAGCAAACTGGCATATACATTATTCTGATATACATTATAGGGCGTACGGTCATATCTTGATTTTTGCTCATGATAAGAACCGGAAAGTATCAATGCCACGCTCTCTACCTTTTCCTTATCGATAATATAGGCCTGCTTCGTAAATAATTCGGCCCGGTTCGTATTTAAATGAATCCGATACGGGTCGGTGAAATCATGGTGTTTCGTATCCTGCCCACCGGTACGGCTCTCATGCAGATAGCGAACTCCGTATTGAGCCACGTATTTATCCAATTTATGATACCAACGGTTCATTACGTTCACCTGTTCCCTTAGCGGCGTATCGAGAAAACCATCGTCATTACCGTCATGTTGCATTTTATCATTCGAGTAGTGTACCAATAAACCGGTAGAGAGCTTGTCGTTGATATGCCAAGAAGCATCCGCATTCCCTTCATAACGTCCGGCATCACTAGCGAACACATTAGCAGAGAAAATATCTGCCGTAGGGGGCTTCTTGAATTCCACGTTGATTTGTCCGGCCAACGCCTCATACCCATTCTTAACCGAAGAGGTTCCTTTAGACACCTGAATACTTTCCATCCAAGCTCCCGGAACATAATCCAAGCCATATAAGGAAGCGGCCCCCCGGAAATTCGGGTAATTCTCGGTCAACATTTGTACGTAGGTTCCCGCCAATCCCAACAGCTTAATTTGCCGGGCACCTGTAGCCGCGTCCGAGTACGATACATCGACAGACGGATTTGTCTCAAAGCTCTCCGCCAGATTACAGCAGGCCGCACGGCAAATCTCATCGTACGTAATTTTCTGAGTTTGCAATACGCTCGTACGGGAAGCGATGGTTCCCATCTTGCGCTCACTAACCACGACCTCATCCAAGGCGATCTCACCTTTTAAGATAATCTGCATAGCATCGTCCTTCTCATCCACAGGGGTGACCTCAGTCATATAACCGATATAGCTAACCACCAGATTCTTGGAGTCACCTTTTCGTTCTAACTCGAAATTTCCATCCACATCGGACGTGGTTCCATTTTGGGTTCCTTCCCAATATACATTTGCACCGATAATAGGTTGTTTGTTTTCATCACATACACGTCCTTTCACTTTCTTGCCGGGATCCTCGGCCCAAGTCAAAGTAAAAGTCAAACAGGTCAGTAAAAATATCAGATATAATTGTCTTAACATGATAGTTGTTATTTGATTGAATCGTTAAATACAGTTTCCGCAGGGATAGAGCATTCCCTACCTTAAAACCAAAGGGTATTCAGCGAGCAGCTTCCACCCTCACGAATACAATCAAATCAAAAGCGTAGTCAATAAAGAAAGGTACACACGAGGACAGGCTACGGGAGGACCTGTCATCCTAATCTCATAAGAATCAGCAAATAAGGAAGCGATTTGTAAACTCTCGAAAATAGAGGAGAAGAGCAAATCATGTACGACTGGTTGCAGATCCGGTACTTGTATATTTACAGAATTCCAATCAAAATCAACCCGTTCAATGCCACAGCCGTTCATGCCACAACACTCCACCGTATTATTCGCAAGCTTATCACGACTATGATCATGTCCATGAATCTCACAGCACTTAGCTTCCAATAAAGCCTCCACTCCCTCTTTCTCGCAAACGCCACAACAATAAGATACGAAATTAACCCCCGCTCCCCCATAAAAGATCAAGGAAGCAAGAATTACAAGAAACAGGGATGTGGCAAATCGTCTCATATGCCGCAAAAATAAGCAAAAAAACTCGAAATCAAAATACCCCCTTTACTTGATAAATTTAGACAGATAATAATAGGTATCCGGAGAAGGTTCACTCTCTATCCGGTAACGGGTGGAAGCCGTTACAGAAAATGTATACCCACGTTCAGACTCTACATCGATAGGAAGAAAAAGCTCGTTGCCATAAATATTTGTAGCCAATATGGATTTTGCCGAAGCCGTATCGATCGAATCTGTCAATGAATAATAAACGGTATAAGTTAAGTCCTGCTTTTCCGACACAGGTTTCTCCCAAGTTAAGTGCAACTCATCATCCAAACGTTCCACTTTGATCCCCTCCGGTGCGGCAGGTACCGAATCATTCAGCCAAGTCAATGGAGGCAATTGGGCCGGATATTTATAGTAATTGTCTCTCAACTCTTTATAGAGTCCCTTATCATTATACAGAACATTTCCACAACGAAAGAACGCACAGCCGGCTCCTCCGTAATAACGGCTATAATCGATCTGGTCCGTTATATCATTCACGGCCCAGTCCGCCTCACTCTTGTCCATCCGATAAGCTCCCAAGCCGGGTACGACCAAACGCCCGTTACAATTATCCACCCAATTATCCACGAAAGGAAAGAAATTCTTATGCAGGTAATACATCATCGGAACAATCATATCTTGTTTACCTTGTTGCATCCACATCTTAGGGTCTTGGAAGACACTTTCGTAAGCGGTCCAACCCGCATTAGGTACCCGTTCAATACGATTATATTTCCCGAGTGGCGAACTGCTAACCTGCACCCAAGGTTTCGTTTGCTTTACCCAATCGTAAATACGGTAAACCATCCGGTTGATATTCTCCCTACGCCAGTCTGCCAGAGACTTTTTCTTACCGGATCTATTATACAGCGTTTTATCCGGGAATGTTTTCGCCTCTTCGGGATAGCGGATATAATCAAAATGGATGCCATCTATATCGTAGCCATTCACGATCTCCTTGACCAAGGATAAAATATAATCGGCGGTCTCCGGTACGCCGGGGTCCAAATACCACTCTCCATTATGCCGTTTGCAAAGTTTTGGTTTCTTTTTAACCACGGAAAGCTTTCCTTGCTCCTTCACGCTTTTTTCCGTTCCCAACGGGAAAGTCACGAACCACGCATGGCATTCCATTCCTCGCTTATGGCATTCATCAACGACAAAAGCGAGCGGATCATATCCCGGTAATACCCCATACTTACCAGAGAATGTCTTAGTGGCCGGTTCGATAGCCGAACGATAAATCACGTCTCCCCTCAAGCGAGCCTGAATGAAGACCATATTAAAATTCGCTTCTTGAAGCCGGTCCAAGATATCAAGCAATGCCTGTTGCTGGGCTTTTCGTCCCGCCTCGGTAGTAGCCGGTTTATGAGGCCAATCCAGACCATAAACCGTAGTCAACCAAACCGCACGAATTTCCTTTTTGGGAGGCTCTACCGCTTGTAACAGACAAAAAACGGGTAAAGCCAGCGACAGGATAAGCAACAGACAAAACTTTCTCATCTTTATAATACCTTATTGAGCCCGCGAATGTAGTATTTTTTGAGTCTCTTCCGGTAAATCAGTCGTAATAAAATCAACTCCCATATCGATCATCTCTTCCATTAATTTAGGGTCATCTACGGTCCAAACATTCGAAGTCATGCCTAGGACTTTACAATCCTTCACCCAATCCGGATGAGATTGCAAGACTTTATAATGGTAGTCTAATCCTGTAAAGCCAAGCTCTTTCAATTCCATCGGGGATAATTCTCCATTCAGATAAGAAACCTCAGATTTCGGACATAGACGGATGAATTCTTTACAAGCATCCATATTAAAAGATATATAATCCGTACGTTTCGCTAATTTCATACGCTTCACCATTTGCACAGATAACCTTACCGCATCTCGATTACGTTCCGGGGTATCATGGGATTTCAATTCAAATATTAACCGGATATTCTTCAATTTCTTCGCACGTTTCAAATATTGTTCCAAAGTAGGGAGCTTTTCGCCGTTACTCAATTGTAGATCCTTCAATTCATCGTATGTACAAGATTGGATATGTTTTCCTTGGATATCATTATCGTGGTAGACAACCAACACATTGTCTGCTGTAAGATGCACGTCGAATTCCGAGCCATAGGCACCAATTTCGCTAGCACGTTCCAAAGAGCGGATAGAGTTCTGGGCAGAGCCCTCCGTTTTCCAATACCCCCGATGGGCTATCACTTTCGTATTATCCTTTGCCGCTACCATTCCTACCATCATCAGGCAAAGTAGCAAAAGAAGAGTAGATTTTAAATTCATGGTAAACTTGTATTTCAAGGCAAGAGGACAGTGTGTCATAATTTATGATATGGCACACCCTCCTCCCACGGATTATTTTCCGATCTCTGATAAATAACGTTCGGCCTCAATAGCTGCCTTACAACCACTTCCCGCAGCGGTAATAGCTTGACGATAATGAGGATCAGCGACATCTCCGGCGGCAAATACACCCGGAACTTTCGTGCGGGGAGTTCCCGGAACCGTCACGATATACCCAACCTCATCCGTATCTACCCATGGCTTGAAGATGTCCGAATTGGGTTTATGACCAATCGCCAAGAAGAAACCATCGATGGAGATATCCACTTTCTCCTCATCCGGCTCTCCCATACGTTTTACCAAATGAGCACCCTCCACGCCATTCTCTCCAAACAAACCTAAGGTATTATGCTCGAAAAGCACCGTGATATTCGGAGTCTTGAAGACACGTTCTTGCATTACTTTTGAAGCACGCAAATAGGGTTTACGCACGATCAAGTAAACCTGCTTCGCCAAACCAGCCAAATAAATCGCTTCCTCACAGGCCGTATCCCCACCACCTACTACCGCTACCGTCTTTTTACGATAGAAGAAACCATCGCAAGTAGCGCAAGCGGATACACCCATACCCGCATACTTATGTTCATCCGGAAGACCCAGATACTTCGCGGAAGCACCCGTAGCGATAATCAAAGTCTCCGTCTCGATCATTTTCTCGCCATCAATCGTAATTTTATAAGGAGCCTCACCCAAATCAGCGGCGGTAGCGATACCGAAACGGATATCCGCACCAAAACGGACGGCTTGTTTTTTTAAATCTTCCATTAACTCAGGACCGGTTATACCGTCCGGATATCCCGGGAAATTCTCCACCTCCGTAGTTGTCGTTAATTGTCCCCCCGGCTGTATTCCTTCATAAAGCACCGGAGATAAATTTGCACGGGAAGCATAAATCGCTGCCGTATAACCTGCTGGACCCGAGCCTATAATAAGGCAACGTACTTTCTCATTCACTGAATCGCTCATAGTATATAAGTATTAATTATCAATTTTCAATTCTCTATTATCGAAGGTCTATCACCTCTACGTCCGGATAATCCCCTTCGTTAAAAACAAAAAAACGATCCGGTTGGTTTATACCTGTTTTCAATTGGCTGATCTGGATCGTACTGCTAACGCCGTTTTTAGAAGTAACCGTGATACGAGCCGGGAAATTTGAATATTTCTCAATTTGCAACTCCACTTTCACTATATCCCCTTTTTTCTTCGGTGTCAATTCCACATCGTAAGCGGCTTTTCCGTTCGGTGCCGTACTCTCGCCTTTATATGTTGCCGTGAATCCTTTCTTATAACTATTTAATAAAAGAGCAGGATTCGTAAATTGTAACTCCTCTCCCGTAGGATTCGTCACGTTCACCTCTTCGTTCCGTTCCACATACGTCCATTGCGTCGTACCATTAAACCAAGTAAGCGCATCCGGCGTGACTAATGTAAACTTATCACCTTTCATCTGGATGGTTCCCTCAAAGCTCTCTCCCGCATTCTGACCGGCAGAACGGGTAAACATCGTAAAAGAAGCGCTTATACCGTTCGAATTCTCATAAGCAGCGGCCGCCTTCCTCAAGATATCATTCGCATTCTGGGCATGTGCCCCCACCCCCACTCCTAGTCCCAACAGGAAACACAAGAATAATCCGACAAACGCGATACACCGCCACACTCTTATTTTATGTTCTCTTCTCATATTTATTTCAAAGCATTTAATACTTGCTCCAACGAATACTCATCTTGCACCAATACTTGACGGGCCTTACTTCCCTCAAACGGGCCAACAATACCGGCAGCCTCCAATTGATCCATCAAACGTCCGGCACGATTATAACCGATAGCGAATTTACGCTGGATCAAAGAAGTAGAACCTTGTTGCTGAATCACGATCAAACGAGCCGCCTCGTCAAATAAGGGATCTCGATCTGATAAATCGACTGCTCCCGAAGTCGATGCCTCCCCACCTTCCGGCACATAGTCCGGAAGCAAATAAGCGGTTTGGAAACCAGTCTGCTCACCGATATAATCCACGATATCCTCCACCTCGGGCGTATCTACGAAAGCGCACTGCACACGAACCGGCTCTTGTCCCGCCACGACAATCAACATATCGCCCCGTCCGATCAAACGGTTAGCGCCCGGAGCATCCAGAATCGTACGTGAATCGATCATAGAAGCAACCTTAAAGGCAATACGGCTCGGAAAGTTACTCTTGATCGTACCGGTAATCACCTTTGTATCCGGGCGTTGCGTAGCCAAGATCATATGGATACCTACCGCACGGGCCTTCGCCGCAATACGAGAGATAGGCAACTCGATCTCACGTCCGGCCACTGCGATCAAGTCGGCAAACTCATCCACCACTGCCACGATATAGGGTAAGAAGCGATGTCCCTTCTGCGGGTTCAACCGCCGTTCGATAAACTTAGCGTTGTATTCCTTTATATTACGAACATTCGCGTTCACCAGTAAACGGTACCGGTCTTCCATCTCGATCACCAACGAGTTCAATGTAGCGACAGCGTCAGCTGGCTCCGTAACGATCGGCTTCTCCGCATTCGGAAGTTTCGCTAGATAATGACGTTCTATCTTAGAATAGATACTAAACTCAACCATTTTCGGGTCTACCATCACGAATTTCAACTCCGATGGATGCTTCTTATATAATAAGGAAGTGATGATCGCATTTAGACCGACAGACTTACCTTGTCCCGTAGCACCGGCTACCAATAGATGCGGTGTCTTACAAAGATCGAACATGAACACCTCGTTCGTAATCGTCTTACCCATCGCCACGGGCAACTCATACTTACCCTCAATGAATCGGCGTGAAGCGATAACAGATTGCATCGATACCGTCTGAGGATTCTTATTCGGCACCTCGATACCGATCGTTCCCTTTCCAGGCATCGGGGCGATAATACGGATCTGCAAAGCGGATAAACTCAAGGCGATATCATCTTCCAAGTTCTTGATCTTAGAAATACGGACACCCGCCTCGGGTACAATCTCATAAAGCGTAACCGTAGGTCCGACTGTCGCTTTGATCGAAGCGATCTTTATATTGAAATCTTCCAAGGCTTGCTTGATCAAGCGTTGGTTTTCCGCCAATTCGTCCCGATTGATCTCCATGCTCCCACTATCATACGCTTTCAGCAAGTCCAAAGTAGGGAATACATAACGGGAAAGATCCAAACGGGGATCATACGTACCCAAGGCCGAGGCATCGTAGGTCTCATCATTACCAGCGGCAACTTCCACCGTGAATCCGGCATCCTCCTCATCCTCTGATTCTTGCGTATTTATCTCCTCCGTCTTTTCATTTATCGGATCATCGTCACCTTTTGCGATCGTAACGACTAAACCACCATCATCAGCGACCTCTTCCACCTCATATTCCGGTACTGTTTTACGATTTTCTTTCTCTTCGGCCTTCAACAATTCAGCTTCCGTGTCAAACTCTTCGTAATCATCCATCTCCGGTTGTTCATCCGGTTGCTCTACGACAGGCTTAGAACGAGGTATTACAATACTCTCTTTTTCCGTCTGATCTACTTCTACCTCATCCTCTTTGCCTTCACGTTTCAAACGATTTTTCACCCAACCTAAAGAGAACATACGCTGCAAGAACGGAATTGTCTTCTTACTGGTAAAAATAGCGATGATTAAGAATGAGCCTAATAAAAGCAAGATCGTTCCGGGGATTCCGATATTGGTAATAAACATCTCCGAGATGTAATATCCGTGTTGACCGCCTAGATAAATAAACGTATCCTCATATCCCTTGATAAATATGAAAGCAAAAAACACAGATCCCCAAATCAACGCCGAAGCACTGAACAAGAAACGTCTCAATAAGGATACTTTATTTAAGTTCATGAGTTTCGCCCCAACTGATCCCAAGAAAAAGAGGATCATAAAAGAAGAGATACCGAACCAACGATTCATCAACATATCAGACAAATACGCCCCGCGTACGCCCGTCCAATTCTCTACCGATCCTCGATTGGTCAACAAATCCCCTAAAGGAACATTCTCTATTTTACTTTGATCGGCGGCTCCTGTAAAGAAAAACGAAATCAAGGCAAGCCCTACGTAAATGGTTAGTATAGAGATAATCAAACCTGTAATGAAACGGGTCCGTTCATTTGTAAAAAAAGTCTTCAAGGCTGCGAACCAGCTCGGTTCTGTATAATTTTGCTTCGTTGTTGTTGTCTTCTTTGCCATAAACAGTTTCTCAATAATTCTTTTATAACACGCAAATGTACATAGAAAAATCGAGTCTGACGAAGCTTATATGCAAAAGACATATATTTTTCAGAGACACAGACCTCAATGATATGTTTACTGCAATGCGGGTTGCAGTAGTGCTGCAAAGCGGATGCAGTGCCACTGCAACGCCTATGCAGTAACACCGCAACCCGGGCTGCAGTAACACCGCGACACTTGTGCAGTACCGTAAAGATATCAAATAGTCCTGTGCATCTCATGCCCTTCCACATAGATCGCGCTATAAGGACGAGACGGACAAAGATGCTCGCAAGCACCACAACCAATACAAGTTTCCGTATTGATCACCGGGATCTTTAACGACTTTGGATCTGCCGGATCTTTCGCCACCATCTGGATCGATTTTGTCGGGCAATGGCGTTCACAATTACCACAACTCATACCGTCCGTATTGACAATACAAAGATCTCTTACCCATACGGCATGACCGATCTGTATAGCAGATTTATCTTCTTTCGTAATAGGTTTGATCGCTCCCGTCGGGCAAACCTCCGAACATTTCACACATTCCGGACGGCAATACCCTCTATCGAATGCCATCTTCGGCTGCATCAGTTTCATCAGATCCGTAGACGGGCGCAGGACATGATTCTCGCAGACAGATACACAAAGCTGACACCCCGTGCAATGTTGCGCCAGATTCCCGATACTCAAAGCTCCGGGAGGAACCAATGGCGCCAAACGATTCGGCTCTTTACGTTCTTTAATCGGCGCAAAGCCTCCGTCTTTCTTCATCTCCACATAATCCTCCAGCTTTTTCTGCTGAGCATGCAAAACGGAAGACATGGCTACCAATGCCGTAGCCGACAAGGCTCGACGGCGGGAAACATCCGTAGTGTCCTTCGTTAAGGATTCTTTTACCGAAGTAGCTTTATCAGCCTTGCGTGCCCTCGTATACGAAATCGCGCCTTGACGGCAATTATCCAAACAGTCCATACAAGTCACGCAACGGCTATAATCGATCGCATGATTCTTAGAGTCGATGCAAGAAGCCTTGCATTTACGTGCGCATAATCCGCAACCATTACACTTATCGGTATCAATGCGAGGTTTAAGTAAAGCATACTTCGACAAAAAACCGAGAACCGTACCTACCGGACAGATCGTATTACAATACGTACGTCCATTTCTCCAAGCTAAAATCGCCAATATGACAAAGCTCAGAATAGCGATTCCCATCGTAGCCAGACTACGCACCCATACGTCCACCGAATAGAATGCGTAACTATCCATACGTTCCGCGAAATAGGCCAATAGATTGTTGCCCTCTTGATAGATTGGCGCAAATAAATTAGAAGCGATACGCCCATAAGCACTATAAGGCGAAATCAACGCTACCAAGGAACCGATACCAGCGATACAAGCCAATATAAAAATAACCAAGGTTCCATAACGCACCCACTTCAATGCGGGAGAATAGGAAAAACGGTATTTCTTCCGTTTACTAGCAAACCACGAAATAATATCTTGCAATACCCCTAAAGGGCAGATAACGGAGCAATATACACGCCCCAATAAAAGAGTCAAGATTATCAACCCTACCACAACACCGACATTCAAAGCCAATAACGCAGGCCAAAACTGTATCTTTGCCAACCATCCGAACCAAGCGTGAATCGTACCCGTGAAATCAAGAAATAACAGGGTTATCAGCACAAAGCAAAAGGTGGCGGCGAATATTCTTATTTTTCGTAACATAATTTTCCGTTTGTTTAAAGGTTAACCATTCACTTTCAACTCTTCCACGAATTTATCGATACGCTGCATCTCTTTGGGGATATCGATACCCTGCGGACAATGAGGATTACATTGCTCACACCCTGTACAATGGTTCGCTTGACGCAACTTTGGGACACTCCGGTCATAACCGACTAAGAAGGCACGACGAGCTTTCGCGTAATTTTCGTCTTGCGCGCTTTTCGGAACATTTCCTTCGTTCACACATTTATTATAATGTAAAAGAATACCCGGAATATCCAACGCATATGGACAAGGCATACAATATTTGCAATCATTGCAAGGTATTGTCGGATATTTCATCATAAGCTGGGCCGTCTCTTCCAAAAAGTCTTTCTCCTCGTCCGTTACCGGAATAAGCGGGGAATAGGTACGGATATTATCTTGCAAATGCTCCATATACGTCATGCCGCTTAACACCGTCAAGACCCCATCCGGAGAGCCGGCGAAACGAAAAGCCCATGAAGCCACGCTATTCTCAGGCCGTTGCTGTTTCAAACGAGCAACGATATGATCCGGAACATTCGATAAGCGACCTCCTAATAGCGGTTCCATAATAACCGCCGGAATACCTCGCTTCTCTAATTCGCCATACAGATAATCAGCGTTTACGTTACGCCCCGAGGCATGTTTCCAGTCCAAATAATTCAGCTGGATCTGAACGAAATCCCATTTCACGCCCATATCCAACACATAATCAAACACTTTTACATCCCCATGAAAAGACCAACCTAGGTTACGGATACGTCCCGCTTCCCGTTCTTTCACCAAGAAATCAAGCATTCCATTATTTATATAGCGGTCATTGAAAAGCTCGATACCATTCCCCCCACCGATAGAGTGAAGCAAATAATAATCCAGATAATCGGTTTGCAAATCACGGAACGACTGCCGATACATCGCCAACGAGTTTTCTCTCGTATAGTTCTGGAAGTTTGACAGTTTAGTGGCCAAATAATAGGAGTTCCTAGGATGGCGTGCCAATGCGATACCGGTCGCTTTCTCGGACATACCTTGTACATAAACAGGAGAAGTATCAAAGTAATTCACCCCATGTTCTATCGCATAATCCACTAAACGATTCACGGCTTCTTGATCAATCTGGTCTTTACCGTCCGATCCTTGTTTCAAGGGCCAACGCATACAACCATATCCTAAAATAGAAACCTTATCGCCATTCGTAGGATGTTGGCGATAGGTCATTTTATCGGTAGGAACCTCACCTAACGCCACAGCCGCCCCCGGCTCATTCTTGGGAGCGCAACCGTAAAATGCCGCCGAAGAGGCGACAGCCCCACCCCCAAATACCTTCAAGAATTTACGGCGATTCATTTCTTGAGGGTTCTCATTCTTTCCACATGAACTCATAACTCGATCGGTTTTTTTATCCTAATTAGTATATCCAACATTAGTCTATCATTAACATTCCTTCTATTAATTGCACAAAAATAATAAAACAGGAAATATATAGGAGAGCAATCCCCGACTAAAAAGAATATTCGGGACTTTATCACGAAAAAAACGGATTTTTGTTGTATTTTTGCGAATTGTTATCAAGAATGATTAGACGAACAGGCACATGGAAAAAGAAGAAAATCCGATATACGAGCGCAACACGCTAGAATTTGTTACGGTAGCACTGGAATATTGTACCTTTGTTGAGACCGCCGGAAATACCGGGCTTTTCGACTTCGTAGATAAGGCGACAAAACTTTTGCCTCTTTTATACTTAAAGGCCAGCCTGTTGCCTGAAGTGGAATCTGAAGAGGAAACCGAACTCGAGCTTTCCGTTTCAGAAGACATGTACGAGTCGGTTCGTTCACGGATAGCCGGTTTGCTTGGCGAACGAGATTCCTATCTGGAAACATTTCATGCGGATATGCGGTATAGCGATACTCCTATCGCAGCGTTTATTTCCGAGAATTTGGCAGATGTCTATCAAGATACAGGAAATTTCGTATCTTTATTCCGTCAAGGAAACGAGGAAGTTATGCAAGAGGCTATCGCTTTGTGCCGCACGAACTTCCAAGAATACTGGGGACAGCAATTATTAAATGCCTTGAAAGCGTTGCACGCTGTACGTTACAGTGGTGATGAGGATTTGGAAAAGAATGAAGAGGAAGAATGATACAACAATTTATACATACAATTGCTAAAGAGGAAATAGCGAAACTTACCGTAGAGGAATTCAAGGGACGTATCATTACGATCCTTAGTAAAGAGGAGGCAGACAAGGCCGTAGAGTACTTGCTGCGTTTTCCGGTCGTCGGTTTTGACACGGAGACCCGTCCCAGCTTTAAGAAGGGACAGCGTTACAAGATCTCATTGATGCAGATATCAACGGATGATACTTGTTTCTTGTTCCGCTTGAATCATATCGGTATACCGGAATCTCTGGAGAAATTCCTGAAAAGCAGTTCGACCTTAAAGATCGGGTTATCTTTACGGGATGATTTCGGGGCGATACGGAAGCGTTCGGATATAGAACCCGCCAATTTCCTTGATTTACAGAATTACGTAGGCCAGTTCGGCATCGAGGATGCCAGCCTGCAAAAGATATATGCGATACTTTTCCAAAAAAAAATATCAAAAGGACAACGCCTCACGAATTGGGAGGCGGATGTATTGACAGACTCACAAAAGAAATATGCGGCCCTCGATGCTTGGGCTTGCCTAAGAATATATAATTTATTGAATCAAGCATAAATGAAGTATTGTAAAGTTTTTCTCAAGCCTAAGAAAGAAGAATCGCTATTGCGTTTCCATCCATGGGTATTTTCCGGAGCGATCCAATCTGTTGAAGGCGACCCGGAAGAGGGTGACTTGGTAGAGGTATACGGAGCGAACCAGCGTTTTTTGGCAATCGGCCATTACCAAATCGGCAGTATCGCCGTACGTGTGTTATCTTTCACCCCAATCGCCATCGACGATGCTTTTTGGATCGAACGTATCCGTATTGCTTACGAACTCAGAAAGACCTTGCGGCTGGCTGGGGTAGAAAATAATAATACGTTCCGCCTGATTCACGGCGAAGGCGATAATTTACCGGGATTGGTGATCGATATGTATGCGCATACGGCGGTTATGCAAGCACATTCGGTAGGAATGCATTATGCCCGTCATCAGATCGCGGAGGCTTTGAAAGCGGCATTGGGCGATACTTTACAAAACATCTACTATAAATCGGAAGCGACTTTACCTTATAAAGCGAATTTAGGTAGCGAAAATGGTTACTTATTCGGAGGCGAAGTGGAAGATATCGCTATAGAAAACGGACTGAAATTCTGTGTAGACTGGCAGAAAGGCCAAAAGACAGGTTTCTTCGTGGATCAACGGGAGAATCGCTCTTTGTTGGAGCATTACGCAAAAGATCGCTCCGTATTGAATATGTTCTGTTATACGGGCGGTTTCTCTTTCTATGCGATGAGAGGAGGCGCTAAGGTGGTTCATTCCGTAGACAGTTCGGCGAAAGCGATTTCTTTGACGAAAAAGAATGTCGAGTTGAATTTCCCGGGAGATCCCCGTCATGAGGCATATGCGGAAGACGCATTTAAGTATTTGGAAAAAATGGGAAGTAATTATGATTTAATCATATTGGACCCTCCTGCGTTCGCTAAACATAAGAATGTACTACGTAACGCCTTACAAGGGTATCGCAAATTAAACGCGATCGCTTTCGAGAAGATCAAGCCGGGAGGAATCTTGTTTACTTTCTCTTGTTCTCAAGTAGTTAGTAAAGAGAATTTCCGTTTAGCCGTATTTAGCGCTGCCGCCCAATCCGGCCGTAGTGTCCGAATCTTGCATCAATTAACCCAACCCGCAGACCATCCGGTGAATATCTACCATCCGGAAGGGGAATATCTGAAAGGTTTGGTATTGTATGTAGAATAAGATATGCTCTTTGGGTGAAAACTAATTCTTTGTTTTCACCCAAAGTCCAAGTTAATACCCCGGATTCTGTGTCAAGTTCGGATTCAAGGAACGGACTTTATCGGGAATGGGAAAAACGGTGGTATAGCCATTCGATTCATCGGGCAATTGAGGGCGATCCGTATAAGGGCGGGTAAACTTTCCAAAACGTACCAAATCCTGCCTCCTCCAGCCTTCCCAAGCCAATTCCAGTTGACGCTCAGCCAAAATATTTTCTAATGTCGCCTTACGAGGTAACATTCCCACACGGAAACGAACGGCATTCAACTCTTCATCCCCATTCTCTCCATTACGAACTTTCGCTTCCGATCTCATTAACAAGACATCCGCATAACGGAATAATACGATATCATTATCCGATAGCTTTCCATCTTCTGTACATCATTTAAATAAGCATTTTTCAGCAAGGAACCAAATATGCCTAAATCAAAGACCAGAAGATCATTGAACGCATGCTGCGTAATATTCAACTTGGTCGTAAAATTACGTGAGTTCGTATTTCGGATAACTCCTTCCCTTTCCACAAATCCCAAGGAGGCACGATAACTGGAAGTCTCCGAACCACCCCCAAAAGCGATATGATGATTCTGCACCAACCCTAACCGGGTGATCTCATCCTGAAAGTCCGTATTATTCCCTAAATCTAAAATACCGATATTACGTTCCTCCGCCAGTTTTCGGAAACCATTCGCCGATAACATATCCAAACTTTTATAAGCCGCCTCCACACCGAAACTCCCATCATAACTGATACTAAAAGCTCCCTGCCGCCCTTTCTTTGTCGTTACCTCGATAACACCGGAAGCACCACGAGAGCCATATTGAGCAGTTTCCGAGGCATCTTTCAAGATCGTGAAGTTCTCGATATCCGCCGGATAGATCGAGCTAAGCAAATTAAGATCGGCAAAAACCCCATCAATAATCACCAACGGATCATTACCTCCCGTCAAGGAAGTTGTACCCCGGACCCGGACGGCAGCCAAGGCAGCGGCGCTATTTCCTCCAACCGGGATACTAACGCCGGACACCCTTCCCCGAAGAGCGTCCAAGGGTGTAGAGATCAATCCCTCATTCATTCCCCCTTCATTCACCCGGTTTACGGAACCGGATAAAGTACTACGATTGCCCGTAGCATATCCGACAGTGATCAACTCATCTATCAAATTGGAGTCCGACAAGAGAGGCTTGATCGTATCCGGCAGAAGCGGTAGCTCCTGACCGTAGCCGTAAGAGAAAGACAAGGCCCCGTAGAGAAACAAAAACAGGACTTTTCGGATATATATAAGAACTTTCATAAGTACGTTGGATTTAAGATTAATAACCCATATAAATAAAACTTCCCTCGGTTAAGTTTTGTTCGCACCCAAGATACAACATTTCCTCAAGATCTTAAAAATAAAAGCGTACCAAGTTGTCAAGAAGCCTCGACAAGGCTTTAGCGATATTTAATAATGTCCCTCAAAAATATATACGGAAATATTTCTTTATTCCGTAATAGATTGTACCTTTGCCATCGTTAAAAAACATAGCGTATTATTAAGTAATAACATACTAAAACTTATTTATTATGTCAAAAGTAACAGTTGTTGGTGCCGGAAATGTAGGCGCTACTTGCGCAAATGTTCTTGCCTTCAATGAAGTGGCAGACGAAGTTGTAATGCTAGACGTAAAGGAAGGCGTATCCGAAGGTAAAGCGATGGATATGATGCAGACCGCTCAATTGCTAGGTTTCGATACTAAAGTTGTAGGTTGCACAAACGATTATGAGAAGACAGCTAACTCTGACGTTGTAGTTATCACTTCTGGTATTCCTCGTAAACCGGGTATGACTCGCGAAGAACTGATCGGTGTTAACGCTGGTATCGTTAAGAGCGTAGCTCAAAACATCTTGAAATACTCTCCGAACGCAATCTTGGTAGTTATCTCTAACCCGATGGATACAATGACTTATTTGGCATTGAAAGCTTTGGGCTTGCCGAAAAACCGTGTGATCGGTATGGGTGGTGCTTTGGATAGCTCTCGTTTCAAATATTTCTTATCTCAGGCTCTAGGCTGTAACGCTAACGAGGTTGAGGGTATGGTAATCGGTGGTCACGGTGACACTACAATGATTCCGTTGGCTCGCTTGGCTACTTACAAAGGTATCCCTGTTAGCAAATTGTTAAGCGCAGAGAAATTGCAAGAGGTTGTTGCTTCCACAATGGTTGGTGGCGCTACATTAACTAAATTGTTAGGTACTTCCGCTTGGTATGCACCGGGTGCTGCTGGAGCATTTGTTGTTGAGTCTATCATCCATAACCAAGGCAAGATGGTTCCTTGCTCTGTTTACTTGGAAGGTGAGTACGGTGAATCTGATCTTTGCATCGGTGTTCCTGTTATCCTTGGCAAGAACGGTATCGAGAAGATCGTTGAGTTGGAATTGACAGCTGAGGAGAAAGAATTGTTCGCTAAGAGCACTGCCGCTGTTCATAAGACTAACGAGGCTTTGAAAGAAGTGGGTGCACTTTAATTTGAATTTCTATTAAAGCGATAAAAGAGGCTGATCCTTCGGGGTTAGCCTCTTTCTTTTTATGTGGATACGGACAGTTACGACGGAACGAAGATAATATTCGTGTTTTTCAATCTCTGAAGATACATACGTATCTCCATTGATTTATTTCAAAAGATCACGGTAAAGCATTTATGACAAAAGTACAGTCTTTGTTTGAATATGAAAAGCCTTCACTAGTTCAATACGAGCTTCACTAAGTTTATTCGTTTCATCCCAAACCGGTAATCACTACTTCAACTTTCCTGCCTCATTCAATACTTTCAGGAAGTTGCTCCAAGCTTTCTCTATCTTTTGCATGTTTTCGTCCCTTTCCTCTTGGTTACTTACCTCATTTTGTAGAACATCTACAACAGGATATCCATCATATAAATAATATCTCTGATAATCCCCTAATAAGACTGGGGCATTATAGATAACGGAACTTATCGAAGAGATACTGCCTACCGTGAAGTGACCGTTTCCAGCTATCCGGAATTCAACCTTCTCATTGCCTCGCACGTCTTGCTTGATAGAAATATTCTTCTCGAAAACGATCTCTTTTGTAACTGAATTAAAAGATTTGATATCATCCGGGACTTTGATCACTTGTCCGGTAGTAGCCGTATCAAAATTTTCCTCATCATTATCGCAAGCGCAATAACCGATGAGAAATACAGACATGATAAGATATAATAAAAATGACTTTTTCATATTAAACCTCCTTTATTGGATTTCATTGCGTGTTGTCTTATTAGTAAGACACTTAAAAAGAGACAAATGCTGCACGTTTACCATTATTTAACAAACATTATTAACCAAACCGTCCTTCCATTATATAAAAAAGCCGGAGGAAATGATTTCCTTCGGCTTTTACCTATCGTTTGTTATTGGTATTCATTTGACAATACCTAATTTAGACTCACCAACGAAATCTATAATATGTTGGATCTCCTTACTCATCGGAACCTGATCCTTTATCATTAACAAGGCATCCGTAAGGCTGCTGTTTCCTTGGAAGATGATCCGGTACGCATGACTGATGTGCTTGATAACCTTTTCACTGAATCCCTCATGAGACATGATGAAAGAGTTCACGCCATAATACGAGGTAGGCTCTTGAGCCGCTACGATAAAAGGAGGTATATCCTTACGGAAACGACAGCCGGTTTGAATCATCGCCCAAGCCCCAACCCGGGATCCTTGGCTCATCAATACATTGCCTCCGAAGATCACATAATCTTCTAAAATACAATTTCCTGAAATCTTACTACCATAGCCAAATACACTATGGTTTCCGATCTGCGTATCATGAGAAACATGTACCCCCTCATGCAAGAAATTACCATTTCCGATACTAGTACGTCCTTCCGCTGTCGAGGAACGGTTAATCACCACATTCTCACGGATCACGTTGTCATCCCCAATTACGGTGATCGTATCACCTCCCTTATAAAGGAAATCCTGAGGCTCTGCAGCGATAACAGCCCCGTTAAATACACGATTGCGATTTCCCATGCGTGTACCGCTCATCAAGCAGGCATGAGGCATGATCTCACAATCATCCCCGATCTCCACATTCTTATCAATGTACGCAAAAGGATGAATCGTAACGTTCTTCCCGATCTTTGCGCTTGAATCTACATAGGCTAATGGACTAATCATAACTTTACTACATTTAAAGGTTATTATTCTCTACCACCACCGATGGCACTGTATAAACTGACAACCGCTTGCATACGTTGCACATTGTCGGACACTTCCGTCAACTGAGCGCTCAAGAGGCTCTGCTGTGCGGAAAGGATTTCCAAATAAGTAGATTGAGCCGACTGGAACAAGGCGCTGGTATAAGCCACCGCTTTCTCTAGCTGCTCGATCTGCGCTCTATCTTGAACAAGCTTCTTACTTGTGGCATCATACTGATGTAAAGCATCACTCACCTCCTTACCAGCTTCCAGAATTGTCTGCTGATAATTCATTTGAGCGATCTTCTCTTCTGCCTTCGATACCTTCAAATTAGCGACCAACTTACCATTGTTGAAAATCGGCTGAGCCAACGAAGCCAAAGCTTGAAACATAAATTGACCCGGATTGGCGACAGAGATGCCTGAACCATTCGTCCAGCCTGCTGTCGCCGTGATATTCAATCCCGGATAAAAAGCGGCACGGGCTTTGTTCGTCGTATAATAGGCGCTGGCAAGTGTCATCTCCGCGATCTTTACGTCCGGACGATTCTCCAACAATTGTAAAGGCACACCCACCATGATATCCTCCGGCATTACTTGTTCCTCCAAAGTACCCCGATCAATCTGCTGAGGGGCCTTAGCCAATAACACGGACAATGAGTTTTCCACGCTACGCACCTGACTCTCCAACTCGATCAACGAGGCGGAAACCTGATGGTAAGCGGCACGCATTTGCGTCACGGCAGCCTCGGTAGCCATACCCGCTATCTTCATAGCCTCCATGACACGAACATTCTCTTTATAGATATCAACCGTCTTAGCGGTAATTTCCACCTGCCGATCAAGCATCAACAAGGTATAATAAGTATTCGCTATACCGCCGATCAATTGAGAGCGCACGGCCTGTCTTGAATACTGGCTCTGTAAGTAGGAGGCTTTTTGGCCACGGCTCGCATTCAAGAGCTTTCCGAATAGGTCAACCTCCCAACTAGCGGCCACAGGTGTTGAGTAAGCTTTTACGTATTCGCTATTTCCAATCGATGTAATCGTCCCTTGGGGAGCAAGGTTTATAGAAGGCAAGAAAGACAGGCGGGCGGAAGTCAACAATACTTTCGCTTCCTCTACCCGAAGAACGGCAGCCTGCATATCTACGTTATTAGCTAATCCCTCCTCAATTAACGCCTGTAACTTCGGATCACGAAAAACTTCCTTCCAAGGCAGGTTTCCCATATTGGTCGTATCCGCGGAGGCTAATGTATCAGTCTCGGAAACCGGATCACGATAAATTCCTGTCGCATCGATGGAATCCGGACGCTCGTATGCCTTATAGATATGGCAACTGCTTAACAAAGCAGTCGCACATACCATATATATAATTTGTTTCTTCATTGTCATCTCTTATTTTATTTTAGCGTACTGTTCTATTTCCGTACTCATATCGCTGTTATCCAAATCTTCCCATTCGATCGGCTTGAATTTCTCCTGTAAGTACTGGAATACCACGAACAAAACCGGAACGATAAAAATCTGGAAGATCATACCGATAAGCATACCACCGATAGCAGAAGCACCCAACGTACGGTTACCATGAGCTCCTACGCCGAACGCAAACATCAACGGAAGCAAACCTACGATCATCGCCAATGAAGTCATCAAGATCGGACGTAAACGAGCGGCGGCTCCTAGCACGGCAGCCCATGTGATACTCATACCCATACGACGGCGCTCAAGAGAGAACTCTACGATCAAGATAGCGTTCTTCGCCAATAACCCCATCAACATAATCAAAGCGATCTGCATATAAATATCGTTGGACATAGACCCCAATATCATCTTCAAAGCCGGAATATTACCTAACAATCCCATTCCATTCACGAATAAGAAACTTCCTAACAATCCGAACGGGATAGAGAGCAACACAGACAACGGAAGTATGTAGCTCTCGTATTGAGCACTTAGCAACAAATACACGAACACAAAACAAAGCACGAAGATAATAGCGGTCGTACCACCACTGGTCTCAGCCTCCTCACGCGCCATGCCACCCAGCTCATAGCCAAATCCGGTAGGCAACTTATCCTTCGCCACTTCCGCAATTGCCTGCAAAGCTTGTCCGGAAGTATATCCAGAAGCCGGGGCAACCATCACCTTGATAGAGGTGTACAGGTTGAAACGGCTGATCACATCTGGTCCGTAGATTTTCTTGACAGAGACAAACTGAGTGATCGGAGCCATATCATTACCACTACGTACTTTAATGCTATTAAGAGATTCCATATTCTTGGTAGCTTCCGGCACAGCTTGGATCATCACACGATACATCTTACCGAAACTATTAAAGTTCGAAGCGTAGATACCACCGAAATACCCCTGCATCGTAGTCAAGATATCACTTGGGCTGATCCCCGCCTTCTTACAAGCGGCCGCATCTATATCCAACATATACTGCGGGAAATTCGGGTTGAAAGTAGTCTGTGCCGAATTGATCTCCGGGCGAGACTTCAACGCCGCCATATATTCTTGTACGATGTCATAGAAATGATTCAAATCACCACCAGTTTTATCCTGCATATTCAACTCGATATCACTAGAAGCGGAATAACCAGGAATCATCGGAGGAGCGAAGAACAATACTTGAGCGTCTTTTATCACCTTCTGGGCACGCATGAATAAAGAAGCATATACGATATCTGAGTTCTGGGTCAAGGAACGCTCTTCCCAATCTTTCAACTTAATGATAAGCGATCCGTAAGAAGGACCTTGGCCTCCAATAAATCCGAATCCGGAAATAACGGTACGAGACTCAACGGCAGGCTCAGCGGCCACCAAGCTATCTACACGATTCAAGATTTCTATCGCACGTTCCTGCGAAGTGCCCGGAGGCAACGTTACAGCTCCCATAATCGTACCGGTATCCTCATTTGGAACCATTCCCGTCGGGGTCGTCTGCATAAAGAATATCAACAATACGATAGAAGCTATCACCAAGGCAAACGACAAAACTTTCTTCTGGATAAAAAATATCACTCGCTTTTTATAACTAGTCAGCATAGCATCGTAAGCCGCATTGAAAGAAGCATGGAAACGAGAAGCTAACGTTGTCTTCTTATGCTCTCCCTCTTCGTGAGGTTTCAAGAAAATAGCACAAAGTGCCGGAGATAATGTCAAGGCGTTCAATGCGGAGAAACCGATAGAGATAGCCATCGTTAAACCAAATTGGCGATAAAACGTACCGGCTGTACCTCCCATAAAACTTACCGGAATAAACACGGACATCATCACCAACGTAATTGATACGATCGCTCCACCCAACTCGCTCATAGCATCGATAGAGGCCAGCTTCACAGATTTATAACCTTGGTCCAGCTTCGCATGAACCCCCTCGACGACGACTATGGCATCATCCACAACTATCGCGATGGCAAGCACCATAGCGGAAAGAGTCAGCAAGTTGATACTGAAACCAATCAACTTCAACACAAAGAATGTAGCGATCAACGCAACCGGGATGGCGATAGCCGGAATCAATGTAGATCGCATGTCCTGCAAGAAGATATAAACAACGATAAACACCAAGATAAAAGCCTCGATCAACGTCTTGATAACCTCATGGATAGAGGCGAACAAGAAATCATTCGCATTCTGGGCGATACTGATACCAAGTCCTGTCGGTAAAGTCTTTTCCGCTTGCGCAAGCACCTTCTCCAGATCTGAAATCGTTTGTGTAGCATTCGTACCGGCCATCTGATATACGATACAGGATACGGCCTTATGGCCATTTACCGTATTATTAAACGTATAGGCCAAACGTCCCAGCTCAAGGTCCGCGATATCACCTAGCCGAAGCACCTCTCCATCCGGCAACGCCTTTATAACGATATCCTCGAACTCGTGGGTCTGTTGCAAACGCCCTTTATAGCGGATCGTATATTGGAACGTCTGGTTACCCCGTTCGCCGAACTGTCCGGGAGCGGCCTCGATATTCTGCTCTGCCAATGCTGCAGCCACATCCGAAGGTACTAACTTATATTGCGCCATGATATCCGGCTTTAACCAGACACGCATGGAATAATCCTGTCCCATCACATTCGCATCGCCCACACCACTGACACGTTTGATCTCCGGGATCAAATTAATATTAGCGTAGTTCTCAATAAACTCAATATTATACTTATCCTCCTTATCATATAAGGAAAACACCATCAACATGGAAGTCTGACGTTTCTGGGTTGTCACGCCAATCTTCGTAACCTCGGCCGGGAGCAATCCTTGAGCCATGGAAACACGATTCTGCACATTAACGGCCGCCATATCCGGATCCGTACCCTGATTAAAGTAGATGTCGATATTCGCCGCACCATTATTGGAAGCCGAGGAAGAGATATACATCATGTTTTCCACACCATTTATCTGGTCTTCCAAAGGAGCGATCACCGAATTTAATACCGCCGTAGCATTCGCTCCCGTATAAGTAGCCCGTACCGACACGGTAGGAGGAGCGATATCCGGATATTGGGTAATCGGCAAGGTCGCCAATCCAATAATACCCAAGATCACCATCAAAACCGAGATTACGGTTGATAGTACCGGACGATTAATAAATCTATCTAGTTTCATTCTGTTTTTTACTTTAAATTAATTTGTTTTCGTGAATCAATTGAACGCCGTAGACAAATTCCCCTCACGTTGGTCTTTCAGAGCCTGTTGGAACTTCGCCTCTTTTTGTTCCAATGTAATCGGCTCGATCACCTGCCCGTCATGTAAGGTCTGTACTCCTTCCACGACGATCTTATCATTTGCTTTCAAGCCACTTGTAACAATATAATCCTGTCCATCATTCAACTCAGATATTTTGATCTCGGTGTATTTCACCGAATTGTCAGGCTGAAGCACATAAACGAATTTCTTATCTTGGATCTCCACCGTCGACGATTGAGGGATAAGAATGATATCTTCCATTGAGTACGGGAAAATGATATTGCCCATACCACCACTCCGTAAGATATTCTTTTCATTGGAGAAAATCGCACGCATACTGACTGATCCTGTCGCTTGGTCTATCACTCCACTGACCGCATCCACCTTTCCCTCAAACTCATACAGGGTTCCATCAGCCAATTGCAGCTTGACCGCCGGCATCTTTTCCATTTGCTCTTTCAAGGTTCCACCGGCCCGAGTGAGTTGAAGCAGGTCTTTTTCCGTCATCGAGAAGTAAACATACATATCTCCGATTTCAGATACGATAGTCAACGGTTGAGCGATAGAAGCGCTTACCAAGCTACCTACACGATACGGGAATGTACCGACAACACCGTTCGAGGGACTTGTAACCGTACAGAAAGATAAGTTCTGGTTAGCGCTCACCAATTGAGCCTCCGCCTGCGCCAAGCTCGCTTTTGCCGACATCAGCTGGTTCACGGCAGTTTGATACTCGAAATCACTGATGATTTTCTGATCAAACAAAGTTTTCTTATTCTTCTCGGTCAATGTTAAAGTACTTACGTTTGCCTTCGCCATCTCTACCGCGGCCTTAGCCTGACCTACCGCGGCAGCGTACTGCGTAGGATCAATTTGGAACAACGCCTGTCCTTTACGAACCGTAGCTCCCTCATCCACACATAATTTCACGATAAATCCAGAAACTTGAGGACGGACTTCGATATCCTGCGTACCTTTGATGGTAGCCGGATAGGATGTTGTTTGGTCGCTAGTCGTTGAATTGACCGCCATCACAGCGAACTCAGCATCCCCTAATTTCATACCACTCTGACTGTTTCCACAGGCAGTTAATAAAGACATACCAACCGCAAACAAAGCGATCTGCCTTAACTGAGTAATCGTAATTTTCAGCATTCGTTTATCCATATTTGTATATAATTATATATTCAAGGCTGTTTTTCAGTTACCTTCTCTTTCTAACCCAAGTGGATATCTTTTACATCTATTCACACAATAGGGTCTTTACTCGCTGTTTCATCCTACAAATGTAGAAACTTTTTACACGATTTCTGTTTCCTACTTATCTTTTTCACCTAAATTAATAGCACTTAGAAAGAAGTACCCGTTGAAATACACCTCTTTTGGTTTCAAACGAAAATAAAATTGTTTTTTTCAACAATATATTTTACATTTGTGTCCACACACAATAAACAAATATTATATATTATGGAGCCTAAATTTATAATATCAGAAGTATTCAGTACCGCATGGAAGGGAACGAAGTCGCAGCTATGGATATTAGCCGGATTATTAATCGGATATTGTATCTTGTCTTTCACGCTGACAGCGTTCGCGATGCCCATGCAAAGTTCGATTATCGGTAAAATCATCGTAAACGTGATCAGCGCGTTATTCTCCATTATTTTCTCCTTAGGATATATGAAAAATATATTTCAGGCGTTGGATGGGGAAGAACCTCAGTTTTCCGCATATGGACAACAGACAAAGAATATCATCACCTACTTTCTAGCGAGTCTTATCACGGGATTTGTCGTATTGGCGGGTTTCTTATTTTTTATCATCCCCGGTATTTATCTGGCATTGCGCCTTCAGTTCTTCCAAGCCTTTATTATCGAGGAAAACGCCGGGATTATCGAGTCTTTGCATAAAAGCTGGGAGATAACGAAAGGACAAGTATTGCCTCTGTTCATTCTGGCGTTGGTTATGATCGGGATCCTGATATTAGGATGTATTTTGTTCGGTATCGGAATTTTCGTCGCCGTTCCTCTTATCTATATGATGTATGGCTACGTTTTCCGTAAATTGAACACTCCTCTTCAAATACTCGAATAAGCAGAGAGGACGAATACACACTACAATCTATACCATGAATAAAAATTACAGGATAAAAGATATCGCCGAATTATCCGGCGTATCAACCGGTACGGTAGACCGCATTTTACATGAGCGGGGAAAGGTATCGGAGGACGCACGGAAAAAGGTGGAGAAAGTCTTAAAAGAAATTGACTATCAACCAAATCTGATAGCCCGTTCTTTAGCGTTGAAGAAAAAATATCATTTCATCGCTTTGATCCCTTCTTTCCATGAAGGGGAATACTGGGCGAAACTAAGCCAAGGGATCGAGAAAGCGGAACGGGAATTGTTTAGCTATAATATAGATGTCGAGCAAATCTATTTTGACCAATACGATAGTAACAGTTTCGACGAATTAATCCCGAAGATTGAGACCGCGGATTGCCAAGGGGTTATCATCGCTACATTATTCAAGCAAAGTGTCTTGACCTTGACCCAGCGGCTAGACCAGAAAGGTATTCCTTATATATTGATCGATTCTTTTATCGACCACACGAATTGTATCTCTTACTACGGAACGCATTCGTATGATTCGGGGTATATAGCGGGACGCCTTTTATTCGAGCAAATCCGTGAAGAGGACGATCTAGTGATTTTCCGTTTCACCCGTAAGGGGGATTCATGTTCTACGCAAGTGCAGAAGCGAGAGGAAGGATTCCGGGATTATCTCGCCAATACCTCATTCAAGGGAAAGATTCATTTGCTGCATGTGCACGCGGATGACCGAGAAGAGAATACGAGACTACTGAATACTTTCTTCGACAAATATCCTCAAGTAAGAATCGGTATCATCTTTAATTCGAGGGCCCATTTCCTTGGAGATTATCTAAGTAGCGAACGGCCGGACTATCCTTTCAAGCTTCTTGGCTACGATGTGATAGAACCGAACGTCCGTTATCTGGAAAACGGCTTGATCACGCATTTGATCGCCCAGCGACCCGAGGTACAAGGATATCATTGTATCAAGGCACTTTTCAGGCATCTGATCCTTAAGGAGAAAATAGAGCCTGTCAATTATATGCCGATCGATATCTTGGTAAAGGAAAATATACAATACTACAATAATTATATCTGATGAACTCCTTATTTAGCGTAAAAGAGAAAGTGATTTTGTTGACCGGAGGCTATGGTATATTAGGAGCCTGCATGGCCAAGCACTTGGCGAGAGAAGGCGCGTATGTCGTAATCCTCGGACGCAACGAGCAAAAAGGATCTGCCTTGGTCAATGAGATTAAAGCGGAAGGGGGCGAGGCCTTATTCTTGGTTTCAAACGTACTGGATAAAGCCTTGCTGGAGCAAAACAAGCAAGAGATATTGAAAGCATATGGGAAGATTGATGTTTTAGTCAATTTGGCGGGTGGCAACCAAGCCGGAGCGACGATTCCTCCCGACAAGACGATCTTTGATCTGGATATCGATGCTTTCCGGACAGTCGTAGACCTGAACTTATTCGGGACCGTACTGCCGACAATGGTCTTCGCCGAGGTCATGGTGGGGCAAGGGAAAGGAAGCATTATTAATATCTCGTCCGAATCATCCCTACGCCCATTGACTCGTGTGGTTGGCTATGGATGCGCGAAAGCCGCTATCAACAATTTCACGCAATACATGGCCGGGGAGCTGGCTATTAAATTCGGAGAGGGCCTACGAGTGAACGCCATGGCACCGGGATTCTTCCTTACCGAGCAGAACCGGGCATTGATGAGCAATCCGGATGGATCACCTAGTGATCGTTGCAACACGATCGTCGCGCACACGCCGTTCCGCCGCTTAGGAAAACCGGAGGAGTTACTCGGTACTTTACAATGGCTGGCGAGCGACGCCTCCGCATTCGTAACCGGTACCGTGATCCCTATAGACGGAGGCTTCGACGCTTTCTCCATCTAAATAATGTGCCAATGTGCCAACCAGCCATGCATCAAACCGCATTGGCATATTGGCACATTGATAAATTTAAAAATTATTCATTATGTATCTATGTGAGCAAACTTGGCGTTGGTACGGACCGAATGATCCTGTCAGCCTTTGGGACATCCGTCAGGCGGGTGCCACCGGTATCGTAAATGCGTTGCACCATATCCCGAACGGGGAAGTTTGGACTACGGAAGAGATTCAAAAGCGGAAAGCCTTGATCGAATCCGCCGGATTACGGTGGAGTGTGGTTGAGAGTGTGCCCGTACACGAGCATATCAAGACGCAAACCGGGGATTTTCAAACCTATATAGAGAACTACAAACAAAGCATCCGTAATCTGGGAGCTTGCGATATCCGGGTAGTTACTTACAACTTCATGCCGGTATTGGACTGGACTCGTACCGATTTGGCTTATACGATGCCGGATGGTTCCAAAGCCTTGCGCTTTGAACGCGCGGCTTTTATGGCGTTCGACTTATTTATATTGAAACGACCGGCGGCGGAAGCCGAATATACGGAGGCGGACAAGGCGAAAGCCAAGGCACGCTATGACGCTATGAGCGAGGAAGACCGCCAGCTGTTGGTTCGCAATATGATCGCCGGACTACCCGGCTCGGAAGAGACTTTTACGATCGAGCAGTTTAGGGAAGCGTTAGACCGTTATAAAGATATCGACGCGGAGAGACTTCGCTCGAACCTGATCTATTTCTTACGGGAAATAGCTCCCGTGGCGGACGAGGCCGGTGTCAAGCTCGTTATACATCCGGATGATCCCCCCTATTCCATTCTCGGGCTTCCCCGCATCTTGAGCACGGAAGACGATTTCCGGAAATTAATAGAGGCCGTGCCGAATCCTAGCAACGGGCTTTGCCTATGCACAGGTTCTTTCGGTGTCAGAAGTGATAACGACTTGGCCGGGATCATGGAACGTTACGGGGATCGGATCGATTTCGTTCATTTCCGCAGCACGCAACGAGACTCGGAGGGTAATTTCTTCGAGGCGAACCATCTGGAAGGCGATGTGGATATGTACGGTGTCATGAAAGCCTTACTGGAATTGCAGCAACGCCGCCAATGCTCCATCGCCATGCGACCGGATCATGGACATCAAATGATAGACGACCTAAAGAAGAAAACCAACCCGGGCTACTCCTGCATCGGACGTTTACGGGGTCTGGCCGAGCTACGGGGATTGGAGATGGGTATCGCCTTATCCCTGTTCAAAGGACATTAAAAAGACAGCGTCTTACAGTTAGCACAGTACTGTGTACGAAGTACCGCAGTACTGTGGCTAAAGTACTACAGTACTCTCTACGAAGTATTGCGGTACTCAGCACGTAAGTACTGGAATACTTCGTACAGAGTACTGCCCTATTTATAGCACAAGGCTACCTCGCCCCTATGGGGGAACATCACAAACCGAACAACCGGGGAATCAATAAACTTAAATCCGGCAAGAAGGCCACCAAGAACAAGACGATAACCATCGCCGCGAACATCGGCAGCAACGGACGGATCACCAGATCGATCTTTGTCCCCGCCACGCTACATCCGATAAACAATACCGAACCCACCGGTGGCGTACACAATCCCACACAAAGGTTCAATACCATCATGATCCCGAAATGTACCGGGTCCATCCCTAATTGCCCCGTCGCTATCGGCAGGAAGATCGGGGTAAAGATCAAGACAGCGGGCGTCATGTCCATAAAGATCCCGACAATCAATAGGATCACGTTTATAAGTATCAAGATGACCATCGGATTGTCGCTTATACTTAGCAAAGCGGCACTTACCGTCTGAGGAATATTCTCATAACTCATGATCCAAGACAAACCCGTACAGGTCGCCACCAAAAGAAGGACGATAGCCGTAGTCTTGGCCGATCGCAATAACACTTGCGGCAATTTAGCCCAAGTAAGTTCTTTATAGATAAAAGAGAGGATTAACGCGTACAATACAGCGATCGCCGAAGCCTCGGTAGCCGTAAACAGTCCCGCCAAGATTCCTCCGATCACGATCACCAATAGCATCAAACTAGGGATCGCCCTGAAAAATACCCTTGTCGCCTCCGAGAACGGAACACGTACGCCAACCGGATACCCCTTTCGTGCGGCAAACATAGCGGCTACGATCATGATCGCCACTCCCGTAAGAATTCCCGGTAGATAACCAGCCATAAACAAGGCGGATACAGAGACTCCACCACTCGCCAAGGAGTAAACGATCAAGACATTACTCGGAGGTATCGTCATGCCGGTAGTGGCGGAAGAGATATTTACGGCGGCACTGAAATTCGGATCGTAACCGGCCTTTTTCATCTCCGGTGTCATAATACTCCCGATAGCAGAGGCGGCGGCGGCGGCAGAGCCACTGATCGCCCCGAATAACATATTCGCCACGACATTGACCACCGCCAGTCCTCCGGGCAACCGTCCGACCAGCACTTTAGCGAAATCGATCAAGCGCAAGGCGATACCTCCGCTATTCATGATATTCCCCGCCAATATAAAAAACGGGATCGCCAGCAGAGCGAAACTGTCCAGACCCGAAGCCATACGCATCGCATAAGTCGTAAGGGCGGGAAGCGAGTCTATATTCACGAGCATCGTCAATATACCCGCCACACCGATGCTATACGCTACCGGAACCCCGGCCACCAGCAGGAAAAAGAAACTTATCACTAATACGAGTATACCTATCATATCCATATCATCAGTCTTTTAAGAATTAGAGGAACGAAACAGGGCGATCGCGTTATCTACCGCATAATAAGCGGTAAGCAATCCCCCTAGCGGCAATGCCAAATACACATATCCTAAATTAATCTCTAAGGAAGCCGAAGTAACTCCCAAATGAAAACGAGTGTATACCAACCAAGCCCCTCCTACGATCAATACAAATACAGCGAATAAAAATACGATCAAGAAGATAAACAATCGCAAGAGCTTCCTGCGGGAAGGACGCATATGTTGAAGTAATAAATCGATCGCGAGATGCTCATTTTTGCCGGATACATAAGCGGCCCCCAGCAATCCCACCCAGATCAATAAATATCCAGCCAATTCATCCGTCACGGAACTCGGGGAAACCAGAATATACCGGCTTAATACCTGCCATAGCACATCCACGACCAAGAAAGCCATCAAGAAAATCAACGATAGCTCCAATCCTTTATCAATTATCTTTCTCATGGGTATTCTGTATTTGATCTATTAAATCATGAAAAACCGGATCATTCTTAAACCGCTCGATCATCGGGGCGGCGGCATCCATAAACAGCTGCTTATCCGGGTAAATAATTTCCACTCCGTGCGCTTCCATCTCCTCTAGCGATTGCTTCTCTTGCTCCGCCCAAAGTTTCCGTTGATAAATAGCGGCGGCGTCAGCGGCCTGTCGCAGCCAATTACGTTCTTGTTCCGTCAGCTTCTGCCAAGTAGCCAAGCTAATGATGATCACGTCCGGACACATCGTGTGCTCATTGACTGAATAGTATTTTACCACCTCATGATGGAACGCTGTTGTCACGGAAGGCGTATTATTCTCGGCTCCATCCACGACATTACTTTGTAAGGCCGTATACAATTCACCCCAATCCACGGGAGTAGCCGAACCACCGAATGTCTTCATCATCTCCACGGCTATCGGGCTCTTTTGCACACGGATCTTCAGTCCTTTCAGATCCTCGGGAGTACGAATCTGCTTGTTTACCGTATAAAAGCTACGGGCCCCCGAGTCAAAATAAGCGAGTCCCCTAAACCAATAAGGCTCCGTTGATCCCAAGATCTGTTTACCTACCGAACCATCCAACACCTCGAAAAACTGCTCACGGGAACGGAATAGATAAGGTATGCCAAATACCTTAAACGGATCGGCAAATCCTTCCAACGCGGCGGAGGAAACTTTCGTGATATCGAGACTTCCTATTTGAAGCAACTCTATACATTGATTTTCAGACCCCAATTGAGCGGAAGAATAAATGTCCATGCTCATCTTTCCTCCGGACAACTCTTTCAGACGCTCGTTCATATAGAGCAATCCTAAATGGACGGAATGGCTGGGGGGCAATCCGTGTGCCAGTTTCAGCACCCTTACTTCCTTTACCCCTTCCTTACAGGAGAAGGAGAAAGATACGCACATCAGGAATAGCAGGGCAGTCTTTAGAACTTTCATATTAGAAATGTTAACAATTCGTTGTTTATCGACAAATATAAAGGAAATAATCGAATTGTGCACGTACACAGAAGAAAAAAGTGGCCGCTTTCTTCCTGCCTATATTCACATACGGAACAAGAAGAGCACGGCCTTGATTTAACCTATTTCTCTAATGTTATGATGAAACATCGAGACGGTCAAATGTAGAAACAATCAAAGTGACCGGTCTTATATCGACCGTGATCTTATTTCACGAAAGCGTGAAACTTATTCACGCCTTTTCTCTAACAGCCATTTACGGATCTCCTCTATATCTTCCTTGTCCGCTTCTATAGTGATTGAATATCGCCGGGGTTCGTTCGCTAAATACACCTCCCGCAAGAAATCATAGGCTAAGACTTCCGATATACGCAGTAACAAATCAACATCAATACTGCTTCGCTTAAATATCTTATAAATATTGGTACGTTCATAATGAAGCGCATGGGCAAAATCGGAAACCGAAAGTCCCCGCTCTTCCATTTTCTCTTTTATTAACGAACCGATATGTATTTCCTTTTGTTCTTTCATATACAAAAGCCGTTTTTAAGGTAATCTTATCTCATAAATAAACCCACATCTGAGAAAAGGTGTGTTACACTTTACCTTAAACCCGTCAAACTGCGGCACGACCAAATGCCTTGTACACAACAGAAATAAGGCAAAGGAACACACCAAATACAGGTGTATTCGCATTGTCTATTTCTCTGTGTACTTTAAATTGGTCGTTTTCAGTTTAGAGAAATACCAGCAAATACAATATCGTCATCCTCTCTGACCAAAGAGACAAACTAGTCCCCTCAATCATCGTATAATATCTCCATTTTACCTTTACAAAGGTAGGCAAATTCAACTATCAGAAAAAACACAAAGAATAAAAAGAAGTATAAACATATCGGAAATATAGGCCATTGAAAGAGGCTTTTTTATACTTTTGTGGTAAAACAATATCTAATGGCATCTAAAATACACAATGGAATACTCATTCTTACGCTAATTTTATTTGCGTCTTGCCGTACGCAAAAGCCTGCTCCACGCCCGGCCCCTCCCGAGACTGTGGATTTCCCTACGGCAAATATTCCTCTTCCCGTCGTGGATTTCAATTTCATGTTGCCGGAAGCTCCGGAGCTAGCGGTTTGTCATTCTCCTAGAAAAGATATCACGGAAGCCTTTACGCCCCGTGATAAAAGCCAGATAGCGATCAAGGACCCCAAGCTATTCGATGAGAATAACACGGAAATTATTGATTTATCCTTAATCCCCGCCGGGGAATACGCATTTCCCCTTCCTAATGGAAACGTGATCTCTCCTTACGGGGGAAGGAGAAGACATCATTCCGGAGTAGATATCAAGACTTGTGCCAACGATACGATCGTGTCTGCTTTCGATGGTATTGTCAGGATGGCGAAACCATTCGCCGCCTATGGCAACGTTATCGTTGTCCGCCATTATAATGGACTGGAAACGATCTATAGCCACAACTCCAAGAACTTGGTTAAACCCGGAGATCGTGTTCTCGCCGGACAACCGATCGCCTTAACCGGACGTACCGGCAGGGCTACTACCGAGCATTTACATTTTGAGACTCGTATAAACGGAGTTCATTTCAATCCGAATATCGTCTTCAACATGGCTAAAAGGAAATTACGTTCAAAATGTCTGGTTTGTACCCAGAAAGGTAATAACGTAATCGTCAAATCGGTTGATATATTACCCCATCAAAAGGCTGGTCCATACGTACCGCCACCTCCTTATAAATGGGTTTACAATGAATGAAAAAAGGCCTTACGGACAATCCGTAAGACCTTTTTTCATTCCGTGGAGATGGAGAGATTCGAACTCTCGTCCAAACGAGGAATTAATTTGCTTTCTACATGTTTATCTTCGCCTTCATTGTCGGGGAAGAGCAAGACCGAAGCCACCCACTCATCCCTTATCCTCTAAAGTTTCGCCTAAGACCCGAGGCTTATCTCAAACTATCTCCGATATTGCTGCACCACCTGATCGGAACGCTTCGGAGCCACAGCATCCGGGTGATGTCACGTCCCCGCAACTTTTGCAGGGATTAAGCTTGAATCTACTATACTTCGATTAAGCAGCGAGAGCGTAATTATTTTCGCCAGTTAATTGTTCGTTGTCTGAGATTTAAGTGCAAGCCAACCACGCACTACATGCTTACAAACCACTTCTACCCGCTGTCAAAACCGGTCATCCCCATGGTTTTGTAATAATTTCTTTTGGCAAAGATACATATAATTTCGAATTTAGCAAAGACCCATAACTGATTCCTTCCGATTAGGATTATTTTAATGTAAACGAAGCTGTTTTCAGCTCTTTACTATTTCCACCGATCATTACCTGAAACTCACCCGGCTCAGCGACATAATCTAAGGTTGAATCGTAGAATTTCAACATATCCACATCAATATCAAAGGTTACTTTCTTGCTTTCTCCCGCTTTTAACGCAACTCGCTTGAATCCTTTCAATTCTTGGACCGGAGGGGTTATGCTGCGTACGATATCACGTAAATAAAGCTGTACGATTTCCTCTCCATCCAGAGCCCCGGTATTGGTAACAATCACGGATGCTTGAATTTTTCCATTTGCATCCATAGAATTCGTATTCAAAGATACATCGCCATACGTATAAGTCGTATAACTCAAACCGTAACCAAATGGATAAAGAGGCTCATTCGACACATCTATATAATTGGAGACATAACGAGTGTACCAAGCATCGGGAGACATAGGGCGTCCTGTCATCTTATGATTATAATAGATCGGACATTGGCCTGTTACACGAGGAAAAGACATGGTTAACTTCCCTGTCGGAGAAACCTTTCCGGTCAAGACATCGGCAATAGCCGCTCCTGCTTCCGTACCACCGAACCATACGTTCAAGATCGCATTCACCTGCTTTTCCTCGGATTGTAATGCCAAAGGTCTTCCGGTAAAAAGTACCATTACGATCGGCTTTCCTGTCTTTTGGATAGCATCCAGTAATTTTTTCTGCGTTTGCGGCATTTCAAGGATGGCTCTACTAGCGCCTTCTCCACTCATATCTATCGATTCACCCAAAGCAGCGATAATCACGTCAGCGCCTTCCACCACTTTTAGGGCCTCGGCGATTAATTGTTCATCGCTTCTATCATCCCGGGTTGAACGATTTTGATCCGTAAAGTTCGCTTCATAGACGGGATCATCGACTAGATTGCTGCCTTTTGCAAAAACAACCTCTACTCCATTTCCCAAAGATTCCTGTAAATCCTCAACCAATCCATGATAAGATTTAGTCTGCTCATCATATTTCCACGATCCAGCCATATTCGCCTTGCTATCCGCTAAAGGACCGACTACAGCGACCTTACGACATCCTTTAAGTGGAAGCAGATTATTGTCATTTTTAAGTAACACGAAAGACTCCGCCGCAATACGACGGGCCGCAGATACGTTATTTACCGACAAGAACTCTTTGGCGGCTCTTTTCGGATTACAATATTTATATGGATCATGGAACAATCCCAATTGGTATTTTGCGATTAGTATTCTCCGGCAAGCAGAGTCAATCTCAGCCTCTGTTATTTTCCCATCTTCCAATGATTTCTTTAATACGGCATGATAACAGTCCGCTATCATATCCATATCGACACCCGCCTTTAGCGCCTTGACTCCGACTTCCTGACTATTACCTATTCCATGGTTTACCATCTCCGCTATTGCCGTAAAATCAGACACGACAAAGCCGTTAAATCCCCATTGTTTACGCAACACGTCATTAAGAAGCCAAGTATTTCCGGTCGCAGGGATACTTTCAAATTCGTTGAATGAAGTCATGATACTTCCTACTCCTGCTTCTACAGCAGCCTGATAAGGACGCATGTAATAATTCATGGCAGTCACACGGCTCATATCTACCGTATTATAATCCCGACCAGCCTCGGCCGCTCCATAAAGCGCATAATGCTTTACACATGCCATAAGAGTCGTATCAGCCGATAAATCATTGCCTTGATAACCACGCACCCATGCTTGAGCCATTATACCTCCAAGAAACGGATCCTCGCCCGCTCCTTCCTTTACTCGTCCCCACCGGGCATCATGAGATATATCGACCATCGGGCTATATGTCCAACAGATACCATCAGCACCAACTTCCTTTGCGGAAATTCGAGCGACCTCTTCTATATTCTCCGGTTTCCAACTACACGAAAGACCTAGAGGAATGGGAAAAACGGTTTTATAACCATTACAAATATCAGCGCCAACAATTATAGGAATCCCCAACCGACTTTCTTTAACCGCGACTTCTTGTAACTGCCGGATCGCATCGACACCGAATATATTAAATATACCACCAACCTCTCCTCGTACAATACGACTGGCTATCTCACTCTTTTTAGGATTTGGCATTACGTTTCCATAACTAGGAAGATTCAATTGGCCGATTTTCTCATCAACGGTCATTCGACTCATCAGACCATTTATAAATTCATCCGCACTTTTCTGTTCAATCTCAGCTCTTGTGATTCTCTCACTTTTTTCTCTCGCTATCGAACAAACAGGCACTATACATGCCATCGAAATAAATAAAACTGAACTTTTAAGGAATTTCATAACTTAGCTTTTTTACTTCAAAAAAAGCCCGAATAACAGAAAACAGCAATAAACTCACTACTTCAAAGATACGATATGCTATAGAACACACTTTTCTACACTACGTTTTTACTACGTTTACCATCAATAATAAACTAGTAATAAATAAATTGCGCAATCGATTTAAGAATCTACTCCGCAAGTTTCCAGAAAAGATATCTGGAGTTCTATTCGATTAGACCGATCTCACGAAACCAATCTTCAGCCCGATCCGGCCATTCATTTACAGACGCTCCCGTATCTCGTAACCCGTATCCATGGCCACCTTGACTATATAAATGCATCCATGCCGGAACACCAGCTTCCTTTAAGGCATAATAATAGAAAATACTACTGTTGATATAAGATTTATCATCTTCCGCTTGAATTAACATGGTTGGAGGTGTGGCAGATGAAACCTTTAACTCTGGTGCCAATTGGAAGTTCTCTCCATCTAAATAAGCAGGATAAACCAATAAACAATAATCCGGACGACAACTTACTTTATCCGTAGCATCAATAGCCGGATAAGTACGTTTCAAAAAATTATTGCTAACCATGGCAGCTAAATGGCCACCAGCCGAGAATCCCATCACACCGATCCGCTTTGGATCTATATTCAAGTTCTCAGCGTTCGCTCGAGCATAACCAATCGCACGCTGTACATCTTGCAAAGGAGCTTCGTGTTTTTCCAGTCCTTCCCGTCTTGGAACCCGGTATTTAAGTAAGACCGCAGTTATTCCAAGATTATTAAGCCATTCACAGACTTCATCACCTTCCAAATCATAAGCTAAAATATTGTAACCACCACCGGGACAGACAATCATAGCGGCACCCGAGGCCACTTCATCCGGAGCATGATATATAGTAATCGTTGGCTCACTCACATTCGTAATACGCAAAACACTCTCACCACCGGTTTTTCCACCGTCCGTATCAGCTTTCTCTATTAATTTAATAGTTTCTCCCGGCGCCCCTTTTGGGAATAATAAAATCGGATTTTCTTGTGCCATAGACGTATTGATTAAACAAACCCCAATCAATAAAGGGAATATCCACTTCTTAACCATACAACACATTATTAAGTTATAGGGAGCGAATATATACATCTTATTTTATTTATCCAATCAGAATCGAATAAATAAAAACAAAAAAAGGAGCCAATCTTTCGACTGACTCCTTCACCTAAGACGGCGGCTACCTACTCTTCCACTGTTACGC
>ULRN01021515.1_pt1 | contig 67518 bp, 51 predicted proteins | sample 1955461 | NCBI WGS metagenome assembly ULRN01 (sample SAMEA4835683, study PRJEB28245) | human gut metagenome | biome: gut microbiome; material: fecal sample | place: Denmark | collected 2008 | reverse complement strand
AGTAGGAAGAAAACTTTCGTTTTCCTCCTACTCGATTATCGATAATAAAATGAAGGTGGATGTTTTCTTTCAGTCATTATTTTCCATAGGCTTTAATTTTTAAGGTTTGTTAGTCATAAGTAATAATATAATCATTCCCTTTTTTGTCGACTTTAATAGGTGCTATTTGCGATAAGTTATGAAGGAATGTACCCACCGGAACAGAAGTGTCAAGCTTTCCTGATATGCTGATGTCTTGCAATTCCGTCAGGCTATATGAAAGATTCACGTTATACAACTGCTCAACCTGCATCAACAGATCTGTAATGGGCTTTTCTTTCATGACTATCAAACTCTCCTTCCAGGCATTCACTGATTCCAGATCTGCCTTTTTTATCTTACTTATCGCGTTATCATCATCGTATACAAAGCATTCGCCTGGCTCGATTCTTGTAACAGATTTGCCCCCTTTGGGTGAAACCTCTACAATTCCACTTATTAAAGAAACACTCTGTCTTTTCTCTGTAGGAATAGCGTTTACCATATACTCCGTGCCAAGTACTCTGATGGTTAGCTTTCCGGCTTGGGTTATAAATGGAATATCGTTTTTGTGCATTACGTTAAAGTAAGCCTTTCCGTCAACATGCACCTCACGTCGTTCCGCCAAGAAAGGGAATTTCAGATTAGAGCGTCCGCGTAGTAATACCTCAGAGCCATCTGCCATATGAACCTTGACATTACCATTGTCGGGGACTGACAGAGCCAGATCTTTATTTGATGTATAGCTTACATTTACAAAACCGCCTCCTTGTTTTATTCTTAGTTTCATTTGGTCGGGCAAACAATAGATTTCGGCATTGTTGCCCATCTCCATCGTTTCGCCGTCAATATATAATGTAGAGGCTGAAACCTCAGCTGTCGGCAATGCATTCGTGTAATTAGTGATGCCTATTTCAGTATACCTCTTTAATATAGTTGCGCACGCTATAAGCAGCACTATCACGGCAGCCACCATTCCTGTTTTCCGCAAAAGCACTTTGATTCTCGACTTTTTCTCAAAATGGTAATTCTCCTGCTCTATATTGTTCCACATATCTCTTCTCTCTTCTTCCGAAAGAGAAGGTTCATTTTCTTTTAGTAAAAGAATAATTTTATCTATTTCTTCCTTGTTGGTCATAAAATACGGTGTTTATGGGTTCGTTCTATTAATAAGAGAAATTACTCTTGCGGAATGTACTCACTTTTTTAGATTATTTTTTCTTCTTTTGATAAAAAATCACCAATGGCTAAAAAAATCAATCGGCAAATGAGTACATTCTGATTTGTAATCTACTCTATTATAATAGATCACTATGATTTAAACTTAATACATACTATTATGAAAAAACAATTTCTTATTTGTTCACTGCTCTTAGCGTCCATGTCGAGCTTCGGACAGCAGTCAAGCGGTCCGCGCCTAATAATCAGGGCCGATGATATGGGGGCTCTTCATTCTATCAATGTCGCCTGTATGCAGGCTCATAAAGAAGGAATAGTAAAATCTGTGGAAGTTATGCCTGTAGCGTCATGGTTCCCTGAAGCCGTGAAGATGCTGCGTGACTGCCCGACTCTTGATGTAGGCCTTCATCTTGCATTTACCAGCGAATGGGAAAACGTGAAATGGCGACCGCTTACACATTGCCCTGGCTTGACAGACGCCAACGGATACTTCCTGCCAATGATGAAACCCAACGTTCACTATCCGGGGCTTTCGGTACTTGAGAACTCGAATAAATGGACGCTCAAGGAAATAGAGCAAGAGGCAAGGGCACAAATAGAAATGACTCTGCGTAACCTGCCACAGTTGAGCCATATAACAGGCCATATGGGTTCTACTGGATTTACTCCAGAGGTATATGAACTAATAAAAAGGCTGGCTAAGGAATATCATCTTTCTTTGTTGAGCAGCAAGGACAAAACTTATGATTTCTCTTTCAAATTTGTAGACTACGCTGGCGAAAAGCGTACTTTCGAGCAGAAAGAAAAGAGCTTTATAAAGATGCTCCGCGAGTTGCCCGAAGAAGGAAACTTTATCTTCTTGGATCATCCTGTAACACATTCGCCAGAAGTTGAAACTGTTTTCCATATCGGTTATGAAGATGTGGCAGCCGACCGCGAAGGGGTTCTGAAACTCTTTTTAAGTGATAAGGTGAAAAAAGTAATTTCAGAGAGAAATATAACATTGGTTAACTACAATGAACTTTCCAAATCTCTGCCGAGGGCTAAAGCGTCGAATGCGTTAGATAAAGCATTTTCTAAATGGCAGGATATGTTTTTGCAGAAGAAAGAAGACATACACAGCATTATGATAGTACAGCATGGAAATGTCATTAAGGAAAAATGGTTCGGCGATAATTCGGCAGATAAATCGCATGCCATGCATTCGGTGATTAAGACTGTAACTGCCACTGCTGTAGCTATGGCTGTAAATGAAGGATTGCTGAAGTTGGACGACAAAGTTATATCATTCTTCCCTGAGTCTTTGCCCGACACTCTATCACCGTATATGCGTCAGCTGGAAGTGCGTCATCTGCTTACAATGTCATCAGGTCATGATGTAGACCCTACATCATTCGTCAAGCAAAATTATGACAGTTGCCGTATACGTGGTTTCTTCGCAGCTCCGTTGGTGCATAAGCCCGGTACTTATTTTGTATATAACAACCAGTGCAGTTATGTTCTTTCGGCTATACTTCAGAAAGTAACAGGAGAAAAACTGTCAGATTACCTTTATAAGCGACTGTTCCGTCCGTTAGGTATTGTCGGAATAGAATGGAAAGAATCTCCTGAAGGAGTATGCTTAGGTAACGGTGGCTTGAAGCTTAAGACTGAAGACATGGCTAAAATAGGACTTCTTTATCTGAATAAGGGAAATTGGAAAGGCGAACAGATTATTCCAAGCGGTTGGGTAGAAGAAGCCAGCCGTTTTCATGTAGCCTCATGTCCGGCAGGCACACGCCGCGAGGATGTAAAAATCAAACCCGCCTCAAGCGACTGGCTGCAAGGTTATGGCTATCAGCTTTGGCTTTGCCGTCATAATGCATTCCGTGCCGACGGAGCTCATGGACAGTTCATCATCATCTTGCCAGAAAAGGATGCGGTGATAACAGTAACTGCAAACAATGATGATATGCAAGAAGAGATTAATTTGATTTGGAAATATATACTTCCTGCATTGTAAGCAGAAACAAATATAAAGTTCGATAATAGCGGAAACATACATAGTCCGCATCCATTGGTTCTGTTAGAGATATAAAAAACAAAAGCGGCAAAGTGAAATTCACCTTGCCGCTTTGTGATTCCGTTGCGATTCGAACGCAAGACCCACGCCTTAGAAGGGCGTTGCTCTATCCAGCTGAGCTACGGAACCATTCTTGTTTTGTAGTCGCTTATCGATTACGGGTGCAAAGGTACGTATTATTTTTTAATCTGCAAGCGTTGGCCTGATTTTTTTCGTAAAAATGGCGTTTTTTTTGTTCGGAAGGGTTTCTGGAGCGGTTTTTAGAAGATATATCCTTATATTAGCATCACTTTTGATGACATAAACAGAATTAATATGAGAGAAAACATGAAGAGAGTATTGTTTGCTTTATGCAGTTTGTTATTGATGGCGCTTGCTGTCTCGGCACAAGAACCGTGTCCCGAAGTTATTCCTGCCTTACAGCAATGGAAAGGCGGACGTGGAAAAATCGTTTTGCCCGCTCAGGGTCGTATTGTTGTAAGTCCTGCCGATGAGGCTCGGCTTTCGTATGCAGCACGGATATTGGCCGATGACTTGAAGGACATGATGGGATGGAACTACACGGTAGCTGTAGGAAAACCTAAAAGAAACGATATTGTCTTTTCTCTTTCCAAGCCCGACGAGCAGTTGGGCGATGAGGGTTACACCATGAGCATAGGTAATACTGTAAGCATTGCGGCTCCAACTGCCAAGGGGGTGTTCTGGGGTACTCGCAGCTTGCTGCAGATTCTATATAACAAGAAGGGCGAATTGCCGAAAGGTGAGGTGCGCGACTTCCCTTCGTTCCCTAACCGCGGATTCATGCTCGATGTGGCCCGTAAGTTCTTTACGATGGACTATCTGAAACAATACGTGAAAATACTTTCGTTCTATAAGATGAATGAGTTTCAGATTCACCTTAACGATAACGGATTCCCTCAGTTCTTTAATAACGACTGGAACAGCACTTACGCTGCTTTCCGCTTAGAGAGCGACCGTTTCCCCGGACTTACGGCTAAAGACGGCTCTTACACTAAGAAAGAGTTTACCGAACTTCAGCGTATGGGTATGGAGTATGGCGTTAATGTGATTCCGGAGATTGACGTTCCTGCGCATTCGCTCGCTTTCGTGCATTATAAGCCCGAGATAGGAAGTAGGGAGTACGGCATGGACCATCTTGATATTCATGAGGAAGAGACTTATACCTTCCTTGATGCCCTGTTCGATGAGTACATCACCGGCGAGAATCCAGTGTTTGTGGGTCCCGACGTGCATATCGGTACCGATGAATATAACAAGAAAGAAGCCGAGCAATACCGCTACTTTACCGACCGCTATCTTAAATACATAGAAAGTCGTGGTAAGACTCCTCGCATGTGGGGCGGTTTGAAATGGCTTCCCGGCAAGACTCCTGTAAAGGCCAAGGGTGTTACGGTCAATGCATGGTCGTACGACTGGGTTGACCCAGAGGTATCGTTGAAAGACGGATATAAACTGATAAATACCTGCGATACCTATTTATATATAGTTCCTGGAGCCGGATATTATCGTGAGTTCCTCGATGCCAAATGGATTTACGAGACTTGGACCCCGTGGCTTATGAATAGAAAGCAAACACTTCCAGATGGTACTCTGGGTGTGCTGGGCGGTATGTTTGCCGTGTGGAACGATAAGTGCGGCAACGGCATCTCAGAGCAGGATGTGCATTTGCGTTCTTTCCCTGCCGTACAGGTGTTGGGCGAGAAATTGTGGCGTGGAGTGAATAAGGCTGTGCCTTTCTCTGACTTTGAAGCTTTGTGCCAGCAGATGCCCGAAGCTCCGGGAGTCAACTTGTTGGCACGCGTGCCTCATGGTACTACTCGTCTTACTGCCGAAGGAGAAGTGAAGTCGCTCTGCGGTACAGATACCATTCGTACTTCGTTGCCCGAGGTGGGATATCCTTATACAGTATCGTTTAGAGTTTGCCCCGATAAGGATACTAACGTAAGCGGAGTATTGTTCAGCGGACCACATTCTAAGGTTTATGTCAACTGGGAGAATACGGGTCATATAGCTTTCAGCAGAGATGGCTATGTGTTTGAGTTCGATTCTTTCCGTCTGCCGGTAGAGAAGTGGACTGACATCCGCATTGAGGGCGATTACAAGGGAACGTCTTTGTACGTAGACGGACAGTTGGTTCAGCGCCTTGAAGGACGTTATAAGAAAGTATACAATGCGCAGCATAAGCGCATGGATTATATGAGCTATCAAGAAACACTTATCTTCCCGTTGCAGCATATAGGAGATACGCTGAACGGCTTTAAAGGAAAGATAGCCGATGTTTTAGTAATTAGAAAATGAAAGATTTGTTTATACACAAAGTAGCTGGTTTTATAGACGAGAACAGATTATTCGATTTTTCCCGTTGTATTGTTGTGGCGTTGAGCGGTGGTGCCGATTCTGTGGCACTGCTGCGCGTGTTGCTTCAGTGCGGTTATCAGTGCGTGGCGGCTCATTGCAATTTCCATTTGCGTGGCGATGAGTCGATGCGCGATGAGGAGTTCGTTCGTGCGCTATGCCGTGAACAGCAAGTGCCGCTTGAGGTGGTGCATTTCGATACTGCCGATTATGCTCGTCAGAATAAGGTGTCGATAGAGATGGCGGCACGCGAGCTTCGCTATCGGTGGTTCGATGAAATTCGTGCTAAGCATGACGCTCAATCAATTGCCGTAGCCCATCATCGTGACGATAGTGTAGAGACATTCCTGCTCAACTTGGTGCGTGGTACCGGCATTAACGGACTTACCGGTATTTCTGTGGTCAATGGTAATGTGGTGCGTCCCTTGCTTTGCGTAAGCAGAGAAGAAATACTGCAATATTTGGAGAAACTGCATCAGCCGTATGTTACTGATAGTACCAATTTGGTTGACGACTATACGCGTAACAAGATTCGTCTTAATATCCTTCCGGCGTTGGCCGAAATAAACCCTTCGGTTTCTGATAGCATAGCCGAAACGGCTCGTCGCCTGATGGATGTGCATGCCGTATATAGTCGTGCCATGTTTGATTCCTGCCGTAGGGTTACGTTGGCCGATGGAAGTATCTCTGTTCCGTTGTTGCTCAGTGAGGTAGCGCCTCAGGCAGTGCTCTTCGAGTTGCTCCGTCAGTATGGAGTAAACGCTTCGCAGCTTCACGATATTCTTCGCAGCATGGAGAAAGGAGAGTCGGGCAGACGCTTTTATACCTCGGTTTACGAGCTTCTGCTTGATAGGGATGTATTGCTGATACGCAGTAGCGAGCGCGAAGAGAAACCACTCGTCTTGGTGCAGGAGGTGATTACCGTAGACGATGATTTCTGTGTACCTCGCGATAAAGGCATAGCGTGCCTTGATGCTGATAGCCTTCCGCAGGGAGAGGTAACGATGCGTGTATGGCGTAGCGGCGACCGCTTCGTGCCCTTCGGTATGAAAGGGTTTAAAAAGGTAAGAGACTATCTGCGCGACCGTAAGCAGTCGCTTTTTGAGAAAGAGAGTCAGCGTGTGGTATGCGTGGGCGATGAGATAGTATGGTTGGTAGGCGAGCGCACCGACAATCGTTTCCGTGTAACGTCAAACACGCGTAGAGTGCTCAAATTGTCAGTGCAAATACCCAATTGTGGTGATTGATGATGTTGAAATTAATTTGTTACTTTGCAACCGATAAAAAATATGAATTCCTTTAGAATATATAATATGTGTAATCCAAGAATGTTTAAGCCTACCGATAAGATGAGCGATCTAATCTGTAAGAACTATGCGTTGCTGCAGGTGTTGAGTCGTTTCGGGGTGTCTTTGGGCTTTGGCGATAAGACTGTAGACGAGGTGTGCCGCATGAATGGGGTAGACTGCTCTACGTTTCTTGCCATAGTCAATTTCCTTACAGAAGACCATAATAGGGTAGAAGATCATCTGAAAGACATTTCAGTAACTGCGCTGATGGATTATTTGCAGAGCGCCCACACATACTTCCTCGATTTTCAGTTGCCCGCCATACGCAAGAAACTCATCAAGTCGCTCGATTTCAGTACAAAGAACGAAGTAGCCTTCTTGATACTTCAGTTCTTCGACGATTACGTAGGCGAGGTACGTAACCACATGGAATACGAGAATAAGAAAGTGTTCGCTTATGTTAGGGCATTGCTCGCTGGAGAGCACACTACAGAATACAATATCGGCGTTTTTGCTCGTCATCACGACCAGGTTAACGCCAAGCTGACCGAATTGAAGAATATTATCATTAAATATTATCCGGCCAACGGCGACAACCGACTGCTTAACGCTACGTTGTTCGATATTTTTAGCTGTGAAGAAGATTTGGCATCGCACAACCGGGTAGAAGATTACTTGTTTGTCCCTGCTATTATGGAACTTGAAAAGAGGGATAACAACAATGAAGTTTCAAGATAAGATTTTAATAGCTGTGGCCGAGTCGTCGGTCATAGTGCGTAGCGGGCTGGTGTCTGTGCTAAAGCGCTTGCCCGATATGGAGGTAGAGGTTGTTGAGGTAACTTCTAAAGACGGCATCCGTCACTGCATGGAGATGCATACTCCGCAGATATTGATTGTGAATCCGCAGCTGGAGGGATGGTTCGATGTAGATGCATTTCGCCAATGCTATAAGCAGGACGTAAAGTTGGTTTCGCTGCTTTGCTCTATGGTAGACAGCAGTCAGCTAAAGGGTTACGATGAACGTGTCACGCTGTTCGATGACATGGCATCGCTCGAAAAGAAGATTACCGAATTGCTAAATATAGCCGATGAAGAGGAGCCCGACCAAGACGCCCTCAGTCAGCGCGAAAAAGAGATAGTGGGCTGCATTGTCCGCGGCATGACCAATAAAGAGATAGCCGAGAAACTGTTTATCTCTGTGCATACCGTAATGACCCACCGTAAGAATATAACGCGCAAGCTACAGATACACTCGGCTGCCGGCTTGACTATCTATGCCATAGTAAATAAGTTGGTAGAGCTGAGCGAGGTAAAGGTTCAAGAGTAACCTAAGTCAAATACCGGAATTTGGGTATTGCGGAGGTGAACTAAACCACCTACCTTTGCAGTGTTAGTCATATTGAAATTACGTAAACCACAAAAGTAAAAGTTAGTTATTAGTTGGCACACCCTACGAAGTGATTCGTGGGGTGTACGCGCATATATACGGTTTATTCGTCATCGTGTCACCACCTCATAATCAGCTTCAAAGTAAAGCGTCGTTACATCATAGAATAGCACACCTAACGTTCCTCTGTTAAATCCGTAAAAAAGTAAAGACTGGTGAGTACAATTTAAGAGTTCGCTTGTATTGTTTATGTAAGTACCCTAACAACGCTATTAAGACATGGGAAAAGACAACAGAACGATATAATCAAATAGACTAACATATCAGTATTATGAGAAAAACAAATCTTTTAATCGGACTACTATTCCTATCTACCTCCCTATGGGGACAAGACCCTTGGAAAATCACTGTTTCAGATGTCCGGACAGACAATTACTACGGAGTGACTGTCGGCAACGGCATGCTTGGCATCGTGTCGTCGCCAGAACCGCTACGCACAAACAACGTGGTGCTGGCAGGAAGCTACGACAAATACGGGCGTGGACGTGTAAGCAACTTCCTTAACGGCTTCAACATGCTTAACGGCTCTATATCAATAGACGGCAATCGTATAAACCGCAACAACATTTCCGGCTTCACACAGACCCTGGACATGAAGAAGGCGACATTCACCTCACACTTCACATACGCCGACAAGGCAGACATTACCTGTTCATATCTCGCACTGAGACAGTTGCCTTATTGCGCCATGATGGTAGTAGAAGTAGAGCCAAAGGCAGACATCACTATTGCTGCCGTCAACACTCAAGAAACGCCTGACGCCTTTCGAGACGGTCGGATGTTCTACAACGAGATAAACCGCAGACATGCAGCCATAAAACTGCTGACCACACAAGCCAAAAGTCCGACAGGACGACTCACCGTATGTGCCTCATCGGCTTTCATGTTCCCAGAGAAAGCTGGCGAAGAGCCACGCGTCATACACGCAACACACAACAGTAATAGCCACCAGACAAGCTTCTCGCGCAAGCTGCGAAAGGGGGAAACATATCGTTTCTGCATAGTAGGCTCAACACTGACATCAGCCCATCACCCCGATCCGATGAACGAAACAGAGCGCCTCACAGTCTTCGCCTGTCTTGAAGGCTACGACCGCCTTATGGCGCGCCACCTGTCTTTATGGGACGACCTGTGGAGCAGCGACATTATAATAGACGGCGACGCACAGGCACAACAAGACATCCACAACATGATATACCACCTTTACTCCTTTGTACGCGAAGGATCCGAACTCTCCATCTCGCCGATGGGCCTGTCCGGCTTAGGCTACAACGGGCATGTCTTCTGGGACGCTGACACATGGATATTCCCAGCCCTGCTGATGTTAAAGCCACAATTAGCAAAATCGATGATAGAGTACAGGTACAACCGCTTACAGGCAGCCAAAGAGAACGCGTTCGAACATGGTTTCTCAGGAGCCATGTTCCCCTGGGAAAGTGCAGATAGCGGCTTTGAAGAAACACCTGTATGGGCACTTACCGGAACCTTTGAACACCACATCACCGGATGTGTTGCCATGGCGGCATGGAACTATTACCGCGTCACACAAGACAAAACATGGCTGAGAGAGAAAGGCTATCCCATCTTGAAGGCTACCGCCGACTTCTGGCTCAGCAGGGTAGAGAAAGATGCAGATGGCAGCACTTGCCACATACGCAACGTGGTGGCTGCCGACGAATGGGCAGAAAACGTAGACGACAATGCCTTTACAAACGGAGTGGCGAAACAGAATCTTGCAGCAGCCTCACAAGCCGCAGCACTGTTGGGAGAACCCGTAACGTCGGCATGGGACGAGATAGCGGAGAAAATTGTCGTGCTTTCATTTCCTGACGGCGTGACACGCGAACACTCACAATACGACGGAGCCAACATAAAACAGGCAGATGTAAATCTTCTCGCCTATCCGTTGGGACTCATCACAGACCCACACCAGATAGAGAAAGACCTGGCTTATTACGAGACAAAAGTGCCGGAAAAGAACACACCAGCCATGACACAAGCCATCTTCTCCCTCTTGTACTCACGTCTTGGAAATGCCGACAAAGCCGCACACTTCTTCAAAGACGCCTACATACTTAACCTCAACCCACCGTTCAGAGTGATAGCAGAGACAAAAGGAGGCACAAACCCCTACTTCATAACTGGCGCAGGAGGCGTCTTGCAGGCCGTGATGATGGGCTTCGGCGGACTTGCCATCACAGACGGCGGCATAACTCAAGAAAAGCAAGGCGTGCTGCCTCCGCACTGGAAAGCCCTTACTCTGAAAGGTATTGGACCAAAAGCAATGGTATACTCGCGTAAGAGGTAGGCTGAATGTGCTGACGCAACTTCGTCATGGCACGATGTATAAGATTTCTCGTTGATTGATAGTTCATGTCCAACAGTACAGAAAGCTCATTCAACGGGATTTCTTGTATATAATGTAGATATATAGCCTCGCGCTGCCGGTCTGTAAGTTCGTCCAAAGCCTTTAACAGTTGTTGCCTCGTCTCTTCTTCCTCACAACATCCGCAAGACGAGTCTTCTTCATAAAGTCTTTGCGAGAGCAGGTCTATCTTGAAACGCACGCCGTCTCCATCTTCCAAAGAGAGCGTGACATGAGTATGTAGCAGGTTTAGCAAAGTGTGTTTAAGGGTCACAAAAAGATATCCTTTTATCATTACATTTTCACGCAACGACAGCCTGTTTTTATACAACTTTACAAAAACATCCTGGATGGCGTCTTTTACCAATTCGGCATCAGACGTCATTTTGCATCCATAGGCATACATGGCATCGGCATACTCTTCAAACAAGCAGGCGAACGCTTCCTTGTCTGAAGACAAAAAAGCTTGCCACAGTTCCTGGTTCGATTGAAACGTCCTTTTACTCCTTACACTCATAAAAGACAAGAATTATATACCTCTTAAAGCACAAGTTTCGCACATCGCAGACGTGCGAAGCCACAATTACAATATACAAAGTTATACATTAATTCTGCACAATTGTAACTCGCACAGCCATTTTCCCTGACTTCGTCATCGTGTAACCCAAAAATCTTCGTCAAAGAGTTTAGCTGTTTTCTGATGCCTTGCCATCTGGTTTTTTGAGTGACGAAGTCATGGTGTACGCGCTATATGCGGTTTATTAATCTTATTTCACTTTAAGTTTTTTCACTTTTTATGGTATTGTTTTTACATTTGCCGCATATTTCAAACGTTGCCATAAGATTGTAATCTATTTGGCAGCGTTCTTGGCAGAATACAAACGAACTAACAACAATAACTAAAAATAGAAAAATGAAAGTCGGATTGTTTATACCCTGCTATATCAATGCCGTTTATCCCGAGGTGGGAGTCGCTTCGTATAAACTGCTTAAGAGCTTAGGGGTTGATGTTGATTATCCGTTAGACCAGACCTGCTGCGGACAGCCTATGGCAAACGCTGGTTTTGAGGATGAATCTAAAAAAATGGCTGACCGTTTCGACGATCTGTTTAAGGATTATGATTATGTAGTAGGCCCATCGGCCAGCTGCGTGGTTTTCGTGCGCGATCATTACGGCAATCTTCTTGCCGAAAAGAAGCATCGCTGCGCTACCGAAGAGAGAATCTACGATATCTGCGAGTTTATCCATGATGTGATTAAGCCTACCTCTCTGCAGGCTTCCTTCCCTCATAAGGTGAGCATACAGAACAGTTGCCACGGCGTGCGCTTGATGCATCTGTCTTCGCCTTCAGAACTGAACGTTCCTTATTACAACAAGTTGCGCGATTTGCTTTCGCTCGTAAAAGACATCGAGGTGGTAGAACCTGAACGTCCCGACGAGTGCTGCGGATTCGGCGGTATGTTTGCCGTAGAGGAGCATAGTGTGTCAGGACGCATGGGCCGCGATAAGGTGAAACGTCACATGGATACCGGAGCCGAATACATAGTAGGTGCCGACAGTTCATGCCTTATGCATCAGTCGGGCATCATTAAGCGCGACAATCTTCCTATCAAAACCATTCACATAGTACAAATATTAGCTGCAGGATTATGAGTACAAAACATGCAGAAGCTGCCGGCAAATTCTTAAAGAATAAGACTTTGGCCTCATGGCACGATGAAACGCTTTGGATGGTGCGTGCCAAACGAGATAAAATGGGTAAAGCAGTGCCCGAGTGGGAACTCTTGCGCGATATGGCATCTGCCATAAAGATGTATAGCAACAGTCATCTGGACTTGCTGCTGCAAGAGTTCGAGAAGAATGCTTTGGCAAACGGCGCTCAAGTGCATTGGGCTAAGGATGCCGAGGAGTATTGCTCCATCGTTTACGATATTTTGAAGAGTCATAAGGTAAAGCACTTCGTTAAAAGTAAATCTATGCTGGCCGAAGAATGCGGTCTGAACGATTTTCTTATAGAGAAGGGCGTAGATGTGGTAGAAACCGATTTGGGCGAGCGTATTTTGCAGCTCATGCACAAGAAACCAAGTCACATAGTTATGCCTGCCATACATATTAAGAAGGAAGAGATAGGCGAGCTTTTTGTTAAGGAGATGGGTACCGAGCCGGGTAATAACGACCAGACTTATCTTACTCATGCTGCCAGAAAGAACCTCCGTCATAAGTTCCTTCAGGCTGAGGCTGCCATGACAGGGGCGAATTTCGCCGTGGCTTCTACGGGCGAGTGTGTGGTTTGTACCAACGAGGGTAATGCCGATATGGGAACTTCGCAGCCCAAGTTGCAGATTACCGCTTTCGGTATGGAGAAGATAGTGCCCGACCGTGAGGCACTTGGTGTCTTCACCCGTCTGTTGGCTCGTTCGGGCACAGGTCAGCCTATCACCACATATACTTCTCATTACCGTAAACCTCGTAATGGGGGAGAGTTGCATATCATAATCGTAGACAACGGCCGTAGTCAGATTCTTGCCGATAAAGACCATGTACGCACGCTCAACTGCCTTCGTTGTGGCGCTTGCATGAACACGTGCCCTGTATATCGTCGTTCGGGCGGATACTCGTACACCTACTTTATTCCGGGTCCTATCGGAATAAACTTGGGTATGCTTAAAGCTCCTCGTAAGTACTACGATAACGTATCGGCTTGCTCATTATGCTATTCATGCCAGAACGTTTGTCCCGCCAAAGTCGATTTGGCCGACCAGATTTACCGTTGGCGACAGAAGTTGCACGGTTTAGGTGTAGCCAGTCCGTCCAAGCGCATTATGTCGGGTGGTATGAAATTCCTTATGGAGCGTCCGGGCTTGTTCAACTTTGCTTTGCATGAAGCCCATCTGGCTAATCATTTGCCACAGTGGATGGTAAACAACAGCCTGAACGCTTGGGGCGAGGAACACGATATGCCTCAATTCTCGAAAGAGAGCTTTAATGATATGTGGAAGAAAAACAAGGTGAAATAAAACGATAGCGAAATGAGCAGTAGAGAAGAAATATTGCAGAATATACGTAAAAATACGCAGGTGCGTTATGAGAAGCCCGACCTTACAGCCTTAGAGCATGAAGCTTTGAAGTACTCCGACCCTATAGAGCAGTTCTGTAAGGTGATGACTATGGTGGGCGGTCAGGCAGTAGTGTTGGCTCCCGGTCAGAACATCAACGATGTGATTCGCGCCAATTATCCCGAAGCCAAGCGCATAGCTACGGTTATGGACGAGGTGCAGTGTGCCGATGGCGTACAGAAGATAGACTGCGCTACCTTTCATCCCGACGATGTAACCTCTTCAGCCGAGCTTGACGGAACAGACTTGGCCATAGTAGATGGCAGACTTGGCGTATGCGAAAACGGTGCCGTATGGATACAGCAGGATGTAGAGCAGCGTGCCATCTATTTCATATCCGAAGCCCTGGTTATAGTACTCGACCGTAACAACTTGGTAAACAACATGCACGAGGCATACCGCCGCATCGATACCGGCAATTACGGTTACGGTGTATTCATCTCTGGTCCGTCAAAGACAGCCGATATAGAGCAAGCCCTCGTAATGGGTGCCCACGGTGCACGTACCGTAACAGTTATTTTAGTATAAAGTACTGCCGTAAGGTAGTGTGTAGAAATAGCAAAGAAGGTGTATCATAACTGTTATCATCTAAAATAGCGAGGATATATCATAGCTTATGTCATCAATAAATAGCGAATATATATCATAATTGATTACCGTCTTAAAATAGCGGGCTGAAAGCCCAGTAAGTACCTAGCCTAGGGCAATGCTCTAGGTATTAGGTATATAGACAAAACGCCCTGAAAGGGCAAAAGTAAGAACGTGTATGTTTGTGTGATTACTTTTGCTTTTACAGGGCGTATTAATATATTACACTAATAAGTTCAATTTTTCGGCAATTATAGCCTTAAAAGCCTCTTTCATTTTGTCTGGCACTGTTTTATCACTCGTCGGTTTTAGTCATTGGCACGACACCAATCTCACTGCCAAAGAGATTCAATATCTGATTCACCTTGTCAAGACGCAAAGTCTGCTTACCCTGCTCTAATTCTCGAACAAGGCGCAAACCGACTCCCGATTTTTCGGAGAGTTCCACCTGCGTAAGATTATATTGCTTACGCATAGCTTTCACATATTTAGAAAGTATTGTCTGTTCCATAAATGCAATAAATTATACCCTATCGGGTACAAATATAATAAATGTTTTTAATTTTATACCTTATCGGGTATAATCTTGTTGTTTTAGTATATATTTTACACCCTATCGGGTATAAAATCAACAGCCGTTTGTTTACGTTACATAATGCAAATAATACTATTTAATAGCAAAATGTTAAATCTTCAAGAATAATACTGAGCCTGAGGTGGTGTTCGCAAATATAACATACATAAAACACATCGAAAAATAACGCAAAAAACATTGCGATGATTCAACCGACAGAATGCGATGAGTCAACTGAAACATCGCATTCTTTCCATGAGAACATCGCATTCTTTTTCTACCCCATCAGAATGTACTGTAACAAATTTATAGCTTAGCTAATACATGAACAAAAAATACCTAAAAGTAGCGATTGTGCCGCAAAAAACACGGCAGTAATTTTGCATCCGACAAACAAGGACTGAATAAAATAGACTAAATGAGACTACTATCACTACTTTCGGTTATGTTAATCAGTATAGCTAGTTACTCACAAACAGCTACACTGAAAGGACGAGTTCTCAATCGGAAAACAAAGACTCCGATAGAGTACGCTGCCGTCGTTTTAGGCGAAGGAACCGGAGTCGGCTCGGTGTCCGACTCGAAAGGTACGTTCAGAATCACGAATGTTTCAATAGGTGAATATATACTTAAAGTCTCTTGCCTGGGATACGTCACCCAGAATGTGAAGGTGTACGTATCTAAGGCGAAGACTAACGATGTGACCGTATATCTGCCAGAGATGAGCTTGGCGATAGACGAGGTAACCGTAACGGCACGACGTAAAACGGAAGATGCTACTACCGCTTACACCATCGGCCGTACGGCTCTCGACCATCTGCAGGCGGTGAGCGTAGCGGATGTGATGAGTCTTCTGCCGGGAGAACGCACCAACAACTCGTTTAAGCTGACCGACGGAAGTAGTCATGCTGTAACTTTGCGAGGTACATCTGGCGAAGACGGAACTCCCGGATTCGGTACTGTGGTAGAGATAGACGGAGCGCGTGTATCTACCAACGGCGTAACTAAAATGGCGGCTACAGATACTCGTAGCATTGCAAGCAATAATATAGAGAGTATAGAGGTGGTGACCGGTGTACCCTCTGTAGAATACGGTGACTTAACAAACGGAGTGGTGAAAGTAAAGACCTTCCGTGGTAAGACTCCATTTATGATAGAAGCCGGCGTTCGTCCTAATACTCAGGTGTATTCGTTCTCTAAAGGATTTGATTTAGGTAAGAAGAAAGGCGTGATTAACGCCTCTTACGAGCGTGCCCGTTCTACCGCCGATTTGGCATCGCCTTATACGTCGTATGTGCGAAACGCCATTACGCTGAAGTACTCTAATACCTTCCGTACAGCCCGACATAAATTGGTGGATTTCGACTGGAGCGTAAACGGAAACATTGGCGGATACAACAGTAAGTCCGACCCCGACGCTTACAGAGAAACATATACCAAATACCGCGACAACGCTTTGCGTAGCAGTCTGTCGGTCAACTATCTGGCTAATTCGCCGTGGCTTTCAAGCCTTAACGCCGGAGTCTCTTTATCTTACTCCGATACACGTTCTGAGGGTAAGGTAGCGCAGTCGGCAGCTTCGGCTCAGCCTTCTATGCACTCTACCGTAGACGGATATTTCGTAGGAGAGAAGTACGATGAAAACCCTAATGCGTCTATCGTACTGCTGCCGGTGGGATATTACTATTATACAGGTATAGAAGATAGCAAGCCGCTGAATTATAGAGCGTTCCTTAAGGCACGCTGGTCGCACCGCTTCGGTAAACTAAGTAGCCATCTGTTGCTTGGTAGCGAGTTTAAAGGCGACGGTAACTTGGGCCGTGGAGAGTATTACGACGATATGCGTACGGCTCCCACATGGCGTGAGTATCGCTATGACGACCTGCCGTTTACCAACAACCTTTCGCTCTATGCCGAAGAAGAGTTGCGCATACAGTTCCCTCACTCACACCTTCGTCTTAAAGCCGGTGTGCGTCAGGATATGACATTCATCAAGCAGTCTATCTACGGTACCGTTAGCAGCTTGTCGCCTCGCTTCAATGCCAGCTATACGTTTGCCGAGAATCCCGACGCATTCGTAAAGAGCGTTACACTTCGTGCAGGTTGGGGTAAGGCGGTTAAGCTACCCTCGTTCGATATGCTTTATCCGCGCACTACGTATGTAGACCGTCTGGCTTTCGCTCCGGGCACTATGGCCGATGGTACCACTTACTACGCCTATCATACAGAAACAAATACGGCGGTGTATAATCCCGACCTGAAGTGGCAGTATAACATTATGCGTGAGTTGGGTATCGATGCTCGCCTAAAGGGTGTGCATATGCAGCTGTCGTTCTATTACAACACTATGCGTAGTCCTTACTCAAGTGCGGGGCGAATGTATCTTCCGTTCAACTATAAATTGACTACCCAGACTGCCCTCGAAGGCTGTACTATTCTGTCGGCTGACCGTCGTTATGAGATTGATCAGACTACGGGAGTGGTTACTGTGCACGATAAGACCGGTGCTAATCCATCACAAGAGTTGGGCTACACCGTGATAAACGACTGGAAGACTCGCTCTTACAGCATAAACAGCTCGCCTTCAAAGCGTATTGGACTGGAGTGGGTGCTCGATTTCGATCGTATCAAGTCGCTTAACACAAGCGTTCGCCTCGACGGAAAATACTATTACTACCATAGCGTGAGAGAAGAAATAATCCCGTCGTCGTCAACCCTTACTTCTGCCGACGGACAGCCCTATAAATACGTAGGCTATTATGTGGGAGGAGCTTCGGCTTCTAACGGAATGGAGACCCGTAACCTCAATACCAACCTTACCATTACCACACATATTCCACGCATCCGCATGATATTCTCATTGCGTGTAGAGGGAACCTTTATGCGCTCTCAGCAGAGACTGAGTGAATACGGTGGCGGTACGCGTAGCTACGTGTTAGACAGTCAGAGCAGTAATCTGCCATCGGCTGCTGGAGGTAGCATCTACGGAGGCGATAAATATGTGGTAAGTTATCCGCTTTACTACACCTCGCGCGATGATATGAATACTCAGGTGCCGTTCCTCGAAAAGTATCTGTGGGCTAGTCAGAACGATAAGCAGTTGTATAACGACCTTAGCAAATTATTGGTGAAGAGTACCACGGGATATATCTTCAAAGAGTGGAGCTACTCGCCATACTTCTCTGCCAACCTGAACATTACCAAGGAGATAGGCAGAAACGTAAGTCTGTCGTTCTACGCCAACAACTTTTACGATACCCTGCGTAAGGTAAAAGCTCACCATACAGATACAGAGATGAGCCTGTATAACTCGGCTTTTGTTACCCCGTTCAATTACGGAGTATCGCTGAAACTGAAATTATGAATCAATAGGAGTTTTAATTTAAATAGAGAGAAAAGATGAAAACTAAGATTTATTTGTTCGCTAGCCTGCTGTTGGCAGTGCTTTGCTTTGCTTGTAGTGATGATAACGGGGGAGGGGTTCAGACCACTGCCGTAACTATATCGCTTAATTATCCTGATGGCATCAATGCCAAGGAAGGTGTAAAGGTAACTATCAGAAACACCGTTACCGATGCTTCTTTCGACGCTACTACCGATGCCAACGGAGGTGTTGTGTATCAGTTGCCTGCCGGTGTATACGAGGCTTCGGCTTCAGAATCTCGTCCTGTCGATTATGAAATTTACTTGTATAACGGTGTAAACAGTGCTGTTACCGTAACAGAAGGTACTCCGGTATCAGCTAAAATAGATATGACAGAATCTAAGTCGAGTGCCTTGCTTATAAAGGAACTCTACATAGGCGGTTGTCCCGATGATGCGGGCGGTAAAGGATTCGCTTTCGACCAGTCGGTTATTCTGTACAACAACTCATCAAAGTCTATCGACCTGAAAGAAGTGGCGTTCGCTATCGTAAATCCGTATAACGCTGTAGAAACTAATAAGGATTATGAAAACGAAGTCCTGAAATACGAAAACGAAAATTGGATTCCCGCAGGTATGGGTCTTTGGTATTTCCCTAATTCTGTAGTACTTGAGCCGGGAAAACAGATTGTTGTGGTACATACAGGAGCCATTGATAACACTGTGACTTACTCTCAGTCTATCAATTATGCTAATGCCGACTATTACGCTTGCTACAATCCTGAAATGGGATGGAATAATAAGTTGTATTATCCGGCACTTTCTGAAGTCATTCCTGCTTCTCACTACTTGAAAGGTATGGCTTGGGGACTTGGTAACGCATGGGTGCTCAGTCAGTTGAGTCCTGCTTACTTCATCTTCCATTCTACTGATGGTACTACGCTTAAAGACTTTGTAGACAGTAAAGACAATGAAGACAACTACGGAGGTTTGTCTTCTATGAACCGTAAGAAAGTTCCTGTAGACTGGATTATAGACGGTATCGAAGTATTTCAGAGTGGTAAGGCTGGTCAGAAGAAACGTCTCACAGCAAGCGTTGACGCTGGTTATGTAAACCTTACTAACAGACAGGGACACACCCTCTACCGTAATGTAGATAAAGATGCTACCGAAGCTTTGGCAGAGAACGCCGGTAAGATAGTATACAACTACAGCCTTGGATTCGACGGATCTACAGACCCCAGCGGCATTGATGCCGAAGCTTCTATCAAGAATGGCGCACGCATCATCTATAAAGACACCAATAACTCTACAAACGACTTCCACGAAAGAGTTAAGTCATCTTTAAGAAACTGATAAATAAAGAATTATAATGACCGATAGTCCTTATATAGCAATTTTGGCGTGGATAGGTGGAGTGTGCAGCTTCACCATATCCTCGCTGCAAGCTGCCGAGCCTGTAAAGCGACACGTGGATTTCCGTGCCGAGGAGCATATGCAGGTGGCTCCGGTTACTGGCAATGCGGCTTTCTTGTCTACCATGCTTGTGCCCAAGGTTTCGTATTTCGAAGTGGCTGGGCAGAAGCAGAACGGCAAGTTCATCAATGCCTCACAGTCGGACGATAGCTTTGCGTACCGTATCTCAGCCGGTAGCTATTATAAGCTGAACGAGCGTATCATGCTGTATGGTGCAATAGACTATACATCTTTTACGGGACAGAATATGTCGGGTTCGGCCTTTATACAAAGCGGAATGACACCTTTCGATATAGTTGAGGCCGATGACGCCAATAAAGGACGTAAGCGGCTCGATTCATATCACCTGCAGGGCAAGTTGGGCTATCGGGCTACTGATCGCTTCCACCTTGGAGCGGCCATCGACTATACGGCAGCCAATTACGCCAAGCACAAGGACTTGCGTCACAAGAATACGCTGATGGATATGCAGGTATCGGTGGGTGCCAACTGGGATGCACTGTCGTGGATGACTGTGGGAGCCTCTTATAACTACCACCGTAACAACGAGGCGATAGAGTTTAATACCTATGGCAATAAAGACGTGCAGTATTACTCGCTCATCAGCTTCGGCAACTACTTCGGTAGTCGTGAGGCGTTTGGCGATTCGGGTTATACGTACGGACGCACTCCGCTGTTCACTCAGACACACGGAGGGGCGTTGCAGCTGGAGTTGCATACTGCGGCGTGGCGTTTCTTAAGCGAGGTGTATTACAACTCGGCAAGCGGTCGCTTTGGTAACGGCTCATCCACTTCGGTGGTATATACGCATCACGATGCCGATGAGATGGGATATCGTGGCCGTGCCGTTTTAGGTAAAAAGCATAAGTTGCTTCATGTAGTAGACCTGAAGGTGAGCAATGAAACGCTGAAGAATTATGAGAACTCTTTCAGATCATCTACCGACGCTAATAACGTAACTCAGATAGTTTATTACGGTAGCAACGAGGTACTGAAACGTAATACGTTTCTGACCGAAGCCGCCTATACCGCTTATATAGGTAGCGAAGGCGGATATGCCGCTTGGAAAGCTGGAGCCGTGGCTTCTTATTTGCATCGCACTACGGATGTGAATGTATATCCGTTCTATCGTAACCAGACATTGCATAGCATTAACGTGGAGGCATTTGGTCAACGCAACTGGGCGCATAAGCAGAATATGTATAGCCTTGGCGTAAGTGCCGGATATGGAAAGGGTGGGGGAACTCCGAAAGAAGACGGACTGTATGCTACCCCCGGTAGTAATCAGAAATCGCCTACAAGCAGAGACGATTTGCTTATGCACGATTATGAATACCTAACCGCCTCACGATACAGTGCCGGTGTAGATTTTACTTTCGAACACCTGCTATCGCACAGAAAGATGGCGGTATATGCCGGTGCAGCATACCGCTATACTCAGGCTACCGGTGTAGATGTAGTAGGTAAAGACAGGCATGCGGTAAACCTGAATGTGGGATGTAAGTTTTAATGTGAACGCTCTCTATACCCCAAAGTGGGTATGGAGAAAAAAGAATAGTTTATGGAAAAAATTATAGAATGTGACAAAATTACTCACTATTACGGCAATAGACTTATCTATAAGGACTTGAGCTTTGATGTTGAGAAAGGTAAGGTGCTGGGACTGCTCGGTAAGAACGGAACCGGTAAGACTACCATCATAAATATCTTGAACGGATATTTAAAGCCACGCTCGGGTGTGTGCCGTTTGTTTGGTGAAGACATGCAGCATATCACACCTCAAACCAAAGCCCGTATCGGGTTGCTGCTAGAAGGACACGTGCAACACACATATTTTAATGTACAGCAAATAGAGCGTTTCTACAGTAGCTTCTTTCCCAACTGGAACAAGGACGCTTATTATGAGTTGCTGAAGAAACTGCAGGTATTGCCTACACAGAAACTCAGCACCATGTCGTGCGGACAGCGTTCGCAGGTGGCGTTAGGATTGTTGTTCGCCCAAAATCCGGATTTACTGATATTAGACGACTTCTCTATGGGTCTGGACCCCGGCTATCGTAGACTCTTCGTGGAATACCTCAAGGAGTACGCTGCATCAGAGAACAAGACAGTATTCCTCACCTCGCACATCATACAAGATATGGAGATGCTGATAGACGACTGCATGATAATGGACTACGGACGCCTGTTGCTCCATAAGCCCGTTAAAGAAATCATGGACAATTTCCGCCGCTTCCGTTTCACTACTTCTGCTAGTGTTGATTTATCTGCCGATAAGGATATATGGAACTGTGAGCATATAGGCGATAAGTGGGAACTGTACTCGTTCCTTCCCATCGCAGAGGTAGAAACTCGCCTGAAGCCTTGGCAAGTAGGCAACCTGCGCGAAGAGAAACTATCGCTTGAAGACGCTTTTATTGGTTTAACCGGAAAATATTAAAAATATGACATTGTTTAGTGCATTAAGTTATAAGGAATGGATGAAGACCCGACAGATATTAGGCATCTTCTTGCTGATATTCGCCATGGCTGTAGTTTATTCCATTATCGATATTCGGCACGACATCCGTATAGACGGTGCCGATAACGTGTGGTATCGTTACTTCTTTCAGGGCGCATCGGTAGCTCCTTTGTTCCGTTGGGCACCGGCGTTGGCTGGATTGGCGGTGGCTCTTTCTCAGTTCGTACCCGAGATGACCAACAAACGCCTTAAACTTACGCTTCACCTTCCTTCGGGCGAGACATCTATCATGGCTTGCATGTTGGTGTATGGGGTAGTGTGTCTGGTAGTGCTGTACGCCGTGGCAGAAGTTGCCTTGGTGCTGTTGGCTGGTGCCGTATTGCCGTTAGAGATTATAAGTAGCATGTTGCAGCAGCACCTTCCGTGGCTGGCTTCGGGCATAGCGGCTTATGGCTTTACCGCCTGGGTATGCATCGAGCCACAGTGGAAACAGCGTGTGTGCAATGCCGTGATAGCCGTTGCCGGTATGTCGGTATTGTTCGTATCGTTTGCAGCAGGCGCATACATCCACTTCTTGGTAGCGATGCTGGTAATCATGATAGTGGCATTGCTCGCCCCCATCTATTCGTGTGCCCGTTTTAAAGACGGAATAAGCTGATAGTGTGTCTAAAATTAAAACGAAGAACGTATGAAATGTAAGAATTATATATTTACTTTGCTTGTGGCGTTTGCCACATTGCTCTCATGGTGGGTGGTGCCGTCATTGGTTAAGAAGGCTACAGACGACTCGCATTCTTATCCGTTGATGTACTATAGCTCCATATTGAAAGAACTCTGCATCATCGACTTCCGTGGCGGTAACGAAACATTCTCTGACGCTAAGGGTAATGTCTATCCGCGCTCTGAATACGACTCGCTGTTGCCTTTGCTCAACTCTCGTGTGCTGATGATGAACGGCGTTATGCCCGATACTATTGACGGTTGCGCCATCGAGCCTAAGCAGCTCCGCGTAAAGCAGGTTTCATTCCGCTACCGTCCGTCGGATATGGTGGCTCCGCAGCCGCAGATGGGTGTGCTCTTTGAGGCGATGCCTAAGCGTGGCAACCTTACCATGCCGGGCGATTTCTTCCGTATGGAAGATGACTGCATCACTTTTGTAGATGCCAAGACTAATACGGTTGACGAGAAGAAGAGCGATCGATTTACCCGCGAGATGAAGAAGAAAGGCTTCGCTTTCCCGGCTCGTGCTTTCTGGGGAAACCCTACCACACGTAAGCCGTACGAAGAAGGATACTTCTGCCTTGATGCCAACGGTCAGCTTTTCCAACTGAAGATGGTGAACGACAGACCGTTCGTTAAGAACACTCACGTATCAGATTCTGTTGAGGTGAAATGGTTCGTTATGAACGAGGCTATGGATAAGCGTCACTACGGATTCGTGTTCGGTACTAAAGGTGAGGCTGGTATCCTTGAAGAAAACGATGGCGACTACCGTTTCGTGAAGATGGATATTCGCTCGTTTAATCCGGCAAAAGATGAACTGATGGTTTTGGGTAACATACTTTATTGGACTGTAAATGTTCAGAACGAAAAGGGCTTGGATAGCTACGGATTGAATCGTGAAACATTGAAACGTTTGTCGTATTACCACATCGATGCTAAGAAAGGCTTGTGGGATAAGACCTCAGAATGGCTGTTCCCGTGTTATCTATCGTTCACCGCTCCACAGAGTGGTTATGTGGGACTCTACTGGAGCGTAGGTGCATGGAAAGCGTTCGTGCTTAATGCCATATTGGCATTGGCGGCTTTGGCGTTCTTCTACCGTAAGGGCCGAAAGCGTGGCGTTCTCAGTGCGGTTTACGTATTATTGTGTGGCATTCCGGCACTGGTGGCATTGTTATTGTTCCGTTAATTATAAATTTAAAATAAGAATTAGAAAGATGAAAAAAATGATGTATTTGGCAGTAATGGTCCTGGCTTTGGGACTGTCTGCATGTGGCAACTCTTCAAAGAAACAAGCTGAAACAGCTCAAGACTCTACAACAGTTAGCGTAGCATCGGCTATGAACGTAGAAGATGTATTGGCTAAGGCCGAAGAAAACGTAGGTAAGGAAATCACAGTTAAGGGCTTGGTTTCGCACACCTGCAAGCACTCTGGTCGCCGTTGCTTTATCGTTGGTGCCGACGGAAAGACTTCTATCCGTGTTGAGGCTAAAGGCGATATAGGTGGTTTCAACAGAGAACTTATCGGTTCTGACATCGTGGTTAAGGGTGTATTGCGCGAAAATAAACTCTCTAAAGAGTACATTGATCAGATGGAGAAAGAAGTGAACGATAAGAAAGCTCAGGAAACCGGTTCTGCCGAAAGCTGCGAAAGCGAAATGAACAATATCAAGGCTATGCGCGAGTGGATGAAGGCTAACAACAAGGACGCGTATTCTATTTACTACGTTGATGGCATGAGCTATGAAGTTGCAGAGTAACAAGAGTTGGACTTACTGGCTTCGCGTTATCCATCGCGATTTAGGCTTTCTTATGATAGGGCTGTGCCTGGTATACGGTATATCGGGCATTATGCTCAATCATATGAACGGTAAAGACCCTGCTTTTCATACAGAGCAACAAACGGTTACGCTGAATGCTGGACTTGATGCCGCTTCGCTTGCACAGACATGGGCAAGTGATTCTTCATTGCCCGCCTTGAAACGTGTGTTCCAAGCCGATGGCGATAACCTCCGCTTGATATTCGAAGGTGGTGTGGGTATCTACAACATCAAGACTGGTAATGCCGACTATGAGCGATACACACGTCGTCCGTTTATATATTGGGTAAACCGATTACACTTTAACCGTCTGCACGGCTGGAGTTATGCTGGCGACTTCTTTGCGGTGTCGCTGATATTCTTCGCCATATCGGGTATGCTGATGGTGAAAGGTAAAAACGGTCTTCGTGGTCGTGGAAAGTGGTATCTGCTAGTAGGAATACTTATTCCGATACTTTATATCATATTCGCATAAAGGCATAAAACAAGCCGCATGAAATCAAAAAAATCATGCGGCTTATTTTTTTGTTTGTCGCGAGCTTTTAAAATTCTATCGCAACAGAATTTATTTTTGTTGCGATAGAATTTAAATCTCTTGCGACTTATTTTTCAATCACTGCAACAACTTCTATTTCTACCAAAGCGTTTTTCGGTAAAGTCTTTACAGCTACTGCAGAGCGTGCAGGGAACGGTTCACTGAAGAAAGTAGAGTAAACCTCGTTCATTGCAGCGAAGTTAGCCATATCCGACAAGAACACTGTAGTCTTAACCACGTGACTTAAGTCGATACCAGCTTCTGCCAATACGTTTGTTACGTTAGTGAGCGACTGCTTAGTCTGTTCCTTGATTCCGCCTTCTGCAAATTCGCCTGTAGCAGGGTCGATGGGCACCTGACCAGATGCGAATACGAAACCGCCAGCGCAGATAGCCTGACTGTATGGACCTAATGCTTTAGGAGCTTTTTCTGAATGTAATGCTTTCATGAATTTAAGTTTTTAGGTTGTTATTGATAATTTATTTTCTGTGGCGATAAAAGCCTTATTGTCTCTCTTTCAGGTGGAAGCCTTTCTTGACAAGAGCCTCTTTAATCTGCTCTATATGATCAGCGTTACGTGTCTCCATCTTTATGCGCAGTTCGCAGGCGTTCACCTCCTTACTGTTGCTGTTGCGCTCATGAATTACACCAATCACGTTGGCACCCATTTCGGCTATAACCGAGCTTACTCCAAGCAGCTGTCCCGGTTTATCGGCCAAGTCGATGGTAAGTTCTCCAATTCGTCCGTCCTTCTCCAAACCACGGTTTATCACACGGTTCAGAATAGTTACGTCGATATTACCACCGCTCACTAAGCAGACTGTCTTTTTGCCCTTAACCGGCACCTTGTTGAACATAGCTGCCGCTACACTTACCGCACCAGCACCTTCGGCTATCATCTTCTCTTCTTCTATGCTGCACAGATTTCGTCTTCCGTAACCAAGCCAATCTCATCGACGAAGTTAGAACAGATATCGTATGTAAGGCTTCCCGGAGTCTTCACTGCTATACCATCGGCAATGGTAGATACATGTTCCAGAGTTTCTGGTTTATGGTCTCTTATACTGTCGAACATGCTCGGTGCACCGGCTGCCTGAACTCCGTAAATCTTGATTTTCGGGTTGAGCATCTTCATGGCGTAAGCCACACCGCTTATCAATCCGCCTCCACCGATAGGAACTACCACAGCCTCTACGTCGGGCAGTTGCTCTAACAATTCCAGTCCGATAGTACCTTGTCCGGCTATTACATGCTCATCGTTGAACGGGTGGATAAAAGTATATCCGTGTTCGTCGCGAAGCTGAAGCGCACGCTGGTAAGCGTCATCGTAAACACCAGGAACCAGACAAATGTCGGCACCGAGGCGACGTGTAGCCTCCACCTTGCTGATAGGAGCACCTTCGGGCAAGCAAATAAGCGACTTGATGCCGTGCGATGTAGCACCCAGAGCTACGCCCTGCGCATGGTTTCCTGCCGAGCAAGCAATCACGCCCTTAGCTCGTTCTTCTTCTGTTAGTTGTGAAATTTTGTAGTAAGCACCTCTGATTTTAAACGAACCTGTTATCTGAAGGTTCTCTGGTTTGAGGTAAATCTGACTCTCCGGATTCAATTTCGGAGCGCTAACAAGCTCTGTATGTCTTAATATCTTGCTGAGTACATACCGAGCTTTGTAAAACTCGTCTAAGTTTAACATAAACTGAACTATTTGTAATTTCGATGGCGCAAAGATATAGCAAAAATTTGAGAAAGCATCGGTTATGGCGGCATAATGAATTATATAAAAAACATCCGCATGTCTTTGCGGTTAAGCTGAAGACATGCGGATGAATATGTATGAGTAGGCAAGCAGATAATACCGCCCTTATAGTTCTTTATATAAGGAATCCCAAGAGGATACCGGCTGCTACAGCCGAACCGATAACACCGGCTACGTTAGGACCCATGGCGTGCATAAGCAGGTAGTTGCTTGGATCATATTCCAAACCTACCACTTGCGAGATACGTGCAGAGTCGGGCACAGCCGATACACCTGCGTTACCGATAAGCGGATTGATCTTATTGTCCTTCTTCAATACCAAGTTGAATATCTTCACGAAGAGTACTCCCGATGCGGTAGCTATTACGAACGACAAAGCACCGAGTGCGAAGATCTTGATAGAATCCATGGTAAGGAACTCAGAAGCCTGAGTAGAAGCACCTACTGTAAGACCAAGCAAAATAGTGATAGTGTCAATCAGCGGACCGCGGGCGGTTTCTGCCAAACGACGTGTTACACCACTTTCCTTAAGAAGGTTACCGAAGAACAGCATACCCAGCAATGGCAAACCCGAAGGCACCAGGAAGCAAGTCAGCAACAAGCCGATGATAGGGAACATAACCTTTTCAGTGTGCGATACGGCGCGAGGCGCTTTCATGCGGATAAGGCGTTCTTTCTTTGTGGTAAGCAGACGCATGATAGGCGGCTGAATAACAGGTACCAACGCCATGTACGAATATGCCGATACGGCGATGGCTCCCATAAGGTTAGGCGCAAGCTTGGACGACAAGAAAATAGCCGTAGGACCATCAGCACCACCGATGATACCGATAGCACCTGCCTGCATAGGGTCGAATCCCATTTCGAGGGCTATCATATAAGCTCCGAAGATACCGAATTGAGCGGCAGCTCCGATAAGCATCAACTTAGGGTTAGAGATAAGTGCCGAGAAGTCGGTCATGGCACCGATGCCCAAGAAGATGAGCGGCGGATACCAGCCCGATGTCACACCCTGGTAGAGGATGTTAAGTACCGAGCCTTCTTCATAAAGACCCACTTTAAGTCCCGCTTCCATATTGAACGGAATATTACCTATCAGTATACCAAATCCGATAGGGATAAGAAGCATCGGCTCGAATTCCTTGGCTACGGCTAAATAGATAAAACCGATACCCACCAACAGCATGATGATATGCTGCGGGGTAGCGTTATAAAAGCCTGTGTAGGTCCAGAAGTCGGCCAGGTTATTTTGTAGAAACGTAGTAAACTCTCCCATATCATTCGATTATTAATAAGTCTGTACCTTCCAGAATTGACTCTCCTTTGCTCACGTTGATAGCGGTAACTGTACCGTCGCGATCGGACTTGATATCGTTTTCCATCTTCATGGCTTCCAGTATCATCAGAGTCTGTCCGCGTTTTACGGTGTCGCCCTTGTTCACCTTGATGTCAAGAATTACACCTGGCAGCGGAGATTTGATGCCACCTTGTCCAGCAGGTGCCGGACGGCTCATGGCAGGAGCTGCAGGAGCAGGAGCCGGTGCAGCAGCGCGAGCTATCGGTTTAATCTTAGGAGCCGCTTCTTTTTCCAGCTCTACAGTATAGGGCGTGCCGTTTACTTCTACGTGCACATTCTTTCCGTCTATATCGCCTACACTGACTTTATACAGGTTTCCGTTAATTTTATACTTATATTCTTTCATGAGATTTCGTAATATTAGTTTTGATTAATGTTATTTCTTATGAGGCATTTCGCGCAGAGTATAAATCTTCGAGCTCCACGGAGAGTATGTCTTCTTCACACGGTTGATGGTAAGAACCGTATCTTCCATGTCGTGATCTGCTCCGGTAGCTTCGTGCAGCGCCATACTGATGGCTGCTATTACCTCGCCCGATGCTTCGCCCAGTCCTTGTTCCTTAGCTTCCTTAAGGTCAGTTACGTTCTTCGCCTTCATAGCGTTACGCTTGCGCAGAGCGATAGCTCCCTTACCTGTAATCTTAAAGCAGAGGAACAGCAAGATAAGACCTATGAACACTACCGTCATGGCCGATATAGCCATACCTACACCTATAGGGTCGTGTTCGGTAAACTTCTCCTGCTTAGGATTACTGTCTATGGTCTTGTTGTTTGTGCTTGGGGTAACATACTTCTCTTCGCTGTCGTTCTTCACTTCCCATTCTGCCGATGCGTCGCTTACACGTGCGTACGACTGATTTGCTTTCAGAACGCCTGCGGGTACAGTTACCTGGTCGAGTAACTTACGTCCAGAGTCGTACAGACCAATCCAGTTGGCGTTAGTCTTGCTCAGAATAAAGTTAGTGTGGAATGTGCCGTGACGTGGCAGACCGTCTGCCCAGAACAGCGCATGCTGGCGTGGCTTGATGGCTGTCAGTACGTCACCTTTCGGAATGAAATAAGTAGCTGTATCGCCCGGTTCGCTGCTCACTCGTAGCAAGCATCCTGCCAGGTCGGCACTGCTATACGCCTTATTGAATATTTCTATCCATCCGCTATGAATGCCATAGTCGTCCTGGAAATTACTTTCGTTATCTACCAGTACCTCATTGATTAACAACTTGGTATTGACTTTGCTTTCGCTACAAGAGTTCAACCCCAGCAGCAAAGGCAGTGACAGAAATATTCCTATTATTTTTTTGTTCATGATTTCAGATTCTGTTTTTAGGAATGAGATTACAAAGGAATATTGCCATGCTTCTTGGCGGGGTTGGTCAGCTTCTTGGTTTGCAACTGCTGCAATGCACGTATTACGCGGAAGCGAGTGTTACGCGGCTCTATCACATCGTCTATATAACCATACTTAGCTGCGTTATACGGATTGGCGAAGAGCTTGGTGTATTCTGCTTCTTTCTCTGCCATGAAAGCTTTCGGGTCTTCTGCTTCTTTAGCTTCTTTAGCGTAGAGCACTTCTACCGCTCCTGCACCACCCATTACGGCGATTTCGGCGGTAGGCCATGCGTAGTTCATATCGCCACGCAGCTGCTTACAGCTCATTACGATGTGCGATCCACCGTAAGATTTACGCAGTGTAACGGTTACCTTAGGAACAGTAGCTTCGCCGTAAGCGTACAGCAACTTGGCTCCGTGTAAGATTACAGCATTATATTCTTGTCCTGTACCAGGCAAGAATCCCGGAACGTCTACCAATGATACGATAGGAATATTGAAAGCGTCGCAGAAACGAACGAAACGAGCACCCTTACGAGATGCGTTGCAGTCGAGCACACCTGCCAAGAATTTAGGCTGATTTGCCACGATACCTACCGACTGTCCGTTGAATCTTGCGAAACCGATGATGATATTCTTAGCGAATTCGCTCTGTACTTCGAGGAACTCACCGTTATCTACTATAGCTGCAATTACCTCATACATATCGTATGGCTTGTTGGGGCTATCAGGAATAATTTCGTTAAGCGAATCTTCCAGTCTGTCTATAGGGTCATTGCATTCTACGTAAGGCGGCTCTTCCAAGTTGTTCTGCGGCATATAGCTAAGCAACTTTCGTATAAGTCCCAAACCTTCTTCTTCTGTAGAAGCAGTGAAATGAGTAACCCCCGAACGAGTAGAATGAACGCTGGCACCACCCAAGTTTTCCTGAGTAACGTCTTCGCCAGTTACGGTCTTCACCACCTTAGGTCCGGTAAGGAACATATAAGAAGTACCTTCCATCATAAGAGTAAAGTCGGTAAGAGCCGGAGAATAAACCGCACCACCCGCACACGGACCGAAGATACCCGAAATCTGCGGAATAACACCCGAAGCGAGGATGTTACGTTGGAAAATCTCAGCATAACCCGCCAGCGCGTTGATACCTTCCTGAATACGTGCGCCACCCGAGTCATTGATACCGATACAAGGAGCACCCATCTTCATGGCCATATCCATCACCTTACAAATCTTGAGCGACATGGTTTCAGAAAGCGAACCTGCCGATACGGTAAAATCCTGTGCAAACACATACACCAATCTGCCTTCAATAGTTCCGTAACCTGTTACCACACCGTCGCCCGGATAATGCTTCTTATCCATGCCGAAGTTGGTACAACGATGCTGAACGAACATATCCAGTTCTTCAAAGCTACCCTCGTCAAGCAGCATTGCAATGCGTTCGCGAGCCGTATATTTGCCTTTGGCGTGTTGTTTTTCTATCGCTTTTTCTCCGCCGCCCATTCTTGCTTTGGCGCGAAGTTCTATTAATTCCTTTATTTTAGCGAGTTGGTTGCTCATAGTTTCTTGTTTTATATTTTTAAGTTATTCAGGTTTTTCACATAATTCGGTCAGTACGCCCATAGTCGACTTTGGGTGCAGAAAAGCGATGTGCAGACCTTCGGCACCGTTACGCGGAGCCTTATCTATAAGGCGTATGCCCTTTTCTTCACCTTCGGCCAATGCGTTAGCCACACCGTCTTCTACGGCGAAAGCCACATGATGCACGCCCATGCCTCTGTTTTCTATGAATTTAGCTATTGTACTTTCCGGACTGGTAGGTTCAAGAAGCTCTATTTTAGTTTCTCCGCATTTCAAGAAAGCGGTGCGAACCTTCTGATCTTCTACAGTTTCTATGTTATAGCATTTCAATCCTAGGATATTCTCATAATAAGGAAGGGCTTCTTCGATACTCTTTACCGCAATACCCAAATGTTCGATGTGAGAAATTTTCATAATTAATGTCGTTTTTAATGGTATTAAATTCTAAAGTTGACATAATCAACTGCACAAAGAAAATAAAAATGTGCTAATAATGAAACTTTTCAATAGTTTTATTTCCTTAAAATAACGGTAGAATCGTGCTGTGAACGCATTTTCGGCTTACACTATGTGTGTAAATGAACACTGCAGATTTCAATTTAGGCGGAATGGTAATTCTGTTAAAGAATTGTAAAACCTATATACCGTAAGGTTACAAGTAAAACATTCATTTTTTACCTTTGCGCTCAAATTCAGATACACAGAAATGAAGATTCAGTATAACCATACCTATTCTTGGCTATTTACCATCCCCAATAAGATTCACGATTTCCATTCGTGGGGAGTGGCTTATCTTGTGTAGCCCTCGCTGTACACTGATTCTTTATCTTAATTCTATTTTAATTCAATAACCAATTTACTTATTTTTATGAGCAAAAAAACTTGGCTCATGGCACTGGCTATGCCCGTGCTGTGCAGTCAGTATTTGTGTGCCCAACCACGAGTTATGGGCATAGATGAGCTGTTTCGTCTGGCCGATGAAAACAGCCGTAGTATTCAATCGTACCGCACCGGAGTCGATGCTGCGGCAGAGACTCTTAAAGCTGCCAAGGCACAACGTCTGCCCGATATAAAAGGTACGGCATCGGTAAGCTATCTGGGCGACGGACATATATGGGATCGTCATTATAAAAACGGAATGAAGGTAGATATGCCTCACTTCGGAAACAACTTCGCCCTTGAGGTACAACAGGTGCTCTATGCCGGAGGTGCCATCAGCAGCGGTATTGAGTTGGCCGAACTCGGTAAGCAGATGGCTCAGCTCGACAGCGAGAAAAACCGTCAGGAGATACGTTTCCTCTTGGTAGGATACTACCTCGACCTATATAAACTTAGTAACCAGATGCAGGTGTTGCAGAAGAACATTCAGCTTACCGACCGTGTGATAGGCGATATGCGCTCTCGCCATAAGCAGGGCACGGTGCTGAAAAACGACATCACCCGATATGAGTTGCAGAAAGAGCAGCTTCAGCTACAGTACACACGGATAGAAGACGCGTATAAAATCATGAACCATCAGCTGGTTACTACGCTTCATCTGCCTGCAGGGTCAGAGATTGCGCCCGATACCACCATGCTAAGTCAGCAAGTATTGCCATTGGCGGAGGCAGACTGGCAACAGTTGGCTCAGCAGAACCACATCGGGCTGAAGCAAGCCGAGACCTCCGTGCTGATGGGTAAGCAGAAACTCAAGCTGGAGCGTTCTGAACGCTTGCCAAAGATAGCGTTAGTGGCTGCCGATCATCTTGACGGACCTATCACGATAGAAGTGCCCGTGCTCGATAATAACTTCAATTACTGGTACGTAGGTGTAGGTATTAGCTACAACTTCTCTTCGCTCTTTAAGAATAACCGTAAGATTAAGCAGAGCAAGCTGGAGCTGCGCAGAGCCGAACAAGAGCATCTGCTGGCTCAAGAGCACGTGGAGAACGCTGTACAGGCTTCGTACACCAACTTCCTGACTTCGTTTACCGACCTTCGCACTCAGGAGAAGAGCGTGCAGTTGGCACTTCAGAACTATGGGGTAGTAGATAACCGCTACAAGAACGACTTGGCGCTGCTTACCGATATGCTCGATGCCAGCAACATCAAGTTGGGGGCCGAACTCGATTTGGTTAACGCACGTGTAAACGTGGTCTACAATTACCTGAAAATGAAATACATTACTCACACATTATAATATATAAAGACAATAATTATGGCAACTAGAAAAGTAAAAAAGCTCATTTATAATACCATCGTCATCTGCCTGCTGGCTGGTGCACTTATTTATGTCTGCTCTCGCTTCCTTCATTTGGGCAATGTAGAATATACCGATAATGCGCAGGTGCGTCAGCACATCACACCTGTAAACACACGTGTGCCGGGCTTCATCAAGAAAATCTATTTCGATGAATACCAGTCGGTACATAAAGGCGATACCCTGCTCGTTATAGAAGATTCAGAGTTCAAGCTTCGTCTGGCTCAGGCAGAAGCCGACCTCGCTAACGCCTTGGCTGGTCAGAAGGCTACTAACGCAGGAATAGCCACCACTCAGAACAATCTTAACGTGAGCGATGCCGGTATAGAAGAGGCACGCGTGCAGATGGAAAACGCACATAAGGAACTGCACCGTTTTGAACAACTCTTGAAAGAAGATGCCGTAACACGTCAGCAGTTCGATAATGTACAGACCGCCTATAAGTCGGCAAAGGCCCGCTATGAGCAAGTTACCCGTGCCAAGCATTCTACCATGCTGGTTAAGAGCGAACAGACTCACCGCTTAGATCAGAACGATGCCGTAGTACGTCTGGCAGAAGCCGCTGTTGAGTTGGCTAAGCTGAACCTCTCATACACCGTAGTATTAGCTACTTGCGATGGCGTTACAGGCCGAAAAGACATACACGAAGGCCAGTTGGTACAGCCCGGACAAACCATGGTAGACATAGTAGACCAGAGTGACCTTTGGGTAACAGCCAACTACCGTGAAACCCAGCTGAAGCATATACAGGTAGGAGCCGCCGTAACCTTTACCGCCGATGCCGTATCGGGCGTTACATATAAAGGAGTGGTAGAATCAGTATCCGATGCTACCGGAGCCGCATTCTCCATGATTCCGCAGGATAACGCCACTGGCAACTTCGTGAAAGTAGAACAGCGTGTGCCGGTAAGAATCTGTCTTGAAGGTAACAGTGCCGACGATGTGAAGAAACTCCGTGCCGGACTGAATGTAGAATGTAAAGTAAAGTATTGATATGGGAGCACCGGTACTGAACGGGCCGTTTGCTATGCCCATGTTCCGAGACTTTGTGCCACGTAAGCTACAACCCTGGATTTACGTCTTCATGGCAGTAACGTTTCAGTTGTCGGGAGGGCTTTACCTCGGCTCTCTCAATCAGATGATAGGCAGCACGTCGCTTATGCGCGAAGACTTGCAGATGTGCCTTTACGCTAATCTTAGCGGCATGGCCATCTATTTTCCGCTGCTGTTCCGCATGAAGTTCTGCTTCACCAACAAGACCTTGCTCATAGCGGCATCCGCCGGAGTGTTGGTGTGCAACTTGCTTGCTCCGTACATCACCTTCCTGCCTCTGCTGTGGGCGGTGTGCTTCATAGAAGGTATGTGTAAGATTCAGGGCACCTTCGAGTGCATGTCTAACATTCAGCTCTGGATGACTCCTAAGCGAGACTTCACGGTGTTCTTCCCACTGCTGCACATCGTTATATTGGGCAGTATGCAGTTGTCCGATTTGGCGGCTACCCACCTTATGTATTACTACCACTGGAGCTATATGCACTTCTTTATAGGTGCGCTTATGCTGATAGATTTGCTGATAATGTACTGCTGCACCCGTCATTTCCGTATGATAAAGAAACTTCCGCTGTTCGGCATCGACTGGCTGGGAGGCTTGCTTTGGGCGTTGCTGCTCATGGAGATAGCTTTCTTCTTCAATTACGGCGACTGGTACGATTGGTTCAACAGTCCCGTAATGTGCAGCATGGCGGTAGCCATCATCGTTACGCTGATTATCTGCCTGGGGCGTATGTTCTCCATCCGTCACCCGTTTTACGAGCCTAAGATGTGGACCTACAAGAATCTTCTGCCCATACTGATACTCATCACTCTTACCGAAGCCATCCTCGCCACCGAGCATGTACTCGAAGAAGTATTCTACTCTGAGGTAATGCATTACGAAGAGATGGTGAGCGTTAGTTTCGACTGGCTTATGCTGATAGGTGTAGTGTCGGGCTGTCTGTTCGCTTATTGGTGGATGCACATAAAGCGTTTTAACTATCTGCGCTTGCTCATCGTGGGCATCTGTGGACTGGTGGCTTACTTGGCAGGATATTATTTTACCATTTCTGCAGATATTCATATTTCACAGCTTTACCTGCCTACCGTATGCCGTGGTTTTGCTTATGCCGTGCTTAGCGCCACGTTCATGACTTGCCTGGAGGAGATTATGACATTTCAGCACTTCTTTCAGGCGCTTAGCGTGTTCAATATGCTCCACATGGTGATGGGCGGTGTGATGGGTGCTGCGCTTTATACTCAAGGTCTGAAGTACTACGTAGCCGATAATATGGCTCGATATGGCTCAGCCATCGATAAAGTAGCGTTCAGTAGGGCACCGTTCGATTTAGGGCATTACATGGAGAGTTTCATTTCGCAGATGATGGAAGTAAGCATAAAGCAGATTTACGGATGGACACTGTACGCCTGTATCTTGTTGCTCTTGCTTTTCTTGCTATACGATGCCCCCGTTCGTCGCGACTTGAAGGCTATGCCTAGTTGGAGAGGACTTCGTAAAGAAGCCGCCGAAGAGCTTTCTCGCCGCTCTAAGAAATGATGTTTCGTTATGGATTTGCCATACTGAACATTTTGGTATTGTTACATTATGAATTAACTAATGGTGGAGGGGTTTTATTACTATACATCAGTCGATAGCTGTCGGATATGTTTCATAAATCAGCTAATAGCGAATGTATATCATAACTTATATCATTTCAAACAATGATGGCGTATCATAACTTATGTCATCAATAAACAGTAATTGTGTATCATAATTAATTATCATCTAAAAAATAGCGGGCTGAAAGCCTAATGAGTCCATAGCACTAAGTTTGCGGACTTTCAGCCCGCATTAACTGACTTATGATACACCTTCAACAGTAAAAACATTAAGTTATCTTGTAATTGTTCTAAAAAATCGGCTCTACAGTACCTTCTGAGTGGGGTGAAAACACAATGCGATGAACCATGTGAAAGAATGCGATGCTTCAAACAACACAATGCGATGAAATAAAAAAACATTGCGATGTTTTATATGACTTATCGCAATGTTTTCTTAATGCGTTTTTACGCTTGTTTTGTGTATGCGAATTTTTCTATACTATATGTCTGACGATTCGCGGCTTAGTATGTGAATGAGAATGGCTCACCATTAATCATAAATCGGATTCTTAGTTGGTCTACCTTTTTATACTTGATATTAAAGAACCCTGAATATTCTATACTATCTTTTACGGTGTTGTTCTTAATGTATCCTGCGTTAATTTTTTCTCTTCTTTGGGCTTGCTTGTTAGCGTAAGCTTTAACATTATCGTCCGCTTTTTCTTGAGCTAGGTAAGCAGCAGCACCATTATACGATTCTGTACGTCCTGAGTAATCGGCAGATGAGTAAACTGCGTCTGCAACAAGCATTTGTTCGCCAACGGTTACCCAAAAATTATTCCAGTTTTGTTTCTTCTTGACTACTTTATCATATGTTTTAGAGTCGAGAACTTGTAATTGTACTGCTTTTGTATTGCCATATTCATCTGTCACATCACCTTCCGCTGTAATGTTGTCCATGTTTAACAGAACGCTTTTACCGGTTTGGTTTATGAGATTCATGCTTACAATATAATACTTGCCGTACTGTTTTTTGGCTTGCACGCAAGTGGTTAGGGTAATACCGTTCGACTTTATATATGATACATCGACATTGTCTTTTATGAATCTGCCCGTTTCTTTTATAGGATAATCTCTGATAAATTCATCTATATTGATTTTGTCGCAATACTGTGCTGTATCTACCGCTATATCATGAATGTTTAATCCTCCATACTTATCTTCATTTTCTATGATGTCAAACTTTTCTCCTTTAGGCATCGGGGCGAATACAAGGGCGAAATGATGCTTCTGTCCCGCATGGTTAAATTCCATTTGTCTATATTCCGCTTCCGTGTTGATAGGTAGATTTATACTGTTTGTCATCGGATACCTTTTGCCGTCGGCTGTCTGGGCAAATGTTCCGTCGTCTATGTTCATCCATGTTTTGCCTTCTTGACTGACGCAGCTCATGCTTACAACTGTACTGTTTTCGTTATAGTCAATTTGCTCTATCTTAATTTGTTCGGGCATTGAAGAGGTGGTTACATGCTTGTACTGTGCCAACATACCAAGATTATTTGTGGTCAGCATTAAAAACAAAGAACTTAATAATTTTAAAGTACGCATAGATGTTAGTTTTTCAGGGTTATTACAAGGAGAGTTGTCCGTATTGTTTAAGGTAACATAGAGGATGTGTGGTAATGAGGGTGTATTGATTAAAACCATATACACCCTCAATGAATTTTTCTGCCGTTAAAAAGCTACCGCATAACTTATTCAGCAGCTATGAACTTAACCGCCACCCAACGGTTTTTCTCACGATAATGATCGAATGTAAGACCTAAGCTTTCGGCTTTCTCGCGGATGGCTGGGATATCGTCTACATAGAATCCGCTCATGTAAAGCTCTGAACCCGGATGCATGCACTCTACGTATGCGTGCATATCGTTGAGCAATATGTTACGGTTTATGTTCGCTATGATTACGTCGAACGGCTCACGGCCCTTCAGCAGCGAAGCGTCGCCCAGCTCGGCTGTGATGTTATCTATGTGGTTAAGGGCGATGTTATCTCTTGAGTTGTTCACGCACCAGTCGTCAATGTCGATGGCTGTTACCGCCTTGGCTCCGCGCATACTTGCCAATATAGCGAGGATGGAAGTACCGCATCCCATGTCGAGCACTGTCTTGCCTTTCAGGTCGGCATCGAGAAGCTCGCCCAAGATAGAGCTGGTAGTTTCATGGTGTCCTGTACCGAACGCCATCTGCGGATTGATTACAATGTCGTATTCTGCTTTAGGATAGTCTTTATGGAAAGTGCTGTGTATAACACATCTGTCGCCTATCACGATAGGCTGGAAGAAATTCTTTTCCCATTCCTCGTTCCAGTCCTTATCCTCCGGTTCGCTGATAGAATAGGTGAGGGTAGTGTTTGTCAACGGGAAGTCGGCGATGAGTTGCTTCAGTGCGGTCTCGTCAAAGAGTGATTGCTGTACGTATGCCTGAACTCCGTTTTCGCACTCTACAAAACTTTCGAATCCTATCTCTCCGCACAATGCTGACAGTACGTCGGTCACTGTTTCATTACATGGCTGAGCCTGGAATGTTACTTCAAAATATTTCATTGTCTTATTGTTGATTAATATTTAGATTACAAAAATAAGAGAAAAAAGCCATATTGCATCATGATATGCATATACTATTGAGACTTTATACTTAAAGTATGTTTTTATGTAGGGTAGAAAAGTTAATTTAGAAAAACAAGTTAATGAGATTTCTGACTTTATTATATATTGCATTCAAGCATAGAGTCGGTATGAGTCCGACTGTTGATTTATTTTTCACTAAAACTATATGAGATATGAAATTTAACAGAACTGTTGTGGCTATTGCCATGTGTGCGTTATTCGCCATTGTTCCTACGTTATCGGCATGTGCTGATAATGATACCCCTATTACGGTAGATAAGTTGCCTGCCCAGGCACAGACTTTCCTGAAGACATATTTCGGCGATAAACGTGTGGCGTACGCTACTAAAGACCGTGACTTGATGAACGTTACTTACGAAGTACGATATATGGAAGGCACTAAGGTGGAATTCCGTAAAGACGGAGAGTGGAAAGATGTAGACTGCCAGCGTGATACTGTTCCGTCGGCTATCGTTCCGCAGGCCATCGCTACCTTTGTAGCTAAGAACTATCAGGGTAGTTATATCTGTAAGATAGATCGCGATAAAAAAGGTTATGATGTGGAGTTGAACAACGGACTTGATTTGAGTTTCGACACTAAATTTCGTTTGGTTAAAATAGACGATTGACGCTGATTTGTTTGAAACGCTTATTTTTTGATAAAAAAACACGGATTGCGATGATAACGTAATGTGGAAACCGCTATATTTGCATCGCAATCAAAGGAAAGATGCCGGAGTGGTCGATCGGGCCGCACTCGAAATGCGGTGAACGGGTAACTGTTCCCAGAGTTCGAATCTCTGTCTTTCCGCACACCAGAATACGGGGCAGGATGGATTATTTCTATCTTGCTTTTTTTATGTACGTTGTGGTATGGGCATAAAAAAAGGATGCCTCCCGGGTGGGGGAAGCATCCTCTATTAGGAATTGAGATCCTATTAATGAATTTCAATACTACGGTTTACCTTAGCTTTTTCTTCAGGTTGACGCTTTGGAAGATCGATGGTAAGAACACCGTTGTTTACAGCGGCACCAATCTTATCTTTCTCTACATCATCGGGCAATACCAATGACTGCTGGAACTTAGAGTAAGAGAACTCGCGACGCAAGTATTTCTTGTTTTCTTTGTCCTCTTCTTTTGTCTCGTTCTTCTTCTCCATGGTGATGACCAATTCATTGTCTTCGCTCAAATGGATATTGAAATCCTCTTTTGTCATACCCGGAGCGGCAACTTCTACTTTATAGTCTTTGTCACTCTCGATAACGTTGATTGCCGGGGCTGTAGCGTTTGCTTTTGCCATCCAGTCATTATCGAAGAAGTCATTGAAAATACTCGGTAACCATTCTTGATTATAGTTTCTTTTAGTCGGCATCATAGTTTAAATCTCCTATATTTTATGTTGTTTTATTTTTGTTTTCTTGCCCCTCCACCTTTCGGTTTCGGAGTTCGCCATATATATTGCAAAGCCTGTGCCTAACTGACGGTTTGTCGGGGTAGGCACAGGCCGATTTAAACTATGATAAACCATTGAGCGATGGATTAGCTCAGGTTTAAACTTATGCAAACTTTATTCACACGGCATTATACATTCGGCATGTGCCGACGCTGAAAATATGGCATCGCAATGCGAAAATGTGTCATGCCTGAGGTGTATTATTTCTTAAAGAATCCCAGTATATCTCTCATCATTTTGGCACGCAGATTCACGTCGGTGATGCTTTCGAACGGAAATCCCAGAACGAAGGTACGGTACTGACTGCCTTTGTATGCTATGCCGGCACTTTCTCTTTCTATATTGTACAGGCATACAGAGAAAGCGTCATCGGCAGGAATTATACATTCAGGAGCACTTACGGCGTAAGTTTTAGGGTTGGCTTTTCGTTCTATGCGGTACATTACGCAATATCCGTCTCTGATATCGCAGGCGGGCGAGTCTTTCATGTTGCCTCCCAAGCTATACTTCAAAACATCGCGCGCAAAGTCGGCCGGCACCATTTTGCTGCCCACATGCTCGCCGCTCACCATCAAGTTGCCACCGTTGCTGCAGTAGTTGGCAAGCGCCTTTCTTGTATCATTTGACAATGGCTTCTGCTCAGCTCCGTATATTAGGTCGATGGCATGATAGTCTCCCAGTATGGTAGATCCGCTCTCTATTGTCTCTACGCTGCACGATACGAACGAGTATTGCCCTGCCATCTGTATAGCCTTTCCATGAATGAAAGGATAATCGAAAGTGTTTCCGGCTACTTCTTGTGCCTCCAGTTCCTGTCCGCTATATCCCAATCCGTCGGGGGTCTCTATGCCAGCCTTCAATCTGTTGAACGTTTGCTGATATCCGCAGAATGCCGTAGTGCTGATGTAAGGCAATCCGGGATCGGACTCTATATCGAAACCTTGTTGCAGGGCGGTCTCTATGGTAGCCGGTCCGCTGGTACGGTGAAATGCGTTGGCTATAAGGATAGTTCCCTTGCTATGCTTAGCTTTATATGCCGAAAGAATTTCGGAAGGGAAACTCTCGCCGCCCTTGTTTACAGCCGTAATTTTAAAGCTGTAAACCAATCCAGGTTCCACTTTCGCGATATACTCCGTACCTCTTACAAATACTCCGTTATCGAAACCTCCGTAGCCTATTCGGGTGTAGACTATGTATCCTTGTGGTTTGGCTGTAGGCTCTAACACATCTTCTGTAGGTGTCCATCGCAGGCGGAAGGTGTTCTTCTTCTTACCTTCGTCTATGGCGAAGTGGCTTACGGGCAACGGCTGTACGGTATATGCAGTGCCGTGCATTGATGCGTTATATTTCAGTATGGATTTGTAGATGGAACGTCCTAATGTGAACTTAAAATCAGGCTCGTGCCCCAACTTCAAGTCGGCGAAGTTCTGGTGAGAGAGGGTTTCTAATATCATTGAAGGTACGGCAGGCAGACGGGTCTCGCTGTAATTGCGGTTCCACATGCTGCGTCGTGCCCACTGAATGCCGAAGCGTGAGGTTATATCTCTCTGTATGCCCGTAAGCACCATGTCGGTAAGGTCTCTCGATGCGTATCGTGATATGCCGCAAGCCAGTTTCCCGTCGTTATAGTCGGTGGTGTAGATGCCCAATGTGCCTTTCAGCTCATTGTCGTTACTGAATCCGGCATCGCTGTGCACTCCTAACGATAGTTCCAAAGGCACTCCCAAACCTTTTTCAGTGGGGTTGAATACAGAGCCTCCGCTAAGATAGTTAGACATAAGCGAGCGGACGTTGATGTCGTCGGCATAATCGTTGCCGCCTTTACTTTTGCTGTATACACCATAAGGCATTCCCGCCCACTGTGCCCAGTAGCGTGCACCTTCCAGGTAGCGAGGCATACCGCTTGGTCTTCCGCCGCGCACTATATTTCCCATACCGCCTCCGAATCGGACTGCATCGGCACACACTACACCGCCCTGCGAGCTTTCGTTGCTTAGTACTATCATGCCGTATTCGTTGGCACCCTTATCGAACTCGAATGTTCCTAAATACACCCATGTACCGCCGCCTATCTGCTGGTTTACACGGAACTCTGTCACGCCTCCGTTGTGGAAAACCAAGTATTTGGCATCGCTAACGCTTTGCGGAAGTGTTTGATATGACACGTATACGGCGTAGCGTCCTTTTTCGGGGATGTTAGGAATCCATTCGGCGAATGCCTTCTCGGGCTTGTCGATGGTGGGGATATAGCGTGCCGTTCCGTCGGCGAAGGGATTGTAATTATCGGGATAGAATTGGTATTTCTGAGCGAAGCCGGGACGGTCGGTGTTTTTCCAGATATGCTTTTTCTTGTAGTTTATTTCCAGATAGCGCCCTCCGGTGCCGCGTGTGTCATTATCTACTATGACTTCATTCTTCTGCCAGTCGCGTTCGCGCGGAGTGAATACCACGGCTCCCGCATTTTCCAGCATCGGGATAAGGTAGGGCACTACGATGGACTGCGTGTACAGGTCTTCGGTAGTACCGAAAAGGCGCGGGCGTTGCCATTGCCATTCGTTAGTAGCGTTTTTATAGTATTTGCCGTGGCTTTGCCATAGGGCGATATGTCGGTTTCTCAGTCCTTGACTGGCGGCATATGGTTTAGATACGTTTTCTACCCACGGATTACCTTTATATTCTACCTTGCCGTAAAGCCGTGACTTGTCTTTGTCTTTTCGGCGGAAAGCGTTAGGAATAAGGTTCTCTATGGGTTGATCATCGGCGTATACTGTTATGGTGTAATAGTTTACAGGACCTGGCAGCGCCTGCTTTATGCTTCGGTAAATGGCCTGCACGTTTTCTTCGGTAAACGGTTGGTAACCGAAGTTGGCGTTGGCATATACACTCAGGGTTTTATTCTGATGGTCGGCTGTGAAGCGTTCCAGCTTGCACGTACCGATGTTGGCGTATGTAGTTTGATAATTTCCGAAGAAATCAGAGAGTCGTTGCTCTACGTTGGTGTCGAGGCTTTGCGCATGTGCTGACATGAAGCACAGAAACAAGCCGACATATGTGAGATGTAGTTTTTTCATTTGAATTCTTGTCTGTTTAGTAATGCAAATATAATTAAATTTTATTTTGGGTATACAGTGATTGACTATTGATGATTATTTTCTACCTTTGTTTGATAATAAATCAATAAAACTAAGAATAATGAGTAAGGTAATAATCGAATCGTATGACGAGTTCGCAAAATTGTTAGGACAGCAAATCGGTGTTTCCGATTGGCTCGAAGTAGATCAGGATCGTATCAATCAGTTTGCCGACGCTACATTAGACCATCAGTGGATTCATGTAGACGTAGAACGCGCTAAGGCTGAAAGTCCATTCAAGAGCACTATTGTTCATGGCTATCTTACATTGTCGCTGCTCCCATATTTCTGGAATCAGATTATAGAAGTACATAACCTCAAGATGATGGTTAACTACGGAATGGATAAGATGAAGTTCGGTCAGGCAGTTCTTTCAGGACAGCGTCTTCGCATGGTGGCAGACTTGCATTCTATCGCTAACTTGCGCGGTACTACCAAGGCCGAAATCAAGTTCGCCATCGAGATAGAGGGTCAGAAGAAGAAAGCGCTCGAAGGTATTGCTACATTCTTGTACTACTTTAATTAATATAGATTTCTTTAATCGGTAATAATAAAGATATGCTGCAGACCGTGATTGTTTTGGCTTCATGGTCTGTGGCTTTTTAGTTTTTATATGGAACAGAATTATATCTTATATTCTTGCTTACGCCAATGGGCGGCAGATTATCACAACTCTTCTTTTATAGCAGACGACCCCGTGCAGTTTCCTCATCGATATACCCGTAAAGAGGATGTAGAGATAAGCGGACTGCTGACAGCCGTGCTGAGTTTCGGCAACAGAAAACAGATTCTGAAGAAAGCCGATGAACTTGATGCGATAATGAATCACGCTCCGCTTGACTATGTATTGTCTGGACGATGGAGCGATGATTTCCGTACCGATGACGAACGGAGTTTTTACCGTATGGTATCGTATGCCAGCTTTCGCCATTATTTTGAGTTGCTGCAACCGGTGTATGCGGCAGGGCACGATTTGGAGTGGGCTTTAAACAGCTGTGGCGACGGAATTCCTATGCAGCGACTTTGCCGTTTCTTGGGTGTAACCGAAAAGAGTCCGCAGAAGAAGTTGAATATGTTTCTGCGCTGGATGGTACGTAGAAACTCGGAAGTGGATTTCGGTATCTGGAAAAGCATGAGCCCAACCGATTTGATTATTCCTCTCGATACTCATGTATGTCGTATCGCTTATCAGTTAGGATTTCTTGACTCACCCTCATATTCTCTTTCGGCAGCGCGTCATATTACCGAAGCTTTGAGACAGGTATTCCCCGACGATCCATGTTTAGGCGACTTCGCTCTCTTCGGCTACGGCGTAAATCATCCTTGAAATTAAGTATTTGTTCTAACCCTATTTTGATATGATAAAGATATTGGCGACAAGCGATTGGCATTTGGGAAACAACTTTCACGGATTCGACCGTTTGGAAGAGCACCGTCATTTCCTGGTTTGGCTTCTCGGCGAAATAAACAGGAAGAAACCCGACGTGCTTTTGGTGGCGGGCGATGTGTTCGACTCAGGAAATCCTTCGGCGGCGGCTCAAGAGTTGTATTATTCATTCCTCGATGATGTGTCTTGTCGTTTTCCTGACTTGCAGATTGTTATTATCGCCGGAAATCATGATTCGGCAGCTCGCTTGGAGGCTCCTCGCCTGATGCTGGAGAGACATCGTGTGTTTGTGCGTGGCGTTTTTCAATTTACCTCAGACGGTGCTATAGATAAATCGGATTTGGTGATACCAGTACATTCGGCTTCTTCGGGCGAGCGTGCATGGGTATTGGCAGTGCCGTATCTGCGCGAGAGCGATTTGCCGAAGTCGGACGATTACGGCAGTGCGGTATCTCGTTTCTTGTCGGAGATGATAGAATACGCTACCCGTAAGCGCAGTTCTGATAAAGAAGCGATGCTACTTATGGCGCACTTCTACGCACGAGGCGGCGAGATTGCGGAAAACTCGTCAGAGCGAATCGTTATAGGAGGCTCGGAAGTGGTGGGTGTATCGGATGTGACAGGCGACGTGACGCTGGCGGTAGTGGGGCATCTGCATCGTAATCAGCATATCAAAGGGAAAGAACACTGGGTTTATCCGGGCAGTGCATTGCCTATGTCGTTCGCCGAGCGGCATTATCGGCATGGAGCCGTTTACTATGATATAGAGGACGGACAGCTGAAAGGGGATAGCGAATTTCTTTCTTATCCGTTACAGCACCCGTTGCTTTCTCTGCCAGAGCGTCCGTGTCCGTTGGCTGAAGTAATTGAACTTCTGAATGATTTGCCCGATGCAGAAGAAGGTGGCGAAGACGATGCTCCTTACCTCGAAGTAAATGTATTGCTTACAGAAGCCGATCCGTCGGTACAAAAGCGAGTGACTGATATCACCGACAAGAAGAAGGTGCGCTTATGCCGTGTGCCCGTTGCGTATCAGTCGGTTAGTGATACAGATGATGAGGTGGATATGGAATCGATAGACGATTTGCTTACGCGAAACCCTATCGACTTCGTGAAGCAGAGTTATAAGAACAAATATGGTTTTGAGATGAATGATGAACTTACGGCATTGGCCCAGATAGCGATAGAAGCGGCCCGTAAAGAAGAGGAAGGGGGTGAAGAATGAAACTGTTGAATCTTACGTTGTGCAACTTGGCGTCTTTCGAGGGCGAACATGTTATCGATTTCTCCGGAGAACCGTTGGCGGGGGCTGACTTGTTTTCGATAGTGGGAGAAACGGGTAGCGGAAAATCTACGATACTCGACGCTATCTGCCTTGCGCTATACGGATTGGCTCCACGTTTCTGCGGAGCGGTGAACTTCAAGTTTTATGACCGTGATAATGAATCGAAGAAGGATAAGGAACTCTCGCCCGATGACTCACGAAATATAATGAGAAAGGGCACGAGAAGTTGTTACTCGGAAGTCGTTTTCAAGGCTCGCGATGGTTTCCGTTATAAGGCACGTTGGGCTTGTTCCATCCCACGTAGTAAGTATTCTCCACCTGAGCGCAGATTGTGGCGGTATGTAAAAGGTGAAGATGGCAATTGGACTGAGGTTGTCGTTGAACTTGGCAATGCAGCTAATAGGGCAAATCGCCGAGTAGATAATAGTGTGATAAACGGAATTATCGGTCTTGATTATGATCAGTTTACACGTACTATGTTGCTCGCCCAAAACTCGTTCGCCAATTTTGTAAAGGCAGAATCGAAGGATAAGGCTAAACTCCTTGAAAAACTTACGGGAACGGAGTTCTATACAAGAGTGGGCCGACAGATTGCCTTGTATAAAAAGCAGGCTGATGATAATTTTATGGCGGTATATAATAAGGTGCAGGCATACGAAGTGCAGAAGTTGAGCGATGCGGAGCTTACCGAAGTTCAGACGAAATTGAAGGAACTGACCGATGCGCTGACAGAAGTGCGTAAACGGATTACGGCATCCGAAGCAAATCTTCGTTGGCTTACTGACTACCGCAAGCAGGAGGATACTTGCCGTAAGATGGAGCAGTCGCTTGCCGAAGCCAAAGAGCATGCCGCACTATTGAACGATGTGCGTATGGAGCTGAAGGTGCAGTCCGACTTGGAACCCATGCGAGGGGTCTATCAGTCGTGGCTTGATGCGGAGAATGATATAAAGAAACTTGATGAGAGCGTAAAGCAGGGCCATACGGAATACGAGGCTTTACAAGTTTCGGTAGAGCAGGGCAAAAAGCAACTGCAGACTGTAAAAGAGCAGGAGGCGAAGATTCGTGAAGAGGCTGAATCACTGGCTCCGCAAATTCTAAAGAAAAGGCAACTGAAGGTAAGGCTTGACGCTCAGAAAGTGCAAGTAGACGGATTGCGCTCTGAAGTGGAGGCATTGGATAATAAGGCTAAGCAGCTGAAAGAGATTATCAGCAGGAATGCATCGGCAATGAGTGACTTGGCTACTCAGCGAGATGCGGCAGAGAAGTTCTTATCGGCTATGCAACCTCATCAGGGAATGATTGATGTGATTGATGTGGTGCTTGGCGATTTAGACCGATTACATTCGCAGGAGACATATTACACTGATGGATGCTTGCAGCAGGAGAAGTTGTGCAAGCAGTTGAAGGCTGAAGAGGCTGCCTTATCCGAAGGCAAAAAGCGTTGCCTCGATTTGACTGCACAGCTTAGTAAACTTCAGTCTGAATTAGCGGAGAAGCAGAAAGCACTTTCGTCTGTCGATGTAGATACGCTGAATCATCAGTTGGATGATATGACTAAGCAGTACAACTTGTTTCATCCGCTTTCGGATTTGGTAGAGGGTGTAAAGAAGGCGTTGCAAGATAAGCAGGTAGCCGAGGCTGAGTTCGCTCAGATTCAGCAGAAGCAGAAAACAGTGAGCGAGGAGATGACCAAGCTGTTATCGGAGGAAAAGAATATTTCATCGTTGTTGCCCGGTATGGAAGAGGCGTATCAGCTTACCGCTGGTAAGAATGCTCAGTCTCTTCGTGCCAGTCTGCAAGAGGGCAAGCCGTGTCCGGTGTGCGGGGCTTTAGAGCATCCGTATGCGCATGATGTAGACCGTGTTATGCTACCTCTAAAGCAGGAGATAGCGAGCAAGCGTAAGCGGATGGAAGAGATAAGAACCTTACTCCAAGCTGATGGTACGGGATTGATGAGTCAGTCGTCGGCTTTGAATGCCAGATGTGAGGTGGTTAAAGCTACCATAGAGCGATTGACGACTGAATTGCAGCATTCGGAATCGGTGTGGAAAGAAACGACTGTTGGCTATGAGGATTTGCAGGTTCTCTCATTGCACACGGAGAGCGAAGCGATAATAGAATTGCTGAATGCTAAGGTGGCCGAAGTTATAGTATGCGGCAGAGAGACTCGTGCTCTACTTGCCGATTACGAACGGAAGCGAAAGGAAATAGATGCGTTACGTGCGTCCGTCGATAAGAATCATAAGTTGAATGATGAGGAAACGGAGAAATTGCACGCCAGTCAGCTGAAATGGGAGTCGTCTAAAGGTCAGTGGAATCAAAAGCATCAGGAACTGGAGCAGGTGGCTACGCAGAATAAGGATTTGCGTACCGCACTGTCGGCTAAGATTACAGTAGGCGACTGGACGCAGCGTTACTCTGACGATTATGCGGCTTTTATCGCATCGCTTAAACAGATACAGACTGATTATCAAAACGCCACAACGCAGAAGCAAGAATCCGACAGTAAGCTGAAGATAGCTGCTGCAAAGGCGGAGGAACTGCAAAAGCAGAGTGCCGATTATGCCGTGGACGGCGAAAAGAAACACAAGGCGTTCGATGAAGTTCTGCTATGCTATAAGCAGGAAGACGAGGCGTATGCTGCTATGTTAGGCGGAAAGAGTCCGGAAGATGTAGAGAAAGAAATAGGTGAGAAGCAGAAAACAGCGGCAAAGATCGTAGAAGAGATGACCGAAGATTGCCGTAAGCGGGTAGAGCAATTGGTACACTTGCAGGGATTGCTTAAAGGCAACGTTAATCGTATGGCAGAAAAGCGTACCGAGTGCGGAAAACTTCGTACGGAAATATTGGATTTTGTAGGTCGGTATAATGTAGGTGTAGACGAAGAGAATAGAATAGGTGAGAACGATTTGCTGTATTATTTTGACGCATCGGTTGACTGGAACGCAAAGCGCCAGCGTATAAAGCAGACTGATGAGGAAGTGGCTACGCTGTCTGGTAGCATGAAATCTTGTGCGGATGCTTTAGAAGCGCATGTTGCCATGCAGCAAGATAAGGAGTTGGTAGAGCGTGCCATGTCCGCTTATGATGAGGCTATTAAAGAACAACTCAGTAAATCGGAAGCTATGACGGCAGAAGCAGAACAGATAGAAAAGGAATGTACATCGTTGGGCGGAAGACTTTCTGCACACGAGCGGTGCATTCAGGCTACTGCCGATTGCCGAACGGAACTCGACCGCTTAAAGAAGGAGCGCGATGACTGGCAAGAACTTTACGGCATCTTGGGCAATGCCGACTCAGATACGTTAAGAGAGTCTGTGCAAGTATATACGCTGCAGTTCTTGATTCGTCAGGCTAACGTGCATTTGCAGATGTTCAGCAAGCGATATTCTTTAGAGCAAGTTAAAAATTCGTTGGGAATACGTGTTGTAGATCACGACCGTGCCGATGAAATACGCAATGTCAGTTCGCTCTCTGGTGGAGAGACTTTCTTGGTGAGCCTTGCGTTGGCATTAGGTTTATCTTCGCTTTCGTCAAGGAATGTGCCTATGTACAACTTGTTTGTAGATGAAGGGTTCGGTACTCTTGATGGCGATAGTTTGAATATGGTAATAGACGCACTTTCCTGTCTGCAAGCTATGCAAGGCAAGAAAGTGGGTGTTATTAGCCACACCGCCGAGATGCGTGAGCGCATCCGTACTCAGATTCGCGTAAAGCGAGTGGGGATGGGCGGTAAAAGCGTCATAGAGATAGTATGACACTCTATGGTTTATCAGAAATCTATGGTGACTTCTACCGGACAGTGGTCGGAACCGTAGATTTCTGTATGAATCTTCGCTCCGGTCAGTTTGTCAGCCAGTCGTTTTGAGGCTAAGAAATAGTCGATACGCCAGCCTGCGTTTTTCTCTCTCGCTTTGAATCTATACGACCACCATGAGTAGATGCTCTCCATATCTGGGTAGAAAAAGCGGAATGTATCAATGAATCCAGAGTCGAGCAGTAACTGGAATTTCTCGCGTTCCTGGTCGGTAAATCCGGCATTCATGCGATTTGTTTTCGGATTCTTCAAGTCTATTTCCTTATGCGCTACGTTCAGGTCGCCACATACTATTACCGGTTTCTTCTTGTCAAGCTCCAGCAGATAGTTGCGGAAGTCGTCTTCCCACGTCATGCGGTAGTCCAAACGTTTCAGCCCGTCTTGCGAGTTTGGCGTATAAACGGTAACCAGATAGAAGTTATCCATTTCAAGTGTTATCACACGTCCCTCCTTATCGTGGTGCTCTATGTCGAGTCCGTAGCTTACCGACAGTGGTTGGTGGCGAGTGAAAATGGCTGTTCCGGAATATCCTTTTTTCTCGGCATAATTCCAGTATGATGTATATCCATCGAAAGCAAGGTCTAGCTGACCTTCTTGCATCTTTGTTTCTTGCAGGCAGAAGAAATCGGCGTCAAGGCTCTTGAATGCTTCGCGAAATCCTTTGTCGCAACAAGCTCTGATGCCGTTTACGTTCCATGATATCAGTTTCATAATGACGATCTTATTTCTTTAGGTCGAATAAATAAGTAAGTTTCCCGGCAATGTACGAGTGTGCCGAGCGCGAAAACGGGTCCTTCTTCGTGCTGTGATAGAAATCGCTCAGTCCGAAGTAGTATCGTGCTTCCAGAATGAAGTTGCCTATTCCGGTGCGAATCTCTAAACCGCCACCGCCTATCAATCCGTAGTCGAATTTGTTTTCGGCCATTTTGCCGTATTGTTCCGTAGAGCGGCTGGTCTGATTTTCTGGATGTCCGGTTATCTCTTCCTTTTCATTAATCAAGAAGCCTATCTGCGGACCAAGGTTAACCACGAAACGCGCTCCGTATCCCTTGTCTTTACCAAAGGCAAGGTGAGCCATTAGCGGCACCTCTACATAGTTCATCTTACGCTGGTAGGCACCATCGGTAAAACCTTCTTCCATCACTTCCTTCCATCCTCTTTGCGAGTAGTTGACTTCGGCCTGAATACCGCAAATCATCTTGAAGTATTTCTCAGAGATATATCGTGCGGTTATACCGAACTGCGGACCCATGAGATTGGCTTGGTCTATGGTAGGCGTAAAGCTTACAGAACTCATGTTAACCCCACCGTTGAATCCCAGTGAGAAATTGCTCCGTTGGTCTTGCAGCTGTGCCGTAGCCGTAGTGCAAGACACTATGCTTCCGCATAATATACCAAATATCGTTTTCTTGTTCATCATATACTATTCGAAGTCGAGCTTTATCAGTTCATAATTCTTGGAGAAGTGCACAAAGAACACCTTGCGGTTTATGAATCCGCCCCAGTTGTTCACTCTCTCAAATTTGAATCCTGTCTGGATAGCAGTTACACCACCCTTGTTGAGGTTATCTTCCAACTTATTTCCCCATTGCGACAGTCCGCGCAAGAAGAAGTAGCCTATATCGAATCCCAACATTCCGTATTTAGGATAAGAGTTGGCCATATCTTTGCTATACCAACGACGGTAGTCGCGAGTAAAGTTTATTGCAGCCGGAAAAAGGTTGTTGGTATAGAACGATGAGTAGAAGTAAGTATCCAGTTCGTAGAAGTTTGCCAAGAAATCCTGCGTGTAAGTCTGCCATTCAGGATAACCGAAGAGCTGCATGTTAAAGTTGGGATGCTCACGGCGCACCATGGTAAGGTTGGGCAACAGCTTGGTAAGCGTAGTTCTCTCGCCCGACAGCGGGATGAATATATTCTCGCTCAAGGTATCCATAGCAGCTATAACTGTTTCGGGAGTTACTTCGTTGGTTAAACGAATCTGCTTATACTTTATGCTGTTGTCTTTTAGTTCACTTTTCATGCCCTTTATGAACTCAGATTTGCTCTTGTCTGATGTTCCGTCGTCCATGAATATCACGTTTGTTTTACCGAATTTACGGATAAAGTGTTCGTAAACTTCAGAGTATAAGTAAGACTGCGGAGTGTTTACCTGATAAATGTTGGGACTATTAAATACCTGGTCTACTTTCGGAGCAAAAGGAATAACCAAGCGGATGTTGTTCTTCTCGGCAAAGCCTGCCACGGCAGAGATGTTTGATGTATGTGCCGGGCCGAAGATGATATCCATATCCTTCATCTCGCTCTTTGCCAAGATAGTGTTAACACCAGCAGAAGTATCGTATGTATATATGTCGAACGATTCGCCTTTCTTCTTCAGACTGTCCACTGCGATGAGGAAACCCTCGTAGAACTCTGTCATGCGCTGCTGGTCGTTTCCGCCGAATGGCAATAACACTGCTACCTTTACCGTCTGTATGTTTTTAGACGGCTGAGCGTTCTCTTGGAACAATTGTTCATTGCTTGGCGATTGAGATGATTTCTGCGCACTCTCTTTAGGGTAAGGTATAAATAAGAACGTCCCTTTTTTAAGCTTACCTTTTCTCAGCTCCGGATTGGCAGCTATCAGTTCGTCTTCTGTAATGCCATACATGCGGCTGATGCTGAAGATAGTTTCTTTCTTCTCTACCTTATGCATATCTTTCCAAGATTTCTTGCTGCTGTCTGTTTGAGGAGCAGGAGTCTGCGCAGCAGCAGTTGATGCCAGTTCGGCGCTGTTGGCGTTAGGTATTACTATAACCTGACCTATGCGGAAATTGCTTGCGCTCAGTCCGGGGTTGGCGTCGCATATTTTCTGTGCGCTAATGTTGTATTTTACTGTCAGCTTATACAGAGTTTCGCCTGCCTGAATGGTGTGGAAACGCTTTGAGTTGCTTCCTGTTGCTGTAGTCTGCGGAATCTTTAACGCTTGGCCAGCACGTATCTGTTCATTGCACTGCGGATTCAGTCGCACTATGTCTTCTATAGACACATTGTACATATTGGCTATAGAGTAAAGACTCTGTCCTTTTTCTACGGTATGCAGGAAAAAACCGGTATTATTTTGTGCTGAAGATAGCATAGGGCTTCCGAAAGCCAACGCTAACGAAAAGCTGACAATATGGAGAAATTTCATTTTCATATTTATTTATTGAAGGCAAAAGTACAAAAAAACTTCTTTATCCCTATAATGCGTTATCACTTTTTATCTCTATCTTTGCACGATAGCATTACGACAAACGATTATGGAAGAGGCGAAAGAAACAATCAGCGTGCAAGGGGCACGGGTGCATAATCTAAAGAATATTGACGTAGAGATTCCACGCAACAGCCTGACTGTCATCACCGGTCTTAGCGGAAGCGGGAAATCGTCGTTGGCATTCGATACGATTTTTGCGGAAGGACAACGGAGATATATTGAGACATTTTCGGCATACGCCCGCAATTTCCTGGGGGGAATGGAGCGGCCGGATGTGGATAAAATTACAGGTCTTAGCCCGGTTATTTCCATTGAACAGAAAACTACCAACAAGAATCCGCGTTCTACCGTGGGTACTACTACAGAGATATACGACTATCTGCGCTTGCTCTATGCGCGTGCCGGTACGGCTTATTCATACATCTCGGGCGAGAAGATGGTGAAGTATACCGAAGAACAAATCATCGACTTAATTCATCGCGATTATAAGGGAAAACGTATTTTCGTTCTTGCTCCGCTGGTGCGTACCCGTAAGGGTCATTACAAGGAGTTGTTTGAGCAGGTTAGAAAGAAGGGATATCTGTACGTTCGTGTAGATGGCGAAGTGAAAGAAATAACTCACGGCATGAAGCTCGACCGATATAAGAATCACGATATAGAAGTTGTGATAGACAAGACCATCGTTACGGATAAGGATGATAAGCGTTTGCGTCAGAGTGTGGCTACGGCCATGCAGCAGGGCGACGGGCTTTTGATGATTCTGGATGCGCAGACAGAGAGCGTTCGTCATTACAGCAAGAGGCTGATGTGTCCTGTTACGGGATTGTCTTATAGAGAGCCAGCTCCGCACAACTTTTCGTTCAATTCTCCGCAAGGGGCTTGTCCTCGATGCAAGGGCTTGGGTTACGTCAACTTGATAGATGTTGACAAGGTGATACCCGACCGTTCGCTGTCGGTGTACGAAGGTGCCGTAGCTCCTCTTGGTAAATATAAAAGCGTAATGATTTTCTGGCAGTTGGAAGCCCTGCTCAATAAATATGACGCTACGCTGAAGACTCCAGTGTGCGATTTGCCCGAAGATGCCATAAACGATATTCTCTATGGTTCGGACGAACGCCTGAAGATAAAAAGTACTCTTATTCATTCTACTTCCGATTACTTTGTAAACTATGAGGGTATAGTGAAATATATCCAGATGATGCAGGAAAGCGATGCTTCGGCTACTGCGCAGAAGTGGGCCGATCAGTTCGCAAAGACCGATGTATGCCCAGAGTGTAAGGGAGCGCGATTGAACAAAGAGGCGCTTTGGTTCCGCATTCACGATAAGAATATTTACGAGTTGGCATCGATGGATATCAGCGAGTTGTATGAATGGCTGAGTCATGTGGAAGAGTTTCTCGAAGACAAACAGCGTGTCATCGCTTCCGAAATTCTGAAGGAGATATGTACACGTCTGAAATTCTTGCTCGATGTTGGTCTTGATTATCTCTCGCTAAACCGCTCGTCGGTCAGCTTGTCGGGAGGTGAGAGCCAGCGTATTCGTTTGGCTACGCAGATAGGCTCGCAGTTGGTTAACGTGCTGTACATCCTCGACGAGCCGAGTATCGGATTGCATCAGCGTGATAATATCCGCTTGATAAATTCGCTTAAGGAACTACGCGACTTAGGCAATACGGTTATCGTGGTAGAGCACGATAAGGATATGATGCTGGCAGCCGACTATATAGTAGATATGGGTCCTAAGGCAGGACGCTTAGGTGGCGAAGTGGTATTTCAGGGAACTCCGCAAGAGATGCTGAAAACTAACACCTTGACTTCGCAGTATCTTAACGGACAGATGAAGATTGCCATCCCCGAAAAGCGACGCGAAGGAAACGGACATTCGCTGTGGTTGCGTGGCGCTCGTGGTAACAATCTGAAAGGTGTGGATGTAGAATTCCCCTTGGGCAAGTTGATTTGTGTTACCGGTGTGTCGGGTAGCGGAAAGTCTACACTGATAAACGATACGCTTCAGCCTATACTGTCGCAGCACTTTTATCGTTCGCTGCAAGACCCATTGCCTTATGATTCTATAGAGGGATTAGAGTATATAGATAAGGTAGTAAACGTAGACCAGTCGCCTTTGGGCAGAACGCCTCGTTCTAATCCTGCCACCTACACCGGTGTGTTCTCTGATATCCGTAGTTTGTTTGTGGGACTTCCGGAGGCGAAAATTCGCGGTTACAAGCCGGGACGTTTCTCATTTAATGTGTCGGGCGGACGCTGTGAGGCTTGTGGTGGCAACGGATATAAGATTATAGAAATGAACTTCTTGCCCGATGTGATGGTGCCCTGCGAGGTGTGTCACGGCAAGCGCTATAACCGAGAAACGCTCGAAGTGCGTTTCAAAGGAAAGTCTATAGCCGATGTGCTCGATATGACCATTAACCGTGCGGTGGAATTCTTTGAAAATGTGCCTCAGATACTCAATAAGATAAAGGTGTTGCAAGAAGTAGGCTTGGGTTACATCAAGTTGGGGCAGCCATCTACCACACTGTCGGGCGGAGAAAGCCAGCGTGTTAAATTGGCAACCGAGTTATCTAAGCGCGACACAGGCAAGACGCTTTATATATTAGACGAACCCACTACCGGACTACATTTCGAGGATATCCGTGTGCTGATGAACGTGCTCAACCGTCTTGTAGATAAAGGAAATACGGTCATCGTCATAGAGCATAATCTCGATGTGATAAAGATGGCCGACTATATCATAGATATGGGCCCTGAAGGCGGAAAAGGCGGAGGACGCCTGTTGGCGTGTGGTACACCAGAAGAGGTGGCTAAAAAAGACGTCGGCTTCACTCCTAAGTTTATCCGTGAAGAGTTGGAGAATCAATAATAAGAACCTTGCAGAACTATCTAATATGGAATTTAATAAAGAGTTTTTAGGAAATCTGTTTGAGCAGGCATTACAGAATCTGCGTCTACGTCAGAGTTTAGACTTGCGTACATCGTCGGCCGACACCAGCCAGCGTATGCTTATCGCATTGCTGCCTGGTACGGTAGTGCCTATTCACCGTCACCAAGACACCAGTGAATCGGTGCTCTGTTTATGCGGTAAGTTAGACGAGGTAATTTATGAGGAAGTGTCTTCGTACACCACCGGCTCTGATGATTTCCCGATGGGGATGGATGCTCAGCATACAGTCCGCAAAACCGAGTTACGCGAGGTGAAACGCATCCGCCTTTGTCCTGCGGAAGCTCGTTATGGCTGTCAGATACCCAAGGGCGCATGGCACACCGTAGAGGTGATAGAACCCTCCGTAATATTCGAAGCTAAAGACGGAGCATACGCTCCGGCCAATCCTAACGATATACGTCAGCGTTAATAGTAGCGCTGGCGTATTCTTCATTTACTTTTGTCTGCCTACAATCTTAAAAATAACCCCCATGATACCTTCTGACGGGGTGAAAACAGAATGCGGTGAGTAGAACAAAACATTGCGATGCTTAAAGTCGATCATCGCAATGAATCAAATCAATCATCGCAATGCTTTGTTCGCACTTCTGAAGCATTTTTCCTATGTCTATAATATTTGTCGCTAACCGCTAAGAAACAATAGCGAATCACCGATAAATAGCAAACAGCAAAGCCGAAGGCAAGGCGAAGCCGAACCCAAAAGCCAACAGCGAAGCGCCTTGGCGTATAAAGAAACAGTAAGAAATGAAAGACCGGCCTAGGTGTAGGGGCGTGAGCGGAGGAATGGCCGGGCGGTGCTGAAAAATGCTGTTTGAGCGTAGTGCAACGAAGCGAGTTCTTTTTTCAGCACCAGAACGGCCTTTCCGGAGTAGGCCCGGAGACGTAGCCTTGATTTTTTCTTCTTGTTTCTTCTTCTTTTGTATCAAGACAAAAGAAGAAGAAAAACCCATCCGCATGGCCAATTTTTAAAAACAAGAAGAATCAAACAATTCTGTAAGTCAAAAACATCCACAAATTCAAAGCAAAACATTGCGCAGATTAAAATTACTAAACAATTTTCGAAGGAGTCAATGTCTGACAAGCAAATAATAAAAAATATAATAATATAAAGTTAACACTATTTCGCATGTTAAAAGTATATAGAATACACTGATATAATGCGAGTTAAATCAATTGTTTTAAAAGTATACTAAATTGTAATAATTGTAAATAATGAAATATACCTACTCCTAAGTATTGTGTATTACTGTTTGAATAGCTAACTTTGCACCCGTAATCGATAACTTATAAACATTCAGTTAAATTATGACACAGAATTTTAAAGAAGGACGTTGGAATCACGAAATCAATGTAACCGACTTTGTGAAGACCAACATCACTCCTTATACAGGAGACGCCTCTTTCCTCGTTGGTCCCACACAGCGTACTCAGGCAGTATGGAACAAATGTCTTGAAGCGTTGGCAGAAGAACGTGCTAACAACGGTGTTCGCTCGCTCGATCCGTCTACCGTTTCTACCATTACATCGTTCGCTGCAGGATACATCGATAAGGAAAACGAGGTAATTGTCGGATTGCAGACAGACGAAGTTCTCCGTCGTGCCATTAAGCCTTTCGGTGGTATCAAAGTAGTAGAAAAGGCTTGTCGTGAAAATGGTGTAGAAGTAGACCCACACGTAAAAGATATATTTACACACTACCGTAAAACTCATAATGACGGTGTGTTCGACGCTTATACAGAAGAAATCCGTTCATTCCGTTCTTTGGGATTCCTTACAGGTCTTCCAGATAACTACGCTCGTGGCCGTGTAATCGGTGACTATCGTCGTTTGACTCTTTACGGTCTGGATAGACTTATTGAGGTTAAGCAGAACGACTTGCGCAACCTTACTGGTCCGATGACTGATGCTCGTATCCGCTTGCGCGAAGAAGTAGCAGAGCAGATCAAGGCTTTGAAGGAAATCAAGATCATGGGTCAGCAGTACGGACTCGACCTGAGCCGCCCGGCTTATACTGCACAGGAAGCTGTACAGTGGGTATACATGGCTTACCTTGCTGCCGTAAAAGAACAAGACGGTGCTGCCATGTCACTTGGTAACGTTTCTTCATTCCTCGATATCTATATCGAATATGATATGCACAACGGTACTTTGGACGAAACTCACGCTCAGGAGTTGATCGACCAGTTCGTTATCAAATTGCGTATGGTTCGCCACTTGCGTATGCAGGCTTACACCGATATCTTTGCAGGCGACCCGACTTGGGTAACTGAATCTTTGGGTGGACGCTTCAACGACGGACGTACTAAGGTAACTAAGACTTCATTCCGTTTCTTGCAGACTCTTTACAACTTGGGCCCATCACCAGAACCAAACTTGACAGTTCTGTGGAGTCCTGAATTGCCCGAAGGCTTCAAGAACTTCTGTGCTCAGGTATCTATCGATACATCTTCTATCCAGTACGAAAACGATGATTTGATGCGTGAAGTACGTAACTCTGACGATTACGGAATTGCTTGCTGCGTATCTTATCAGGATATAGGTCGCCACATCCAGTTCTTCGGTGCACGTTGTAACTTGGCAAAGGCGTTGCTGTTGGCTATCAACGGCGGACGTTGCGAGAATACAGGTACTTTGATGGTTAAAGACATCCCGGCGTTGACTGGCGACGTTCTTAACTTTGAAGAAGTATTGGCTAACTATAAGAAAGTGCTTCGCGAAGTCGCTCGTGTATACAATGAAGCTATGAACATCATTCACTACATGCACGATAAGTACTACTACGAAAAAGCTCAGATGGCATTCGTTGACACTGACCCGGTTATCAACTTGGCTTATGGTGTAGCAGGTATGTCTATCGCTGTAGACTCACTTTCTGCTATCAAGTACGCTAAGGTTACAGCTCGCCGTAACGAGCAGGGATTGACTGAAGGTTTTGACATTGAAGGCGAATTCCCATGCTTCGGTAATGACGATGACCGCGTAGACCACTTGGCGGTTGACTTGATTTACTACTTCGACGAAGAGTTGAAGAAACTTCCGGTTTACAAGAACGCTAAGCCTACATTGTCTATCCTTACTATCACTTCTAACGTAATGTACGGTAAGAAGACAGGCGCTACTCCTGACGGTCGTGCTAAGGGTGTTGCTTTCGCTCCGGGTGCTAACCCAATGCACGGACGCGATAAGAACGGTGCTGTTGCTTCATTGAGCTCAGTAGCTAAGTTGCGTTACCGCGACTCACAAGACGGTATCAGTAACACATTCTCTATCGTTCCGAAGTCACTTGGTGTAGATTTGGAAACTCGTATCGAGAACTTGGTTACTATGATGGACGGATATTTCGTGAAGGGTGCACACCACTTGAACGTAAACGTATTGAACCGTGAAATGTTGGAAGACGCTATGGTTCATCCTGAAAAATATCCGCAACTTACTATCCGTGTAAGTGGATACGCAGTAAACTTCATCAAGTTGAGCCGCGAGCATCAGCTGGAGGTTATCTCTCGTAGTTTCCACGAAAGATTCTAATTTCGGATAAAATAACTATAATGATTAGAGTACATTCTTACGAATCATTAGGAACATACGACGGACCGGGTATCCGGCTCGTCGTTTTTCTTCAAGGCTGTAACTTCCGCTGTCTGTATTGCGCTAACCCTGATACCATCGACGCTAAAGGGGAAAGCAAAGAAACTGAGCCGGAAGAAATTCTGCGAATGGCTGTCAGCCAAAAACCTTTCTACGGAAAGAAGGGTGGGGTGACATTCAGTGGCGGTGAACCTACCTTTCAGGCAGGTGCTCTTATCCCACTGTTCAAGATGCTGAAAGAAGCAGGCATCCATATCTGTGTGGATACCAACGGTGGTATATGGAACAAAGACGTAGAGGAACTGTTGTCGCTGGCCGACTTGGTGCTGCTCGACGTGAAGGAGTTCAATAATGATCGCCATCGCACTATTACCGCACGCAGCAATGAACAGACACTGCGCACTGCCGCATGGCTCGAAGCCAACGGAAAGCCTTTCTGGATGCGCTATGTATTAGTGCCCGGATACAGCGATTTTGAAGAGGATATCCGTGCGCTGGGCGAAAGCATTAAAGACTATAAACAGTTACAGCGAATAGAGATATTGCCTTACCATACGCTGGGTGTACATAAGTACGAAGCGATGGGGCAGGAATATAAATTAAGGGATGTCCCGCAGAACACCCCTCAACAATTGGAACAGGCAAAGAATATATTCTCTGAATATTTCTCTACCGTATATGTAAACTAATTAGCTTCGGCTAACCTCTAATCCCTTGTCCGACAGACTCATCTCTACGAAACGAGCTTTGTCGTTCAGGGGATTTTGATTTAATACCTTGCGTATGCGCAGTGCCGCTTCGGTATCTTTCGCTATCATGTATAGATAGCCTCCACCACCGGCTCCCGGCAATTTATATCCTAAACATAAATCGTCTATCTGACTAGTTATGGCTTGTATAGACGCAGGATTGGTGCCCGAGTCGAGACTCTGGTTCTGTTCCCATGTTTTACGTACCAATCTGCCCATAGCGTCGAAGTCATTTCTTAAGATAGCGTCGTACGTTTCGAGTGCGTGAGTCTTCATCTGTCCTAAAATCTCCAGCCTTTCTGTTTCGTTCAGGAACATTCCTTTTACTATTTCCGCCAGAATATTTTTTGCTGTACGTGTAATGCCCGTATAGTATAGCAAATGGCATTTGCGGCATTCATCATCAGTAAACAGATGCTCGGGTAGCCATCTTACTGCCGGCTCTTGGTTCCATCCGGCAGTAGTTTGCAGCAGTTTCACTCCTTGCAGTATACCTCCGTATTGGTCTTGCCATCCTCCGCCGGTGGTTAGCAACTGCTCCAGTATCAGTGTGCGGCTACCTATGGCTTGCTTGTCCCAGTTCAATCCGCAGAAATCGTTCACTGCCCCCAGCACTGTAGATGCCAGGATAGAGCTTGTGCCCAGTCCCGATCCGGCAGGTACGGCAGCTAATAATGTCACTTCAATACCGGCACCGAAAGCTTCGAGCTGCTTCTGCAGAGATTCGAATTTCTCTTCTGAGAAATCAGGGTGGAATCCGGCAAGCACTAATGCGGCTTTAGGGATAGAGAACGGAGAGCCAACTACATTGAAATGGTGCAGTTCTTCGTAAGTAGAGATAACCTCCATTGCGCCTAAGTCGATAGAGCGCAGAATTATTTTATACTCTTTAGAAGGCTTTATGTAAACTTGCAACGGTGGCTGTCCGTTTAGCTCGATGGCCAAGTTTACGATATTACCGCCATTCATCAGGCTATAAGGAGGCGTATCAGTCCACCCGCCTGCCAAGTCTATACGTACTGGGCTACGACCCCATACTATCTGGTCGGCATATACATTCATCTTTGGGCGTTGGCTGTGGTTCATGGTCTGCGTAAGTTCCTGACGCATAATCTTGAAAGCCTTGGCTTCTTGCTCTTTGATTGCCTCCGTAGATGCCCCCTTGTATTCAAGCGTCTTGGCTCTGAACATGGCATCGCTGATGCGGGTCATCAACGGAGCGTCGGTAGGCAATTCTGCCGGCAAGTCGATGTTGTTCTTTGCAAACTCTTGTGCAGCTTCCTTCAAGTTTAACTGATAGAACACGCTCTGACCGTAGTTTCTTGCCAATGCACTCCAACTGTCATTTCTGAATTCTTTTCGTTGTGCCGTAAGTCGACGGAGGTTGGCGTATGTAGATATCTCATCAGCCGAAAGCTTTTTGGCTTTCAGATAAATTTCTTTTCCTTCTGCTAAAGTCGGTTCGCTTGTCATGAAGCGCAATACTAGTCCCAACTCTTCTGTAGAGGTACATACCGGGAAGATGCGTGCGGCTTGCAAGTCTTGCTTACCTTCAATTTCTTCAGCGTTAAGTTTTCTGTCATTGAACCATTGTGGGGCAGGATTACCTAAGAATGCTGTACCTGCGTCAGTAATATCGCCTCTGAACATATCATTGAAGCCGTAAGGACGAGCTACGGAATCAGATTCTCCGATAGGAACCACGTCAATGCATACTCCGTCGGCAATGTTCAGTTCCCAATCGTTCTCTGGTACTCCTGTAATAATGTTCTTGCTGTGCAACTTCCACTTAGGACCAACGTGACTGTTCTCTATCCATACCTCCTGATTGTCGGAAGTCAGTTTATATTCTGCTTTTGTGTTCTGTACAAAGATAGACGGATGAGGCTTAACCTTAAGGTGCATTATTTCGCGCTGGTCTATCACGCTGTTTTGTACGGCAAGAGTAGACGAAATCATTTCTCTGCTTGTGCCGTAATGATGGAATTCGCCTCCCGGCAATGGCAATATAGCGACCGACAGACTATTCAGTTCCTCATCGACGATGCTGGGATGATCGCCAAGCGCCTTACCGAAATCGGTGTACATATCATAGAATCCGATGCTACCATCAGCTTTTACTGAATGCTTAACGAGCAGCTCTACCGCACGGTCGCTCAGCAACCAGATTCCTATATCCATCAAGAACAGATAATCGCGCATCAGTTTTCCTAATTCTGCCACCGACGGTTTCTGTAGCATGAAATCCAATCGCTCAGGGTTATCTCTACGTGATACGAATACTCCATGATTCTTAGCCAACTCTGGGTCTACCCATAAGCCGTAGCATACTACGTCAGCCTCGGGTATTTCCTGCAGCGGCTTAGAAGCGCGGATATACACGTCGCCACTGGCGATAAGAGTGTGCAGAGAGCCTGGTGCCTTCTGCATAATGCGGTTGTACAGCGGAAGCTGTAACGAAAGTAAGTTCTGCGTGAGTCTCTGTCCGCGTCCCCATCTGAAGATAGGAATAGGGGTGAGTACTTTTCCCGATGGCGCATAGCTTGGCAGACGTCGGCTCTGACCTCCGGCGTGAAGTAATATGCGTTTCTCGTCGGCAAGCCATGACGGTAGATTCTGCAGCCAATCGATCTGTTGGTTATCCGAGTCGTTTTCTATGCATTCCTTAAGTAACCATGCGGTTCCTCCTCCAGAACCTAATTTGCGGTCTTTAGGGTCGGATGTACAGAACCATTCCTTGCGGTCGGCATTGGTTATATCATAAAAACATTCCACTAAGTTGGGTGGAAGTGAAAGTAACGTTTTCATTTCGATATAATATAAAAATTAATACAGATAATCTAAGCGAAAGCTATTTGTGATGCGCACTATAAACGTAATACGCACTAATAGCCTTTACAAAAGAACGGAAAAATATAATTATACGCAATGTTTCCGTTTATTAATTCACGTTGCCTTATACCAATCAGGGTAGGGCTTTTACGTTTTGGATGAAATTGGTAAAAAAGAAAAGCCGAATGGTAAATATCACCACTCGGCCTTTTCTTAAAATGATATGTCTTTAACAATTTTACTTGTTATTTCTTCTTGCTTTCTTCGTTGGTATGTCCGTAACCGTATCCATAACCATATCCATATTTCTTGCCGTATCCGTAACGTCCGTAGCGTCCGTACTTACCATATCCGTAGTAAGAACCAGCTGTACGCTTGCTCATGTCGATACAGTTCAAGATAACGCATGGATTAGGCAACTTCTGCTCTCTGCTCAATTCGTTAATCAGCTGGAAGTCGCTCTTAGCTGTTACGTTAGAACGGCAGATGTAAACACTCATGTCTGCGCATCGAGCGATAAGCTGAGTATCTGTTACCATTCCGATAGGAGCGGTATCCAAGATAACATAATCGAAGTTCTTCTTCAATATCTCAATAGCTTTATCCAATGCCGGACGTGCTACCAACTCAGTCGGGTTAGGAGGAATGGTACCACCAGGCAGGATGAACAAGTTAGGACTAACTTCGCTCTGCTGGCAGAGGCTCATCAAGTCTACATTTTCCGGGTCAACCAAGAACTGAGTGATACCGCGTTCCTTGTGCGACAGGTGGAATACCTTATTCAAACCAGGCTTACGGATATCCAATCCGACGATAACTGTGCGTTTGCCCATGAAAGCGAAACTACATGCCAAGTTACCGCTGGTAAACGATTTACCTTCACCACTGGTAGTAGATGTGAAAAGAATAACCTTCTGGTTAGAACTCAACATATACTGTATGTTGGTACGTATAGAGCGGTATACCTCTTCCATCATGCCGTTATTGTTCTCGTGTACGACAATCGGGCTGCTGGTAACTTCTTCTGTCATAGGAATATCACCGATTACAGGCAGGTTGGTAAGCTTCTCAACATCGCCTCGTGTTTCAATCTTATAATGAGCGAGCGACAACAAGTAGATGATGCCGGCAGGAATACCTAAACCTAAGATAAATGCGATAAGATAAATCATCGCACCCTTTGGAGATACCTGCTTGTCGAACATCGGGTCGTCGATTACACGAGCGTTGTTTGCTGTAGACGCCAAAGTAATATTGTTTTCCTCACGTTTCTGAAGCAACATAAGATACAAGTTGGCCTTGATTTCCTGCTGGCGGCTCATGCTGAGGTACTCTTTCTCCTGAATAGGAGCGCTGCTTACCTTACCAGAATACTTGTTTGCCTGATGCTGCAATTCACGGCGAGTAATAAGCAAGCCTTCTTCGGCAGTGCGGATAGAAAGCTCAACATTCTGACGCATCTGCGCGATACCTTCGTCCAGATTGATAAGGGCAGGGTTGGTGTCGCTGGTAGTACGCTGCAAACGCTTGCGCTCAATCAACATTTCATTATATGTGTTGATGATAGCGCTTAATTCGCTGCTTTTCGCCAATCCGATGTTACCCGGAATTACATCATAACGGTTCTTGTCGTTATTGATGTATTCTTTTATGAACTGCAACAGACGAATCTGAGTCTCATTGTCGGCGTATGCTTTTTCAGCAGTAGAACGTTCTTGTACAGCCAAAGCAGCATCATTAGTAATATCCACCAATCCGGCACCTTGTTTAAATGCAGCCAAGCGGTTTTCAGCCGACCCCAACTCTTCATTGATGATAGTGATACGTTCGTTTATGAATTCGGCAGTCTTGCTGGCTACCTCGTTCTTGTCGTTGTTGGCCTCTTGATTGTAGAGGTTTACCAAGCTTGTCAAGAAGTCCTTAGCACGTTCTATGTGGCTGTCTGTAAGAGTCAAGTTAGCGATAGTGGTAGTCTTGCTTGTTGCAGCAACTGTAAGTCTCGTCAAGTAGCTTTTAGTAGCTATGCTAGGAGCGTTGATGCTTGCTTCTACCACGATAGGAGCGTTTTCATCTTTCTTGTCCTCTTCGTCTTCGGCTACATTCTTCTTCGCGATGACAGTAGTGTCTGGCAAAGAAAAGCTGAATACACCGATTTCTGTAGGAAGCACTGCTGGCAGGCGGTCAAAATGATTGCTGAATGTTTTTTCTTTAGTCTTGATTTCTACATCCAGAACCTTTTTGTCTGTCAGTTTCATGCGTACATCTGCATGTTTTATCTTTTCAGCATCTTCGGGAGTAACCCATACATTTACAGCGTTGTCTTTATACAACTCTTCGCTGCGGAATGTTCCGGGACTAGAATAGTGTATGTACAGATTAAGGTTACATACTACCTTCTTAACCAAAGTATGAGTCTGGAGGATACCCAATTCGTTGTCGAAGTTCTGAGCAGACGATGTAATAAGTCCCAATTCCTGTAAGTCGATACCTGATTTTCCAGATTTGCTTTTGCTTTCATCCTTAATCAAGATTGTAGAACTAACGGTGTATTGCGGTGTTAATGTCTTGATGTAAAAGAACGAGCCGATTAATGCTACCAGTACGCAGCCCAAGATTATCGGCCAGCGCAACAGCATCATAAGCAAGAATGCCTTGTAATCGAACGAGGACACGCTGTTTTCGTCGTTCAAGGAAGTATTGTTAATGTTTTCAGCCATAATTTATCGTTTTGCTTTATTTGGTTAATGCGATTATCAAAGTTGAAACAGAAGTCAAGACACTGATCATTGTAATCCACATAGAAGTGTTGGTGTTGAATGTGTTTGTGTTAACTTTTGCTTTCTTAGGCTTAACGTATATAACATCGTTTTGCTGCAAATAGAAATAAGGTGACTGTGTGATGCTTGCGTCCAACAAGTTGAGGTGAACAATTCGGCGAACACCGTTTTCGTTTTCGCGGAGCAACTGTACGTCTTCTCTTACAGAGTTGAGGGTCATGTCGCCGGCCTGTGCCAATGCTTCGAAAAGAGTTACCTTTTCAGAACTTACGCTGTATGTACCCGGTTTTGATACTTCGCCCAATACAGAATATTTGTAGTTAGCGTTTCTTACTGTTACGTTTGGACTTTCTTTAAGGTAAGGAGCCAATTTCTCGCGCAGAAGATTTTCGCATTCTCGTACTGTAAGCCCGTTTACCTTTATCATACCCAATACAGGCAAGTCTATGCATCCTGCGTTATCTACCAGGTAAGTAAGCAGTTTGGCGTCGTTCATGCCCAAGTTCTGCATGTTTGAAGAGATGTTTTCTTTGCTTTGACCTATTTTTCGGTAGAATGGGGCAGAAGCTTCAGGGTCGGTAGTACTGATTACGATGGTCAATTCATCCTTTGGCATGATGCGGAAATCATACAATTGTCCAGTTGTAATGTGATTGATGTCACTGTCGTTCTGCATGTAGAGCGATTTGTGATAAGAGCCGCAACTTGCTAAGAATAAGGCGGCCAGACTCAATGCAAGAAGTTTAATCTTCATTTGTGTAAATTGGTTTATATGAATATTCAAAATAAATCGTATACATTAAGAATGTAAAAGTATTAATATTCTCTCTTTTAATAGCTGTACATAAAACAAACAAGAGCCCTTTCTTGTTGTTGATTAGGATACAATTGTTGTTCCTGTATCAATTTTTAAATGGTATTGCTAAATAAACCTTGTTTAAATCAAATATATCCTTTTAAGCTCTTAATTATACGTAGTACAAAGTTTTACATCACTTTTTAAAGTCTCTAATCTTGCGCAAAGATAGACTTTATTTTGCAGCAGTCAAAAAAGATATTCTTTTTTCTTTGAAAACTTTCTGTATCCTGCCTTTTTTAATGCTAATTCTTGTTAATAGATTAGCATTCTTGGTAGTGTTGAGATACTATGTTTAAATTAATCATTACCTTTGCACTGTGTTTTTCATGGTATTAGATTTAAGGTTAATGAAGATTGGGAGTCTGGGAAGATTCCCTTTTTTTGTTTGTGATTGTTCGCTACTATTGAGAAACAATAAAAGCCGTTCTTACGTAAAGTAAAAACGGCTTTTATTATCGTCGGGGTAGCGGGATTCGAACCCACG
>ULRN01037270.1_pt1 | contig 67901 bp, 51 predicted proteins | sample 1955461 | NCBI WGS metagenome assembly ULRN01 (sample SAMEA4835683, study PRJEB28245) | human gut metagenome | biome: gut microbiome; material: fecal sample | place: Denmark | collected 2008 | reverse complement strand
CGGCCAGCGCCTCCACTCCCTTATAGCCGCGGATGCGGTCCAACAAACGGTAGCAGTTGTCTTCCAATGCTGTCGAATCGCTCTCGCCCGGCTGGTATTCCGAATGCTCCGGCGGAAACAAGGCCACTTCGACCTGCCAAGTATGATCCATATCGCGGCAAGAGTGCAAACTCTTATTGTACTCCAAAACAAAGAAATAATCCACAATGTACCAAAGCAAACAAAAGACCAGCAACAATTCCACGCCGATCCAGATATTTGCCCGCTTGCGGTTCCATAACTGCTTAAATATATGTTTCAACATAAGGCTTCTATTTAGCGTTCAACGAATAGATAATCTGACGATGCGAGGCTCTCCAAGCCGGAATCAAGGCTGACAGCAGGTTCAGCAGGAAGCAGACAAACAATGTTATGCCGAACACCTGATAGTTCACCAGCATGGAAGGGCTGAAAACAACGTCCGCTCCTTCCGGCAACACATCGACAAAGATTGCATCCAACTGCATAATCCAGCTACGGGAGAGATAGAGCAGCAGATAGGACAACAATAACCCGAATACACCACCTAATACCGTAAACAGGAAATTCTCCGAAATGATCTGCATCATCAATGTCGTGACCGGCGCACCGAAAGCACGCCTCACTCCCATCTCAGCCAACCGTCGTTCCATACGGGAATCGGTCATGCCGGACAGACTGACGGCAGGGACCAACAAGAGTATCAACAAGACCAATCCGTATTGTAAAACCAACTTTCCATATTCGGGCCTGCTATTACTCCAAAAACGAAAAATAGACTGCCAGTAATAATCCGGTTGCCCCAGAGCCGTAAAAGTCTTGTCGTGCAACGTTTTTCCATAACGTTCTACGGCCGCTTCCGCCTCTTTCTTCAAATCAGCCAAGTTCTTATCCTTCGATGCGAGGATATAGGCACTGAACTCGCCCAAGGCTTCAGTATTGTAAAAACTACTGTTCGGTTGATAACCATCGGCGAGCGTATAGGGAAGCCAAATCAAGGAATAGGTTTCACGAGTCACCAACGAGGCGTCTTTCACGATGCCGCATACCCGGTAACTCCGAAAATTCAGGGATATATACTTACCGACAGCTTCATCTTTGCCGAACAGGCGACGCGAGAGGCTTTCGGCAATCACTACCGTCCGGATGGCCGACTGTTGGTCGGCATCCGTAAAAGGTTTTCCGTCTATGAAACGAAATGGGAACACTTTCCAAAAATCCGTATTTACATACTTGACTGTCACCGGCAACTGAACCGGATCTCCTTCCGGTTGCAACAGAAACTCTCCATCCTTTCTACTTATCAAGGCAATAGCCTCTACTCCGTCTAAAGAAGCAAAACAGGTATTGATCATTCCCTCGGAAAGGGAACTGCTGGAATTCCTGCCGTTTTCGAAGCTTACCATTCCGCTTTTGGCCACCAGGATTCTGTCACGGTTCGTTTCCGGGTAGATGTTTGCGACCTTCATATAGAAGACGATCGACAAAACCATCACCATCGACACGGACAATCCCGTACCGACAATATAAATCAAGCTGAAGAGGCGTTCTTGCCGGATCAGGTTCCAGGCCTGTTTGAAATAAACTTTTAACATGTCTATTCTGTTATGATTTATTACATTACCTGCCGCCCGTCGAAGAAACGTACCGTACGGCTTGTCTGTTTTGCCTGTTCCTCGTTGTGGGTTACCATGACAATGGTGCGACCGTCTTCCTTGTTCAGTTTGTGAAGCAAATCCATGACTTCGGCTCCCATCTTGGAATCCAGGTTACCGGTCGGCTCATCGGCAAGGATGATGTCGGGGTTGCCGACAATGGCACGGGCAATGGCGACACGCTGGCACTGACCGCCTGAAAGCTGTGTCGGGAAGTGGCGCATACGATGCGAAAGACCGACCTTTTCGAGTACGGCTTCGGCAGCAACACGACGTTCTTTGGCACTGACCTTGCGGTAGAGAAGAGGTAGTTCAACATTATCGAGTACATTCAGTGAATTAATCAAATGAAAAGACTGGAAGACGAAACCCAACTTTTGATTACGAAACATCGCCAGTTGCTTGTCGTTCATATTGGCAGTGTAGGTTCCGGCAATTTCGACCGTACCGGATGTCGGGGCATCCAAAAGCCCAATGATATTTAGCAATGTAGATTTGCCGCAACCGGAAGGGCCCATGATACTCAGGAATTCTCCCTTATCGACTGTCAGGTTCACGTTTTCCAAGGCGACCGTTTCGATTTCTTTCGTCCGGTAGATCTTTTCAAGATTTGTAAGTGTAATCATAATCATTATCGTTTGTTGTGGGTAGGATCGAGGCTACCCGTTGTTATTATATTCTTTAATATATACATTCCTATTGGTAATCAGTACGCTTTTGTGCATCACTCATAATGCAACGCCTCCGCCGGAGCCAACCGAACCGCCTTGCGCACCGGGAACCAGACCCCGATGCAGATCATGACGCCCATCAGAAGATAGGTGAAGCCGAAGGTCGCAAGGAAACGTACAAATGTGAGGGGTTGACGGTAGGAATCGAGTTGGTCCATATAAACCATATTAAAGGCGAAGAAGAACAGCCAAGGCAATGTCAAGGCAAGCAAACAAAGCCCTTCGGCATACATATAGCGCTCCAACGTGATACGGTGGGCCCCCAAAGCCATCCGAAGGCCGATCTCTCCTTTACGGTTTTGCATGCGAAGCCAGAAAGTGCCGATGATACCGAAAAAGACATTTATCAGCATAAAACTCATCAGGGATATCCTGTTTTTTGCCATCCGCGCCTTCCAGCCCAATTGTTGTTCGCGGAATGAGGAGATCGGGGTTACGCCATAGACATAGAGGTTGTTGACCTTCAGCCTCTCCCCCATTCCGTCCAGAAACAGGTTCATCTCGTTCTGCGTGTAAGGACGTTTCATCCTGACACAGAACTCGGCGTTACTGGCTCCAAAATCACTGACGGTCGAATTGTAAGTTTCACCTTCCATACATTGGAAATAGGAGGCTTCCGGCCGATCATATTCACTCGTGCGGATGGAAGTGGAAACCGCTGCGATCTCGGACGACAACTCATTATTGCTATGATACACGCGGCGGCCGACTACATTCGAAGTGCCATGATAGAATCCTTCCGCCATCTCCGGCGTGACCACGATCACATTGTGTCGCCCTGCAACTTTGTCGTACACCGATTCTCCGTCGATCGTCCGGATACGAAAGAGGCGGAAATATTCCGGTGTGACATTGCGCATCTGGAATGCCTCCATATGGGCCGCATAAATTGTATCACCGTCCACAGGTTTGACTTCCCGCCAGGAATTGCCATTCGAATAGGGACAGGAATAGTACGTGACACAAACATCATCCACCTCCGGATTCTGGCGGATCTGAGTCATCAATTGTGTCAGGTCTTCCGGATCGGACGAATGGTAGAGAGAATCGGGGACGTAGCCCGGTGCCTTCACATCCAGATTGCTCAACTTAAAACGCCATACGTTCTCGATATCAAAACCAAGTGGGGCATGATATGTGCGATAATCCACCCAAAATGCATCTATCATCATCCAGAGCACCGCTGCCACCACTAACAACTCTGCAAATATCCAGCCGTTGCTACGACGCTGGTTCCACATTATCTTCAGTATATGTTTGATCATTGTATTCAAGTTTATTTATTGTTTAACGCATCCACAATCTGTTCACGGGCAATACGGATTGCCGGAAGACCGGCGCTCAGCAGGTTCAGCAGCAGGGTAAAGAAGAGGGCGGCAGCAAACAGGACGGGTTTGAAAAGCATCTCGAAAGTAACCGCCGTCTCTTTTGTCAAGAGAAACGACTTGCCGAGTTGGAGCATGACAACGGACAGGACAATCCCGATCAAACCTCCGATCAGAGTGATAATCAGATTCTCGCATAAGACCTGTACGAGCAGGCGTCCTTTCGTTGCCCCAAACGCTTTACGAAGCCCCATCTCCGAACGACGTTTCTGGACAGACGACTGCACAACACCTGTCAGATTCAGCGTCGGCACCAACAACAGAAACAACAGCAAAGGAGCCGTTTTCGTCAGATATTCTTTCCATCCCTTCCGGATGCCACCATTCATATCGTTCGATCCCAAAGCCAAATCCAAACGAGAGAAGACAAAGTTCATTCCCAAAACGAACTCCCGGCCTGCAGCATTATAACGACTGACAGCCTGCTTGATTTCCGTACGGATCGACTCGAAATCGCTTGTTGAACGGGCCAGGATAATTCCCTGGAAACTACCGCAGACACCACCACACGACATACCGTTCACATAATTCGCATTGCTGGTATAAGGAGCCCAGACATCTGCGTAGGCACTGTAAGCGGCCCGCGTCGGATCTTCCACCACTCCCGTAACCGTATGCGGAACATATCCTATCAGCACATCTTTTCCAATCGGGTCCTCCGATCCGAAAAGCTCGCGGGCCAATGTATTCGCAATGACTACACGAGGCAGACCGGAACTGAAATCAGCATCCGTAAACGGTTTGCCGGAAATAAAACGGAAATCAAAGACTTTCCAGAAACCGGGATCGGTGTACTTTATTACATATTCCTTGAACAACTGCCGGTCCGGCAGAGAGACAATCGCATTATTTCTCGCTATCGCCGTCACAGCCTCGGGTGTTTGAAGCGGATAAAGGCATTCTTTCACTACACCATCGGACATGTTGGTCGAATTCCGGTTTTTGTCATCCCGTGAATCCGCCCGTATCCCCAAGATATAAAGCATCCTGTCCCGGTTCGACTCCGGACGGAAACCGACCAAGTTGATCTGAAACTGGAGAACCACGACCAGTATCATCGATATTGAAAGTGCCGTTCCAAGAATTGAAATCACACTGGTAAGGCGATTCTCCTTCAACATCTGGAGAGCTTGTTTGAAATACTGTTTGAACATAAAGTTTACTTTTATTTGTTAATCTTCTATTTTCAGTTTATTCTTATCCTTATAAGCATTCATGTCTGAAACGACGACCTCATCACCTTCCTGCAAACCACTGATCACTTCGACATATTCGAAATTGCTGTCTCCCAGCTGCACTTTACGTTTCAACAACTGGTCGCCGTTTACGACAAAAAGTTCGTATTCGCCTTTTCCGACATAATAAGAGGAGTTGGCAATGCGGAGCACATCATCCTTCACGGCATTCATCACATAGACATCGGTCTTCAAACCGGAACGAAGACGCCTATGATTATCTTCTTCCAATTGGACGGTAAAGGAAATTACACCGTTCTTCGACAAGGGAGTAACATCACTGACCGTCCCGTTCAGCTTTTCACTGCCGATCTTGATAACCGCCTTGCTGCCTGCGGCAATACGGTCACCATAGGTATCGGCAATCTCGCCTTCTATCTTGAAATGGGATAAGTCGGAAACGATTGCCACCTTTGCCCCCTGGCCTATCTGCGAACCAATCTCGTTGTTCACATAGGTCAGGATCGCTTTACGAGGCGAACGGATCTGGGCATCCTCCAACGTACGTCGGGTTTCGGCAAGGCTCTTGCGGAAGATGTTCAAGTCCAATTCTTTTACTTTCAACTCCGCTTCGGCAAGGGCCTGTTCATTCTTATATTTTTGTTCGTCTTCCTTCAACTTGAGAACACTCACATTATAATCGAGTTCCACTTGGCGGACTTTGTCGGTCGTACCGGCTCCCAGACTGTCCAAATAGCGTTCGTTTCGGAGTTCGACAGCTTTGCGATCTAGTTCCATGCGGGAGACTTTCAAGTTCATTTCCATTTCTGAAAGTTTGTTGTGGTTCGTCACGCGTTGTTGTTCCAGTTGCAGGCTCTTCATCTGCTCTTCGTCCAACTGCTTGTTATATTCCGTCTCGGCACTCTGTAAATCCAGTTTCAGGATAGGCGTGCCGACATCGACCGAATCCCCGCCCCGCTTATACACTTCTACGATACGGGAGTTGATCGGTGAATTAATGATCTCCTCAAATGCCGGAATCACTTTACCGGACGCGCTGACCGAAACTTCGATCACTCCCTTGTCGACTGTCGAAATATTGAGATCTCTCCGTTTCAGGCTGGTCTGAAGTATGGAAAACACCATTACGGTCAGGACGATAAGGACACCGGCGATTGCTCCTATCTTGATAAACTGTTTGCGTTGTTCCTTTCTCTGAACTTCTTTTGAAATCTCTCTGTCCATATTTAGCATTGTTTTTATTCTTCTTTTTCCGGCATTCCGCCTTGACGGCTTTTACAGGGCAAACTCCGTGCCAAAAACATAAATCATTGATTACGTGAAGATATGAATCGGAACAGGTGTTCAAAATCGGACAGAGTGTTCGGTTTTGAGAGAACTTTTCGACCTCACCTGTTGTTTATTCGTAACAAATTAAAACGATAAATCATGAAGACTAAAATTTCAATCTTTACAATCTTCGCAAGTTTTGCCCTGCTCTTTGCCAACTGTAGCAAAGACGACGAAAACATACCGGGCGGCATCGAACCTCCTAAAACAATCCTGGACGCTTTCAAGGCCAAATATCCGGATGCACATGACACAGAATGGACTGTCAATGACGATTATTATATAATAGACTTTGAGAATAACTCTCTCGATAACACTGCCTGGTTCGACCATCTCGGAGTATGGGCCATGATTAAGACGGATTTACCGCTAAACCTGTTGCCTGCGGCTATCTCGGCCGATATCAAACAAGGGAAATATGCCGGATGGAAGATAGAGGAAGCCGATACCATCGGCAGAGCCGGAATGGGAACCGTATATAAGGTGGAAGTTGAAAAAGCGAAACAGGAAACCGACCTGTATTATACTTTATACGGCGACCTGATCAAAACATCCGATAATGCTAAAGATGATATCGACCAACCGATCATCATCCCTGAAAAAGTGGCCGACCTGATGGGACTGACCTTCCAGGGAGCAGAATTGCTGTATATAGAAAACACAACCTTTGGCGTACAATTGGCAATCCTCGACGGGAAGACTTTAAAGATTGTCGAACTGACCCAGATATATACATGGAAAAGTACGACCTGGAAAGTCTCGGAACAGGAAGTACCGACAGTCATCATGGATGCGTTCAGAGCCTCCGAATACGGAAATGACCAAGTGGAATCTATTTACATGTTTATCGATGCCAACGGTGCGTTCCACAAATTCAATGTCATACATGACGGACAGGCCGTAACGGTCGAGTTCGATGTGTTTGGAAATATCGTCACCAACAAATAAAAACGGACAGGCCTCGGATTCCGAACGAATGCCTGTCCGTTCTGAATCCGAAGCCTGTCCGTTTTATCGGGATGGGCGGAAAAATCCACCTATTCGCTGATCAATTCAATTTTTGAACTTTCCACACCCGGAGCAGAAGCTTCGAAGACAATGACGCCCGGTGTTTCTTCCGTCTGTACGATTGCTGTCAGTTGGCCTTTGAAAAGAGACATCTGCGGAGCCTGGAAAGATTCGAGAGATGAAGGGTCACCGTTGGCGGCCGCACGGTAAGAGCCCAAGCCGCGGACATTGAACTTCACCTTATGGGTTGCATCCGGACAAAGGTTGCCGTTCTTGTCGACAACACGGACATTGATAAAAGAGAGATCCTTGCCATCAGCTTTCAGGCGATCGCGGTCTGCGGTCAGTTCGATATGGTGAGGCTTGCCTGCCGTATGTACTTCCTCTTCCGCAACGGCGTTGCCATCCTTGTCATACGCAATCACTTTCAACGTACCCGGCTCATATTTCGTATCCATCCACATCAGGCGGTAGCGCTTCTGCCGTTCGAAACTTTTCTGAGCGGCTTCCGTATAGCTGCTGTCCAATCCGACGCTCAAGTCTTTCGTGCGTTTGCCTTGGCTCTTGCCGTTGATGAACAGTTCGGCTGAAGGATAATTCGTGTATACAAAGACAGGTGTTACTTCACCTTCACGTCCCGGCCAGGTCCAGTGAGGCAGGATATGCAACGTACGTTCAGCCTTGTTCCAATGGCTGCGGTACAAGTAGAAACGATCCTTTGGAATACCTGCAAGGTCGATGATGCCGAACAGAGAGCTATAGCTTGGCCAATCCGTATAGTAGGGAGTCGGTTCACCCAAATAATCGAATCCTGTCCACACGAACTCACCGATGCAATACGGCAAATCTTCATGCTGGATAAAGTCGTCTTCCGGCAGATTAGACCAACCGCAATGCTCCACGTCGTAACTGGAGCTCTGATGGTCGTCATATTTAGCCATCGCCTTACGTTCGACCGGAAATTTATAAACGCCACGAGAACTAACCGTCGAAGCGGTTTCGCTACCTAAAATGATCCGCTGCGGCAACTTTTTGTAGTTAATTTTGTATTTGAAAGGACGATAGTTAAAACCGGCCACATCCATCACGGCTGCAAAGTTGTTATTGACCACCGCATCCGGAGCATCCATTCCCTGGGTTACCGGACGTGTCGGATCTTCACGATGGCAGATATCCTGCAACCATTTGGCAATTTTACAATCTCCTTCATTCCACTGGTTGGGCACTTCATTGCCGACACACCACATGACAACACTCGGATTGTTGCGGAAGTTATGAAGCAGATTCATGAGGTCTTTTTCCGCCCATTCGTCGAAAAGCAGATTGTAACCGTTCCGGCATTTAGCCACGTTCCATTCGTCAAAGCTCTCCGCCATGATCATCATACCCATTTCATCACAAGCCCTTATCAACTCAGGAGCAGGCATATTGTGGGAAGTTCGGATCGCGTTGCACCCCATGTCTTTCAGAATACGTATCTGGCGACGGATGGCTGCATCGTTGACGGCAACCCCCAACGGACCGAGATCATGATGGTTACAGACCCCCTTAAAGACAGTCTGCTTGCCATTCAGGAAGAAACCTTTGTCCGGTATGATCTCGATCGAGCGGATGCCGAAAGGAGTCGTGTAGATATCCTTCAGCTTGTCACCTTCGTACAGGCGGGTTTCTGCGGAATACAAAGCAGGCATTTCCGGAGACCATAAGGATGGGTCCTGGATAATAAAATCCTGTTCCACCTGGTCGTTGTCATATTTCATTTGCGCAAGAGAAGTACGGACAGCCGTCAACTTCTGCTTGTCCGGATTCCATAGGCTGGTCTCGACACTATATCGGGCTGGATCAGCGCCTTCGGGCAGGACCACCTTGGCGCGTACGTTCACTTTCGCAAACTTTTCGTTTACCGAAGGAGTCGTGATATATGTTCCCCAAACCGGAATATAGGCATCTTCGGTAACAATCAGATGAACATTCCGGTAAAGACCGGCTCCGGGATACCAACGGGAAGACTCCGGCTGGTTTTCCAAACGTACAGCCAATGTGTTCTTCTGTCCGGGCTTCAGATATTTCGTGATATCGAAGTGGAAAGAGTTGTAGCCATACGGCCAATAGCCGACCTTCTGCCCGTTGATATAGACATTGGCATGGCTCATCGCTCCGTCGAACAGGATCGTTGCCCGCTTGCCAGCCTGGAACTGAGGGACATCGAACTCGGTACGATACCATCCCACACCGACAAACGGCAGTCCGCCGGTACGTCCGGCATGCTCCATCGCCTCTTTTTGGCCATCCTGCGAGATGGCGACCTCCTGTTTATCGTTCTGGGAACTGAAAGGGCCGTAGATCGCCCAATCGTGCGGGACAGTCACAGACTGCCACTTGCTGTCGTCAAAAGCAGGTTTTATAAACTCATTGTTGTCTTCGCGGGTGAATTTCCAGTTTTTCTCCAACAGAAACTCACTCCGTCCTTGTGCCGACAATGCCGACACGCACCCAAACAAGCCTACCAAAGCTGCGAAATAGATTCTTTTCATTCGTATTAATTGTTTTTGTAGTACTTAGCGCAACAAAAATAATTAAATTTGTGACCTTTACAAACTAAATCTACATTTAACAAGACATGCTGTTACAATTATTATTCGTTTTAGTTGCAATTATTATCGGAGCCCGCCTCGGCGGTATCGGTTTAGGAGTATTGGGTGGCCTGGGATTAGGCATCCTCACTTTCGCCTTCGGCCTGGAACCGACTTCCCCTCCTATCGACGTAATGCTGATGATCGTTGCTGTCATCGCTGCCGCCAGTTGCATGCAGGCAGCCGGCGGACTGGACCTGATGGTGAAATGGGCGGAAAAACTACTGCGCAAGAATCCTTCCAAGATCACGATCCTCAGCCCGTTGGTAACTTACATATTCACATTCATTGCCGGAACGGGACATGTAGCCTATTCAGTCCTTCCCGTGATAGCGGAAGTGGCAACGGAAACAAAGATACGTCCCGAACGACCATTGGGAATTGCGGTGATCGCGTCCCAGCAAGCCATTACGGCCAGTCCGATCTCTGCGGCGACCGTAGCGTTGCTCAGCATGCTGTCGGGACATGACATATCGTTGATGAACATCCTGATGATCTCCGTCCCTTGCACATTGGCAGGTGTTCTGGCGGGAGCGTTCTGTTCGCTGCATGTCGGAAAAGAGTTGATGGAAGATCCTGAATACCTGCGCCGTGTGGCAAACAAGGAGTTCAGCGACAATAAATATGTAGCCAAAGGAGTCGAAAACCATCGTGCCGCCCTCCTGTCAGTGATCATATTCGTAGCAGCGACAATCGGTATCGTCCTGTTTGGCTCTATGGATACACTGCGACCGGCATTCAGCCTGGCAAACGGGGCAACCCGACAAATGCAGATGGCGCATATCATCGAGATATTGATGCTTTCAGCCGCCGCCCTTATCCTGCTCGTCACCCGGACGGATGGAATAAAGGCCGTACAAGGTTCCGTTTTCTCCGCCGGCATGCAAGCCGTCGTCGCGATCTTCGGTATCGCTTGGATGGGTGACACCTTTATCGGCGGGAACATGACGGAACTGAAAGGCTCGATCGAACACATCGTAACGGAAATGCCGTGGCTTTTCGGCCTGGCCTTATTCGTGATGTCCATTCTTTTATTCAGCCTGGCGGCGACCATCCGCGCAATGTTGCCGTTAGGAATCGCCCTCGGCATCTCTCCCTATATGCTGATAGCGCTGTTCCCCGCCGTAAACGGATATTTCTTTATCCCGAACTATCCGACCATCGTTGCCGCCATCAATTTCGACCGTACCGGAACGACGCACATAGGCAAATATCTCCTCAACCATTCGTTTATGATGCCGGGATTGGTTGCCACAGGAGTGTCAGTTGCGTTGGGGTTGTTGTTAACGCGGATCATGTTGCCGTGAGACCTTAATTATAGTTTAATTATTTGCAAATATCCTAAACCCGATACAAGTAATGTACAATAAATATTACATTCGTTGAAATTATCCACAAAATGAAAAAAGTTCTATTAGTTGCAGTCTCCGCACTGCTTGCCTGCACTTCTTGTGTAACGAAGAAAAAGTATCTGCTGGCCGAAAACGGACGCCTGGAAGCTATTGCCCGGGGAGACGACCTGCAGAACCAACTTGTGAACTGCCGTGACAACAACGACGGCCTCACCTCACGTCTTGCCGTACTTGAACGAGACACCGCCCGCATGGGTAAAAACATTCGCAATTATCAAAGCATGCTCAGTGCCAACATGACGGAACAGGAAAAGCTGAATTCACTCCTGAGCCAGAAAATGAGCGAACTGGATGAACGCGAACGTACGATCAACGAACTGCAGGATATGATAAATGCCCAGACCGAACGGGTACAGAATCTGCTTAACAGCGTGAAGGATGCCCTTTTGGGGTTCAGTAGTGACGAACTGACCGTCCGTGAGAAAGATGGGAAAGTCTACGTCGCCATGTCGGACAAACTTCTTTTCGAATCGGGAAGCGCCCGTGTCGACAAACGAGGAAAGGAGGCTTTGGCCAAGCTCGCCGAGGTCCTCAACAAGCAATCCGACATCGATGTTTATATCGAAGGACATACCGACAGCAAACCTATCAACACAGCCCAATTCAAAGACAATTGGGATCTCAGTGTTATCCGCGCCACCTCGGTTGTCCGCATCCTGACAAAAGACTACAATGTCAATCCGCTGCAAATACAGCCTTGTGGCCGTGGAGAATTTATGCCGGTTGCCGACAATGAGACTGCTGACGGCCGTGCAAAAAACCGCCGCACGGAAATCATCATGGCTCCGAAACTGGATAAGTTATACCAGATGTTGAACCAGTAATCTGTAGAGAAAAGAATTGAATGCTAACGATTGGCAGCATTCAATTCTTCCAGTTCCATCGTCTGTTCCGCCCAAAGATCCATCGTATCGGAAAGGTTCTTCTTCAATTCGGAATATTCGGTGTATAGGGAAACATCCGCCGCCCCTTCGGGAGTAGCCAGTTTGGCCTCGATAGCGGCAATGGAGTTTTCAAGTTCCGTTATTTTCTTTTCGGATTCGGCTATCGCTTTTTCTATTTTCTTGATTGCCTTGCTTTGTTCCTTGCGAGCTTCATAAGAGAGCTTGTTTCGAGTCGGTTCCGAAGCGGTTCCTTCCGTAGAGGCGGTTGTAGCCTGGGCGGAACGTTCCAATTCGCGCAAGTTGTCCATCTTTTTATGTTCCAAAAAATCATAAATGCCTCCTAAATGCTCGACCACCCGTTTATTTCCAAATTCATACACTTTGTCTACCAACCCATCCAGAAATTCACGGTCGTGCGAAACGACGATAACCGTGCCGTCGAACTCTTTCAAAGCATCTTTCAGCACATCTTTCGAACGCATGTCCAAATGGTTGGTCGGTTCGTCGAGGATCAGCAGGTTCACGGGTTCCAACAACAACCGGATCATGGCCAGACGGGTCTTTTCTCCACCTGACAACACTTTCACTTTCTTGTCCGATGCTTCTCCGCCGAACATGAAAGCTCCCAGTATATCCCGTATCTTCAGGCGGATATCCCCCTGCGCCACATAATCTACCGTATCGAAAACTGTCATATTCTCATCCAGCAACTGTGCCTGGTTCTGTGCAAAATAGCCGATCTTCACATTATGCCCCAACTGAAGCTTTCCTGTAAAATCGGTAATCTCTCCCATTATGCATTTAACCAACGTAGACTTACCTTCACCGTTCTTGCCGACAAAAGCGACTTTGTCTCCACGGTTAATCGTGAAAGTGGCATGTTCGAATATCAGATGGTCGCCATAGCGCTTGGCGACATCTTCCGCAATCACCGGATAAGAACCGGAACGGGGAGCCGGAGGAAATTTCAGGCTCAACATAGCCGTATCCACTTCGTCTACCTCGATGCGTTCGACCTTTTCCAACTGTTTGATACGGGATTGCACCTGCACAGATTTGGTCGCTTTATAGCGGAAACGCTCGATGAAAGCTTCCGTATCGGCCAATTTCTTCTGTTGGTTTTCAAAGGCACGAAGTTGTTGTTCGCGACGCTCTTTGCGCAATTCCACATATTCGGAATATTTTACCTTATAATCATAAATCTTCCCAAGTTCTATCTCTATCGTCCGGAAAGTCGTGTTATCGATAAACGCCCGGTCATGCGAAACCAGGATCACCGCATTGGCACGTGTCGCGATGAAGTTTTCAAGCCATTGGATAGACTCTATATCCAAATGGTTGGTCGGCTCGTCCAGCAACAGGACATCCGGTTTGCGGAGCAGGAGCTTGGCAAGCTCGATACGCATGCGCCATCCCCCACTGAACTCGGAGGTCGGCCGGTCGAAATCTTCACGGCTAAATCCCAAGCCGATCAATGTCCGTTCCAACTCGGCATGATAGTTGTTTCCACCCATCATCTGGAAATGTTCCGTCAAATGCGTGACACGGTCTATGAGATTCTGATACGATTCCGTTTCATAATCGGTCCGTTCGGCCAGTTGTTGGTTCAGCCGTTCTATCTCCTTTTCCATCTCATGGATATGTTCGAAGGCCTGCTCCGCCTCTTCGCGCACCGTCTGTGTATCCGCCAGCTTCATCTGCTGGGGAAGATAACCGATCGTCGTCTCCTTCGGTACGCTGACCGTCCCGGAGGTAGGAGACTGCAATCCGGCAAATATTTTCAGCATCGTCGATTTTCCTGCACCGTTCTTTCCCACCAGTGCGATACGATCCTTCTTATTTACCACAAACGAAACATCATCAAAAAGCGTAAACCCGCCAAACTCAACTGTAAGTCCTTCAACAGAAATCATATTTTTTCTCTTTTTATGGCTGCAAAGGTATACAAAATTTTTATTGGACGGCTCCAAGTGCTCTCTTCCACTTCGATACCGTCCATCTTGTACGCTTGCCTCGACAGATTAGACGTATTATACATTATATATTAATACAGAGAAAATTCCCCCAGGCCGGCACGTCCTTCGGAAACATCCTCGATTGTCAGGCGGATATATTTCACTTCTCGGTCAACCGTCATCGGTTTGAATTCCCACCCCGTACATTCGCGTTCATACAGGAGTTCCCATCGTTCGCCATCCTCAGAAGTCTCCACCTTATGCTTATAGGAAGAGCTGTCTTTCTGGAAAAGAATGCGGCTGGCAGCCACGTATGCCGGACGGTCCAGTACCAGAGTGACCACCTGCGGCAACCGGTCTTCTCCGGCAATCCACCAAGTATGATCATCATTGTCGATTATATTGGAAGCCGGATATCCGTCCTGGCTGCTTCCAACCCGGACCGACGCAATCTTCAAACGAGGTCTTTCTAAGATGCGCTTCTGCCAGGAAGAAGGTTTTACCACGACATTGTCTTCCTCTTTCCCGGTAAACTGGGCATGTTTCCCATCGGGCAGATAGATTCCTTCAAACGGTTTCGTGCTGATTTCCGCTTCACCGGATGACAAACCTTCAGCTGTTGCCTTCACCGTAATCTTACCGGCTTTCTTCGTCGTGCGGACAAATGCGAAACCAACGCCTCCTTCCACCTTCTGAGGATTGATTCCGATACGGCTGATCGTATCTCCGACCAGCACTCCTTCACCAGACACCTGAATCCGGATTTCCTGTCCGGAGTTACAAACCAAAGAACCATTCTTGTCACAAACCTTAAAATAGACAGGGATCATATCCGAGCCGTCGGCAACAGGGACAAGGCCATCCGTCTTGATATCCACAATCAGACGATCGGCTTTTCCCGGAGTGCTCACACTGTGGGTCGCCACCACCTTTCCGTCAACCAGCGCTTCCGCCTTTAATGTTCCGGCTTCATATCTCCCAGCATTAAAGACGAACACCGGGCTGCCGCCTTTCTCGACAACCGAACGATACAACGGTGTCCGTTCTTCCCGTGTCTGAGTTCCGATCAACTTCTCATTACGATAAAGACGGACTTCGTCGCAATTGGAAAAAACCGTTATATCTGTTGTAGACGAGGCGAAATCTCCCGAAGCATTATAAGAAGCGATAAAGACCATCGGCCCTTCATACAATCCGGGTTGTGAAACAGCTTTGTCCCTCATACTCTGCAACATGAAGTAGCTAAATTTCGGATACCTGTTGATATCCACCACACCGCTATACATCGTTTCATCCTGGCTGCCCCGTGCATAGTCATTGTAGCTCCAAACGAAATGTCCACCCATATGTGGATTGGCATCCAGCATGCACCAGTCAAAATAGCCTTTACCATTCAACTGCTCGATACGGCTGCGGCACTGGCGCATCTGTTCTTCCTCGCTTTCTTTCAAGCTGACACGCGGCTTTTCGCCTACGCCATCTCCCCATTCGCGGGTAAACAACGGCTTGACTACTATAAAATCTTCCGGATAATTACTCATCACATCCCCGTCTTTCGGGAATTTGGAAACCTGTTTATAAAAGACATCATAATAAGGCTCCATCTCCGCATGTCCGAAATAATCGCCCGCCGTATACATCTGGTCACCCGGATACTCGGCATGAGACAATTCGAAAATCTCTTTAGCCAAAGAGACCGGATAACGGGATTCGTTCAAAGCCGTTTCCCAAAGAACAACAGATGGATGGTTCCGGTCACGACGGATCATCTGGCGTCCGATCTCATACAAACGTTTAATAAAGGTGGAATCCGGATTATAGAACTGCCATCCGGGAATACACTCCACCACTAACAGTCCATACCGGTCACACGCCTCCAGGAAAGCCGGGTCATTCGGATAATGGGCGGCACGAACTGCATTATAACCACCGCGTTTCAGGTCGATCACATCCCGTACCTGCATCGAGTTGGAAGCCGCATCCCCGACATTGGCAAAAGCCTGATGACGGTTGGCTCCGCGCATATACAGTTTTTCCCCGTTGATAAAGAATCCTTCCTCGGCCGTGTACCGGATCGTACGAATACCGATTTTCCGGGTGGTTTCGTCGAGAACTTTATCTTTCGATAATAATTGCGTACGCAAGGTGTAGAGATTAGGCGTATAAGGATGCCATAAAGCAGGTTGGTCGACAATGAGGTCCTGCTCCACCGTTCTGTCCGATTGCTTGTGCAAGGTGACCGATGTTTCAACCTCTGCAATGACATGGCCTGCCGAATCGACCAGTTGCGAGAAAACAGACAGTGCTTGATCTTTATCCGTCAAATTCCGGACATGAGTCGCAAGATGTGTCCTCGCCTTGTCTTTCGTTACTTCGGGAAACGTCACAAACTGACCTCCACCGGCAACAATATCTTCCTGCAACGGGTCGGTGATATATACTTTATCCGTAACCACCATCCGAACATCCCGGTAAATCCCACTATAATAATAGAAGTCCATCTTGTCTTGCGGCTTTCCCGGAGGTGTCAGCGGGTCCGGTTCGGCAGAAACCCGGACAGCCAGCACATTATTGCCGTTCCAATCGATACGGTCCGTAAGGTCTGCGACAAATCCCATATAACCGCCATGATGCTCCGTCAGTTTTTGACCGTTCAGATAAACATCGCAATTCGTCATCACTCCTTCAAAAGAGACGACGATCCGTTTATCCTTATATTTTGCAGGCAGTTTGAAATAACGGCGATACCAACCGATACCGTCATAAATGGAGTTTCCGCCGCAATGCTTCGTTTCCAATTGCATGATATGAGGCAGGGTAACAGGCATCCATCCGGAATCATCCAACTCCGTCCGGCTCCCCTCTTCCACTTCTCCTCGATAGAAAGCCCAGTCGGTATTCATATCCAGGATTTCCCGTCCGGAAGATGCAGCAGTATTACAGCTATATCCCAATACGACACAAACGGACAACAAGATAAAAGAAAATATTCGATAATACTTCATGCTATTTCAGTGTTTTTCAATACAAAGGAAAGGGATATATTGGAAATACTCCAATATACCCCTCTTAAAACATGATAAAAATATATCAGTACCTATTAATAACCTTCATTCTGTTTAAGTTGCTCTTTGTTTTTATCAATCGCACTCTGCGGTATCGGCAAATAGCGGTGATACGGTTTGAACACGCGTTCTTCCACCAATTCACTACCCGTAACAACGGCACGTTTTGTAGGATCAGTTTCGTTAGGATCGATCGTACCCGTGATAGCTTTCAAAGGACCGTTCAAAACTGTCTCAGCCACCATCTTGCCGCTGGCATCCGTCCAACGGATGATATCCTGACGGCGAAGACCTTCACCGGCCAATTCTACCGAACGTTCACGGCGAATCAATTCACGCAGTGTTTCTTTCGAACCGTATTTATTTTGATCTACATCCGGCATTCCGACGCGGTTACGGATCTGATTCAACATGCCATAAACCTCGGCAGACGGTCCGTTCAATTCATTTTCAGCTTCTGCATAGCTTAACAAAACTTCTGCATAACGGAAAATGATCGGTTGGCAATTGGTAGACCAAACATCATTGTACTGAGACATCGGAGCCAGATATTTCGCCCAAGTCAAACGAGTTTTGGAACAGTTGTTCGCTCCATTGTTATTGGGATTTGATTTTCCATTGATTTCCTTATCCAATGTGTTCAGCACCTCACCGTTCCAATCCATACCCGGATAAAGAACCGTCATAGCCATACGCGGGTCGCGGTTTGCAAACGGATGAGTAGCATCATAACCACTACCGGCTTCTTCTTTTGTCAAACCATTGCTCATTTCATAAGTATCGATCAGATTCTGTGTCGGAACCATAGAAGACCAACCGCCATCGCCATTGTTATACATTGTAGCGATCATCCAGTTCGAATACAAGTTTTCATCATGCTGAACAGCCGCGATGATTTCTTTCGAGTTTTGTCCGGCTACCATAAAAAGATTTTCGAAACTCGGATCCAGCTCATACTGTCCCAGGTCCATGATAGCCTTAGCAGCGTCTTTTGCCAATTGATAATCTGCATAGAACAGAGAAGCACGCATTTTCAATGCTAACGCCGTACCCTTTGCAATATAACCACTGGCTTTCGGTGCATCGTTCAACATCGGGACAGCTTCGTCCAGTTCATCATAGATAAACTTCTTCACCTCTTCAACCGTGTTACGCGGCACTTTTGCTTCATCGGCCGTTTCGTATGAATCAATGATAGCAACACCGCCATACAACCAGTTCATCAAGAAATACTGGTAAGCACGAATAGTCTTCACCTGTCCTATCAAATCATTTTTCTTGGCAGCGTCAGAGAATTCCACACCTTCGATATTTTTCAGGAAGTCATTGCAACGGCGGATCATTCCGAATGAATAATAGTTGGCGACATTACCCGTCGAACTCATCGTACCTGCTCCGATCTCTCTCCATCCTTCATGAGCATGGAAGTTAAATCCGAAGTCGGATGCACAATCCCAATACAAGATACCGGTTTCGTCTGCCCATCCGTCATAACATCCGATCAAGAATTTTTCGGCATCTCCTTCTGTTTTCCAAGTTGTAGCCGGAGACAAAGCATCCAATGGAGCCGTATCCAAGAAGTCCGAACAAGAAGTCCCGAACAGCGCCATTCCTGACAACATATATACTAATAATCGTTTCATATTTATATCAATCTTTTTTTATCTCTATTTTAAACTATCAGAAAGTTATATTCACACCAAAAGCATGTGTCTGTGTCAACGGGAAGCTGGAAGCACGTTCGGATCCGATTTCAGGATCGACACTTACAAGCATATTGTGGATCGTAAACAAATTTTCTACTGAATAATAAAAACGAACATTTTCAATACCAACCGATTTGATCACATTCTTCGGAAGTGAATAGCCAAACTGCAAGTTCTTCATACGCAGATAGCTGGAATTTTGTACCCAGAATGTAGAAGCGTTATAATTGTTCGATGTTTCATCATAAGCGACACGCGGCATTGTTGCATTCTTGTTCTCCGGAGTCCAAGCATCCAACCAAACGGTTGCAGGATGCGAGTCATCACCTGCAAAATATCCGGTAACTTCTCTGTTGATCAAACGGCTTACACCGGCAGCACCCGTGAATGTCATCGACAAATCGAAGTTCTTATAAGCGGCATTCAAGTTCAAACCGAATGTATACTTCGGATCTGTCGAACCAGCCAGGACACGGTCATCAGCATCAATCTTGCCATCACCGTTGGCATCCTGATAAATCAAGTCGCCGGCTTTAAACTTTTTAGAGAACGGATATCCCTCTTTTCCGGCATATTTATCCATCCAAGCTTGTGCGGCTTCGTCTGATTCAAAGAAACCATCTACCTTATAAACACGGTATGTGTTCAACGCTTCACCGATACGGCGTACCTTGTTGCTATTATTCGGATCGACCATATCCTTACTTCCATCGGTCAGGCCCAAATCTTGCAGAATATTCTTGTTATAGGCAAAGTTACCGGTTGCACCGAATGACCAGTCACCCCATTTGTTATTATAGCTCAAGATCACTTCCACACCACGGTTGGACATCTGACCGACATTATCCTTGTAAGCGCCCAAACCAAATTCGTCAGGGACAGGTACATCCATGATAATACCGGTTGTCTTACGGTCATAATAATCGAAAGTCACGTTGATCTTGTTGTTAAGCGTCGCATCGAAACCAAGTCCCCACGTACGAGACTTTTCCCAAGAGATGGAAGCCAATTTGTAGCTCTTCTGGTAATAACCACTCTGTAAAGAACCACCCAACGGATAGTTGGCATCCAAATTATAAGTGTTCATCCAAGGATAATAGTCATCCAACGCGCTTTGGTTACCTAACAGACCCCAAGAAGCACGCACCTTCAGGTTATTCAACCATTCGGATGTATTTTCCATGAAACTTTCTTCGCTCAAACGCCATGCACCGGAGAAAGAAGGGAAATATCCCCAACGATTGCCATCGGCAAAACGAGAAGAAGCATCCGCACGGATATTAGCTTCAAACAGATATTTGCCTGCATAATCATAGTTGATACGGCCGAACCAAGAGATCATCGCCAATTCACGAGTATAACCTCCATTTTTCTGTGTAGCGGCATCACCTGCATCCATATCTGTCAGGTCGTTTGTCGGGAAGTTCTTACGTTCAGAAGTATTTTCCCGATAATCATACTTTTCCGTATGCCAACCCGCCATTGCTTTCAAGCCGTGTTCGCCGAACTGCTTGTCATAGTTCAACAAAGCATCGAATGTAGCACGATGCCAACCGTAAAAGTTTTCATTCAACTTGTTCGGATCCGACTTCTTGCTTGGATTATACTGAATGAATTTCTGGAAAGCGCGATAATGCTGCTGGTTATTGACATAAGAACCGGTAACCGTTGCAACCAGTCCGTCGATGATCTTATAATCGGCAGACAACGTTCCCGAGAAGTTCTGGTTCTTACGATCCACTGTCTGATCCATATCCAGCCAAGCGATCGGGCTACCATCACTGATCGTACCCCAAGTACCATCCTCATAACGGCTGACAATCCACGGTGCGATACGGTTCAACTGGCGGATAATCTGGTCTGAACTACCACCGGCATAAGAAGAGTTCGGGTCGGAATAGTCGTTCTTGATATAAGCCAAATTCAAACGGACATTCAAACGTTCGTTCAACTTCATGTCCAAATTGGTACGAGCGTTGAATTGTTGTCTTTCGGCGTTAGGCAATATACCTGTTTGTCCTAAATAACCGACAGATCCCATATATTTTACGTTCTCCGTACCACCACTGACATTAACATTGTGAGAGTGCTGTACACCCGTCCGATAGGCTTCATCATACCAATCAGTGTTCGGATGTGTATAAGGAGAAGATCCATCGCGGAATTTATCCAGATCGGATTGTTCAAACCGCGGGTTCAAACCTGCGTCTACCATAGACTGGTTATACAGGCGCGCATAATCGTAAGAACTGATGCGGTCGATCATTTCCGTCGGTTTCTGCAGACCGACATATCCATTGTAAGAAATACGCGGCTTACCAGTCTTACCACGTTTCGTCGTAATCAAAATTACACCATTGGAAGCCTTCGATCCGTAAATAGCAGCAGAAGCAGCATCTTTCAATACGGAAATGCTTTCGATATCGTTCGGATCGACAGAGTTCATCGTACCGGTTTCGATACCATCGACCAAAATATAAGGATCAGCCGTGTTCAAGGTACCGACACCACGCACACGGATCGTACCTCCATCCTGTCCCGGACGTCCACCGCCGGAAGTAACCTGAACACCCGGCATCGTTCCTTGCAAAGCAGTAGAAACATTCTGAACAGGGCGGTTTTCCAAGGCTTTACTATCAATCTGAGCAACAGCTCCGGTCATGTTTACTTTTTTCTGCGTACCGTAACCAACGACAATGACTTCTTCCAGTTTCTGTGTATCTTCGACTAAGTTTACAGTTAAAGTTGCCTGACCGGTATACTTGATATCTTGAGTCACATAGCCAATGAAAGAAACCTGAAGGATATCACCATTGTTAACGTCCAACACAAAATTACCGTCCATGTCGGTAACAGTACCGTTTGTCGTTCCTTTTACGACTACCGACGCACCGGCAACCGGCCCTAATGCATCATTAACTGTACCTTTCAAACTCTTTTGTTGCTGAGAAATGCCAACTTTAGGTGTTGCTGTTCCATTAGATGCGAATACTGTCCCCGAGGAACATAAAGCAGCGGACAACAGCAAAAAGCTGACTGGTCTTACGATTTTCAACATACTAATTGTTTTTTGTTTAATAATAATTATAATAACCTCGATATAAACAGATTTCAAGAAGGTGATAAAAACTCACTTATAAGCTCTTTACATTCATGGTATGATTTTTAACGCATATCATTATTTTGTCATATAAATACAGACATAGTCCTTGTAGGACTACGTTCTTTGACGTGGCAAATGTAACACATTTATTTATTATCGTGCATCTTTTTTTAGATAAATCTTTGCAAGAGCACCGTTAAATATATCCTTATGCCATTTTTTATACATTAAGACAAATATATTAAATTATTTTACTAACAAAGATAATATTGGTAGTTAAATTTTCTTTTCACCCTCGTTTTTAACTTTTCGTCCTTTAAAGAATCGACAAATTGACAGTGTTACACCAAATACCCGAATCAGTATTTTTCGTAATACACGCCCTCCGTTCCTCGAATATCTCAACCGAGCATACATCTCAAAATGTTAATTAACAATTAAGTGTATCAGAGTGTTATTTTATAATCATATTGAACATTTCTATCTTTTTCCTGTATACTTATTGTATATTTCTAATAATGCAAGATTACAACTTCTAACCAATAAATTAGTTTATCACGCAATTATCCGCTTTATTACCATAAATATCTCCTCAAAAACGAACAACGAATAATCGAAATAATAGAATCTTTTTCCTGTATATTAATACAAATCAATATATTGTTCGATAATTTCCGGCAAGAAGCTTGCGGCTATCAACTAATAGGCTTACGGCTGCCCGCAGTAGATTTGCGGCATGTGATTTTATCATATACAAGAGAGTAATATCAGAGGACTTGACACGAATTCGGCAAACTTAATCGTAGTCCTACAAGAACTTCATCCAAAAGAACCACCTTTTTGCATATACCTCTTTATATTTTTTACAATAAGTCGTAGTCCTACAAGAACTACGCATATGCAAGCATAAACTTTGATTCTAATTTCTAAAAAATAAGCAAGTAAGAGCAAGCTGTAGAAAAAACACGCCCTCTCAAAGCCTATAGTTTTTAACTATCATTAAACAAAAAACGATTAGTATGTTGAAAATCGCAAGACCAGTCAGCCTAATGTTGATGTCTGCAGCACTGTTCACGACAGAAACAACGTTCGCTTCCAGCGAGGCTGCAACACCCAATGTTGGCATTTCTCAGCAACAAACAAGTTTGAGAGGTATCGTGGAAGACGAATTTGGCCCTGTAGCAGGCGCCTCCGTAGTTGTAAAAGGTACGACAAACGGTACTGTCACCGACATGGATGGTAAATTCGTCCTGGAAGTAAAAAAAGGAGATGTAATCGTAATCTCATTTATCGGTTATTTGACCCAGGAAATCAAGTACAACGGAGAGCAATCTCTCAACATAAATCTTAAGGAAGACACACAGAAACTGGATGAAGTTGTCGTGGTCGGTTACGGCGTACAGAAAAAAGTAAATTTAACCGGATCTGTATCATCAATCAAAGCTGAAGCTCTGGAATCAAGACCTGTATCAAGTGTATCTGCCGCATTAGCAGGACAGATGCCGGGTGTTACAGCTATTCAAGGTTCCGGGCGTCCGGGTAGCCAAACAGGTACAATTACAGTTCGTGGTAAAAATTCTGTCAACGCAGCAAGCCCATTAGTTATTGTAGACGGTGTTCCGGGTAGTATGAACACAATTGACCCTGCCGATATCGAAAGTCTTACGGTATTGAAAGACGCATCTTCTGCCGCCATCTACGGTGTTCAGGCTGCCAATGGGGTCATTTTGATCACTACCAAAAAAGGTAAAAAAGGAGATCGTGCACGTGTTAACTATTCCGGAAATGTAGGTTGGTCGACTCCGACCAAACGTCCTAACTTTTTAGGATCTGCAGATTATGCAATGCTGTATAATGAAGCTACACTAAATGACAATCCAAACAATCCACTCCGTTTCACAGAAGAAGACATAGAACTATACCGTAACGGTACTGATCCTTATGGTCATCCCAATACCGATTGGTATAAAGAAACCATGAACAAAAATGCAATTGAAACAATGCACCATCTTTCCATCAGCGGAGGTTCTGAAAAAACAAGTTATAGTGCATCTGTCGGTTATACACAACAAAACGGTTTGATCGATGCCAACAATTATAAACGTTTTAATGCACGAACCAGCATTGATTCACAAATTAGCAAATGGTTCTCTGCCGGCCTGAATGTATCCGGTTACAGAGGGACTTTAATGGACGGATGGAATAGCGTTGCAGGTATGACACAATTCACAAACCGTGCTACTCCGGTAGAAGGCGTACGAAACGAAGAAGGGAAATTCATCTATAATGGGAAAGACAATCCTGTCGCTTTATTAGGACGTGATGGTTTCAGAAGGACAATGGATCAGCAGGTAAATGGAACATTATATGGGCAAGTAAATATTCTACCCAATTTAACTGCTAAAGCACTATTTTCCGTACGTAATGACGAAAGGAGTGAAGATGCTTTCAAAACACAAATTGTTTACGGTGCTAAAGATGAAGCGACAACCGGTCTCCGTGAAGGATATGAAAAACAGACTTGGTGGAACTGGTATACAACGCAGGTATTGATCAATTATAATGAAACATGGGGAAAACATGATTTAGGTTTACTGGCCGGTTTTGAACAAATTGATTATCGCTACAAACATTTAGAAGCTACTCGTAAAGGAGGTGGAAACAATGAATTACAAGAATCTTTGAGTACATTGGATGCATCTTCACAAACCAATAAAGAGTCAAGATACGAAGTCGCTCATCGTTCATATTTCGGACGTGCTCAATATAATTTTGCTGATAAATATTTATTTGAAGCCAATGTCCGTATAGACGGTTCCTCTCGTTTTGCATCTGGTAACCGTTGGGGTACTTTCCCTGCATTCTCGGCTGGTTGGAGAATTACAGAAGAAGAATTTATGAAAAATGCGGGACTTGACTGGCTTAGTAATTTGAAATTACGTGCAGGTTGGGGACAAACAGGTAACGAAGAGTTGAAGGACGAAGAAGCTTATCTGACAGTTCCTTCGTATGCGTACGATAAATATATGTTTGGAAACACCCTTTATTCAACCATTAAAGAAAGTCGTTATGCAAACCAAGAACTCAAATGGGCGACAGTAACAAGTATCGAAGGTGCAATCGAAGCTTCTTTCTTCAACAATAAAGTAGGATTTGAATTAGCCGGATATAAGAAAACAACCAATGATATGTTATTGCTCCTTCCTGTACAGGGTATATTCGGTATGGATGCACCCAGACAAAATGCAGGTAAAGTCCAGAACACCGGGTTCGATTTAAGTATTTTCCACAACAATTCTATCAGTAAAGATTTTCGTTATGACATTAACTTCAATATTGCTTATGTTCGCAACGAATTGGTAGACTTGATGGATACAGAAGGAAAAGAACCCGGAGACGGACGTGATAATTTCTGGTTCTTGGAAGGTTATCCTATCGGTTCATACTACGGATATGAAGCAGACGGTCTATTCAATTCAGCAGAAGAAGTCGCAAATGGCCCGACGCGTACCGGTACGGAACAGCCGGGGGATATCCGTTACAAAGACTTGAACGGTGACGGAAAAATCGATGCCGCCAACGATCGCAAAGTTATCGGAAAAGAGTTTCCAAGTTGGACTGCCGGTTTAGGAGCCAATTTATATTATAAAGATTTTGATTTGTCATTCTTCTTCCAAGGAGCATTCGATGTAGATGCTTATGTTAATAATGAAGCAGCCTATGCATTCTTCAACGGAGGTAAAGTTCTGGAACGTCATTTGGATCGTTGGACACCCACCAATCACAATGCGTCCTACCCACGTATCACAATGTCAGACCAAATCAACTATCAATTCTCATCTTATTGGTTGCAAGACGCTTCCTATGTTCGATTGAAAAATTTGACAATCGGTTACAACATTCCGAAAGTATTACTAAGTAAAATCAATTTGGATCGTGTAAAAGTATTCCTGACAGGTGAAAACCTGTTCACAATCACCGGAATGGATTCACTTGACCCGGAATCAGCTCCATCTAGTTCCCGCGGAGGTTTATACTCGAACGTAAGAAAAATATCAATCGGTCTTAAAGTAGGTTTTTAAACAACAAATTATAATTTAAAGATATGAAAAAGAATTATTATATAGCTCTTCTGGCTATTACCCTATTCGGCTTCTGTTCATGTAGCGATTTTTTGGATCGCATGCCGGATGATGAACTATCAGACGGTAGTTTCTGGAAAACGCCTAATGACGCAAAAATGTTTATTGCAGACGTATATCGCCAGGTATTACCCGGAAGTAATAGTGGAGATATTGATGGCGACATTAATTCGGATAATGCCGTACACGGTATCAAATGGGCTGCCGGAGATGTATCCAGAGGCATTTATGATCCTGCAGCCATGGGCTGGAGCGGAGACTATAAAGCAATCCGTGCTTGTAACATTTTACTGTCTAAAATAGATAATATTCCTGATTACAACCAAGTTGATAAAGAAGCAGTTATGGGAGAAGCTCGTTTTTTACGAGGTTATATTTATTTCGGACTTATCCAAACATTCGGTGGGGTTCCCTACGTTGACCAACCGGTAGATTTGAAAGAAATGGGAAACATTACACGTACACCGGTTGAAGAAGTTTATACGAAAGTAATAGAAGACTTCGACTATGCAACAGCCCATTTACCTGCCGAATGGGGTAGTAGCGATTATGGACGTGCAACAAAAGGCGCAGCCAATGCTATGAAAGCACGTGCCGCATTATATTTCAAACATTATGACACAGCATCCGATGCTGCAAAAAGTGTAATGGATTCAGGAGAGTATGAGTTGTTTGATGCCAATAATACAGGCAAGTATGCAAATTTATTTTGGGAAGAACAAGAAGCTTGTAAAGAGGCTATTTTAGTAAGACAGTTCAATGCACCGGAATTAACAACTTACATAATCGGTTGGGGATGTTTCCCTACAAAAGGATGGGGTGGTATCAATCCGACTCAGAGTTTAGTTGATGCCTTTGAATGTGCCGATGGTTCTCCGATTGATAAATCCACAACCTACAATCCTACAAATCCATTCAAAGATCGCGATCCGCGTTTAGAAGTTTGTGTATTACATGATGGAGAAGAAATGTATGGCGTAACAATCAAAACAGCACCGCTGAAATCAAGCGGTTCCACAGGTGTTGCCCAACATAACGATGCCACAGCGACAGGTTATTACAATCAAAAATGGTTAGACCCGTCGATCGACCCACAATCCACAGGTTGGGATATGGGTAAAGATTGGCATGTTATCCGCTATGCAGAAGTTTTGTTGACATATGCAGAAGCTAAAAACGAAATTTCACCATTAGATGCTTCTGCTTTTGACGCCGTAAATCAAGTACGTCGTCGTGTAGGTATGCCCGAACTACAAAACACAGATGCAAGCAAACCGACCTATTGTGGCACACAAGATGCTCTTCGCCAGCGTATCCGTAACGAATGGCGAGTGGAATTTGCGCTGGAAAGCGGTAAACGCCAATGGGATATCCGCCGTTGGGGTATTGCTAAAGAAGTATTGAACGCTCCGTTCCTGGGAATGAAATATAAGATGGTTGATGATCCCAATGCTCCGGATGGAGATAACGGAAAGAAATGTATCCTGTATCAGGGTGAAAACATTAAACTGACAGGTAGCAAATATGAAGACTATAACTACCTGTACCCAATTCCACAGGAAGAAATCGACCTGAATCCGGCCTTGATACAGAATCCGGAATATCCGACAAAATAAGTGATACTAATATTTACAGTAAACACGGGAGAACAAACGTTCTCTCGTGTTTCACTCTTTTATGAAGCATATTCATTGGTTACTTTTTATCGTTCTTTTCTGCCTGCTCCTGTTCATGTTCATGGACAGCCTTGCTTATCTTTTCCCTTATCATGAACAGCAGCAGCTTTTCCTGTTTACCCGTTCCTATCTGGAGAGTTATTTATCAGAGTCGGGAAAGTTAGGTGAATATTTCGCAAACTTCGTCATCCAATTTTTCTATCTGTCCTATGCGGGGAAATTAATATTGGCATTTATCCTATCATGCCTGTATCTACTCCCGGTGCTAATCATCCGGAAGCTAACCGTAAGAAACGATCCGTTACAGATAGCGTTACTTCCACCTCTTTATCTATTCATACAATTCGAATCGCCGGATTTTGATATCTGCCGGATCACAAGCCTTTTCTGCACCTTCCTTATCACATATTTACTATCCTTGCTTCCCCAAAAAGCCTTTTACTATGTCACGATCCCTTGTTTTGCACTAACAGGATTCACGCTGGGCTGGATCTATCCCGCAGTTGTTTTCGCAATCCTTTTGCTAACCACATTTTCAGCCCGCATGTTACCCCGTTTTATAATCAACCTTAAAATATATACAAGTTATACAATCCTGTTTCTGATCATGTATGCCTCATGCACATTCTATTTATTTGTATACACTTACAATATGCGTGAGCGGTTACTGATTGAAACAGAAAACCATGTAAAAAAACAGGAATGGGAACAAATCCTTACCTGTACAAGAAAATATAGAGGAGAGAACCAACTGATGGAGTATTTCTGCAATATGGCTCTCTATCATACCGGACGTATGCCTTACGATCTGTTGAAATATCCACAAAACTATGGTCCTAATTCTCTTTTCCTACCTTGGATGAGTAATCCACGACAAAGTAAGTATGGACATTATCTGTATGAACAGTTGGGCTATATCAATGAAGCTCAACGTTGGGCTTCTGAAGCATTGGTGGCTTACGGTGAAACAGCTCCTACCCTTCTGAACCTGATTCGTTACAATATTGTAAACGGACGCCAGGCCGTAGCGATGCGTTTTATCAGAGTATTAAAACAATCTTTGTTCTACAGCAAGCAAGCAGAAGAATACGAAAGGTTGGTTCCTACCGGTGAAGTTCCAGGATTGAAACCTGTTCCCCAACAAAAAGAGAAGAAGGCACGTTTTACCAATATTCAGGATTTAGGTTCGGAACTTATTTTTATCTGCAAGCAGGATTCTACCAATCGTATGGCGTTCGAATACCTGATGAGTTACCTGATACTTAGTAATAAGACCAAACAATTCGTAGAGCATTTACCACGAATAAAACAATTTTCTTATTCAGAAATGCCACCCCTTTACAAAAGCATACTCGACAACTATCAACAAACACAACAATAATAACTCATGAAATTTTCTATTATTCTTATCTATATAGTATTGATGACAGCCTGTAGCCAAAGAATGATTACACCGGATACTTATTTAGATAAACCACCAACTCTGTTTCCTGACTACACAGATGTCACATTTCCGGTCAATATAGCTCCCCCTAACTTCCAAATTACTGAGGATGGAGAAGAATATTATACAGAAATAGGATTCAAAGACAAGGTTTTCTTTACCCTGAAAAGTAAAGAATGCAAAATTGTAATACCTCTGAAACAATGGTACAAGCTAACCTCGGCTGCAGTCGAAAATGATTTTTATATTCGTGTATCTATCCGCCAAAAGGATAAATGGATACAATACAAAGATATCCGAAACTCCATTTCCTCAGAACCGATAGATTCGTATTTAGTATACCGCCTCTTATATCCAGGCTACGAATTATGGAATCAAATGGGTATTTACCAACGGGATCTTTCCTCCTACGAGGTAATTCCGATTATTGAAAACAGCTCAGCCAAATCGACTTGCATGAATTGTCATACCTTCTGCCAAAATAACCCGGAGGCTATGATGATCCATACACGGGGAGATAACGGAGGAACCATCATATCCCGTCATGGGAAAGTCGAGAAAGTAAACGTTAAACAACAGGGGATGAACAATGGAGGGACATATGCGTCCTGGCATCCGAACGGAAGATATATTGCTTATTCCGTCAACGAAATACAGCAGTTTTTCCATTCCACCGGGGAAAAGCCGATTGAGGTATCAGATCGGGAATCCGACTTGATCATCTGGGATTGCGAAATGAACCGGATTATCACCGACTCGCTTATTTATGGACCGGAATGGATGGAGACATTCCCGACCTGGAGCCCGAACGGGGAAACATTATATTTCTGCCGAAGCAGGGCTATTACTCCTCAAACATCTTTAGACAGCATTTATTATGACTTGTACAAAATATCTTTTGATGCCAAACAACAAACATTCGGTAAACCAGAATGTGTATACGAAACATCGGCTTTGCATAAAAGCATTTCTTTCCCGAGAATCTCTCCGGATGGAAACTACCTGATGTTTACTTGCTCTGATTATGGCAACTTCTCCATTTGGCATCCTGAAAGCGAACTTTATCTATTAAATCTGCAAAACGGAAATATCCGAAACATGCAGGAAGTAAACAGTGATAATGTAGAGAGTTTTCATACTTGGTCTTCATCTGGAAAGTGGTTTGTTTTTAGCAGTAAACGTGTAGACGGACTCTGGGCGCATCCGTTCATTGCCTATTTCAATCCGGCAACAGGGCTTGCCGGCAAACCGTTTATAGTTCCTCAAAAAGATTCCGAATTCTATAAAACTTTTACCAAAACTTTCAATCTTCCCGAACTCATAACCACCTCAATAACAGAAAACCAAAAGAGCCTTAAACTAATCCAAAATAAATTGTTATCTTCGTCCCCAAATTAACTACAAATACTAAACATTCATGAAGAAAAAAAGTGTAACTTTATTGGTAGCGATGACGCTTGCCAGCAGTGTATTGTTCTCATCGTGTATTGGATCGTTTGGGTTGTCCAATAAGTTGCTGGATTGGAACAGAAACATTGACAGCAAGTTTGTAAATGAACTGGTTTTCATTGCGTTTTGGATTGTTCCGGTTTATGAAATCTCTGCATTGGCAGATATATTGGTTTTGAACTCGATTGAGTTCTGGAGCGGAAGCAACCCTGTTGCCGATGCCGGTACGGTAAAAACAATCGAAACAAAAGATGGCACGTATGCTATCGAAACAAAAAAAGACGGTTACCACATCCAGAAAGAAGGAGAAGAAAAAGCTGTCGATCTGGTTTTCAATGAAGCAGATCAGAGCTGGAACGTAGAAGCTGACGGTGAATCGACCAAGCTGTTGAAGTTCACTGGTGACGATGAAGTGGTCATGTACCTTCCTGATGGCAAAGAAATGAATGTGGAACTGAACCAGGCCGGCGTACTTGCTTTCAAACAGGTTGCCGAAGGTTATTCTTTCTACGCAGCAAGATAAAACAATTGATAATTGACAATTGACAATTTGAGGTCCTACCTTTTCTTTGTCAATTGTCAATTGCAACAGTGCTAATCTAAATTAAAAATGCATATGAAACACGTGATCAAACAGACGATGCTCGCAGGAGTATTGAGTTGCTTCTTTCTGGGCACAGCATTGGCAGACAATGCGGCGAACCAGCCTGAGAAGCCTTACTGGCAGGACATCCAAGTCGTTGCCGTTAACAAAGAGGCTCCCCGATCCTCTTTTATGAGCTATGGAGACCGTGCTACAGCTCTCTCTTCCCGATATGAAAAAAGTCCTTTCTATTCGTTGCTGAACGGCACATGGAAATTCTATTTCGTAGATTCGTATAAAAAACTTCCTGCCAACATCACAGATCCTTCTGTCAGCACTTCCGATTGGGACGACATCACCGTTCCGGGAAACTGGGAGGTTCAGGGACATGGCACTGCCATATATACGAACCACGGATATGAGTTCAAACCGCGTAACCCGCAACCTCCGCTGTTGCCGGAAGCGAATCCGGTTGGTGTTTACCGCCGCGACTTCGAGATTCCTACCGGTTGGGACGGACGTGACGTATATCTGCATATCGCCGGAGCTAAATCGGGCTTATACGTTTATGTAAACGGCAAGGAAGTCGGCTATAGTGAAGATTCCAAGAATCCAGCCGAATTCCTAATCAACAAATACCTGCAACCGGGCAAGAACGTGCTGACGCTGAAGATCTTCCGTTGGAGTACCGGTTCCTATCTGGAATGCCAGGACTTCTGGCGTCTGAGCGGTATCGAACGCGACGTCTATCTGTGGTCGCAGCCCAAGATTGCTGTCAATGATTACCGTATCGTCTCCACGCTCGACGACACGTACAGAAACGGTATTTTCAGTCTGGCAATGGACATCAAGAACCATTCCGATAAGGTTAAGAACATCGACGTCACATACGAATTATTAGATGCAAAAAGCAATGTGGCTGCAACGGCCGAGAACAAGCTGTGGGTAAGCCCAAACACGATTGAGACGACTTCGTTCGAAAAGACATTGGATAACGTGGAAACTTGGAATGCAGAGCATCCAAACCTCTACAAGCTGTTGATGACGATCAAAGAAGACGGCAAGGTGACGGAGGTGATCCCGCAGAATGTCGGTTTCCGCCGCATCGAAATCAAAGAGATTGACCGGATCGCCGGTAACGGCAAACCGTACACCGTCCTGCTGTTCAACGGCCAGCCGATCAAATTCAAGGGCGTAAATATACACGAACATAACCCGCTGACCGGGCATTACGTAACGGAAGAGTTGATGCGCAAGGACTTCGAATTGATGAAGTTGCACAACCTGAACTCCGTCCGCCTGTGCCACTATCCTCAGGACCGTAAGTTCTACGAGCTTTGCGACGAATACGGACTGTATGTCTACGACGAGGCCAATATCGAATCGCACGGCATGTACTACAACCTGCGCAAAGGCGGCACGTTAGGCAACAACCCGGAATGGCTGAAGCCGCACATGGACCGTACGGTCAACATGTACGAACGCAACAAAAACCATCCGTCCGTAACGATCTGGTCATTAGGCAACGAAGCCGGAAACGGTTATAATTTCTACCAGACTTACCTCTACCTGAAGAATAAAGACAAAGACCTGATGAACCGTCCGGTCAACTACGAACGTGCTCTTTGGGAATGGAATAGCGACATGTATGTACCGCAATACCCAAGTGCCGGATGGTTGGAAGAGATAGGCGCGCAAGGCAGCGACCGCCCGGTTGCACCGTCCGAATATGCCCACGCTATGGGTAACTCGACCGGTAACCTGTGGGGACAATGGCAAGCCATCTACAAATATCCGAACTTGCAAGGCGGTTGGATCTGGGACTGGGTAGACCAAGGTATCCTGACCAAAGATGAAAACGGAAAAGAGTTTTACGCTTACGGCGGCGACTTCGGCAAAGACATGCCGAGCGACGGCAATTTCCTTTGCAACGGTTTGGTCAATCCGGACCGCACACCGCATCCGGGAATGGCTGAAGTGAAGTTCGCGCATCAGAACGTCGGCTTCGAGGCTGTAGATGCGGCAAACGGCGTGTTCAAGGTCACCAACCGTTTCTACTTCACGAACCTGAAGGACTATATGTTTACTTATACCATAAAAGCAAACAACAAGATCATCAAGAGCAACAAGATGTCGCTCGACCTGGCTCCGCAAACTTCACAGGAAATCACCGTTCCCGTAGCTGGCCTGAAACCGCAGGCAGGTGTGGACTATTTGGTTGACTTCGCCGTTACGACCGTAAAGAAAGAAGGACTTGTTCCTGACGGCTACGATATCGCACAGGATCAGTTCCGTCTGCCTGTCGAAACCGACAAGGCGGCTTACAAAGCAGGTGGTCCTAAACTGACCGTATCGGAAGAAGGAGACAACGTGAAGGTGACTTCCTCGAAAGTAAACTTCGTATTCGACAAGAAAGCCGGTGTCGTCACCTCTTACAAAGTTGGCGGTACGGAATACTTCAACGAAGGTTTCGGCATCCGGCCGAACTTCTGGCGTGCCCCGAACGATAACGATTACGGAAGTGGCGACCCGCAGCGTCTGGAAATCTGGGAACTCTCAAGCCGTAACTTCAACGTGGCAAACGCTTCTGCTGAAATCTCAGACGGCAACGCAATCGTGAAAGTCGACTATAAATTGCCTGCCGGCAACCAGTTCGTCATCACTTATAAAATCTATCCTGACGGCACCATGAACGTGGCAACGCTTTTCACTCCGGCTCATTTGGACGGGAAGAAGATCGAGATATCGGAAGCAACCGCAACTGCCACATTCTCGCCGGGTCGTGAGAAGATGAGCGAACGCGACAAGATGGTCGTTCCGCGTATCGGCGTACGTTTCCGCCTGCCGGCAACGATGGACCAACTGGAATATTTCGGTCGCGGCCCGCTGGAGAACTATTGGGACCGCAAGGCCGGTTACATGATCGGGCAGTATAAGAGCACGGCTGAAGAGCAGTACTTCCCCTATGTCCGTCCGCAGGAAAACGGCCACCATTGCGATACACGCTGGATCTCATTAGGCGGTAAAGGCAAGAACCTGTTGATCGTTGCAGACGACGAGATGGAATTCAACGCAATGCGCAACTCTGTCGAAGATTTCGATGCAGGCAAGACAACCAACCGTCCGTACCAGTGGAACAATTTCACTCCGGAAGAGATTGCCAATCGCCCGAAAATCGGACCGTACGGCAAACCTCGCCAGACACATATCAACGACATCACACCGCGCAACTTCGTTGAAGTATGCGTCGATCTGAAACAGCAGGGATTGGCCGGCTACGACAGTTGGTATTCACGTCCGGAACCGGAATACACTTTACCGGCAGACCGGGAGTACAAGTGGGGCTTCACATTGATTCCCGGCGCTAATGCCAACAGCGCACAGAAGAAAGCGGGTTACAGTTACAAATAAGTAATCCCGTTTTACATAAACTAAAAAAGCGGTTGCCCTATTTCCGGGCAGCCGCTTTTTTTGTGCAAGCATCCGATCTGGCTTCACCATTCCTTGAACCCCTTTGATTATTGTCATGCGAGAAGGTGAAGGCAGTCCCAAGGAATGGGTACTACGTGGCGATACGGTGTTGTATGTCTCCGCTCCTGATATTCGCAAAGCGATTGAATACGACTTGGAACAAGAACGTCAGTTCGATTATTCTAAAGTGGACAGAAATGGATTAGTGAGCCAAAATCAAGAAAATGCAATAACCTTGATAAATTTCTACATCGGCATGGCCGAGCAACTTCGAGGTCGTATAGAGGTCTGCCCCTGCTCCAGCGGTAATATTAAGCAAACGCAAATCACCCCGTGCCAATGAGAAGTGACGGCAAATTCCTGATTTTGGCGAAAAAAATAAAAGAGCCGGACTTTATTCTGCCCGGCTCTCCATAAACTTATTCAATGATTATTGATTTCTACTTAGCGTAACTTACCGCACGAGTCTCACGGATCACCGTGATCTTCACCTGACCCGGATAAGTCATTTCATCCTGGATCTTCTTTGCGATTTCGTTTGACAGGTTTTCGGTATCCTTGTCGTCGATCTTGTCGGCTCCGACAATTACGCGAAGTTCACGACCGGCCTGGATGGCATATGTCTTCACTACGCCCGGATAAGAAAGGGCCAACTGTTCCAGATCATTCAGACGCTTGATATAAGCCTCGACAATCTCGCGACGGGCTCCCGGACGTGCGCCCGAAATGGCATCACAAACCTGTACGATCGGAGCGAGCAACGTCTGCATTTCCACTTCGTCGTGGTGAGCGCCTACGGCATTGCAGATATCCGGTTTCTCTTTATATTTCTCGCAAAGCTTCATTCCTAAGATAGCGTGCGGCAATTCCGGCTCGTCATCAGGCACTTTCCCTATATCGTGCAACAGTCCGGCACGTTTTGCCTTTTTCGGGTTCAATCCCAGTTCAGAAGCCATCACTGCACATAAGTTGGCCGTTTCGCGTGCGTGCTGCAACAGGTTCTGACCGTAAGAAGAACGATATTTCATCTTACCGATCATACGGATCAACTCAGGATGCAAGCCATGAACACCAAGGTCGATGACAGTACGTTTACCTGTTTCCACCACTTCGTCTTCAACTTGCTTTCTTACTTTCGTAACCACCTCCTCGATACGTGCCGGATGGATACGTCCGTCCTGTACCAACTGGTGCAAAGCCAGGCGGGCTATTTCACGACGAACCGGATCAAAGCCGGACAACACGATTGCTTCAGGCGTATCGTCAACGACGATCTCGATACCGGTCGCAGCTTCCAACGCCCGGATGTTACGGCCTTCACGACCGATGATACGGCCTTTGATCTCGTCCGATTCGATGTGGAAGACCGTAATCGAATTCTCGATTGCCGTTTCGGTCGCCACACGCTGGATGGACTGGATAACGATTTTCTTCGCTTCCTTATTGGCCGTCATCTTCGCCTCTTCCATGATCTCGTTGATATAGGAAGTTGCTTCCGACTTGGCTTCGTCTTTCAGAGATTCGATCAAACGCTCTTTCGCTTCTTCGGCCGAAAGTCCGGAAAGTGTCTCCAGATGTTCAATTTCACGCTGATGAAGTTTTTCCAAATCCTGCTTCTTCTTATCTACCAGTTCCAATTGGGCAGCCAGGTTCTCCTTTACGGCATCCACTTCGCTATTCTTGCGTTGCAGGTCTTCCTGACGTTGGTTCAAACCCAACTCGCGTTGTTTCAACTTAGCCTCAACAGACTGTATCTTCGAATTACGGGCGGATACCTGTTTCTCCAGGTCCGCTTTCAAATGAAGAAACTTCTCCTTTACTTCGAGCAGCTTCTTCTGCTTCATTACTTCCGACTCCTTCTCAGCCTCGCGTATCACGGCGTCATACCTTGACTTCATAAGGATTCTCATCACAAACCACACGAGCAGACCTCCGACAATGAAGGTTACAAGTGCTATGATTATAGTCATACCCATTTTACTTATAGTTTAAATTCAGTTATATTATTATACAAAAAAAGCACTGCCTTACATGGATACCCCATGCAAAGTAGTGCGGAAACGCATCTTCTCTATTCTTACAACTATTTATCCTTCAGGTAGCTATCCAATTCATCGGTCAGCTCCTGTATCTTTTCAGTAAAGGGACTTGTGTCATTCTTTTCCTCCAACTTCAGGTTTTCCACCGATAGTTGAAAGGTCACCATGGCTAACAAATCTTTTACATCCACTTCGGAATATTTCTTCCGGTACTGGTCCATTTTCATCCTGATTTGCCGGACAGCCTCACGTGCTTCCTGCTCCTCGCTCCGGTTGATCCTGATACCATAGCTTTTACCGGCTATCTCTACATGTATAAGAAATTTATCGTCCATCGCCTCTATTCGTTTAATAGTGCAATGCACTTATCTACTTCCCGCACTAACTTCGATAATCTCATCCTGGCACTTTTCATTTCTCCCTCATTGACAGAAACAACTCGCGCAGTCAGCATATTATCACATTTGGCATTCAACTCTTCAATCGTCTTTATCGCCTGTTGAAGTTTCCCTTCTTTCTGTACCAAAAAGTCTTCAAGCTCGTTGATTTTCTGTTTTTGCCTATCGCAAAGCTCCATCAAATCACGAACCCTAACATCAAATACAGCCAACAATCTTTTATGATCTTCGGTCATTTCACACCAAATTCTACACAAAAGTAAACTATAGAATTGAATAAAACAACGAATCGGTTTGTTTTTTTGACAGAAAACGTCCGGATACACAAAAGGCCGTTCAAACTAAAATCCGAACAGCCCTCCTTCCAATAGATTCTGCTACGCTATTTTTTATACTAACGCAACATACAATTCACCCTCGACATCTTCGAAAGCCAATTTGCCTTCTTTAGCCAACCAACCCAAAGCAGCATACACATCTTTTTCTGTTTTGATTTTAGTTGCTTTCTTTACTGCCTTAACACTCATTTTACCGCCTTCATTTAATGCGTTCCAAACAAGGCCGGCGTTTGTTCCAATCAATTCGATCATTTTTCTTTTTGTTTTGTTAATTCGTTAACGAGGGCAAATTTATAGATTAATCGATTAAAACAAAAGGATATAGATGTTTTTTAGCATAAAACAGTCGCTTTTTATGCTTTATAAGCATAATTAACACTATTATAACACAATTATAGTGTTATTTTTGCCCTATCCTTAACCGTAACAAGCTCCGCCTCCATGTTTATGGCTGAAACATATTTGCTTAATAAGGTGGCGGCATACTTCCCTGCCGACTCCAGACCATCCAATCCGGAATAACCATTTATAATCATTAACAGGCGGGTAGTATCCAGCCCTATTTTTGTACGTTCTTCGTCGCTGGTCGGAGTTCCGACTCCGCCGACCGCATCCCGATAGACCGGCAAACCGGCAATATTCAGTTCGCCACGCCCGATCCCATGATAAATTTCACCTTCCCGGCCAACTCCCAACACCAGGCTGTCACCGGCAATCTTATCCGCATCGAAGCCTCCGATGGAATATCCACTCCGGATAGAAACCAAATTGATGAGATCGACCAACGTATCGACCTTATAAAGGGGTAATTCGCGAAGAATGCGCCGCCGCAACGCCTCGGAAGAGGGACGATAGCGGTTCGGATCTTTCCCCAGACGCTTATAGGCCTGGCGGGTGGCCTGTATAGGAAGCCATTTGTTGATTTGTTCCAGTTTAACTGTCTCCCGGACGGCCTTTTCTTCGTCAGCCATCTCCTGCCAAAGCCGTTCGTCCGATTCCGAATTGCAAACATCACAAGACATAACCAAAACATGCAAATCCGGACAGGCTGTAGCTACTTCTTCTGAAATTGAAACGCTTATCATTGGAGAAATTTATGATTTATGATTTGTAAAACTATATATTGTTATTTATCGACTGCTTGCTGTTTAACAATGATCCCGGACAAGAGGCGTCCGCTCTTGATTCCCAGACGACGGGCGGAGAAGAACTCGTTGGGGTGGGTGTAGGTGCAGATGCCGGCAAGTTCGATATTTCCGGCCGGAAGACCTTCAGACAATAATTGCAGGCGGTTGGTCTCCCATAAATCGATATGGGCTTTTCCGGTATCGGCATCGCGCTTCAGAATACGCGACATTTCAAAACCGGCCTCCCGAAAGGCTTCGACTACTTCCTCGCCGACTTCGAAAGCTTCGGGACCGATGGAAGGTGCGATGCCGGCTTTCATAAAGCGGGGATCGGCTCCATATTCATCCATGAGATAGCGAACGGTTTTCGCGACAATCCGTTGTACGGTTCCCCGCCAACCGGCATGAACGGCGGCTACCGCCTTCACATCGGGGGCATACAACAAGACCGGGACACAGTCGGCCGTCGAAACAGCAATGCAAACACCCGGCACATTTGTCGCCAGCGCATCCACTCCGTGCATGTAAAGCCGCTGTTCTTCCAAAGGAAGGGATAGGAAGGATGGTCCGATCGAACGTATCTCCGCCCCGTGGACCTGGAAAGGCGCAAAGATACGTTCGGCAGGTATTCCGATCGCATCCGAAAGAATTTTCCGGTTCGCCCGGACGGCTTCCGGATCATCCCCGCTGTATTCACCGGGATTAAAGGAGGCATACGTGCCTTCGCTCACTCCTCCCTGACGGGTTGTCACAAAATGAGAGATGTTGCAATCCTCGCTTAATACGGGGAATTGCAACATCTTCACTTTATCATTTGGATGTATCTTCATCTTCTTCGTCGTCCCAATCTTCATACTCTTCATATTCTTCATCGTCGTCGGGATCGTCTTCGTCAAGAGGAATGACAAAATCGTCATCGTCAAGCGGAAGTGCGCTTACATCGATGTTTTTATGTACAATACGCTCTACCTCGTGGAACGTTTCCTTGTTCAGTTCCTTCCACAACAGGTCTTTCAGTTCGGTGATCCCCATTCCGGTAACGGAAGAGATAAAGACATGAGGAACGCCTTCCGGCAGATCTTCGGACAACGCCTCGATCAACTCCTCATCCAGCATATCGCTTTTTGTGATAGCCAAGACACGGCTTTTATCCTGCAAATCAGGATTATACTTAACCAGTTCACCCAGTAGGATTTCGTATTCCTTCTTGATATCATCCGCATCGGCAGGCACCATAAACAGGAGCAACGAGTTGCGTTCGATATGTCGCAAGAACCGCAAGCCCAAGCCTTTGCCTTCACTGGCTCCTTCGATAATACCGGGGATATCGGCCATGACGAACGAACGGTGGTCGCGATAGCTTACGATACCCAAGTTCGGTTCGAGCGTCGTAAACGGATAATTGGCAATCTTCGGTTTGGCAGCCGAAACAACCGACAGCAACGTCGACTTTCCGGCATTCGGGAAACCGACCAGACCGACATCGGCCAGCAGTTTCAGTTGCAGGATCACCATACGTTCCTGCGCCGGTTCGCCGGGTTGCGCATAGCGGGGAGCCTGGTTGGTCGACGTCTTGAAGTGGCAGTTGCCCAACCCTCCGCGTCCGCCTTTCAACAGCATTACCTGCTGACCGTCTTCGGTCACGTCACAGATAAACTCGCCCGTATCGGCGTCATACACGACTGTTCCGCAAGGAACCTCTATCACACGATCTTCACCGTCTTTCCCGAAACTGCGTTTAGCACCGCCGCCTTCACCATTCGTCGCCATGATATGACGTTCATACTTCAGATGAAGAAGCGTCCAGTAATTCCGGTTTCCACGAAGATACACATGGCCTCCTCGCCCTCCATCGCCTCCGTCGGGACCTCCTTTCGGAATGTATTTCTCGCGGCGAAAGTGAGAAGACCCTCTCCCGCCCTTACCAGAGCGGCAATAGATCTTTACATAATCTACAAAGTTTGATTCAGCCACTTTTACTTTTCAATTTATGATTTACAAACTATTTACAGCTTCTTTGATACGGCCAAAGATTTCTTCGATTGTACCCATACCTTTGATGGCGACATGTTTGCCTTCACCAATATAGTAGTCAGCCAAAGGAGCCGTCTGCTTGTGATAAACATCCAGTCTTGACTTGATTGTTTCCAGATTGTCATCCGAACGGCCTGAAACCTTGCCACGTTCCAGCAGACGTTTGATCAGTTCATCTTCGTCTACCTGAAGGTTCAGCATAACGGAAACATCTGTTCCACGTTTATTCAACATTTCTTTCAGAGCTTTTGCTTGCGGGATCGTACGAGGGAAACCGTCGAAGATGACGCCTTTGGAGTTCACCTTGCTGTCCAAAACCTTGGCCAACATGTCAACGATCAGTTCGTCAGGAACCAACTGTCCCTTTTCGATGTAATCTTTAGCAATCTTACCCAGCTCTGTCTCGTTCTTCATTTCAGAACGCAAAACATCACCTGTAGAAATATGGTCCAAACCATATTCTTTAATAATCAATTCGCTCTGTGTTCCCTTTCCTGAGCCGGGAGCACCAAAAATAACAATGTTCAACATAAAAAAGTTTACTTTTTAAATTGACAATTGACAATTGATAATTGACAATCACCAGCCAAATTCAACCGCCCATCGTCACTCTTTATATAATTAATGTAACCAATTTCTTCTTTTCCCGATTGTCAACTATCAATTGTCAACTATCTTATAGATATCCCGATAGCCCCGTCCCATCTCATCATAGTCCAGTCCGTAACCGACAATAAAGTCACTCGGAATCTGCAAGCCGACATAATCTGGTTTCAGGTCGCACTTCAACGAATCGGGTTTGAACAGCATAGTCGCCAGTTTGACATCGGCCGCTCCGTCCTTACGAAGTTTGTCCATCACATATTGCATCGTAAAGCCGGTATCGATGATATCTTCAATCAAAATCAAAGTCCTCCCTTTCACATCGGCCTGTACCGGCATAATCTCACGGACCACACCGGTCGTACTGGTCCCTTTATAGGAAGAATAGCGGGCAAAAGTAATTTCATAGGGTTCTTTCAACTGGCGCATCAGTTCCGCCGTGAACATAAAAGCCCCGTTCAGGATTCCCACGAATAACGGATGCGTGCCTTCCACATCGGCGCGAATGCGTTCCGCCACTTTTGCAATTGCGTCCTTTATCTCTTCTTCCGGGATAAAAAGTTCAAATTCTTTGTCTTTTAATCGAATCCTTTCCATATTCCGTTTGATTTTCGAGGGGACAAATGTACAACTTTTTCGGGTAAGCACAAACAATATTCCGGATCACAAACTCCAACTTCGTATATATTCCAGCAAAGCAGCCCGGTCCATCCCGCAAACATTCAAATATTCCACCCGATTCCGCCTTTCATTTGCCAAATCTGCAAACCAAGAATTTTCGTTCCGAGAATGATACAAATGATACAAGGTTCCAGAAGTACGAGAAATTGACAAACCCAATATTTCCATCCTCTTCACTCGCTCTAAATCCTCGCATCCCCAACCATAAAAATGTTCATTTTCACCGCCTGCTTGCAAATATAATTTTCTATCAATAAAGAAAGCCCCTCCAAACGAATGTATCATAACCGATAAGACATCGTCACCTGAAAGCCTGCCGGAAAATCTCTTTTTCCCAGCCTTCACCAACAAACTTTTTTGCTCGGATAGAGAACAAAACCGCCCATCATAAGGATAACATAAAGCAACCGTTCCATTCGCTATCCTGCGGACAGCCTCCGTTTTCTGTTTTTCTGGTACAAATACATCCGTATCCCAAACTCCGACTATACATGTTTCCGACATCCTAATTAATCGGTTCAAATAATGTGTACGATGAAATACCCGATCATGGTCTTCCACAAAAAAATACCTTACATTCTCATAATGCTCTTTCAACCAATAGTGCGGCACCTCATCCGCCTCCAAAACTAATATGGATGTATTTATCCAATGAGACAAATGTTCAATTACCCAATCCAGATTATGACTTCTCTCTTCCGAATCTATGCGGACAGGTATAACAATCGTCACATGTGGATCCTCTCTTTCACATGTCGACAACTTCTCAATAATAACGGGACATATCCTCATCGAGCAGATCAATCCAAGATCCCTCGTCAATAAAATATCGTCACCTCTCACATCCTCGCAATCCAAATAACTTAATAGACAAATCAAATTCTGTTTGTTCCGAATAAAATTCAAATCATCATTCTGTTTATTTTCAATACGCAAAAGCAAATAATGAATCCAACCATATAAAAAATCCCGATCTTCTTCTTTTAGTGCCAAGCACAACCAATCTAACTGACGGTCAAAATTTGCCAACACCACTTCTTCCTCTCCTTCCACAAAACCATTCCGCAAAAGGCACAAAAAACCACAAGCGACATCAAACAAACCTGATACTTCTTTTTGCCCCATTTCCTCACACACTTGGTTCACCCTCCGATCCGCCTCTCTTTCCAATGCTCCGTCCGCCTTATACCGGGCATAAATATATAGAGTGATGATTTTCCCCAATTCTTCATCTCTTAAAGAATGAGCATCCAGATATCCGAAAGAAGTTCCACCGTAACATTCGGAAAAAGACAATCTGTAATGTGTCCGGATCTGTTCCGCATACATCTGTTGCAACCGCATACGCTTTTGAGAAATTTGATCAGGATGACAACGATAAATCATCAAAATATCCGGCAAGTTTTCAACTTTTCCATATAAAACAAGCCTACAAACCAAATCATAATCTGACGCATACCGATAAGCTTCGTTATACCCGCCCAATTCACGCAACGCTTCCATCCGAATCATCAAAGAAGCGTGCATAAAACTATTCCGATCCAACAAAGCCAACCGAATCTCTTCATCTCCCAAAGGATGCCTACATTTCCGAAGCGTGTCGGAAAAAGTAAAACCAGATCCGACAACACACAAATCACGATGGTTTTCCAAATACGTAAACTGCTGTTCCAAACGGGTAGGAAAAGCCAGATCATCAGCATCCATCACAGCTACATATCGTCCTTTTGCTTTTGCAATTCCTATATTACGTGCCGGATAATTCCCCTGATTTTCTTCATTCCGCACATACACGATACGTTCATCCCGACAAGAAAGAATCTTGCTTTCCGAATTGTCATCCGAACCGTCATTGACAACGATCAACTCGAAATCCTGAAATGTCTGGTTCAAAATACTTTCGATCGCATCTTGTACATATTTTTCCTGATTATAGACCGGCATGACTACCGATACGACAATATTCCGTTCCGTATTCCCTTTCCAAGATTCAATTGCAGGAAAAGGGGCTAAACTGTTCGTCGCCAAATAATCATCGATTTGACGACAAACACGAAGAAAAGGATCTGATTTCTGTTCCCCGGCCATCTTCATGAAACCAGGCGATAATGGGACATTACGCCACGAATGAAACTGTTCGTACAAGCAGTCATCCCGGCAGCAATCTTTTAAAAAGCCTGCCAATTCTTTCGGAGAATCGAAAACGTTCACATCAACAAAGCAATGTTCTCCCGGTTGGAAATTTCGTATATTAGGAGCGCCCAAATAAACAGGAACCGAACCTGCCAATAAAGGATCATAAAATTTTTCAGTCACATAATCCTCTTCTATCGCATTCTCAAAAGCAATAACGAACTTATACTTCCGGTACAAGTTCAGTTTGCTATTCCTCCCCGTATCTTCTTCCAACAGCCGGTTTTGCATCCATTTTCCATAAGAATCGATCGGGAGATAACGCATCAGTTCTGACAAATATTCAAACCGTCCGCTTTTATCCAATAAACTGGATATCAACACACAAACATCACCTTCTTTATTTTCCTCTCCCCGACTTCTCGATAACAAATCCTTATATTCATATTTATAATACGGATACAAGATGTCATCCGTTTTCCTATATCCCATCTTCAGCTCGAACAAAGAAGCAAAATCCAGCTCATCCAGCCACTGGAAATTCTGTCCGCTTTCCCTGCTCCAGGCAACCCAAACCTGCCCCTTTATTTTATAGGACAAATAATCGGCCCAACATCCATCTGCTGTCGGCAAATGAAACAGGACGGCTGTTGCTTTCGGTAACAATTCACGATTGGTCGAGACGCTCCAATTCCCCGGCAAAATCCGCCCTGTCGGGAGAGGTTCTCTCGGAAAAGGATTCAAAACCAATAACGTTTTTACACGCCTTTCATTTTTCATTACTTTACCCTTATATTCATTCTACAGGAAACTTATAACGCCAAAACGGATCATCATCCCACGTCGACAACATTATTATTTCATTCCTTTGTTCATCCAAATACACATAACCCCATCTATCCAACCTATATTTTTTGATTGGATTTCCGTTCCAATCATATTGTTCCAAATAAATATAAATATTTCCTTTCGAAGATTCTCTCACCGCATCGGCAGGTGTACGTCCACTATACAATATATAAATATATTTATCTGTCACAGCTGGTCTTTCCCAATAATACGTAATATTACGATCCAAGCCATCCGCGATTTTCAACGATCCATAATCAAATTCTGTCTGTTGAAAATTAAGCGTTCGTACATCATTACCTTCCAAATCCATAAACCGCAATATTCTGAAATACTTATAGGCATAAAACATCCTGTTTCGATCAAGATTTACTGCAAAAGAGCCTATATAAGCAAAAGGAGACTTCCGCTTAGGATTCAATTGCAAGCTATACAATTCTTGAACGCTCATCGAGTCGCCATTCATAGTCGACCGGAAAATGCTTTTTCCGGTTTTGCTGTCATTCACATAGAAAAAATCATCTTTTCCGACATTATATATATCGGATTTAGTGCTGAATCCTTGCTTTATGGATGAATCAAACGGGTATGGATACGGCTTGAAATTCCCTTCAAAATCACACTCATACAATTTATCTTTTGTTTCTTCGTACAAATAGCACAGCAACGAATCATCTGTTGCCGGCACTACTTGCGTCACCATAAATTCATCCGGACCGTTTCCTATCGTTCCGATTTTTCGGATAAAGCGCATACTCGGATATTCAAACATAAGGAACGGGCGGCTACCTCCACGAAAATCATTGTTACTAACAACCGCCTTACTTCCTTTCCAAACCATCATTGATTGAAGAGTTCTCCAAATAAACGTATCAGGCACCAAATTCTCACCCTTCAACTCAATAACCTCACCAAATGCTGTTTCATCCTTCATCAGGAAATCTCCGGCTTCTATTGGGGATAGTTGCACTCTTTCCGGTTCACTCATATCGACCGACAATGTATCGGCAAGAACTTCTCCCTCACTGCTTTTTGCGTGAAATTGGCAAGACAAACAAAGGATAGATAATAAAATTACTATATTTTTCATTTTTTGTTTTTTTGTAAATAAGACTTAAAGAAAGTGCGTCCAAAGACGCACTTTCAACAACCCTTACGAACCTTGTGTACAAGGTTCGTAGCAACATCCAGAATTTGCCATCTTATAAATGACAAACAGACCGATAGAACTCTCAAGTTCACGCTTTAGATCCGGACCCGACACCTCCACCAGGAGATTCAAGACCGCCAGCTCCATTTGCTCCGCTATTGCCTCCAACAGAAGAACCTCCTCCTGCCCCTGCATAATAGCAACCGCACACGCAGCAACCTACCTGGTTAGCACCTCCAAAAAGAGAATTCATCTCTTTTTGGTTCAAATTCGCTTTTGAAAGCTGATTCAGCTTTAATTCGCCAAGTTTGACCATAACCTTTATTATTTAATTGTTAATAATAAGACGGGATTATTCCCATCCTGTTTTTTTATAAAATCGAACATAAATCCATCTTCCGCATAACCAATTCGTAATTAGACGGAGAAGGGCACAAATATTTATTACTGCAACCTTTGCATTTTCCTCTGTCACGGGTATAAAACCAGGATTTCCCCTGTTTCATTTCCGCATACACCATCTGTTTCAAAGATTGCAGAAATACGTTTCCTATACAAGGATGATTCAGATTGGCATACGTATCCCCGTCTGGAAGGATGATCAATTTTCCATAAAAATATTCGTTTAGCGTTTGCCTCCTGAATATGCTGTTCTTGTCTACAACATAGTCTGTTATATCCGACAAAGAGGTATAAACATTTTTCTCGAAGAAACTTTTATTATGCCCGTCATAAAACAGGTTCAAGTGAACTTTGGAAGAATCTATCCCAAACCGGTCTACGAAAAAGTTCAAACAAGCCACATCGTTTTCCGACGAAACGACAAAATCCATATCCATCTTATAAGACTTTATCATTCCTGCACATTCATCAGAACACGCCTCCAAATTCCAAACCGGAATTATAACTCTTACATCAGGTAACAATACATCGAACGCATCAAATCGTTCAAGTAACGGTTCGAGGTTTTCGATATGTATATAAAACTTCTTCTTGAAACTGAATTTCTCTACACCGGAAAGCAATTGCCGCCAATGCGTATAAGCCAAAAGATTCCCACCTGAAAAGTTCACTTTCCGAACACCCGAATTTTCAATATCGAGCAATAAATTAAAACACCTCTCCCACGGCATCTCACCCCTGCCGGAATTCAAACAGCAGTCGAATTGTCGGCTATACCCAGAACAGGAACGGCAGTTCCGGTCACAGGAAGAGTTCAAAAACAATGTCACTTCATTCAGATTTTTCATTATATTTCTTCCGGAAAAGACATCATCCTCTTTTAAATGCTTCAACGATGCCTCAGGCAAGACCTTCAATTTGGGCTTGAATATGAAAGGACGCACCCCTACACTCTTGCAATCGGCAAGATCACCGGAAAAGCTATTTCTTATCTGTGCAACAAACAACTTGACCGTCTCGTTGCCCAACAAACCACTGTCCAGCCGGATACAATAGCCGCTGTCCGGTTCCAATAATTTCAACAGAACATGATCAAGCAATATGTCTTCCTCGCATTTCAGATAAAACCCATTGAGCGAATTATAGACAAGTACATGCCCTTTCCCCTTGAATAAAAAGACATACGGCTCCAAATAAAACCAATATTGAGTCAAACCACTATCCATACGCTATACCAACATTAATTTGTTCAACACCTTTTCATAAATTCCTCTATACGTTTCGGCAAATGACAGCAGTTCCGAAAAAAAGACATTGGCCTGATGCCAAGAAATATAAACTGGACATACTATTTTTCCATCTTCTTCCTTTTGAGAAAAGACACATTGCCCGCAATTCTTCCACAAGGCACACGTCCGGCATTGGCGAACCACCTTCTCATATTTCGAGCGATAAATCGCAGAAACCGATTCATAATCGACCACGACATCCTTCTTCCCGACTTTCGACAGAAATTGGTTCTGCCCCATCCTTTCACACGGCAAGATCTTGCCGTTCACAGTCAAAAACAAATTTCGCTCGAATGGGAAACAGGTACCCGTAGGTATATATTTTCTTCTTTTTCTATCTTCAAACAGATCAAGATAAGACAGTATCGTATTTCCGCAATATCCATCTATAAAGGCGCCGAATTGGATAACCATCCTGTCGCTAACCAAATCTTTTAGATTGGCCGGTATTTTCTTACGTTTGGATTTGTCGAACCAAGTTTCTCTCTGTTTAAAAACCATTGACTGAAAATGTTCCAATTTTTCAGGATTCAGGCCGACCGTATTCAATTGGGATATGTCCACCTCTTTATTGAAATACTTCTTGAAAAAACGGCGGACATCGTGTTCTATACAGTTTTTATGCATCACTGCATTAAAACGGACATACCACTCAAAATAATCAGGATGTCTGCTTTGCAACAACTTTACATTCTCGAACACTCTGTCAAAACTGTTTTCCCCATTTCTTGTCACTCGATGTATATTGCTATCCCGATCTCCGTCCAGGCTAACCAGCAAATTGACTTTTTTCCCTGCTAAAAAATCCATATATTTATGCAACAACAAACCGTTTGTTGTCATATTGTAGGAAAACTCTATACTTTTCAATCCTGCCAATTCTATATATTCCACAGTTTTCTCTATCAAAGCCATATTCAATAATGGCTCTCCTCCATAGAATGCGATTGAAATTGTATTCTTAAAAGAAACATTCAACTCCGATCGCCAAATTTCGACTAAATAGTCTAATAGAGCACGAACATTTTCAAATGTTTGCTGTTTCCCCGTTCGTTCGTCATAATTATTATAATATTCCCCATAAATACAGTAATGACATGCCAAATTGCAGCGGTCCGTCACCTCGATAACGACTTGCCGGATGTTGGCCACAGACTGTTTTATTTTGTCAGGCTCTATATGCGTATTAAAGTACGGTTCATATTTATCAAAGACACCGTTCTTTTCCCAAAATTCGACCTTTGCCTTATAATAAGGTTCAAGCCCGTCGACCTTTCCGTCCAGAACATTTTTCATTTGCGGATGGACAAAATAAAACGAACTGCTATTATTCGAATAATAATAAGAGTTTCCACCTTGCGTATTCAATAATATTTGCTTTTTCATAAATCTGCTTTGCTTTAATTAGAACGATTTCATCAACGATTCATATAATCCCGTCAACTTTGCCTTTTGCGCTTCTATGCCATACATCAAACGAACCTCCTGTATGTTTTGCCTATATTTTTCCCTGACAGTCCGATCATAAAGCAGCAACTTCATTTTCGCCTTCAAATCTTTTACAGTCCGGGAAAAACTTTTTTTATCAATTTCAAAATATAGCCCGAACCTTTCATTCCCCAGCAAATCACGCAATCCAGACGTTTTATTCGCTATAACAGGCAATCCGCTCATCAACATTTCAAGCGCTACATATCCGAACTCCTCATGAAAAGAAGGGACGACCCCGATATCCGCTATAGCATAAAGCCTGTATAATTCTTCTCTGGCAATTCTCCCGGTAAAAGTGATCTTGTTCCAAACCGGTGTGGAAGTCTTCAGAAAATAATCATAATTGCCACTTCCGCAAATGACAAGCCGCAAATCCTTATCTTCTTGCAAAAGTTCGATAAAAGCCGCCTGCAAATATTCAAGTCCTTTTATAATTTCCAATCGTCCCGCAAAAACGATAAGCATCTCTTCTTTTGTAACATGTAACCTTTCTCTCTCTTGCCATTTATCTACATCTGGATAATTAAAATTTTCATATTTTACAGAATGAGGTATCAACGATATCTTCAACGGATCGACCCTGTAAACAGACAATAAATTATCTCGCGAACTCTCTGAAACAGCTATTACATGATCTGCTATTTCATTGATAAAACGACTCTCTTTATATACAGAATCCTTCACATGAGATGTAACCGTATCACATTCCAACGCATTCAAAGTTTCCTGCAAACGCTGTCTGTCCCCCAGTAAATCCAAACACCATCCTTGATAATGTACGGTAAGCAAAATCCGGCAATCCAAATTTTGCTTCAACTTTAATGCGAACCAGTACAATGAATAGCTATTGAAATGGAATATATTTTTATCCTCCATCGACACATAAGGAATAATGACATAAAACAAATTTCGTTCCCACCGTTCAAGCATCGTTTGTCCGATAATACCACGATATGAACTCGATGGTATTTGTATATGACGAATTCCGTTTTCTACACGAACAGCAATCTCATTCACACCATTATCACCCAAAGACACAACATTTACCCTAAAAGATGTTTTCTCCAATGCTTTCAGCACTTGATGCAAATACGTTCCTATCCCATATCGGGACGAATCAGAAATTTCTATGATAAAATAAATACTGTTCATGACCTTAACAACATTAATCCATATCCAGAACATCCATCACATAGGCCTAATCCGGAACCGATCAATTCTAATTTTGTATTTGCTAAATCCACAAGCTGGCTATTTATGTCAAAATCAGTATGCAACTCAGCTTTATCTTTGATAATGTTCCACTCCGACATATATTCATAAGTAAAAGGAATTTGATTGGCATACTGGACACGCATAGATATATAATAATACATTCCCTGCAACCCATGTTCTAAAGAAAAATCATTCACATACTTTACATTTACGGCTAACAATTTGCTATCTATATTTTTAAGTATGATATCGGCACTCCCATCTATAAAATCATTTTTCAACAAATATAATATTCCCCATCCGATCCCAGACAACCCGTTTTCAAAATTTACAGGAGTATCATCACTAATATCTTCATATAAATCAGCAAAAAGATCTCCTACTAGTTTTTCATAATAAGTACTTTGTTTATAACGGGCATAATGGGCAAAAAACAATATAACTCCCATCATTCCATGAAACAACCCTGTATTCGTTAAAAAAGGGCTGTTCAATACCAAATGGTCGGCAATTCTGCCTAATAAAAGATCTTTGTACTTATTCATACTATCTTAATCTAAAGCCATCTCCTTGTAATAATAAAATTTTCTCAAATATAGTAAATATTTTTCAACAATCACGATTTCTCAATAAAAAACAATATTCTTTATAATAAAAACAGCAAACCCATAACCGTTTCTGTCCGCTTTCCCTGCTCCAGGCAACCCAAAGCTGCCCCCTTATTTTATAAGACAAATAATCGGCCCAACATCCATCTGCTATCAGCTAATGCAGTTTTTCCATTGTTTATGCTACCTTTCAGAATAAAAGCGTTACTTTTACGGTGTAAAATATGATACCAATATCAAAAATCGCACTCTAACATGATATTTGAACGTAAGAAATACTTAGATGAACTTATCACAGGACGTGGAAACGGACTTGTGAAGATTATAACTGGTATCAGACGATGCGGAAAGTCTTTTCTGCTGTTTGACATCTGGCATAACTGGCTGTTGGAACATGGGGTGACCGATAGTCACATCATCGAAATTCAACTTGATGATTTCCGAAACAGACGATTGAGAAAGCCAGATGCCTTACTTGACTATATCGACTCCAAGGTTGTAGATGACGGCAATCCTTATTATGTAGTTTTGGATGAAGTACAACTTGTGGAGGAATTTGTTGAAGTCATTCTTAGCTTGACACACATGAGGAATGTGGATGTGTATGTATCAGGCTCCAACTCTCGTTTCCTGTCAAGCGATGTTGTGACAGAGTTTCGTGGCCGAGGTGACGAGATACGCATATGGCCTCTCACCTTTGATGAATACTTCAAGGGCATTGGCGGTGACATACGCAAGGCTTGGTTGGATTATTACACTTTTGGCGGACTTCCACAGGTAGCTCTGTTGGAAACGGAAGAAAAGAAAACAGATTATTTGCGTGGGTTGTATGAAACGACCTATCTCCGTGATGTGATAGAACACAATCATCTACGCAATCCTGAAGGGATGAAGGAGTTGGTGCGTGTGCTTGCTTCGGGCATTGGTTCTTCCACCAATCCTACCAGAATTGCAAACACTTTCCAGTCCGTACAAGGTGTTACCATTAAAAGAGATACGATAAAGCAATACATTGATTATTTGAAAGACTCATTTTTGATAGAAGAGGCTCTGCGTTATGATGTAAAGGGTAGAAAGTATATTGGTACCGAGACAAAATACTATTTTGCAGACATAGGCATACGTGCTGCCATTCTAAACTATCGCCAACAAGAGGAAACGCACATTATGGAGAATATCATCTATAATGAGCTTCGCAGTCGTGGGTATAATGTTGATGTCGGTTTGGTGGAGATTGGAGGTAAGGATGAGAACGGAAAGTTTGTCAGAAAGCAGCTGGAGGTTGATTTTGTTGTGAACCGACCGCCATACAGGGTCTATATTCAATCTGCTTTTCATATGCCTACGCCAGAAAAAGAATTCCAAGAGCGTCGCCCTCTATTGTCTATCAACGACCATTTCCGAAAGATTGTCATTGTAGGTGATGACATTCACCGTAAGGAAGATGAAGTCGGTGTTCTTACAATCGGATTATTGGATTTCCTAACTGACAAGAATTTGTTAGAACAGGGCTAATCCTATTTTCAGATAATAAAATTACTATATTCTTCATTCTCGTTTATTTAGAGATAAAACTTTTAAAAGGCGGTGTACATTCAACAAAGCGACAATACTAATACTACTTGATAATAAATTAGTTTTCATAACATATTTAAGCGTTAATAATATTCTATTATAAAGAGTAATGTATCATGGTTTCTTTAAAGTTTATAGTTTCGTTTTTTTCATTTGTAACAATTAACTTATTTGTCGTATATATAACACCGTTCCATATTCCTGATATATCAGAAAAATCTCCATCGACAGAATTCTTGACTTTCATCGAAAAATCTGCAAATATTTGATATCCGCTATTAAAAGATTCCAACTTGTATTCACATCCTGCTGGTATTTCAAAAGAATGTGTATAAGCAATCGAATCTGTAAAAATACAAGCAGCCCCGTTTTCTAAAATATATTTAAAATCAGAATCACCTATGAATTCTCCATTTACATTAAAAACAGGAAGTCGTGTTTCTACATTACAAATATTTTTGGGAAATAGAACTCCGAGAAATACACAGCTTTTCTTTCGATAGGTACATGTACTACAATAGGGGAACTATGATCTTTATTATCATATATTCCTATAAATACAGGATCTTCCAATGCTATAACCTCTTTTACTCGATATTCAATGAAAACTGATTCATAAAGCGATATCTTTTCGCCATAAGAATCGTCATTACAACCAAACAAAATACCCAATAGGCTTAATAATGATATTTCAATCGTCTTTCTCATAACACATCTAAGGTTGGTTTCAAATATAGAGATTTAAATCCGCCCAATCTATTTTGCAACTATAAATAATATTAATAAAATATTTTAAGTATAACATCTACTTTATTTAAAGCTATCTGTATGTTGACCGGGCAAAAAACATCAAACCCGTAACCATTTCTGCTCAATGGACAATACCGGCAAATCAGAGAAAGACCGATTTGACATTTTGCCACTTTTACAGAGACTATGCTACCCCTTTGCTATGTTAAAAAATATTACCCCTAAGTGTATATTCCAAAATATGGGGTAGTAATTCGAAATTAACAGGGTGTAGTGACATTTTGATATAATACAAATCTGATTTTCTTTTTTCTATTTCATCTTCTGACCTTGGTCTGGATGCTATCATTTATCGTAGGGACAGAGATCGAATCCGGTGAATAAAAGCGAAACAGATACTGTCCAAACAAAAAGTCACGAAGAAGAAGAAGCGATTGATTCTAAGATTATATACTCTGAATATCAAGCGATTCTCCAAAATGCAATCAATTGCCTTCCTCCACAGCGCCAAAAGATATTCAATATGAGTCGCATGAAAAATATGTCTCATAAGGAAATTGCCTCTGAAAGTCGTGTATCTTAATATTTTCTCGTATCAGCCCGAAGATGCTATTCCCAGCTTCGGGAATGCGTCACCCCAAAAAACTTTTTCAAATCAAATAATGGTTTGATGTAATAAAATCTGAACAATAACCCCTATTTCCTGCTTTTTCTCTTTCGATCAAAATATCAGAGTATTTTAGTTTGATGTTTTGATGCTGTTTTTTCTGTTTTGTTGATAAACGGATATATGAGACCGGCAGAAAATGAAAATATATTGTTTAGAGAGATATAGAAAAGGGATAAACGCTTGCATTTTGGAAAAGCTTAACCTCCGGAGATTTGTCTGTAGCAAAAAAGATTGGTGGCGGCTTAGGATATTTGAAAAGGGATTCAAGCCTTTATGGCCATGAAGACGGTCGTTATTGAGATGAAGACGGTCATCGTTACCGTGAGATGCCGAGATCATCATGCATGAAGACGGTCGTCAAGGCAATGACGACCGTCTTCGTGGGAAAAAACAGTGCACCTCACGGCAAGAAGGCCTTTTTTTGTCAAAAAAGCCTGAATTTAATGCAATTGACAAAAGATACGTTTCTCTGTTAAAGAAACAATATTATACAATAAGTGTTCTTCGGTAGTGTAATTCAGTTTTTTGTTACGACCGATATGATAATTGTATCCTGCATAAGCTCTTCATAAAATGACTCTTTAAGTCCATTTATAAAATATACACACAATAGTTTTCAATGTAGGGGGTGCCCCTCATGTTTTTTAACCTACATTGATATGATAGACTAAAATATTACCAAAACAGAAGTAAAAAACAGAACAATCGATCTTGATGCCATTACAATTACATATAAAATTAGTCTATCTCAGAACTTTTCACTAATTTCGCACCAATATTTTAAATGAATGTAAAAAAGATACGACGATGGTAAAGAGATCTGTTTTAGCGTTATTTATTGTATTGTTATTCAGTAATAATCGGGTAGAAGCACAAGACGTTAACATAATCAGCGGAAACCAGTTGAACCAATCTGACCTGGTTGCGGTTCCCGATACGCTTCCCACATTAGACTTGGAAGAAACGGAACTGGATAAAATTCCTGATCTCAGGACACAGTTTGAAAGACTCAATAACAGCTACTCATCTCCTGCTACACCGAGTGAAAATTTGATCCGCTTTTTAAAGAAAGACGAGATAGAGTTATCGCCGGAAGCACAATACTGGGTGGATTGGGTACGCGACCCGTCTACTATCATCAGCCCGTGGGCGACCTTGCGGGATACGGCAATCATCAATCCGCTGTTCACCCCGATCCTGTTCAAGGGAGGGCTTATCCCGGAAGACCTGCAATTGTATGATAAGGACTTCGCGGCGAAACAGCGCCCCAACTTCCCGTTATTCAAACCGGACACGACGCTATTCCAAGACGAAACTCTAAAGAACAAGTTAGAAAATACGGCTTATAATTATGTACGCGTGAATTATCCGGAATATTTCCGCTACTCAGAGCGCGACCTGCCGACAGATGTCGTCAAAACGCATGTCATCAAGAAAGTGACATACGAACCGGAACTGATCAAAATAGAAAAAGACCCGAACGCATTCAACGACGTGGACGCTCCGGTCAAGTTCATCCCGGAGCGCCGTTATTGGGTTTCCCATTTCGAAAGCGCCATCCAGTTCGCTCAAAATTATATTTCCCCGAACTGGCATAAGGGAGGTGTGAGCGCATTGAACCTGACCAACCGCCAATACTTCGTTTACAATTACAATAAAGACAAAGTTCAGTTCACAAACGAACTGGAATGGAAAACGAATGTCTATACGGCTCCAAAAGACACGTTGCGCGATTATAAGATCGGTGACGACGTGTTGCGTCTTCACAGCAACATCGGTTACAAAGCATTCAACAGGTGGTTCTATACTTTCGATGCAACTTTCCAAACGCAGTTGTTCAGCAATTATGCCGAAAACACGGACAACAAGCTGGCAAGTTTCTTATCACCGTTCAGTGTCAACCTCGGTATCGGTATGAAATATGACCTGAATAAAACATTCCCGAACAGACGGCATAAAAAAGTGACCCTATCAGCAAACATGGCACCGCTTTCGTACACATTCATGTACAGCACGAATGAGAACATCGATTTGGGACGTCACGGTTTCAAAAAGGATGAAGCAACGGGCAAATACAACCGCCAGCTCAGCCAGTTCGGTTCCACGATCAATGCAACCATGACATTCCAATTCAACCGGAACGTAAGTTGGTATTCACGTTTTTACTATTTTACCAGTTACGACCGCATGTTGGGTGAATTTGAAAATCGTCTGACAATGGCCATCAGCCGCTTCTTCTCTACGACCATATCTTTGAACCTCCGGTATGATGATGCCGTGGCAAAGAAAGAAGATTTCAACAGTTATCTTCAGGTCAACGAGCTGTTAAGCTTCGGGTTTAATTACAAATGGTAAGACAAAGTCTATTATTTCCATAATAAACTTTGTTAATCGTGACATAATTTCCAAATTATACGTACTTTTGCCTCGGTTTTGCAATGTCGAGATTACAAATATGAGCGAAAGTATCAATCACAATGGTGTTATAGAGAAGATCGACGGCGGTACGGTCTATGTCAGGATCATTCAACAATCGGCTTGCTCCGGGTGCCATGCGAAAAGCATGTGTACGGCATCCGAAAGCAAGGCAAAGGTTATCGAGGTTCCGGACAACTCTGGTAAGTTACATGTAAATGAAGAAGTCCAGTTATGCGGGCGAAGTTCACTGGGCCTGCAGGCAGTGCTTCTTGCATTTATATTTCCGCTTATAATAGTTTTTGCGACTATTGTAACAGGTACAAGTATGCAATGGGAAGAAACCACATGCGGGTTAACCGGATTACTGCTATTAGTTCCTTATTATTGCATATTATACTTTTTACGCGACAAACTAAAAAAGCGATTCATTTTTACTTTGAAAAAACTTAATTGACAAACATATCATGATTTTAATTGCCGTTATTTCATTAGGAGCGATTGGAGCCATCGGCGCAGTTTTTCTATACGCCGCCTCCAAGAAGTTTGAAGTATACGAAGATCCTCGTATCGCACAAGTACAGGAGGTATTGCCTGGAGCCAATTGCGGAGGTTGTGGATATCCCGGATGCGGTGGTTTTGCTACGGCTTGCGTGAAGGCTGACACTTTGGACGGCCTTCTATGTCCCGTAGGCGGAGCGCCGGTAATGGGAAAAGTTGCCGCCATCCTCGGAAAAGAAGCTGCCAGCGCAGAACCGATGGTAGCCGTTGTTCGTTGCAACGGAACTTGTGCCGCCCGTCCGCGTACAAACCAATACGACGGTGTGAAGAGTTGTGCAATTGCCTCGACCCTGTATGGAGGAGAAACCGGCTGTTCGTTCGGTTGCTTAGGCTATGGCGACTGTGTGGCAGCATGTAACTTCGACGCTATCCGCATCAACCTTGAAACAGGACTTCCGAATGTGGACGAGGACAAATGTACTTCATGCGGTGCTTGCGTAAAAGCTTGCCCGAAAAACATCATCGAGCTGCGTAAGAAAGGGCCTAAATCTCGCCGCGTCTTCGTCAGCTGTGTGAACAAAGACAAAGGCGGAGTGGCCAAGAAAGCTTGTGCCAACGCTTGTATCGGTTGTGGCAAATGTGCAAAGGAATGCGCGTTCGAAGCAATCACAGTGGAAAACAACGTGGCTTATATCGATTACACCAAATGCCGCTTATGCCGCAAGTGCGTAGCCGCATGTCCGACCGGTGCCATCCACGAATTGAATTTCCCGCCACGCAAAGAGGCTGCTCCGGCTGTGAACGCTGACAAAGTAAAACCGGCAACAGCTCCGAAACCGGCTGCCCCAAAGGCAGATGCGCCGAAGACGGAAGTTCCGAAGGCAGAAGCAAAACCGGAAGCGCCAAAGGCTGAAGCCCCGAAAGAAGAGGCTTCCAAGGCAGAAGTTCCAGTAACAAACGCTACGCCAAAAGCAGAAACTCCAAAAGTTGAAACAAAAGAAGAAACAAATCAAAAATAAAATCTAATAGTATGCTAAGGACATTTCGAATCGGAGGTATACATCCGCCCGAAAATAAATTGTCTGCCGGTAAAAAAATTACCGCGTTAGCTGCTCCTAAGCAGGTAATCATACCGCTTAGCCAGCACATCGGGGCTCCGGCCCAGGCAGTGGTCAAGAAGGGTGATCTGGTTAAAGTAGGAACACTTGTCGCCAAGGCAGGAGGTTTCGTTTCCGCCAACATCCACTCGTCGGTATCCGGTAAAGTAAACAAAATAGATAACGCACTCGACTCAAGCGGCTACAAGCGTCCCGCCATCTACATCGATGTGGAAGGAGACGAATGGGAAGAAACGATCGACCGCAGCGATGCATTGGTAAAAGAATGCACGTTGTCATCCAAAGAGATCGTCGACAAGATTGCAGCAGCCGGTATCGTCGGTTTGGGTGGGGCTACCTTCCCGACACAGGTGAAACTGATGCCGCCTCCCGGAAGCAAGGCTGAGATCATCATCATCAATGCAGTCGAATGTGAACCTTATCTGACCTCCGACCATTCTCTGATGATGGAAAAAGGCGAACAGATATTGGTTGGCGTCACATTGCTGATGAAAGCCGTGAATGTAAGCAAAGCCGTTATCGGCATCGAAAACAATAAACCCGACGCAATCGCCCACTTGACGAAACTGGCGGTAGCCTATCCTGGAATCGAGATCATGCCGCTGAAAGTGCAATATCCGCAAGGGGGTGAAAAGCAGCTGATCGACGCCGTGATCCGTCGCCAGGTAAAGAGCGGCGCCCTGCCTATCTCGACCGGAGCCGTCGTACAGAATGTTGGAACCGCCTACGCCGTCTACGAGGCCGTCCAGAAGAACAAACCGTTGTTCGAACGTGTCGTGACCGTAACAGGAAAGGCCGTTGCCAACCCGTCGAACTTCCTGGTCCGCATGGGTACGCCTATCAACACACTGATCGAGGCAGCCGGTGGCATTCCCGAAAACACGGGTAAGATTATCGGTGGTGGCCCGATGATGGGTAAAGCGTTGGTAAGTGCCGAAGTTCCGGTAACCAAGGGTAGTTCCGGCGTGTTGCTCCTGACAAAAGAAGAATCTGTCCGCAAGCCGATGCAGGACTGTATCCGTTGCGCCAAGTGCGTGAACGTCTGCCCGATGGGGTTGAATCCGGCCTTCCTGATGAAATTCACGATCTATAAGGATTGGGAAAAGGCCGAAGCCAACTACATCCAGGACTGTATCGAATGCGGTTCATGCAGTTATACTTGCCCTGCCCACCGTCCGCTGTTAGACCAGATCCGATTGGGTAAAGGCAAAGTTATGGGTATTATTCGTGCAAGAAAGTCATAAAACAAGAGCAATATGGAAAACAAATTATACGTGTCTCCCTCGCCCCACATTCATGGCGGCGACAGCATAAGCAAAAATATGTACGGTGTACTGATTGCCCTTGTTCCGGCTTTCTTGGTATCACTCTACTTTTTCGGACTGGGTGCACTGGTCGTAACCGTAGCTTCGGTTTTCTTCTGCGTCCTGTTCGAATATCTGATTCAGAAGTTCCTGATGAAAAAGGAACCGACCATCTGCGACGGTTCGGCCATCCTGACCGGTGTCTTGCTGGCGTTCAACCTGCCGTCAAACCTGCCGATCTGGATCATCGCCATCGGTGCGCTGGCAGCCATCGGTATCGGTAAGATGTCGTTCGGAGGCCTGGGTAACAATATCTTCAACCCGGCACTGACAGGACGTATCTTCCTGCTGATCTCTTTCCCGGCACAAATGACCACCTGGCCCGTTGCCGGACAGTTGACATCTTATACCGATGCGACGACAGGTGCAACCGTTCTTTCACTGATGAACGAAGGGGCACTCGACAAGATGCCGACACTCAGCGATATGCTGGTCGGTAACATGGGCGGAAGCCTTGGTGAAGTCAGTGCATTGGCACTGTTGTTAGGTATGTTCTATATGTTATGGAAGAAGATCATCACCTGGTACGTTCCGGTATCCATCTTCGTTACGGTATTTGTCTTTACAGGTATCATGCATCTGGTGAATCCGGTTCAATATGCAAGCCCGTTCGTCCATCTGTTGTCCGGAGGCCTGATGTTGGGAGCTATCTTCATGGCGACCGACTATGTGACTTCACCGATGAGCAAGAGCGGAATGATTGTCTACGGTGTCGGCATTGGTATCCTGACAACGGTGATCCGTCTGTTCGGTTCTTATCCCGAAGGTATGTCATTTGCCATCTTCATCATGAATGGAGTTACTCCGCTAATCAACAGTTATATGAAACCTAAACATTTCGGAGGAAAATAAGCATGGCAAAACTAAAATCAACATTACCCAATATGTTCCTTTCACTCACGATCATCTGTGTAGTGGCAGGAGCGATATTAGCCGGTGTGAACATGTACACCACCGGCCCGATTGCCGCCACCAAAGCTGCGGCGCTGGAAGCAGCGATCAAAGCAGTCACGCCGGCATTCGACAACAAACCGACAGAAGATGCTTATATGGCTGTTACGGCAGACGGCGATTCGCTGAAAATCTATCCGGCGATGAAAGACGGCAAACTCGTAGGAGCGGCTGTCGAAAGCAATACACAGAAAGGTTTCAGCGGCGAGATCAAAGTGATCGTCGGTTTCGATACCGAAGGCAAACTGTTGAACTACTCCGTACTGCAACATTCCGAAACTCCGGGTCTGGGAGCCAAGATGCAGGAATGGTTCCGCGCAGACAAGAACCACCAAAGCGTATTGGGACGCAAGCTGGCTGACGGCGAACTGAAAGTATCCAAAGATGGCGGTGATGTAGACGCTATCACTGCTGCGACAATCTCCAGCCGTGCATTCCTGAATGCCGTGAACCGCGCCTACAGTGCTTTTTCCGGTGCCGACGGATTGACCGGGGCAACCACATCATCCGATAACACAACTAAAGAAGGAGGAAACGAGAATGAGTAATCTGAAAATATTGATGAACGGTATCATCACAGAGAACCCTACATTCGTATTGCTGTTAGGTATGTGTCCGACACTGGGTACGACTTCTTCGGCACTGAATGGTATGAGTATGGGATTGGCGACCATGTTCGTGTTGATCTGTTCCAACATGGCTATATCCGCATTGAAGAATGTAATCCCCGATATGGTCCGTATCCCCGGATACATTGTCGTAATCGCCACATTCGTAACGGTTGTACAGATGTGCATGGAAGCATTTGTCCCTGCCTTATACGCAAGTTTGGGATTGTTCATTCCGTTGATCGTCGTAAACTGTATCGTTTTGGGACGTGCTGAAGCTTTCGCCGCTAAAAACGGGGTTGTAGCCTCGGCTTTCGACGGGATCGGTATCGGACTCGGCTTTACGATCGCCTTGACACTGTTAGGAGCTATCCGCGAACTGTTGGGAACCGGCAAACTGTTCAACCTGACGATCATGCCGGAACAATTCGGCTCGCTGATTTTCGTCTTGGCTCCGGGTGCTTTCATCGCACTGGGATTCCTTATAGCTATTGTTAATAAACTGCGTAAAGCTTAAAACAAGGTAAGATATGGAATATATATTAATATTTATCGCCGCTGTATTTGTCAACAACGTTGTGTTGTCCCAATTCTTAGGTATATGTCCGTTCCTCGGCGTATCCAAGAAAGTGGATACAGCAATCGGTATGGGAGCAGCCGTTGCATTTGTGCTTACCATTGCGACACTTGTGACTTTCCTCGTGCAAAAATACGTATTGGATGTGTTCGGTCTGGGCTTTATGCAGACCATCAGCTTCATCTTGATTATCGCCGCTCTGGTTCAGATGGTGGAAATCATCCTGAAGAAAGTGTCTCCTGCCCTCTATCAGGCATTGGGAGTATTTCTTCCGCTGATCACGACTAACTGCTGTGTGTTGGGTGTCGCCATCCAAGTAATCCAGAAACAGTATAATTTGTTAGAATCTATAGTATATGCATTCTCCATTGCTATTGGATTTGCGTTAGCTTTGATTATCTTTGCAGGTGTCAGAGAACAATTAGCAATGACAAATGTTCCCGATGGCATGAAAGGAACCCCGATCGCCCTTATCACAGCTGGTCTGCTGGCAATGGCGTTTATGGGATTCTCGGGGATCGTTTAAGATTTAAGATTTATGATTTATGATTTATGGCGACAAGCGATATTTGTTATTATAAATTATAAATCATAAATCATAAATCCTTTCATAAATCATAAATCATAAATTTTCTCTCCTCATGAAACAGAAGATTTTAGTAGCAGGTGGAACTGGTTACATCGGATCACACACCACGGTAGAACTGCAAAACGCAGGTTACGAAGTAGTCATCATCGACGACCTGTCTAACTCCAATATAGAAGTATTGGACGGTATCGAACGCATCACAGGCATCCGTCCTGAATTTATCAAGTTAGACTTGAAAGATAAGGAAGGAACGCGCGAAGCACTGAAAGCTCATCCGGGCATCAAAGGAATCATCTTGTTTGCCGCCAGCAAAGCTGTGGGCGAATCCGTACAGCAACCTTTGAAGTACTATCGTAACAACATTGTGACACTGGTGAACCTGCTGGAACTGATGCCGGAATTCAATATCGAAGGTATTGTTTTCTCATCTTCTTGCACCGTTTACGGACAGCCTGATCCTGAAAATCTGCCTGTAACCGAGAATGCCCCGATCAAACCGGCTACTTCTCCGTATGGAAATACAAAGCAGATCAACGAAGAGATCATCCGCGATACGATCCACGCCGGCGCTCCATTCAAGAGCATCATCCTGCGTTATTTCAACCCGATCGGAGCACACCCGACAGCTGAGATCGGCGAATTGCCAAACGGTGTTCCTCAGAACCTGATCCCGTATCTGACACAAACGGCTATAGGTATCCGCAAAGAGTTGAGCGTATTCGGTGACGACTACGACACGCCTGACGGTTCCTGCATCCGCGATTACATCAATGTCGTAGACCTGGCTAAGGCTCACGTGATCGCTATGGACCGCATGTTGGGTGGCAAATCCTTGGATAACGTCGAAATCTTCAACCTCGGAACCGGTAACGGTGTTTCTGTATTGGAACTGATCAATACATTCGAAGCTGCAACAGGCGTTAAAGTCCCGCACAAGATCGTAGGTCGCCGCGAAGGTGATATCGAAAAGGTTTGGGCCAATCCCGAACGCGCCAATAATGTATTGGGTTGGAAAGCAACTGAAACGTTGGCCGATACTCTGGCTTCTGCCTGGAAATGGCAAAAAAGACTGCGCGAACGCGGTATCATGTAATCGAATTTATCTTCATAAACAAAAAAAGGGAAACATCAGCCGATGTTTCCCTTTTTTGATTTATAAAGGTCCGAAATTTTATTGTCCCAATATATTCTGGATAGCCGAACGCCAGTCTTCTCCATTTTCAGGCTGGTAGGTATGAAAACCGAGCTTCTGTCCTACTTCTATATTTGATTTGGCATCATCGACAAACAACGTTTCGGTGGGAACAAGTGGGGCATCCTCTATCATCCGGTCGAAGATGGCGGCATTCGGTTTCGTCACACCAACTTCATAAGAGGTGTACATCTTATCGAAATAAGCGGATATCGGACGACCGGCAGGAGAAAAGGCTTCGCTTCTCGCCCATGACTGAATGATCGGATTCGTATTGCTTAACAGATAAACTTTATGCTTCTTGCGAAGCTCCAAAAGGAAATCCAACTTGTATTGAGGCACATCGGCAATAAAACCCATCCAGGCATACTTGATCTCATCATAAGTGAGTTGCTTGCCGGTATGCTCGCATAATTTCCGGCAGAAGGTTTCGAGATCAATCTTTCCGTTCTCCACTTCCAGGAAAAAACCTTTCTGTTCATACGGATCGAGCAGTTGCTTTGCATCCTTCACTCCGATCTCTTCAAAACGGCGTACAGCCTGCCCATGATCCAGGTCGATTAATACGCCTCCCAAGTCAAATACAACATTTCTGATTATTTCCATATACATTGTTTATACTCACAAACTTACACAAAAATGCCCGAACAGGCAAGTAAAAAAGATGAAGGTCGCACCAACCTGTCCGGGCTTGTGAATATATATAAACTCCTTTTATTCGAGTTTATGAATAACGAGACCGGAACGCAGTTTCGGTTCGAACCATGTTGTCTTGGGCGGCATGATGTTGCCGGTATCGGCTATGTCCATCAGTTGCTTCATAGTGACAGGATAAAGAGCCAGTGCCACTTTCATTTCGCCACTGTCCACACGGCGTTTCAATTCTCCCAAACCCCGGATACCACCGACAAAATCGATACGTTTATCCGTACGAAGATCTTTTATACCTAAAATTTCATCCAAAATCAAATTGGAAGAGATTGTCACATCCAAAACACCGATCGGATCGTTATCATTGTATGTGCCTTGTTTGGCCGTCAAAGAATACCATTTTCCTCCCAAATAGAGAGAGAAGTTATGCAAAGCAGCCGGTTTATAAATATCCGTTCCTTTTTCTTCCACGATGAAATTCTTTCCCAATTTACTCAGGAATTCATCTTCCGACAAGCCGTTCAAGTCTTTCACCACACGGTTGTAATCGATAATCGTCAATTGGTTTGCCGGGAAACAGACTGCCATAAAATAGTTATATTCCTCGTCACCTTTATGAGATGCATTCTGTTTGGCTTTCTCCGCACCAACCAACGCAGCAGCAGCAGAACGATGATGGCCATCGGCTATATACAAGGAAGGCATTTCAGCGAACAGTTCCGTGATGCGGGCAATATCTGCCGGCTCGTCGATGATCCAGAACGTATGGCCGAAACCATCGTCTTTCGCAACAAAGTCATATTCAGGCGTACGGGAAGTATATTTGGCGACAATCTTATCCAACTCGGCATTATCGGGATAAGCAAAGAAAACCGGTTCGATATTGGCATTGTTCACCCGGACATGTTTCATGCGGTCCTCTTCCTTGTCACGCCGTGTCAGTTCATGTTTCTTGATAACGCCATTCATATAATCGGGCACATAAGCACCGACAACCAAACCATATTGCGTCTTGCCGTTCATGGTCTGGGCATATACATAATAACATTCTTTCTTATCCTGTACCAACCAGCCTTTTTCCTGGAACATCTGGAAATTGGCGGCTGCTTTCAGATAAACGGCAGGATCATGCTCATCTGTCCCGACCGGAAAATCGATCTCCGGTTTAATGATATGATAAAGAGATTTATCGTTGCCTTTTGCTTCTTCACGTGCCTCCTCGGAGTTTAACACATCGTAAGGACGGGAAGCCACTTGTTCGATCAGTTCTTTAGGAGGACGGATTCCTTTAAAGGGTTTAATTCGTGCCATGATATTTTAGATTTATGATTTATGATTTATGATTTATGATTTATGGAGCTTATTTTTAGAGGTAAGGATTATGGATACGAGGATTTTCCTTAATTCCTGACAATCACAATATAAAGAATCAAACTGTGATTGGGATAAATAATCCGTTTTCTCTAATATCGTCAACCAATAAATCGTTTCGTTCGTTTCCTTTTGGGATATTGCCAACTTATGAATAAAATCTGACGAAGATTCCGCAGAAAGAGCTTCGCTTATATTCGCTCCAACCGAAGTCCCGCAACGCAAAAGTTGCTTACTTATAATGAATTCTTTCTTCTCTCCTGTCAAATACTTATATACATTAACAATCCGAATCGCAAACAACAAGGCTTTCTCATAGGTCGGGTTTTGCTCCATAAATCATAAATTATAAATCATAAATCTATTTATTTACTCTGAACTTTTCACATCCATCTTTCAGGAAGCCTTCGATCTGCTTGGCTGCGGCAATACCGGCATTGATATTGGCTTCGGCAGTCTGAGCGCCCATCTTTTTAGGTGTGGAGAAATAGCGGCCGGCAAATTTGGCGGCAAACTCTTCGTTGGCTACGGGCATAATATCGGTTACATATTTCAAGTCCGTGCGTTCTTCCATCAACTTGATCAGTTCGGCTTCGTTGATCACTTCCTTACGGGCCGTATTGACCAGCAGGCCGCCTTTCGGCATCTTGCCGACCAGAGCGTAATTGATGGAATTTTTTGTTTCGGCAGTAGCCGGGATATGCAAAGAAACGACCTCGCAAGTAGCATAGAGTTCTTCCGGTGAAGCTACCGGTTTCACCCCATCCGCTTCAATTGCCGAAGCCGGGCAGAAAGCATCGAATGCATAGATTTCCATTCCGAAACCTTTCGCGATACGGGCCACATTGCGGCCAACGTTGCCATAGGCGTGGATACCCAGTTTCTTTCCTTTCAATTCCGTTCCGGATGTTCCGTTATAGAAGTTGCGGACAGCCATCACCATCATTCCGAAAGCCAATTCGGCAACAGCATTGGAGTTCTGCCCCGGTGTATTCATCACACAGACATTATGCGCTGTCGCAGCTGCCAGATCGACATTATCGTAACCGGCTCCGGCACGAACCACAATCTTCAACTGCTTGGCAGCATCCAGCACTTCGGCATCGATCACGTCACTGCGGATAATAATTGCATCCACATCTTTGACAGCCTCCAGCAGTTTAGCCTTCTCGCCATATTTTTCCAGCAGGATCAGTTCATCACCTGCACCTTCCACTACTTCGCGGATACCTTTCACAGCTATCGCTGCGAAAGGTTTATCTGTTGCCACTAATATCTTTGCCATAATCAATGCTGTCTTTCAAAATCTTTCATACATGCAACCAAAGCTTCAACACTGCTCTTCGGCATAGCGTTGTACAGAGAGGCACGGAAACCACCGACAGAACGGTGTCCCTTGATACCGACCATACCTGCAGCCGCAGCAAATTTGCTGAATTCGTCTTCCAGTTCCTTATATTCGTCATTCATCACGAAACATACATTCATGATAGAACGGTCTTCGGCAACGACAGTTCCTCTAAACAACTTGTTACGGTCGATTTCATCATACAGGATAGCGGCATTTTCCACGTCTTTCTTTTCCATAGCAGCAACACCGCCTTGTTCCTTATACCATTTCAATGTCTGCAAAGCAGCATAGATAGGCAGCACAGGAGGGGTGTTAAACATGGAATCCTTGTCGATATGAGTCTTGTAGTTCAACATCGTCGGGATCGGACGGTCCACATGGCCCAAAGCATCCACACGTACGATAGCCAATGTCACACCGGCAGGAGCCAGATTCTTCTGTGCACCGGCATAGATAATGTCATATTTGGAAACATCGATCGGACGGGAGAAAATATCAGACGACATATCGGCAACCAAACGTTGTTTCACATCCGGATCTTTGCGAGTTTCCGTTCCGTAAATCGTATTATTGGTCGTAATGTGGAAATAATCCGCATCGTCGGCAATCGTATAATCTTTCGGAATATATGTATAGTTCTTATCTTTGGAAGATGCTACGACCTCGACTTCCCCGAACAGTTTTGCTTCCTTGATGGCTTTGGACGACCAAGTACCGGTATCTAAATAAGAAGCTTTCTTATTCAAGAGATTGTAAGGCACCATACAGAACTGCAAACTTGCACCTCCACCCAAGAAAACGACCTCATAACCAGCAGGAATATCCAGCAATTCTTTGATCAGCGCACGCGCTTCATCGTTCACGGCAATAAATTCTTTACTTCTGTGAGAGATTTCAAGAAGAGATAAATCCATACCCGCAAAATTCTCTACTGCAGCAGCCGTATTTTTAATTGTATACTCGCTCAAGATAGAGGGACCTGCATAAAAATTGTGCTTCTTCATACCAATGTCTTT
>ULRN01016083.1_pt1 | contig 70350 bp, 61 predicted proteins | sample 1955461 | NCBI WGS metagenome assembly ULRN01 (sample SAMEA4835683, study PRJEB28245) | human gut metagenome | biome: gut microbiome; material: fecal sample | place: Denmark | collected 2008 | reverse complement strand
TTTAATTTTTCGGTAAAAATTTACCGAAGTATTAATCAATAAAGTAAGTTGACTCGGTTAAAACTTAGTAAAAGGGATAAATGATTATGGACAAGGCTGCATTGCGGATACACTTACGATTAATTACAGCGAGATGACCTCTTCCAAAAAGGTAGTATGCTTTTCGGGAAAAGGTAGTATGCTTTTTGGAAAAAGGTAGTAAGCTTTTGTCAAATGAGTTTAGACGAAGGAATTAAGAGTAAGCATTAACTGAAGTACAAATGTAAAGAATTATCTGAAATCTCTTTCTATTTCTGACAAATTACCTGATTTTTTCTGAGTAGATTTGTTGCATGACTTGGGATACTTGACCTATTCACTTATATGATAAATGCTTTTTACCTAAACGAAAAGCCTATTGTCGTTACAAAACAAAATAACGAATATCTATTAACCTCGATTAGATAATAGATTTCACATGCTCATGTGTAAATTTTACACATAATATTTGGTGGTTCGGAATATAGCCTTTATATTTGCAGTGTAATTATTACACATGATTAAATTATGGACGAGAAAAAATATTGTTATAAATATCCGCATCCGGCAGTAACGACCGACTGTGTTATCTTTGGTTTCGATGGGCAGAGCCTAAAAGTCCTGCTCGTTGAAAGGGGAATTGAACCTTACAAAGGCAGATGGGCATTTCCCGGCGGATTCCTCAATCCCGACGAAAGAGCTGAAGAGGGAGCACGCAGGGAACTGAACGAAGAGACAGGACTCGAGGGTGCATTCATCGAACAGTTTCATACTTATACCGAACCGAACCGTGACCCTCGTGAGCGTGTTATCACTATCGCCTACTTTGCGCTTGTCCGCATACAGGAAGTCCACGGAAGTGACGATGCTGCAAAGGCACAATGGTTCCCTATCGAGGAGGTGCCACAGCTTGCATTTGACCACGACCGGATATTGAGGGATGCGACACGCAAACTCCGGGAGCGGATTCACTTTGAACCGATTGGCTTTGAGTTATTGCCGGACAAGTTCACCATGAAGGATTTGCAGCTTCTATATGAAGCCATCTTGGACGTGAAGTTCGACCGCAGGAACTTTTCCAAGAAGATGATTCACTACGGACTTCTCAACCAGTTGGATGAGACGGTTTGGCCAACTCCAAAGAGGGAAGCCCAGCTCTACTCCTTCAACAAGGAAAAATATGACGAATTCAAAAAGAAAGGATTTCAAATAGAATTTTAATCACCAAATATATTTATTACAATGAAGAATCTATTACTTAGCACCGCTATTGGAGATATTAGCGGAGAACCTTATGAGTTCTATGAAAGTACGAAGGACTATGACGCTGTTGACCTGCTCTTTCCGGGCAACGATTACACCGACGACACCCTCTGCACATTTGCTTGCGCCGAGGCTCTACTTCACAATCTTGACATGGCACATAACTTGTGGAAAAGATGCCGTGAAGATTTAAACAGAGGGTTTGGCGGCTGCTTTATCTCGTGGCTGATAGCAAGAGAAGTGCAACCTGCCTATCATTCATACGGCAATGGCAGTGGCATGCGTTGCTCTGCTGCCGGCTTCCTTGCAAAGACAAAGGAGGAGTGCATTGAAATGGCTATAAGGACTGCCTTGCCTACGCATGACCATTCCGAAGGAATCAAAGGTGCTGTTGCGACTGCCCTCGCCATCTTCTACGGAATGCAAGGAAAAGACAAGAATTATATCCGCAGGCATGTGCTTGACGAGTATTATCCAAGCTGGAGCACAAAGAGTTACAGTGAGATAAAACCGGGCTATCATTTCGATGCAACCTGCCAACTTACCATTCCAGCTGCATTGATTTGCTTCCTCGAGAGCAAGGATTATGCCGACTGCTTGAAGCTTGCCATATCACTCGGCGGTGATGCAGATACGCTTGCCGCTATTTCCGGACCAATGGCATACGCATTCTATAAGGAGATGCCAGAGGAACTTATCGAAAATGCGAAAAAGAAACTCCCCAAATGGATGCTCTTGATAAACGATGAGTTGGACTATGTAGTATCAAACAACCTGTCCGTTGCAGGAGAAAAGAGATTCAACAATCGCCCGGAATACACTCCGGACATGATTGAATCCCTAAAGGAGGACGAAGTCTTTGTTTTCGGCAGTAATCTTGCGGGCAAGCATGGAGGCGGCGCTGCTCGTATGGCTTATATCCATTTCGGTGCCATCATGGGTAAAGGAGTAGGCCTGCAAGGACAGAGCTATGCCATTCCAACTATGCAAGGAGGCGTGGAGACCATCCAACCATACGTTGACGAGTTTATCGAATTTGCACGCAACCACCGTGACCTGTTTTTCTATGTAACTCGCATCGGATGTGGCATTGCTGGATTCAGGGACGAAGAAATCGCTCCTTTGTTCGCAGAAGCAATCTACGAACCCAACATCTGCTTGCCTAAAAGTTTCGCCAAGGTGCTCCAGACTGGTTTGTTTAAAGAGCAAGAAGATGCAGGCAAGCCTATATAGACATCATCTATCACAACATAGATAAAATTGTTCGTTTGTCTATATAAGATTCCATATCTTTGCTTCATCAAATTGAAAGTAAAACTAAAAAACAGAATAGATATGGAAAACTTTTCGGACATTATTAAGAGCGAACAACTGACTTTAGTGGATTTCTTTGCAACATGGTGCGGACCCTGCAAGATGATGCACCCTGTTTTGGAGCAAATCAAGAATGATCTTGGTGATAAAATACGCATTATTAAAGTTGACGTTGACAAGAATGAAGCACTGTCCATGCAATATCGCATCCAGTCGATTCCGACTCTGATGATTTTCAAAGGAGGTGAATTGAAATGGAGACAGAGCGGTGCCTTGCCGGAACGCGAACTCAAGAAAGTGATTGCACAATATCAATAACCCGCACATAAATGTTACAACGATGACAGCAAGCAAAAAGAGATATATCATTGTGGGCGGCGTGGCTGGAGGAGCTACTGCTGCAGCGCGAATCAGACGCATGACAGAAGATGCCGAAATCATTCTCTTTGAGAAAGGCAAATATATTTCATACGCCAATTGCGGCCTGCCTTATTATATCGGCGGTGTGATTGAGGAACGCGAACGTCTGTTTGTACAGACATCCGAAGCTTTCGGCAAACGTTTCAATATCGACGTGCGGACAATGAGCGAGGTGATTGCCATTGATGCGGATGCCAAGCAAGTGACTGTCCGCACAACAGGCAACAAGGAATATACGGAATGCTACGACAAACTGCTGCTCTCCCCTGGTGCTTCGCCTGTCGTCCCGCCTCTTAAAGGCATCGACAGTGAAGGAATCTTCACCTTGAGAAACGTGGACGACACCGACCGCATCAAAGCTTATATGACAAAACACAAAGTCCGCCGTGCTGTCATTGTGGGTGGAGGATTCATCGGCCTTGAAATGGCTGAGAACTTGAAACATGCCGGGTCACAAGTGGCTGTCGTGGAGATGGCGAACCAGGTGATGGCTCCGATAGATTATTCTATGGCGGCACTCGTCCATGAGCATCTCTTGCAACAGGATGTGAAGCTCTATTTAGAACAGGCGGTGGAGGGCTTTTCCCGTGAAGGGGATGAACTAACCGTCCATTTCAAATCGGGCATCCAGCTGAAGGCGGACATGGTGTTGCTGAGCATCGGTGTAAGAGCCGAAACCCGTTTGGCTCAAGCTGCCGGACTGAAGATTGGAGATATGCGCGGTATTTGGGTAGATGAATATCTTCAGACCTCCGACCAAAACATTTATGCCGTGGGAGATGCCATAGAGTTCCCGCATCCCATCACAGGCAAACCTTGGCTCAACTTCCTTGCCGGTCCTGCCAACCGGCAGGCTCGCATCGTTGCGGACAACATGGTGTTAGGCAATCAAGTGAAGTATGAAGGATCCATTGGCACGTCCATTGCCAAAGTGTTTGACATGACAGTGGCAGCAACCGGCTTGCCCGCAAAGAGATTGAAGCTAATGGAGATTCCTTATCTTTCCGCCACCATTCATAATGGCGCACATGCCGGTTATTATCCGGGCAGTTTGCAGATGGACATCAAGATTACCTTCTCGCCAACAGACGGCAAACTTTATGGTGCGCAGATTGTAGGTTATGACGGAGTGGATACTCGCATCAACCAATACGCACTTGCCATCAAGCAGGGCGCAACCGTTGAAGACCTTACCCGACTGGAACATGCCTACGCTCCCCCATTCTCATCTGCCAAAGACCCGGTTGCCATTTCTGGCTATGTCGCAGGCAACATCCTCAGCGGGAAGATGAATCCTCTTTACTGGAGGGAGATGCAGCAGGCAGATAAAAGCAAGGTGACGATTATCGATGTCCGCACGGCAGATGAGTATTCGTTAGGTACGATTCCGGGAGCTGTGAACGTCCCGCTGGACGAACTGAGAGAACGGATGAAAGAGATTCCGACCAACCGCCCTGTATGGATGTTTTGCGGCGTAGGATTAAGAGGTTATTTGGCTTCGAACATTCTTAAGGCGAATGGCTATCAGGATGTGAGAAACTTGATTGGCGGATTGAAAACATACAAAGCCGCAACGGCTAAAATAGCGGCTCCGGAAGGCTTTGACAACAACGAAGAAGGTTGTTCATGCGACACCTCGTCATGCGCAAACGACAAGGCAGTCATCAAGGTAGATGCATGCGGCATCCAGTGCCCTGGTCCCATCCTTAAGATGAAACAGGCAATGGACGGACTCGCTCCCGGACAGCAGTTGGAAGTCCGTACCACAGATGCGGCTTTTCCACGTGATGCGGAGGCTTGGTGCCGGACGACAGGCAACAAATTCCTCGGCAAGCGTTCGGAGGCGGGCATACATATTGCCATGATAGAGAAAGCCACTCCTTGCGCAATGGAGGTTGCCAAGACGCAGTCTAACGATTTGGGCAAGACGCTTGTCCTCTTCAGCGACGACCTTGACAAGACACTTGCCACCTTTGTCATTGCCAACGGTGCGGCAGCCACAGGAAAGAAAGTCAGCATTTTCTTCACTTTCTGGGGACTCAATGCCATCAAGAAGACAGACAAACCAAAGGTGAAGAAGGACATCTTCGGACGGATGTTCAGTTGGATGCTTCCTTCCGATTCCACCCGCCTTGCCCTCTCCAAGATGAACATGATGGGAATAGGCTCCAAAATGATGCGTTATCTCATGAAAAAGAAGGGAGTGGATTCATTAGAGTCGCTCCGCCAGCAGGCAATAGAGAATGGTGTGGAGTTCATCGCTTGCCAAATGTCCATGGATGTCATGGGAGTCAAACGTGAGGAGCTGCTCGACAATGTCACCATCGGAGGAGTCGCCAGCTACATGGAACGTGCCGACCAAGCAAATGTGAATCTGTTTATATAAGCCTTATGAATCTACAACAGCTTAGATATGTAGTCGCAGTCAACCGCTTTCGTAATTTTGCGAAAGCGGCTGAGTCGTGTAATGTCTCCCAACCGACCCTCAGGGCAATGCTACAGAAGTTGGAAGAGGAATTGGACATCCGGATTTTTGAGCGTTCGAACAAATCTGTCACGCCCACGACTGCCGGGGAGAAGATTATCCGTCAGGCGGAAACAGCCTTGTTGGAAATAGACCGCATTGGCGAGATTGTTTTGGAAGGCAAAGGGCAGATTGGTGGGAAATTCGCCTTGTCTGTCGGTCCGACGATTGCACCTTACATCCTTCCCAAGTTTATCAAGAAATACCGTGAGTCTTTCCCTTCCGTCGAATTGTCCATCCAAGAGTTGAAAGTCAACTTCATGCTCGAAGCCTTGCTGCGGGGAGAACTGGATGCCGGTATTGCCATTTCGGAAAACGCAAGGGAGGGAATACTTGAAATACCACTCTACACAGAGAAGTTCTTGGTCTATCTTGCCGAAAGTTGCTGGCGCAAATTACCTGTATTCAAACCGGACAACTTGGAACACGAGAATATGTGGATTATGAAGGATGCGCAATGCCTGCGTGACAGTGCCTTCTCATTCTGCAAAAGCCGGCAGAAAGGGAATCATATCTATGAAGCGGGAAGCATCACGACGCTTGTCCATATCGTGGACGAGAACGGGGGATTCACTATCATCCCGGAAATGCACCTTCCTTTCCTGAGCGACAAACAACGGGAGAATGTCCGCCCCATCGAAGGCGACTATCTTTCGCAAAGGCGTGTATCTCTCTACATCAAAGAGGATTATATCCGCCAAAGGATGTTGAACACGGTTACTGATACGCTTAAAAAGTTCATTCCCGAAAGGATGATTAACGAAAGGGTCAGGAAATATGGTATCAAACTATAATATGAAATGAAGGCGGTGTGTCATAATTTTGTTTTGAAACACTGTCATATCAAGAAATATTGCTAACATTGCATTCAAGTAAATAAAATAATATACAATTATGACTATCGGAGATAAAATTCCAGAAATCCTTGGTATTGACCAAGAGGGACGAGAAATCAAAGCGAGCGATTACCGTGGCCGCAAAATAGTACTTTACAGTTATCCAAAAGCAAACACAAGCGGGTGCACTGCCGAGGCTTGTTCTTTGCAAGCACATAAGGAAGAGTTGGCTGCTGCCGGCTACGAGATTATCGGTGTGAGCAAGGACAAACAGGCTCTGCAGAAGAAATTTGCAGACGCACAAGGTTTACAGTTTCCGCTTATTGCCGATACAGAGACGACACTTCTCCAAGAGTTGGGTTGTTGGGGCGAAAAAGTGGCTTGCGGCCGCAAAACCATCGGCATCCTCCGCACCACTTATCTTGTGAACGAAGAAGGCATCATCGAGAAGATTTTCACTCCAAAGGAAATCAAGACGAAAATCCATGCCGAACAGATATTGGAATACATCAACAAATAGGGTTCATGGAGGAGGCAATGTCAGAATTGCCAATAGCAACATAGCTCTTGGAATCCAGCCCTGTCCTTTTACACAAGCAAAATATCTATCTTACTTATTATTAGCCGTTTGCATTTGTTAATGATGGTACATTTTAAACATACCGTTGTTTTGAAAAAAACATTGGACGTTTTTGAAAAAACATTGGACGTTTTCAAAAATTCTTCGTGACGTTTTTTTCAAAACAACGGTATGTTTTTTCAACGGTTTTGGAGTGTCCAAAACGAACGTTTTAATGGTGTTTAAATGGTGTTTTAATACCGTTTAAACAGCCGAAACCTATGGACACAATTCTACCAATTCACCAATAACTTTTTCCCGTTCTCCACTTCCTTTGGTAGAAAAACGAAGTAGCGGCAAACCATAACTCGACAGTATACGATTCTTCATAGCATCTCGCTGGTGTTGGTCTGTCGCTTCTTTATGGTACGAATATCCATCGGTTTCAATAGCCAAGACTGGCTTTTTGCTTACATTGTTAATGATAAGAAAGTCTAAATGCGTACTATAATTAGCCGCATACTTCAATTCCCTCTCAGACATAAGAGATGTGTCTCTCACGACTTGCCGTAATGGGACATGGCACAACACTTTAAGACTTTTGAAACGGATATCAGAAGAAAGAATCTCTTTGAGCATGACATAGGTCAGATTCTCCGAAGCGTACTCAGATATTTGCGGCTGCATTTTGAGGAAAAGCATACGTTGCTCCGAATATTGCTCATACATATAATCAAATATAGATGCCAATTTACTGTCAGTCACCGTACAATTGTTGTATGCAATGTAGTCAAGCAAGTCCATAATATAACCATGTTTCTCTTGATCATTGCCTGTTAGCACAAGACAAAACTTCTTCTTTGCCCTTGATACGGCAACATTCAACATATTGGCATCATCTGCAAATGGTGTAATTTGGTTGTCTACCACACTCATGATGATAGCATCGTTCTCACGCCCTTGATATTTATGTATAGTTCCAGCTATCCCCTTTCTCAACTGATTGTTAAATGCATCTACTTGATTGTTATATGGCGTGATAATACCTACGTTGTCGTAATCCTTCAAAACCGGCAACACCTCTTCCATGACAACATCTATCTCACGCTGATTATAGTGATTGATTGCATGATTGCCTTTCACTGTCCTCATGGCTGTCAGCACGTCCTTTTCACCTTTGTCTTCGGTCATAATGAGCAGGTTGCCTCCATAAAACTTTTGATTGCAGAAGTTGATGATGCGGGGATGGCAACGATAATGCTCCCTAAGTAAAGTCTCAGGCACATTCTTAATCACGCCCAACACCGACTGCAAAAAACTATTCTTTGCACAGTCATAGCCATCTGTAATATTATACTGCCTCATGATTGCATCCAGCTTCAATCTGTCCTCATCAGTCACCACGTTAGGAAGTTGCATGGTGTCACCGACAATGACAGCATTTCGAGCACAAGTCAATGCCAAAGCTCCTGTATCTATCGAAACTTGCGAAGCCTCATCCATGATAATGTAATCGTATGGTTTACCTGTGAATACACAAGAACGAGCGGAGAAAGTCGTACTAAGAACAACAGGATATTGTTGAATCAATTCATTCCCTCTCCTTCTCATATCCTTGAGACCTGCAAAATCGACACGCTTATGTTTGGAATAATAGCTATACAAAAATGCTTTGAATAGCGACAACGAGAGTGTTGTCAAGGTTTTAGTCAACCCCATTGCATCATGTTGTGCCAAGTCTTTGTTAATAGAATTTATCCGTTGCCTAATCTCCTCAAGTCTATTTAGATAGTACAAGGTCTGAAATTCCTTGACAAGTGGAGTGAGGTTGTTCCTGTCAAACTCACTCTTGAGATACAGCCGATGTTTACTAAACCACTTCATTTTCCACCATTTCAGTTTTTCTAACCATTTGACAAACCAATTTGCGGATATAGGCTTTTCACCATAGGCTTGAGCTTGGTATTCCAACCATAACGATATAACACGTTTGGAGTTTATACGGTTTGTCAATTCCAATCTCTCGTCTACACCATTATCCATACAGAAATGCTTCCACTCCAAGGCTACTGCTTGTTGTTCCTGTAGTAGCTCTGCCCGCTCATTCTGCAAGGCAAACACTTTATCAAGCAGTGCGAGGGTTGCGTGCAATTTTTGTTTCTTTTTTAAAGACTCTGAAATGGATAATCCCCACAAGCTGCACTCAGCAGGAACAAGTGGTTGGTTGGCAATGAAAACCTCCTTATTTTCTTTGCTACCAAGTGGTGCAACAACAAATGAAAGTCCATACTTGTCTAGTTTCTCCTGCACATTAGTAATAGCAGAATTATTGTTCGACACCACCATCACAGTCTTTCCTTGACAGACGATGTTTGCAATAATGTTCAGGATGGTCTGAGTTTTCCCTGTTCCAGGAGGACCCTGCACTACGCTTATCTGATGTTCAAAAGCCGTAGTTACCGCCTTTTTCTGGCTGGCATTACATCCGAAAGGATAAATTAAGTCAGCGTGTTTCATGCTTCTCGGATTATACTTATTGGGATTGAGATAGCATGCGGCAACGGTTTCTGAATCCACATATTCCACTTGCTCATACAAGTCTGCCAAGATACCATTACCGTTCTTTTCCTTACCTAAGGGATTGATGATGGCTACATTTTTCAGATAAGCAAACGTGTCTCTACTCTTTTCTTCTCCAAGGCAAGAAGTTGAAACAATCATCTTATCATCATCACCTTCCCGCATATAACCATTGCCATATACAATTCGCCAATAACATTTTGTTCCACATACAAACTTCCAAATCTCCTTCACGCTGTTTTGCAATGCGCCATCAACTACCACCTTACAATGTGTTGGATCAAACCATTCGGGATTATAAAGCCAAGCAACCTTGTCACAGCCATAGTAATAATTTTTGCTGTTGTTCTTAAAGCGCACACGATATCCATTAGCCCCTTCACATTCAATCGAATCAACTTGCAAAGTCTTTGCCTCACCGTTAAGTAACAATATCTTATTCATATCCTTTTCTTTTCTTATTTCCGGTAAAACCTTTACAAGCCTATATGTATCCCTCTTGGTCGTATCCCTTCCGTTCTTGGTGGATAAGCTCAATCAGATGCTGGATTTCTTGGCTGTCTGACTTCATATCCTTAAAGCGGTTATATTGCTCATCGTATCGACTCTTTGAACCCGATTTCAAGCGAAGTTCAATATCGTCAGGGATTAGGAATGAGGAGCGGTCTTTTCCTATGTATTGCTGGAACTCCGATAGGAAGATATTTATCCCGGCAAGGTCATAGTCGCCAAAGTGGATATAATGATTGGGAATCGAAGTGAGCCACTTCCTCAAATCCAAAGATTGCGGGTAGCGAGACACAAAGAGGATTTTACCGGACATTCCATGTGCCTTTAGATAATCCTCAAAGAAAGACCTCTGTTGGCGAATCATCCTGAAGTTTTCCATGTTCTCAATGCCCATCACAATCAACTCTTCCGGAATGACAAACGTTTCCCAGTCTGTCACGAAAAGGAAACTACCTTCCTGAGGATTCACCATAAATGGTTTCCCATGTAGCGAACATTCAATAGGTTCATAGCTGTTGATTGGAAATCCGGGGCATGAACGGACGGAAACAAGTTTGGAATTGCCTGTCTCCGCAGCCATCGAAGCTCGGGAATCCGCAGCATTGGCTTCAAGCATACGGAAGCTCTCATCTTTGTCAATGAGGTATCTTTTCAACGCTTCGATATCGCGCGCCCGATAGGATTTTCTCGAACCACGTGCAATCACCAATAGCAATCCTTCTGCCATCAGTTCACTAAGCAAATTGCCGTTCAGCTTTGAACCTGCGACCTGCTCTCCTGCCATCAATGCCTGTATGGATGCACTTATTGCCATAGCTCATGTTTATTGAATCCGCTTCAACAATCTGTCCACCCTCGTCTTCACTCCTTGCTTGCTTAGCAGATAAGTATAACGATAATCGTAAGGATTATAAGAGGTGGGCGAACTATTGATCAGGTAGATATTTCGTGAATTGGCAAACTGTAAAATGCCTTTGATATTATTGGGATGCAAACGGCCGATTTCGTCCATCATGCAATGCACGATAAAGTCGCCATTCTTCCGGGCTGCTTTCTTCTTAAACACATTGATGAGCATGATATTGACCATCGCTTTCACTAAAATATCAGTCCCGTCCGAACCAACATTGTTAATGCGTTCCACCCAATTCGTGTCATTATCATTCTCCTTCACTCGGAACTGAAGGCGGAAAGCATCTCCTAAGGAGACCGAAGGGCGATTGGGCTCGTTCTGCAACTGATGAGAAAGACTCTTCAGATAGTCCACTACCTTATCATTGACCTCGTCACGGTTGTCGCCCGAGAAAAGATTGAGTTCACCGATAGAAAACTCATTCTCTATGGTAAAATCATGGATGGACATGAGCAACTGCATGAGCTTGTCAGACGATTCATTCGCCCGAAGCTCAATGCTCCTGATGACTCCTGCAAAGTTCTTCTCTACAAAGTCATGATTGATATCGAGGATAACACCATCCACATCCGAGCGGCGCTTCATCAATGCACCGATTTCCGTGGAGACACGGCCCAAGATGTCCTTATAATGTTCACTGGTGCGTCTGCGGAACTCTTCGATTTTATTGTTATCCATGAATTCCTGCAAGTCAACTGCAATCTGGAGATAATCGTTATCGGTGACCGGTATCGTATTGAAATGGAAAGCATTCTGAGGTTTAAAGTTCCGATTGAAGCTAACGACACTATCTTTCAACCCGTCAATCGATTCACGTTTCTGATTGACAGTTCCCCTGAGTTGGCTCAACAACTGCTGGCAATCCTGATGGGTTGCCATCTCCTTGCTATCAGACAAGAAAGTATCAGGCACCAGATGCTCGTTCTCCACCACTTGGTGATAAAGAGCCAAACCTTCCTTCCGATGTGTCAAATCCTTGAGAAGCACTTTCTGCCGGGTCTCCTGATCCTGCCTTCTTTTCTCTATGCGTGCCCGTTTATCCTCATAACGTTGGCGCATCATGGCAATCTGCTGTTCAATCTCCTTGATGGATTTTCTAATCTCCGGCTCCTTGGCAAATAGGTTTTGCTCGGCATCACGATATTTAATCACCTTGGGGCGGTCGGTTGCTATCTTTCCCAACAGCTTGTCAAGATTATCCAAAGACTTCCGATAACGTTCCAAAAGATGCACATCCACGCCTTTTCCTGCCAACTCCGCTTTCTGTTGTTCCTCCAGCTGGGCCTTTTGTGCAGCAAACTCCTGATTCCGGTGCGAGGCTTCCGAATCTTGCGACTCCTTAAATATACGCAAATTCTCATCAAGAGCCTTTGAAGCCCTATTAAAAGACAAGTCAAGGTCTTTAAGTTCCTTTTTGTTTTTCACCTCCCTCTTCTCCCGGACATCCTTTTCCGACTGCACTTGGAGCAGAGCCTCGTTAAACGCACGTTCCCGGACTATCTTCTTCTGGGCGATTAATTCCAGCTCTTCCATCTCCAACTTATGCTGTTGGTTTTGCAGATTCTGCCGTTTAACCGGTATTTGGTTCTCCTTTACCTCAAAAGAGGTCTTTTCCTGACGGAGCGGATTGAGTTGTGATGTGTATTTCTTGCTGAGTTTCAATATCTCCTCCTGAAGAGTAACGGGCAATTGTGTGAGCAAGCGATTGATTTGTTGCAGCCGCTCTTCCAAATCCCTCTTCTCTGCACGATAATCATCCGGAGTCCGATGCACAACGTCTATTCCATCCAAGTTCAGCTTTATACCAAACAGATTGTCAGATGCAGCACTCCGTTCCGGATCAAGCCCTTGAGCATAAAGGATGCGCTCTTCATCCACCACTTTTCCTATCGTCTCCTCCCAGCCTTCCACATTCTCACCCAGCCATTGGTAAAGGGATCCATCCAAATGCGCAAGCAAATCATTGACTTTTTCCATCTGCGCACGGCACTGTTCACGATTCTCCACAAGACGCTCCTGCTCACGCTGGAACGCTTGTTTCAATTCAGCCTCTTTCATTTCATATTCAGTAGTGACTTGTGCAATCCTACTCTTAACGGCAACCAACTGCGCTGCAATCTCTTTCCCGTCTATCTCCAATTGAAGGAGTTGTTCCTTCATCTGCCTGATTTCATCAGCCATCGGATGCCATTGCCTGAGTTCTTTCAAGGCACTGTCCCTCCTGTGCTGCTCAGCCATCAACATCTGAATGCGCTCGTCCGAGTCATGCCTCCAACTACTGAAAGCATCCATAATCTGATTCCTTCCTTTCGTGCGTTCCTCCTCAAGCCGCTTGCGCTCCACTTGTAACGAAGTCTGCTTTTGGAAGAAAGCTTCTTTCTGCGCATTCTCAAATGCCTGTTGCGCATTCTCCAACTTTCCCCTGGCAATATTGTATTTTTCCTCTATTGACATGTGGTTTTTCAGAAGGTCATCCAACAACATTTGCTGGTTAGAAGCCTCCTGTTTGATGGAATCTTCACGAGCGGCAAGTTCAAGTATCGCTTCTATGCCCATTGTCTCAAATTCCTTCCGTGCATAAGCAATCTCACCCAACTTGCTCTTCTTACCACCAAGTTCCTGATTGAGGGAATCCTTCTCCTTATCATATTCGGCAGTAAGCTCTTTCTCCCGGTTGCGTTCTTTCTCTATGCCAGTTTTCACTTCAGCGACCTCTGCTTCCAAAAGAGGAATCTGTTGTTCGCTTTCAGCCACCGCATGGTTCAGCATCCTCCATAAATCAAGCAACTGCTGGTCAAGTGCCACAATCTTCCTGCCTTGCTCAGCAATCTTCAATGCTTGTTGGCGCACAGGATAATTGCCATCACGAGTTTGGCGGAACCAGCAATCTATCTCGTCATATTCCCTCTCAAAGTCGATTACCAATCTCCTGTAAGTCTGCAAATCAATAGGTAACTCTTCATCCGCCATGGATTGTATGATGGTGTTCTTCACGAAATCCGCATCCAACTTTGTGTTCAGAAAGACATTTTGGATGCTTCGGGGAATATTCTGGTAATGTGCACTCTGCGTCAATGCATAGCGGGTGTATTTATGGTCACGCGTATTACCAAAGATGATATCCTTGAACATCACGCCCGAATCAACCCTTGCGGAAACAGCCACATTCTTATCGATGCGTTCCCGTATCTTCACCCAGTCGCTCAGCACCTGATTGTCATCACCAATGAGCCATCCACGCTGATAAGGAGCATCAATGAACCGCCACGAGGCACGACCTTGGTATCTGCTCACCAATATCGTATATGCCCCATTATCCCGCATTACTTCATACAGGATATGGGAATTGGATTGGCGGAAATAGAACTCATCAAACGACTTTTGTCCCTGTTGGATGCCCAAGCGATGCTTGTCGGCATTGTAAAAGAACAGAAGTGCCCTTAACACCGTACTCTTCCCCACTCCCTGTGTCCCGGTGAAATGCACATTGTCATCCACAGAAATCTCCGCATAGGGAATATTGGCACTATTGATAAATATAATCTTATTCAGGTACTTCATCTTCGTTGGCAATTTGAATCATGTTAACCAGTTCCTCGGCATAGCGGAATGCCGAAGTTATCTTAAACGTCTCATCTTGTTCGCTGATGCACTCGGCAAAGCCCATGCCCTGCATCTCCTGAAGCAACTTGTTCACTATTTCAAGATAAGATCCTACACCATACTTCTTGAACAAACGGCCAGCCTTCTCCTTCAGTTCAATATCAAGGCTTATCTGTTCCACCAAATGGCTCTTCCGGAATTGATATCCCGCAGTAAACGACTGGTTATAACACTTCAAGAAATCAAGATAATCCAGCCATTTGGAGAAACTCTCCAATTTCTGCTCAATTGCTTGCTTTCCCTCTCCTATCCGCGAGAAATAGAAATATCCATTACCCGATTCCAGTTGGAGACCAATCTCCTTAAAGAAATCAGCATATTCATCAAAGTTCTCCTCTATCTCCTCATAAAGATGGCGAATGGAAGTGTCCGTGCTGTCAACCGAGAGAAACTCTCCCCGGCTCAGTCGTTCATATATTCTCTGAGTGTTATTTCGCATAGATTATTGGATATTCAATGTCTTGATAATTTGCATATTTCCCCGTCATTTTACATTCATCCGGATGAAGGATGACCAATTGGCAGAAGAGAGCGACGTGGTCCTCAATGCCTCGTTGGCTCTTATAATCATATCTCAAGATAAATTCAAACAGATGATAGCTCGATGCCAAGAAAGCATTCCACACCTCTGCCGGATCCACCTCCTTCAATTGCAGGACATGTTCCTGCAACTCCTCCAAAGTGAGTGGATCAGCTTCCGTCCGTGCCGTCTTCCGTATGCCGTTGCGTTCTGCAATCCGCCTCAGCATCTGGACAATCTGGTCATTCTCCCTCAGCATTTCCAAAGAGAGACGAGTCTTGCTATATTGACGGGACTCCATCCACAATGGATTCCTTTCCTCCAGCACTTGCACAAGATTTGTATCTGTCTTGATAAGCAGCTGGTCCTGCAAATATTTCAGTTTGCGAATCTTCTTATAGAGTTTATTCTGCAGGTCAATCTGGTTTATATAGACGATAATCTGCCTGTCTATCTCCATCAACGCATGATAAGCTTCTACAAAGTCGTGCTTCACGTCGCTGCAAGTCTTTGCCATGTGCGGGTCGTTCGCCATGATAAAGAAAGCGTGCTCATTATCCATCAGCTTCTCGCATTCACGTATCATGGCACGGATGCTATGGCTTTTCTCATCCAAGTTTTGCAGTTTCTTCTTCTTGATGACATAATTGGGCTCTTGCTTGTAAGCATTGTCCATGTTGCGCTTCAAATCCACCACATTCCTCAAGGTCCTGAATCCGGTCTTTTTCAAGAGTTGCCGCACACTGTCCTGATATCCAGCCCTTCGGTTGGCATTCGCCTCTTGCAAGAAATATCCGATATACTCCTTCAAGGTATTGATGCACTCCTGCACACTCAGCACGCTGATTTCCTCATTCACATTCAGCACCTCCTCGAAGAAGTTCAGGTAGTCGCTTTCAATTTCCACCGTATTGCCACTCCTCACCAACACGCCATAATCCAACAATTTCCTCAGCCGAGCCTCATTGCTTCCGACAAGGTCTAAGGCAAGCCCTAACGGAAACTTCATCAGCTTCCGTTTCTCGAACATCTCTCCCAACAGCCTTTGCTCACGGGAAAGAGTCTTTGTCAGCTCTTCGATTGTCCGAAAATGAGTCAGAATGTCCATAACGGGAAACAATTACAAATGCTAAAGTACAATCATTTCTCCAACTCTCAAAATTTATTTTTGCTGAATTTGTGGGGTGATGGGAAAAATGTTCCCAATATCCTAATCTGTTATAGTAGGTCGTCAAAAGTTAAAAATGGGGAGGGCTGAGGAGAGACCTTACCCCATATACTTTCCATCCTTCGACTCAAATATCACACTCGACTCTATCACCTCCACCGTGTGCCACGCACCTTTCGGAACCTGACAGCCATATTGGGCTTGTGTCAGACGGAGATGTGCGTAAGTCCAAATTTTGGCGTAAGCGAGGATTCACCTTGGCTTGCTCAAACAATTTGTTTAGCAATTCTTTATTGATTTCCATAGTATCTTTCTCTGTTTAATATCTGCGCAACACCACTTGGAAAGCTTCTGCATAATAGAAGATTAGAAACCCATTGCAGTATCGCTCTGCACTCTACCGCCACTCGGATAAGGCTAAAAATTAAATCTTAGGTTTTACTGCTAAAAGAATGCCAGAGTTGACAGCAAGCACACTGTTAATACCTAATAGGTACAATTTATATTTCTTTCTAAATTTCAAATGTTCATCTTGGTTTGCTGTAAAACTACTAAAAGGAGTCAAGTCATATTCATGTTCTGGTACAGATATGTTCAAGTATACCTTACAATGTTTACGATCATAAAAGCCCTTACCATCAAGTAATCTCCATGTATCAATAAGTTGAATATATGCCTTGTTGGCATTATCACAGATATTATCAAACTTGCAATATTTCAATTCACAAAGCAATAGCCATCCCTTTCCCACATCCTTAGGTCTGCACATACATTCACAATCATGTACTCCTTGTGGGAAAAAGCTCTTGTTTCGCTCAAAGTTCACAGCAAGAATATCAATGCCTTCTTTATTCTGTAAATGGAAAGAAGCTATGTCGTCAAAAGGTTTTTCTTGAATAGTCACTCCTTTTCGTTCCTCTTTAGGAAAAGTCTTGGTCTTCTCCGTATAGTCGGCTATCCAAATGTCTACATGACAGACCATCACGTCATTGAATGTACTTTCAATCTTAGTCATAGAACGTTGAATAATTTGAGAAGTCCGTCATTATAAGTTTCATCACACGGTCGAAATAGTTGCCGCGAATAAGACCGTCAGCATCCTGAAGTGTCATATTCTTTTTATCAACCATTGACGAGAACTCCCCGTCATGTATTTCCCAAACAGCCACATCTTTAGGATTAACCCAACTGCTTTCATGTTCTCTCAACTCAGAAACAGTTGTAGGTATCTTATCCTTAACCTTATATCCCAACATGCAATTGTTAAGAGCATAGAGTATGTAAGGACTATGTGTAGCAATAAACAAGTTGTCATTATGCAAAGCTGTATTCTTCAACAACTCATACACCAATTCCACCTGTGTCAATGGAAAGAGATTTTGCTCCGGCTCTTCCAAATAGATATCCGAGTGGGACGTTTGTGTATATGCGGAAACAAGTTGCTTGAAATCCTCAAAATCCTCCTTCGATGCAAATACACGCTTCGTTAAACCAAACTTGCCAATAAAGACGTTCCCCTCTTCTCCTGCTTGTTTAGCGGCATTCTTAAACTTGCTCTCATAAATGTGTTGGGCAATCTCTTCGTTTTCTGTTTCCGTTTTCGAACTCAACATTTCGTTAGGACCATACTGCTTGCGGAAAAGATAATCTAAATATACCCACATCGGTATAACAGACTGCAGACCACTTGAAGCATCAGACAGTTCCATTCTCTTGTCGTCACCCAACAAGATATAATCATGATCAGTCTGCTTGTCATAGAAGAAACTGACATTCAAATTCAAAACAGGCAACACAGCCCCGTCACCACACAACTTATGGGCATAAGCCCAATCTGCAATGAAGCTCTTCAAGTTGGTAGAGTCCATCTTGACATCAAACCAATTAGGGATAGAAGAAACCAAGTTTCTCTCAGCAGGGATATACGAAACCCGTGGACGTTTATAGTTAAACCCATTTTGAGCATTACCCCATCGCAAGTTGAACGTTTCTTTTGCGAAATCAATAGTGAAACTCAAGAAATCACTCTTATATTCAATGCTACTGTCTTCATGCAAAAAGCATCTCAACTTATGGAACGCGAGCAAGTTTTCCTTTACATATTCAAAATCAGCAAAGCCATTCTTGCCCTGCTCCAGTTGAATTCGTTTTTCCGCCCAAGCACAGAAACACGCAATCTTCAGGATGCAGCTCTTACCTGCACTCTGAGGACCAATAACTACATTGATGCGTTTCAGCGTCAATTCCACATGTTTAATAGGACCTATATGATGAATTGTCAATTTCTTCATTCTCTTAGCTTTCTTTATGAATATATCTTGCTTTATTGCAAAGGTAAAGAACACCTTTCACACTCGCAAATATCTCCATAAGCAATTTCATCCAAGGCAAAGGTATATTTCATTAACCGCTCTCGGCACGCCATAGTCCGTACAACTCTCCATTTCCATTATCTCTTTCCATGCCTCATAATTGCTCTCATCCACGCAATCGGGGCAACGCATCCCACCCATGCTCCATGCCTTTTCAGACAGATAGAAAATCCAATTGTATTTTTTCTTATCGGGCATCTTTATCAAATCCATTGCTGATGATAGCTAATATAGAATTGCATGTTTGAAATTCGGCAGCGAAGATACTTCTTCCTATTTTGAGCCCTTATTTGAGAGCTTATAAAAATCATACTGTAAACTCTACTTCATTTGATAGTTTACGTACACCATCGCATTTGAGGTTTGGCGTATTAATCCGAATATCACAATCTATAACGAATATGTTTCCTTGAGGTGATTTGATAATATTCTCATCGTGCATATCACTAAGATAAATACTCGGTGTGACATAGGTCCAATTGCGAGGATTAGTTAGTTTAAAACCAAGTGACTCTACATAAATACGTATCTCGTCATCGGTAAGAGACGTTCCATGGATAAATGGTTGTTGCACTATAATTTGAAAATCGCCATCACTAGTTCTACCAAAACCTAATACAACCAATCGAGTTTCTGGAAATAATGTATTATGAAGGGTTATTCGATCAAGAGCCAACTCTGGAAGAATGTAATAATCAAGACTTATTCGTTTAATAATTGTATTTCCATTGTCATACACATGCGCTTCACCCCCTTCGGTGAGTTGCTCACCAAAGGTTTATTCAAAAGCCTTGTCTACACTATCAACCCAACAGCATGCTGTCTTAGCCCATTGTTCTATAACTGCTGCTTGCGCCTCTGCTCGTTGACACTCTCTTTTAAAACTGCCTTCTGGTGCAGTAATTTGATTTGCTGGAGTTTCTGCTCCCGAGAGTATGGATGCAACAACATGGAAGCTACCTCCCGTTGCGCAGCCATGCTGCTCTCTTGGTGTGTAGCGTTTAAATAATAATCGCTTGTTGAAAAACTGTTCTGCATAATCTTCGAGTTTTATTATTCCATCTTTATCAAATCCATTGCTGATGATGGCTGATATTGATCTCCAAAATTCCGTATTAGTCATATCACAACTTTATATTGGTGACATTTTACCTTTTTGTGGTAAAGTTACTCATTTTACTTTGTATATGCAAATTGCAAGCTTCCAAAAGTTTACCGGTGCTTATAGCTGAGTTGTTAAAAATCTCACTTGTTTATTAACTTTTTGCTGATGGTCAATCCGATTTTATCTGGTCGCAGACCGAAGAAATCCTGATACTTCTTCCTACTTTGAGCCTATTAAAACGGTGTTATAATAGTGTTATAATAGCATTATAACGGCGTTTTAACACTGTATATTTGCTGCTCAATACCGATAACCTTCCACTTGGATTGGAACAATTTTGTGGTGTATGTCCTTGTAGAGGTCTTACCCCATATACTTTCCATCCTTCGCCTCAAATATCACACTCGGCTCTATCACCTCCACCGTGTGCCATGCACCTTTCGAAACCTGACAGCCATATTGGGCTTGGGCAGGACAAAGGTGAATGCGCTCTATTTCCCGGAAACGACTTCCTATTGTCACATCCTGCGCATCCATTCCCCTTTCAAAGCAAGCGGCATCTTCACCTTTTAACGGAGACAACAAGGGGCTTATCTCCTCATAAATAACCTCATCCAACTTGCCACACAAACAGATAACAGTCTCCGCTGTATCCTCATGCCGATGAATAGGCACAACCGTTCCCGGCAACAAAGCATTCAACATACGCTGGCTCGTATCGGACGAAGAAGTACGCAAGTCTAAGTTTTGGCGTAAACGGAGATTCACTTTTGCTTGCTTGAAAAGTTGATCAAGTAATTCTTCATTTATTTCCATATCAATCATTTTCGAGTATTTGCTTTAATCCTCTTCTTATAAATACACACACAATTGTAAGATGGCAGAAAGCAAATCTTTCATCGTTCAGTAATAATAACTTTAAATGTCTGGAAGATAAGTTTGATGTCATACCAAAACGAACTATTCTGCACATATTCTAAGTACAGTTTTATCTTCTCTTGCATAATTACGTTGATGTAATAAACCTCTGGATCCGCAGCCTTCTCCATCAGTTCATTCTCATTACGGAACTTAATACTTGCAGGATCGGTGATACCGGGACGAACATCCAATACATGCATCTGTTCGGGAGTCCAGTAATTCACATAGTAGCGAACTTCAGGACGGGGACCTACCAAACTCATATCACCAGTAAACACGTTAATCAACTGTGGCAGTTCATCAAACTTATACTTACGGATATAATACCCAGAACGTGTAACACGAGGGTCACGGCCACCGATAGTTACCAATGATCCTTTATCAGCTCCAACTCGCATAGAGCGGAACTTGAATATTTGGAAATCCTTATTGTTTCGCCCCACTCGCACCTGTCGATAAAACACGGAACCTTTAGAATCCAGTTTAATCCATATAGCCAATATAAGAAACAATGGACTTAAAACAATCAATCCACAACCAGAGGCAACAATGTCAAATAATCTTTTCATGTATTTTTAGGGTTAAAAAGCCTGAAGATAAAGATATAGCATCTTCATCATCAGGCTTTTTAAAAGATAAGTATTACAATTTAGATGCTATCTCTACGAAATTCTCAATCACATATTCTAAATCTTCATCTGTCATCTTTGTATTCAAAGGTAGAGTGATTTCGTTTTCAAACATGTGATAAGCATTTGGGAAATCCTTAATGTCAAAACCCAACTTCTTGTAAGCTGTCATCATGGGTAACGGCTTGTAATGAACATTAGTGGCAATGCCACGCTCTGCCATCTTTTCAATCACCTTGTTTGTTTCCTCACGAGTCTTGCCCAACAGACGTACCAAGTAAAGATGTCCCGATGAAGTATGCTCCTCATCATAATGGTTTAGCACAGCCACATTCAATAGTTTCAAAGCCTCGTCATAACGCTCAATCATCTTGCGTCTGCGCTCCAACATCCCTTTGTAACGCTGCATCTGCACCAGTCCGATAGCAGCCACCACGTCCGTCATATTACATTTGTACCATGTTCCAATGATATCATACTCCCAAGCACCGAGCTTAGTCTTAGCCAGTGCATCCTTGTTCTGACCATGCAGGCTCAACAACTGCGCCTTGCGATAAAGGTTCTCGTTCCAAGACTCGCCCTCAATCTCAGGCACACCACTGAAGGTATTGTCCACATTCTTGTCCAAATCTTTCACCACCTTCTCGTTACCGAAAGGCAGATTCCACGACAGTGCACCACCCTCAGCAGTAGTCAGATTCTTCACGGCATGGAAAGAGAACGATGAAAAGTCAGCTATCGCACCAACCATCTTTCCCTTGCGAGAAGCCCCTAAGGCATGGGCTGCATCACAACAGATGGCAACACGTCCAAGCATCTTCTGCAAGTCTGTCTTAGGAGTGAAGATATCCTTCTTGCGCTCCACGATTTCGAACAGACAGTCGTAGTCACAGGGAATACCTGCCAAATCAACAGGGATAATAGCCTTGGTATTAGGAGTCACGGCCTTCTCCACAGCATCATAATCCATCTCGAGGCAATCCTTCTGCACATCAACAAAGACGAGCGTAGCCCCAACATGTTCCACCACCGAAGCACTTGCCGTATAAGTATAAGCAGGAACTATCACCTCGTCCCCTTCTCCAATACCTAATAAGCGCAAAGCCATTTCACCACAAGCCGTCTGCGAGTTCAAGCATACAGCCTTGTTCACACCCACATATTCTGCCACTTCCTTTTCCAACTTCTTTGTGCGCGGTCCGGTTGTAATCCAACCAGACAAAATGGCATCACGCACTTCTGCCGCCTCAGCTTCCGTCATATCAGGCGGAGAGAAAGGCACATTACGCAATTTCATTGTCATAATATGATTATGCTTTTTAATGAAAAATATTTCTTTGGATTATTTCGTTTTTCAACGATTTTTTATTTGGACAATTTCAATTTTCCGCATTTTATTTGTTTGGAAAATGTCAATTTCCGATGTTTTATTTGTTTGGATAATTTTATTATGTTATCTTTACGACTTAAATACAAGATTTTACGCATCACCATGTACTACAAAAGAATCATAGATCAATATCTATCAGAATGGGCTTCACGCGATACACGTAAACCTATCCTACTTCGAGGAGCACGCCAGGTAGGCAAGTCTTCTGCTGTGCGTCATTTAGGCAAGCAATTCAAAAACTTTTTAGAAATAAATTTTGAGATGGAGCCTCAATACAAAGCTATCTTCCAGCCCGACCTAAATGTCAATCGTATCGTTATGCAGATTTCTGCAATATCAGGCTCAAGGATAGAAGAAGGCGAGACACTTCTCTTTATGGATGAGATACAGGAGTGTCCAGAGGCTATTATGTCATTACGTTTTTTCAAGGAGAACATGCCACGACTTCATGTTATTGCAGCAGGCTCCCTATTAGAGTTCGCTCTTGCAGAATTACCGACATTTGGTGTAGGTAGAATCCATTCTATGTTCATGTACCCAATGACCTTCGATGAATTTCTTCTTGCTAACAAAGAAGATATATTACTTGAAGCTCGTAACGCAGCATCTTCACGATCACCTCTTCTTAAGCCATTGCACGAGAAGTTAGTCAGTCTGCTTCGCACATATATGCTTGTAGGAGGAATGCCCGAATGTGTTGGCAAATGGGTTGAGACTCACGATTACTTGCTTTGTCAGGAAGTTCAAAATGATATACTTGTAAGCTATGAGGACGACTTTCCTAAATACAAGAAAAAGGCTGACATCAATTTACTTCGCAACATATTGCGTAGTGCTGCCGTACAAGCTACGAAGAAGTTTGTCTACACCAAAGTAGGCGACTATAAGACAGCAGAAGTCAAGAGTGCGCTCGACCTGCTCATTCTTGCTGGATTACTAATCCCCGTAACTCATACCAGTGCCAATGGACTTCCTTTAGGTAGCGAAGCAGACAATTCCTATCGTAAGATTTTATTCTTTGACTGTGGACTTATGTTGCGGCTTTTGGGCATCACTATAGGAGATACAACCATGCTTACCACCCAAATACTTACAGCCACAGCAGCCGACCTTGTCAACAAGGGTACTATGGCAGAGCTTGTTGCTGGTTTGGAAATGCTTCACTATATGACACCCAACTTGCGGCATGAGTTGTTTTATTGGGTACGTTTGTCAAAGAATTCATTAGCAGAAATCGACTATCTCCTACCATCACATCTAAATATTCTTCCCATTGAAGTCAAGGCTGGAATCCAAGGTGGAATGAAAAGTCTGTGGGCATTTATGCGTGAGAAACACATCACCGAGGCTGTTCGTTGCTCATTAGAGAATTTCGGAGAGTTTTGTTACACTGACAAAGAAGATACAGATACCGTTCGTCATGTCAGCGTATTCCCTCTATATGCTGTTTCGCAGATAATAAAATCTAAAACTATGTAAACTATTCCACATAGATTTATGTCTCTTACATTTTCACTTTGCTTTTATGCCGCAAACCTCTTTGATTACATCCACATACTTCTGTGTACCCACCTCACGTGTCAGATTGTCCATTACAAACTTTCGTCCGTTACGACCATATTCCTGACAGAGTTCATGATGGTTATACAGCGTCAGAATACTCTCCTTAAACGCGTCTTTGTCACCCGCTTTGGTGAATATTCCGCAGTGGTTGTTCTCTATTATGGTCTTCAATTCGTTCTCGTCAAAATTGGCAAGCACAGGCCTGCTCGCACTCATAATGCTCCACGTTTTCGAAGGCACACTATTCGCCCCCACTCCGGGTTTGGAGATTACCAACGATGCATCACCCAACGAAAACACATGGCTTATATCCTCGTATGGTTGGAATGGCAACAGATGCACATTGTCCAGTTGTTGCTCTGTCACCTTGCGCTTCACCTCGTCCAAATATGCGCCATTGCCTACCAGTACAAAGTGAATATCCTTATACTCTTCCTGCAACTCCTGAGCCACACCCAGCAACATATCCATATTCTGAGTCAACCCAATATTGCCATTATAGGTGATATAAAACTTGCTGCGATCCAGACCATAAGCATCAAACAGCTTATTCTCTTCCCGCAGCACATCCACCACCTTGTTTTGGTCCACCCAGTTATAGATTACCACTATCTTGTCCTCTGGCACACCTTTTGCCAAAAGATTCTTCTTGAAATCCTCCGAAATAACGATTATCTTGTCTGAGTATTTATAAGTGATTTTCTCTACAATGCACCCGATTTTCCATATCAGACTGCCTTTCTTTGTCAAGCCAGTACCAACAAGAGAATCTGGAAAAACATCTTGAACATTATATATAGTAGGCATCCTTTTCAACCATTTTATCAAAGGCATTTTCAGTCCCTGAATAGGAGGGGTGCTGTCAATGAAAGCCACATCATATCTCTTCCACATACAATAGTGCAACAGAATGAATTCACCCAACAAATAGCGCAAGGTACGCAATAAAGGATTCTTACCCTCTCCATACAAATGGAATCTATGTATTCGCAAAAGGCCATTTACCTGTCGTTCCTCTCTTTTCCATTTTGCGCCTTCGGGTACACTTCTTGTAGGAGTTGGTGTATATAAATCTACTTCTATATTATTATCGGCACACGCATGTACGATATTATCTGTTATATATAGACTCGCAGCCGTTTCTGGCAAATAATACGAGCATGGAAATATAGCTTTCATCATTATACTGTTTCAAATTTTACTTCGCTTATCATCCTATCGGCCAAGTCGATAGCCTTCTGCGGCGAAGATTCTGTCACAATCACATGTCCCGAGCGACAAAGACTGCTGGTTACTTCAGGAATAACATCACCTGCTTTATGATATATCTCCCAAAGATATACACGGGGGTCTTTCAAAATTTCCGTATTACCGATACTTACCAATTTGCCAGGCATTGGACAGAAATAACGAATACAAACGCCTTTGGGTTCTTCTTTAGGATTAAAGTCAGGCTCAACGCCTAATGCCACATCAATAGCAGCTGCAACCATGTCAATGCCTGTACTCAAATGAGTCAACTCCGTAGAGATAAAGTCTCCACCAAGGCGAGCTCCTATTTCCATCAAGTATGCCTTACCATCCATCAGTTTGGCTTCAGCATGGCATGCACAGTTGTTTACCCCCAACGCCTTTACACCTGCCACAGCTGCTGCTTTTAGAATTTCCACTTCTTCTGCCGAATAACACGATGGCTGATTATGCCCTAACTCCACAAAATGCGGAGCCCCCGTGGTTTTCTTATCCGTTACCGTCAGAACATTCACCTTGCCGTTCCAAACGATAATCTCTATCGAGAACTCAGGACCTTCTATAAACTGCTCCAACAGAACCGACTTGTCACGACTCTCATTAAGAGCTATATTATAAGCCTTAACAAAATCCGCCTTGTCCATATCACAAGAAACCTTTGCAATACCTCTCGAACCAGAATTACGAGACGGCTTCAATATGCCATCAGTAGAAAAATCATTCTGTAAATGCATCCATGCATCCTCTGCGTTCTCTGTCAATATACTTTTGGGAGAAGGTGCATTTCCTTTCTCAAAAGCCTCACGCATCAAGTGCTTGTTCGTAGCACGGATGGCCTGTTCACGAGTAATGCCCGAAAGACCCAACTCATCATTTAGCCTACCCATCACATTCATACTCACTTCCGAACAAGGGTGGATTACACCGTCAATCTGTTCCTCGCGAGCCACCTTCAACACATCCTCTTCTGATGTAATATTCACCACGATGGCTTCATCGGCATATTTCAGTCCCACAGCATTAGGGTCACCATCTGCGGCTATGACATATATACCCATGTCTTTGGCTTTTTTTATCACCGGCACTTGTAGGATACCAGCTGCCAATACCAATAGTTTCTTTTGCATTGTTTTAGTGATTTACATTTTCTCTAAATAGAACAGTTTTGATAGTCTTAAATACAATCTTCACATCCATCCAAAAGGTCAAATGTTCAGCATAGTAGTTATCATTCCTCATCTTCTCTGCTCCATCAATACTATTACGGAAATATGCTTGATTATACCCCGTTATGCCAGGTTTAATGATCAACACCGATGGATACTTTTCCTCATATACATGCAAAAAGTCCGGCGTATCAGGACGAGGACCAATAAAACTCATTGTTCCATTTAGTACATTCAAGAACTGCGGAATCTCATCTAAACTTGTTTTGCGCATAAAGCGACCAATTTTAGTCACACGCGGATCATCATCACCATTGTAGGTATCACCATTCTCCATTCGGATATCTGGTGCATTCATTATCATAGAACGGAACTTATACATTCCGAACATTTTTCCACCTTGCCCAATTCTTTGGGCTTTGTAAAATATTGTCCCTTTATCTGAGAAATAGATTATAGAACCAAGAACACAGATGAGCAATAGCACAAATGGAAGTGCCAACAGACCGATGATAATATCAAATAGTCTTTTAATCAAATGCCTATACATATTTTTATTATTTAATTAGACCGTAACCTTCTCATATCAAACAACCACGGAGTATATCTATTCATCAAATAAGTAGCCAAAAAGGATATTGAAAATGAACCTGTAAAAACCACTATCAACCCCATCATCGATGGTTTCGGCACAAACCTATTTACAAGCATACTCAAAACAATGGGCAAAGCTCCACTCATAAAATAGAAACTTATCGTATTCCTACCTATATAATTTAACACATTTGAAGACTTAAACAATCTACAAATTTCAATCAAAGCAACAGTTGCCACAATGCTAATCAGGACACCTTGCAAATTCACATCTTGCATGGATACCAAAACTCTAAATTCATTCGGACATATAGTTTCAAGAATAAAGTATATAGCAACAAGCGACATGGTCACATATTTGTTTACAACTTTACAAATAATGTTCTCATATTTCCAATATACCCCCCCCGAAGCCAAAAATACGATGGACAATAAGCCTTCCTTATATTGCCAAGGACAAGATGGATATTTGCTGATGATTTCAATGTTTTCTCTACACAAATAACAACCTACAAGAAAAATAGAACAGGTTGACACAAAGTAAAACCAAATGTTTTTTATACGAGTCAAGAATAATAGTAGAATAAGCAATTCAGCGACTGCTAATGCAGCTGTAAACCAATAAGTACATCCACCTATAGTTTTATACACAAATTCACCAACCCCAAACTCCTTTCCACGAATTACATAACTAGGAACAAATTCAATTATGGAAAATAAAATAGTAGGAATAATCAAACGATAAATTATATTCAAAAACGCCCTGCTGCCTCCATCCATAAAATACTCCGTAAACGATAATGGCGTAAGGGATGACGACAGTTGCTTTCTAAACAAAAGATAGCCAGAAACAAAAAAGAAAGAGTTTACATATATTGGATGAATATAAGTACTTACCCCTTTTACACCAAACCCGTAATATGTCTGACAATGTACATAAAAGACACAAATAATACAAATTGCCTTGAGGAGATTAATCCAAAGTAATTCTTTTTCCCCCATAATTAAGAGACAAATACTTTTACGGCATTAACAAATTCTTCCTGGTCTTTCAGAAAATCATTCAGCAAACTATCACATCGCTTACAATATGCATCGAAATCCTGCAAAAGGAATGACTGTAAAATGCTTGTAAGATTATCACAATCTACTACTGCCACACCTACTTGATACCTCTCTGCATAATTCCCCTGGCACGTATTCTTTGTTACAATCATCGGTCTATGATATATAAGTGAATTATAAAAACGATTAGACAATGCCGTATCATGGGTAACAATCCTTGGGTAGAAAATATTCATAAACGTACATGAGCGTACATACCCAGCTTCCTCTGTTTTTTGGTAAAAGCCCTTAAAGAAAATATTCTTTACGTTGTTCTGTTTACAATGCTCCTCAAGCATTGCGCTCTCTTCTCCCTTTCCTATAAAGCGTGCACTAAACCCTTCTTGATTGGCTAACGCCTTTACCACCTCTATATTGGAAGAATAATCACGAATTGCACCAATAGTGAGAACATCAATTCCTTCTTCTATGTTAAAATTGCTCTCTGTCACTTTGTTTGCAAGAGTTTCTCGGACAACATTCTCGTCAAAATTGTGAGACAGATAATAATTGCCCTTAGGCAGACACTTTTTAAATCCAGAAGAAGATATCACATTCGCACAGCTATATTTTAGCATTAAAGAAAAAAGTTGTTTAAAGCCAAGCTTCTGTTCTATTGACAAATCTCGATAATCAATCATATACCTTCCTTTATAGTGGCATAAGAGAAACATACTCAATAGGCATGTCATTTGTGGGCCAAATACAATTATTCTATCAAAGCCTTCCTTGCGAACAGTTTGTTTAATAAATCTTATGTAGCCCAAGTAGGATGACAGTCCGGCTGAATCGTGCCCATTACTACAAGGCACATTATACTGAAATCCCTCAGGCTTGTCATCACCTTCGCGATTCCATGAAATAATACTATAGTCTGTGTTTGTCTTATCCAGAATTCGGGTATAATTCCTTACGTATGGTGCATACCAAATTGAACCTGGAAGAATTAATGCAACATTCATACTTATATTTTCTTTGTTATAAATTCTATGATTTTTTCAGCCCTAACATCAATCCTTAGTTCTGACGCTTTAAGAAGTGCTCCTTCAGATAATTTATCTCTATATGTCTTATTTTCCTTTATTTTTTTCAACGCGGAAGCAATCTCTTCCACATTCATCGGATCAACAAGAATTGAATTAGTATCATCCAAAATATCCTCATTAAAAGGTAGATTTGAAGATACAACTGGAAGACCGCATGCAAGGGCCTCTACTATGGCATTTGAGCATCCCTCATTCAGAGTTGGCAAACAAAAACAATCAGCAGCAAACAGGTATTGTGGTACATCAGTATGATCCAAGCGTCCTTGCAAAACGATGCCATTGCAAGTCGGTGTCGCATCATCGCCTTCAAGTTTACCGCCAATGAACATCACTTTGATATGATTGTCAGACAACATATCAATGGCTTTAGACAACCTATCAGAACCTTTCCTATGAATGAAAGCACCTGTAAATGCTATAAGGAAGTCATCATTTGCAACGCCAAGCTCTTTGCGTATATTTCTGCTCTGGTCTTTTTTAAATATAGTAGTATCCACCGAGTTGGGAAGCACAACCACCTTGCTATCAGTCGTCAGACCATAATTGATGCTGCGTCTTTTATTTTCCGAAGAGACACTCACTACTGCCTTAACAGCTTTTGCAAAGCGCTTCTTCTCCTTGTCTGACATTATAGACACTAAATCCTCTATTGCATTGTCACCTTCGCCACATGCAACAACTATTGGTATGCCATACTTATATGCATACTTGCGAACAACAAAAGCACTATGCCAAAAATGTCCATAAATAAGACTAGGTTGTGGACAAAACCTCTTTATTGCATTACAAATTCCTCTATAACGAAATTTCTCCAATAGATTATTCAACCACAACGGGCAATTGCCCAATGACAAGGAATATGGTCTTACGACTCTATATGGACACCCATTATTATCAACGACTATAGAATATGGCAAAAGCGGCACATGCCTTAAATAATGACGAGTTAAACTTTGAGGTGCAATAACTGTTATATTTTCACCATGCTTAGCAAGTTCTTTTACCAATTGTTCAACAAACACAAATGTTGGACGACCTTCTGATGGGAAGTCATCACAGATAATACAATATTTCATGAATTTACACCTTAGGAAGAGTTATTTTTTTACCTAATTTTGCATCCCATTCTTCGGGTGTGAATTTTCCGAATCCAGAAGATGGGAAAAAAGTCATTTCCCCAAAATATACTTTATCATTTATATAATATAAGTCAATCCGGACAAAAGGTATATTTTTAGAAAGTTTTGTTGCTATTAATATCATTTCATCAAACTTTGCAGGTTTATATACGACCATTCCTGAATTTCCACATTCTGGATTTAGCCCACAAAACGGTTGATGTTCCCAATTCATATCATAGAAATCTATGGTTTCTTTTGTCTGCCTATTCGCTATCAACTGACAATACTCTGGTCTTCCATTGAAACAATAAAACTTATAATCCTGCAACTCAGCATCACTCCCATTTTTCATATACTTTTCTGCGAAAATCTTTGGAACGATACCTTTATAAGGATATTCTCTTAATAAAGGGAACAATTCCTTTTTCAGAGAAAGATTCATTGCTGCTTTAGCTTCATTAATGTTGAACGAATTTTTATCTTTACAGATATAAACTCCACAACTTCCACCGCTATGATTAGTTTTAAGAACAAATTGATTGGGTAATAAATCAAAATCAATATCATCAAAGCAATCCCATACTCCCAATGTCGGAATAATATATTCTTTCCCGATAATATCTCCAACAATATCTTTTACCATTATTTTGTCTACAAATTTTGTATATTCAGGGTTCCTAGAATTTATCTTTAACCATTGAATTTTCTCACAAAATGTTGATGGGTGTTTTAGATTGAGACATTTTCCCATAACGATTCTGTACCTTATTCTTAAATACAACTTATCGTTTTTTACTATTTTTGAAAGTCTATCAAGAGTTCCAAGCAATAATATACGAGGCTCTTGTATAATATTAATTATTTTATCAATTAGTTTCATAGCAGCTTACTGTTTCTTTTCGTAATATCGCACCAAGTACTATACCAGTAAATGCACTTGTATAGGTATATGTGATAAAAGTACTATCAATAAATAACAACAAAAAAAGTATTGCTCCAGAAGTTAGCCAAACTGTTACATATTTGGGTTCTTTTATAAAGAAATTCTTGATTTTTATAAAGTATTTTATTATAAAGACCGACATACCCCATAAAACTAAAAAGACTCCATAAGTATAAAAAAGCTCATAAAATGGCGAATCCACAAAAACCCCAGTACCACTAATTTCATTCGCTCTTTTACTTACAAAGCCATGTGGAAATAATAATTCATCTATATTATCATATATCATAAAGAAGTTTCCAACTCGTTCTTCGTCACCAGTATGATAATTTCCAGAAAGAGCATCCGAAGTCCTGCTAAAGACTCTCATATATATATCTGCATTTTCTTCTTGCACATAACTCTCAATTATTGGCATAAACTGCATAACGACAACAATTGTCAAACTTACGGTCAATAATACGGATATTGACACTCTCCTCAAAAATGTCAATAAGAAAGCCAACATTAATGACACTAATGAAACCAACAACAATCTTCTCAATGCAGCTGTAAAGCATAAAAAAATAACAATGCCAAATATTGTTGAATATTTAATCAAATTCGGTTTATATATAAAAGAGAAAGCGATACATAATGGTATTGCCACCATATTGCCATACGTTATTCCCATAAAGCCAAAAGGAATAAGCCCCCCAAATTTCATCATAATGACCAAAGCCCAACCAATTATGCTACTAACACTAATAATGAACATAATCTTATAAAATAAGTCGTTCATAACTATTGTTTTTCCCAAAACCATAAATATTAGAACACACAAATATGCTCTTGCCGTTGTCAATATTGCTGACAATTCAAACTTGCCATACAGTACTGCTATCAAAACGAAAAAGGCAACAAACAAAAATGATAATAAAATGAAATTTCCAATTGGTTTCTTCAATATAAAATCTTTCCGTCTGAAATATAAGATTGGTAGAAATATCAATTCGGGTATTGTTGGAATGCCAAAATTCGAGAACATTTCTGCTGATAAGCATGAACACAACAACCCAACTATGATATATGAAATATAAAACTTAAACTCTTTCATAAGCAATATTCAGAATATCAAATATTTTCGTAAAGCGCATCCACCATGTATGTTCTCTTAGCGATCTTGCTCTTGCAGCATTTCTAATAGATGCTCTCTCATTAGCGCGCTTGTCATCAAGATAAAATTTTGCTTTATCTATAAATTCCGCATCATCCTTGTAAAAGACTATCTCCTTTCCATCTTTATAATAAGAAGACAATTCTTCGTTATAGGTTGTAAACTGAATGCCACCACACATTGGTATTTCAAAAGTACGTAAATGAAGTTTAAACACAGGTTTTTTTAGCAAATAAGTATTTCTCAATTCCAAAACATTCAAATCTAACGCATAATCAGAATATAACTTTACCATATTATCAAAAGAAACAGATGGATAATGATTCAAATATTCATTGTTTTTATTTATATGGCATTTATAAAATAAAGATAAAAAACGACCGTACATCATCTTTCGTCCAATATCAAAAGAAAGATGATGTAAAAGATTCTGTGGTGATAGTTGTGCAGGAAGAGGTCTTTTCTTTGTTATTATTTCTTGTTTGGGTTGTACATTATGGGGTAATCCATAAAAAATATCACACCTTACATCATTCGATGTAAGCTTATTTATTTTCAAACTTCTCGTTCCATACGGAGTGCCAATAAAACATATGGCAGGAATATCCGTACTGGGAGTAGCCACAAAAGTATAAGGATTCGCTGCATAAGGCATAAAAATTGTTTTAGCACCCCATGTTTGCATCATTTCTTTTGTTTCATAAGATGTAATCCATACCAAATCAAAGTACTTTAATATTTTTTTATGAGCATATGGATTATGAAGGTTATCAATGCATATTAGCAATTTAGGAATTGAAAAACAAGATATTTCTTCCATTGTAGAAGGATACAAGGTCCTATATCCACATGTACTCATAAATAAATCATAGCTGCAATCCGCTTTTAGCTTACCAACTAATGCTGCATTAGCAATATCAAGTGTTTCAAAACTAACAGGATTAAAAACATCAATTTCCACATTATGATGTTTTAATTCATCTATAAAATGGATATATTGCCATTGCTCCATGTTGGTTCCGTAATCAGCAAAGTAATATAAAATTTTCATATATTCTGTTTTTTATTATTTCTTTTTAATTATGATCATCAACTCTTTAAATGCATAATTATTAAATACAAATGCTACACTTAGATAAAGAACTGTTCCCAGTATCAATTGTTCTATTAATCTAAAAAAAGAATTCCCGATTAAATGCAAATCTATAATTTTAAGAACAATCATCATTGAAAGCCCCAACAAGAAAGTAGGAAACAAATCTTTACATTGAGATGCGACTGAATAATTAATTTGCTTACCACATGTATAAAGATTTATAAACAATACAATTATTGAATATAGAACCTGTCCCCAAACAAATGTCTCAATATCAAAAAAGGATGACACCAATAGTATTATTAGCAAAACTACTCGTCGAATTATCTCTAAACTCAAATATTGCCTGCCCTTTCCTTTTACAGATAATACATTTAAATTAATTGAATGCAATGGATACAAAACTCCATTCAAACACAAAATGCTAAAAAAACCACCTGCCATAACCCATTTTTCGTCAAAGAGCACACAAAATAAGTTCTTCGCCGATCCCATTAACAGGAACATAACAAAGGACACTACAAAAAATGTCACTCGTATTATTTTTTTATATACGGTGGCCAACATAGTATCATCAGATTGAAATTTTGACAGAACTGGGAAACTAACTCTTTGTACAACCTCAGTAATACTTGATGATGATATATTTTGTAGTTTTTGTGCCTGTGAAAAATTACCTAAATCAGTAGGCGTATATATTTTTCCTATAACTAAAACATATAAATTATTAAAGAATGTTGCAACAAGAGAACTAAGCATCATATTCATTGAAAAACTAAACATGCCTTTAATAGATTCAAATGAAAAAAGCATTAAAGGCTTCCATTTGGACAAGACCCACAGCATTATACACTGAATGCTATAAAAACTCAAGTTTTGAAAAACGACTGCCCAAACATTTTTACAATATAATGCCAAACAAATACCAATAATTCCTGAGACAATTGCGGCTATCAAAGAAGTTCTAAATTGGGTCTTAAAATCTATGTTTTTTGTTAGTATTGTTACTTGTATCAAACTAAATGCGCTTATAGGTAATACCAAGAATGTCACTTTTGAAATGCTTTCAAGTTCTGGGATATTGTAGAAATCTGCTATATACTTTGAACAAAAAAACAAAATAACATATAAAACAATACTTATGAAAACATTAAAATAAAAAACCGATGAATAGTCTACATCTGTAGAGTCCTTTTTGCGAATCAATGCTGTTTTAAATCCACTATTAATTAAGCAAAGTGAAACAGCCGTAAAAATAGACAGCATTCCTACAGTGCCAAAATCCGAAGGTTTCAAGAACCTGGCAATAACCAATGTACACAGCATTTGGATGCCAAGCGTAGAGAACTGCTCTATGGCACTCCAAATGACACTGCTTACTGCTTTCTGCTTTATATTATCCCCCATCCTAGTAAAAAATTACTGAAACTGTTTAGCCAACCGACTTTCTTCTTCGAAATCAAAGACTCCAGTAAAGCCCTCTTTTACAACTTTTGCTGGTGTACCAGCTAAAATGCAATACTGTTTTTACCATACTCCTGGAAGCGACAATACAACCATTGGGAATTATTGTCCCCTTGTTGATGCATACGCCATTACCTATCCACACATTATTACCAATACTTATGGGTTTAGTACGCGGAAAGAATTCTTTTGTATCTATTTTTTCAATAAAGTGGAAATCAGTATCAAGGATTTGAACATTCCACGACATTTTAACCATTTCGCCAAAAGAAATAGACTTTTCACTATAAATTACGGAATCAGCCCCTAACTTAAAATTGTCACCAAAAATAATCTTCGAACCTTTTGATGACTTTAGAATGGTCCCTGTATGAAATATTGCATGTCCTTTAAAGATAACTTCTCCACTTATATCTATGTAATTCCTTTTTCTTATATCATCTCTAAAAATCAATAATACACCAAAAGAAATCATACCTGTTTTAACATGTCCGTCAATCTTTAACACCCCCTTTGTACTACGAACAATTGTATTTTTACCTATTAATAAAGGGAGTTTTTTAGCTTGTTTAAATGGCAACAACTTAAAGTTATAGTAAAGAGTTTTAACAATTGAAACGCGATTAATAACAAGCCATATTTTATACAAATTATTATGTGACATATACCTTATTAATATGAATATTTCAACAATTTACACTTACTTGATAAATATATTATAAACAACGATGTTAACATGCTAAGAATTAGAACTATCCAAAATCCCAACATTCCTCGATCAATCAACATAAACTTCAGTAAAATATACTTCCATATTCCATGAGTTAAATATATCAATATGGACATTTTTCGAAAGCATGAAGCAACAGATGCCTTTATTGATATATTATGTCTCATCAAAAACATTACAACAAGAGGAGCAAGAAAAAATAAGCTAACCATGGTATCTGTATTGACGACAGCACTATATTTTCTAGCATATAATCCAAATCCAATTTCAACTATGAGCAATAATATTGTGCATAAGAATAACGGCTTATAAACATATTTTTCTATGGAAGGAAGTTTTTCTGCCAGATATTTGCCAATATAACAAAACGGAACTGCTACAAAAAAAGAATTCCAAGGTATGAGAATTGATAAAATCATATTGTATTCTTTTAAGTTGAACAAAGAAGATAATATTGGATTTATTAAGGTTCCAGATAAAGCGAATAAGGAAAAAACTATACTAATGAAAACAATTACTTTATTGCCATACTTTCGAGAGACATAATCTACAACCAGCATTCCTTCACATAATGCTGTTAGATACCAAGACGCACAGAATGTATTATTTAAAAACACCCCCCCTAAAAAGGAGACATATTTTTATTGGAAAACAATAATCTGATTGAATAAAAAACCTATCAATTATGATTGGAATTTCAACTATAAACCAAAAGCAATAAAGTATAACTATTCTTTTGATAAAGTCAATTATACTTTTACTTTTTCCTTCTTTCGTCTTAAAGAAAATAAAACTTGAAAAAACGAAAAAAAACGGCACTGCAATCCGACACAAGGATGTTATGATAAAATTTAAAATAGGATAATGGTAAAATGGATTAGTATGGATTGCTACAACCATTATTGCTGCAAGGAATTTAAATACATCTATTGAATTATAATTACTCTTTATCATTATTCATTATTATTTTTATTACGCTAAAGACGAACAAGCATAGAATAACTTTTCAGACTTTCTGCATAAATTTTTCATAATTAAAACTAAATGCGAAAAGCAAGTTTGCTCTGCTCATGACAAATCGAAAATACTCCGAATCTTCACTGCTGCACATAATTCATTGTTTAAAATTCAGCTGCAAATGATACTTTTCCCTAATTTAAGTTCTATCGACAAATGCTAAATTATTTAGCATTTGCATCACTTCCCTTTAACACATTTTTCTATCTGTTAGCGCATCAACAATCCGGCAGCAGGCCTTTCCATCGCCATACGGATTGACCGCCTGAGACATTTTTTCATATACAGCATCGTCATCAAGTAATGCACTAACCCCGTTCATAATCTTGTCGTAGTCGGTACCTACAAGATGTACGGTGCCACTTTCCAATGCTTCTGGACGCTCTGTAGTATCGCGCATTACGAGCACAGGCTTGCCCAACCCAGGAGCTTCTTCCTGGATTCCACCAGAATCAGTGAGGACGATGGTTGCCTTAGACATAAGATGAACAAATTCCAGATACTGCAATGGTTCAATGAAGAAGAAATTGGAGCGAGTCAAGTCCTCACCAAATACTTCATGAATAGGTTTGCGCACATTGGGATTAAGGTGCATAGGATAGACGAAATCAACATCAGGATACTTCTCCGAGAGGTCCTTCATGGCAGTTACCATACGGATAAATCCATCACCAAAATTCTCACGGCGATGTCCGGTAATCAGCACCAACTTCTTGCCGTTGTCAAGACGAGCGACATTATAACCTGCCTGAAGAAGAATCTCGTCCTGCTCCTTAGCAAGTGCTGCATCATTGTTGAGCTTATCAACAACCATATGCAATGCATCTATTACGGTATTACCCGTAACATAAATCTTACCATGAGCCTTCTCTTCGAGCAGATTCTTTTCTGACAATGGTGTCGGAGCAAAGTTATACTCGGCAATACGCCCTGTTATCTGACGATTCATCTCTTCGGGCCAGGGGCTATAAATATTATGGGTGCGCAGTCCTGCCTCTACATGACCGACGGGTATCTGCTGATAAAAAGCGGCGAGGGCAGATGCTGTTGATGTGGTAGTATCACCATGCACCAGTACGACATCGGGCTTGCATTCCTTAAACACATCACGCATACCAGTAAGCACACGAGCCGTCACATCATACAAATCCTGACCTTGCTTCATGATGTTCAAATCAAAATCTGGTTTGACATCAAAGATTGTCAATACTTGGTCGAGCATTTCACGATGTTGACCTGTCACACACACTACTGTTTTAAACTCTTCCGTATGCTTTTGGAATTCCTTCACCAAAGGGCACATCTTGATTGCCTCTGGACGTGTTCCAAAAACGAGCATAATTGTTTTCATACGTAAATAATCTTTATAAATCTATTGTAATACAAAGTTGCCATTCCTGTCTTTTTGTAAATAAGGTTAACTCTTTGCTACAAGCACTCGCGCTCCATTATAGGATAATAAAACACCGTTTAAACACCATTAAAACACCGTTTAAACGCTGTTTTAAAAGATTTGTATGCAAAAAACTGACAATTCACTTTACTCTTGGAACTCTTCTGAAGGACGACCTTCCACTTGGATTGGAATAATTTTGCGGCGTGTATCCTTGTAGCACATTGAAAAGATGTTGTAGAGAACATTAAAACACTAATTTTCTTTGTTTCGAACACAGATAGAACAGATAATACAGATTTATACTTATCCTACATTTAATAAGAGGTATGTTCCCTCTTTATAATAAAACATCGGTTTAATCTGTTTGATCTGTGTTCGTTGCTGTACATATTTCAGCACAAAGATACTTATCGAATATAATGGCCCTTTTTTGACTGCTAACATCTATATTTTACCAAGAATCTTCTCAACCTTACTCAAACGTTGTTTAAGTTCATAATTCCATTTATTATTTGAAGATTCTTCTTTTAACCATATCTGTGCCTGCTGTAAATACTTAATTGTCTTTGAGCAGTTTGTTTTCATATAGTATCTTTCAGCCTGGTCAGCATAAACTGTAGCATGAAAAATTTTGCGACTATCATCTGTATAACACTTATGCAATATTTCCATACTTTTATCTAATTGCTTCTCAACCATTTCATCCAATGACAAATCATAATTTGCATCAAATAGTATTATTGCATGCGAATTACGTATAGAGAAATATTTATCATTGGTAGAATTGATTGCCCTATCAATCCATTTAAATGCTTCTTGATATTGTTTCTTTTTAGATAAGAACAATGCACCCTGTTGTAAAACATATGGATTCTCATTATCATAAAGATATGCTGACTGGTAGAATTTCTTACCTTCATTCCAGTCTTTAAAAGCTCGATTTGCCATCAAACTGTCAAAAGCAAATTTTCTAAACGTCTTATAATTAAAAATTAGATATTTAGGGACATTATTAACTACATTACACATAACTTCTCTAAGTAACTCCGAAGAAGAATACTTTAATATAGCTTCTGCAATAAAATAGGTTCTAGGATAATAATATTCTATAGATGAGTCTAATAGGTCATTTGAACCTTCAAATTCCGAAAGCATGTCATCAAGTTCGTTCTCCATAGACAAAACTTCTTGATAATCATATTTGTCTGAAAAATAGCTGTATGCTACTTCTATGGATAAAGGAACACGACATTTATGCATATAAGCACATAACAGCAGAAATTCCATCAAATCAGAATCATCATTCTCCAAATCACGAATTATCTTTTTATATCTGTCTACGATATTTTGTCCCTTTATATTACGAACAACAAATTCATAGATTGAATCTGCTGCATACTGTGTATCATTTTTCTTACGTTTCTGTGTTATGGACGAAGCCTTTATTTCTATAGGCACAGAATTAAACACGCCTTGAATATCCTTATCTGACAATTCAGTGACATTAATAATATCAAACACATCAGAAGGCAACATATGAGAAACCGTGCTGTAAAACTGACTTCTGTCCACACCAACAACAATTACATTTCTAGCATGAGATAATTTTAGAAAAGCATCAATATTATCTGTAAAATTCTCTACAAAGATTAATGCTCTCTTATTACCCAATATTTTCAATATGAAATCGACTTTAGACAGTGTTAAGCCAGTATACATCAATTTCAACCCTTCAAATTGTATGTTGTATGCAAGCAACATAGCTAAAGTTGTTTTTCCTGAAACTGGAGCACCAATAACTATCGTTTGTTTAGACTTATTATAAATGGAATCTTGAATTGTTTTATAATATGAAACCTTATAGATTTTATTACTTAAGATATCAGACCATATCGGAACTTGGCCTCTAAAGAAATCTATTATAGGACGACTTACTTGATTACGATTATCAAAAGGCACCAAATTACTTTTGAATATATCAAGAATATCATCATTTAGTTCCTTTCCTCCTTCTGCCAAATTATCAACGCCTAATAAAGTTGGGATAAATTCTAAAAACTCCTTAATATCTCCTTGTATAATATTAAAATCAAGTGCTTCATAATACTCTATCTCTTCTTCAGTAGGTTTATACAATAGTATCCATTTTTCTTTCTGAGCATTTTCAAATGTACGATAACTACTTAATGCTTGTATAACAGAATTATCAGAAAAACTATAGCCAAGGAAAATCGTAGGATTCTTTTCACAAGCATTCGACAAATAAGACCAAATACGTTGATTACTGCCAAATGTTGTTGCCAGGGATTGTACATCAAAAACATAGTCGTTTTCTGGATTATCTACGTTCCCATGTAATGGTAAATAATTTATCCTATTAGCATCTGTATTTTCTCCATAAACCAACAAGTCATTAATAAAACGTTTACTATTTGAAGCAGAAACTATCTTTGGAACCAAATTGTCTATATTGGTAGTAAAATAACTCTTTACATTCACATAATTCAAGTTTTCATAAAAAGGCTCATAATCTTTGACTGTGAAACGTTCCGTCAAAAAAGTTTTAAACTCCACCTTTGACTTTCTTTGTAAAATAGTACTTATCATTGACAGATCAGAAGACTTCACATTAAAGGCCTTTTGTAATTCATTGGCTAATTCTCTACCTGTAGGAATTTTTTCATTACATTTATCATATGCATACAAAGAGAAGCCCGCACCCACAAAAACATTTATTCCTGTTCTCATAGCGTGTATTAATGTATTTTTATTCTGTATTTCCATAAAATAATTATTTAAGATTCAAAAGACTTTTTATCATATTATTATTTTTCATCAAAATAAAATTTATAGAATTTCATCCTTTTTTGTCCGTAAGCACTCAAATACTTCCAACCTCTTATATTTTTGCTCACTTTCTTGTATAAATATCTTCCAGCGTCACCCAATTATGACTATCCTCATTATTGCAAAACAAAACAAGATTAGCCTTTTGGGTTTTGCTACTTCTATACATCAAACCGTGAACATTTTGTCCATCTTTATCTGTAAACATCCATCTTAAATATTCAGTAAATATTTGTGATGGAACATATTCAATAGCATCTTTCGCATCTTTCAGAAGAGGTCGGGTAATATCCTTATGGAATGACTTTAGAAAAGATATTCCTTCCCATTTATCCATCCATATCGAAACATCAGTAGGCAGAGTTGTTAAATCTACAACCGTAAGCTCATATTTTGTCTTAAACTCTCCGATAACCAATACTTTCTCATTTTGTGACTTTATACTTTCCTCTATAGCTGTTTCTTCATCAAAAGCACCATAAAACATGGATACACCAGCAGGACTCATACGACATTGACCTGCATATGCATCTGGAGCAGAAGTTATATCTTTAAACCCAAAATACTCATCAAGTTCCTTATCAAGACTACGGGTTCTATACAATTTTGTTCCAACTGCTATTGGATGAAGAATACCGTCTGTACTACAGAGAATACTCCCTAAATCTCTAAGAATATTTTCACCATCAGAATCTCTTAGCATAGTTAAAAACGTAAATCGTCTTGAGTGCTTAACCATTTCTGAAAAATGCTTCCATTGCCATTCTTTTTCTTCGTTCCACCATAGCTCAAAAGGATTTTTCTTTATCCACATTTTATCTTCAAGAAGATGGTCTATATCATCATTAAGGCTATCACAATCCGTATGCAATCCCAAACTATCCATTATTTCAGGAGTATCTTCATATACATCAGCGTTTTCCGGAACAGCATAACATCCTGCCCGTTTTATTCCTGGTATCTGTTCATCTTCATCATCAAAGTATGAACTTACCAACGGCAAACATTCAGAATCGACATCATTGAAATAACACGATATGGTCATTACGATATGGTCAGCCAAATCTCTCATATCAATGACTTTTTCATTACGTCCACAATACGAGCACACACCTCTTTTACCAAACTTTTCTATATAGTTATTCAGATATTTGTCCTCAAAATGATGTGGACAAAGATATTTTTCTCCACTTGTTAGAAACTCATATCCATGCTCTTCTACTTCCTCCAATAATTTTTTTACTCTTCCCATAATTCAGCACATATTGCCGCACAATTCTGATTATCATACTATTACATTCACAATACAGGTATTGGATAGAGCTTATACCACTCCGCAAACCGTCTCAATCCTTCTCTCAGACTTGTATTCGGCTTAAAACCAAAATCTTGCTCTAATGGTGTTGTATCAGCATAAGTAACTGGCACATCACCTGCTTGCATCGGTACAAGTTCTTTGTGCGCTTCAAAGTCATAATCCTTGGGAAGTACGCCTGCACGAACTAATTCTTCTTGAAGGATAGTTACGAAATCAAGGAGATTTTCAGGATTGTTGTTGCCGATATTGTATACCTTATAAGGTGGAATGGGAAGTCCATCCTCGCCATTCTGCTTCTCTGGAGCATGTTGCATGACACGTATTACACCTTCTACTATATCATCCACATAAGTAAAGTCACGCTTGCAGTTGCCATAATTGAATATCTTAATGGTTTCGCCTTTCACTAATTTGTTGGTAAAGCCGAAATATGCCATATCGGGACGGCCGGCAGGACCATAAACAGTGAAGAAACGTAGACCTGTCGATGGGATATTATAGAGCTTACTATAAGCATGCGCCATCAATTCGTTGCTCTTCTTGGTGGCTGCATAAAGAGAGACGGGATTGTCTACTTTGTCGTCTGTTGAATATGGCACTTTCTTGTTACTGCCATAAACGGATGAAGAAGAGGCGTAAACAAGATGCTCTACTTCGTGATAACGGCACGCTTCAAGAATATTATAGAAACCGATAAGATTGCTCTGAATATATGCATCGGGATTGGTGATGCTGTAGCGTACGCCAGCTTGGGCAGCAAGGTTCACAACAACAGCGATTTTGTTTCCAGTGAAAATCTTTTCTACAGCTTCTTTGTCTGCTATTGAGGCTTGTACGAAAGTCCAGTCACCATGCAAAGCCTCAATTTCTTTCAGACGCTCATACTTGATGTTCACATCGTAGTAGTCGGTGATGGAATCGATACCGATAACCTTGATGTTCTTGACATCATGGAAGAGTCGCTTGACAAGGTTACTGCCGATAAAACCTGCTGCGCCCGTCACAAGAATGGTTTGTCCTTCTAAGTTTACATTATACTCTACCATCATTCAATCCCTCCTAAAAATATCGCGTGTATACACCTTCCCTTCCACATCCTTCAGGCAATCGTCAAAGCGGTTGGCTATGATTGCCTTGCTTTGCGCTTTGAACGCTTCGAGGTTATTGACTACCTTGCTACCAAAGAAGGTTGTACCATTTTCCAAGGTCGGTTCATAGATAATGACTTCCGCACCTTTTGCCTTAATACGCTTCATGATTCCTTGGATGGCCGACTGGCGGAAGTTGTCGGAGTTCGATTTCATGGTCAAACGATATACTCCGATGATGGGAGTCTCACCCTTGCCCTCCCCGGAAGGGAAGGGATAACCAAACTGGTTGTTATTGGTGTAATCATACCAACCTGCTTTGCGCAACACGGCATCAGCTATGTAATCCTTTCTTGTGCGGTTGCTCTCCACGATTGCTTCTATCAGGTTCTCAGGAACATCTTGGTAATTGGCAAGCAACTGTTTCGTGTCTTTGGGCAAACAATAGCCACCGTAACCGAAACTTGGATTGTTATAATGTGTTCCGATTCGAGGATCAAGACCCACGCCTTCGATGATTGCCTTGCTGTCCAATCCTTTCATCTCTGCATAAGTGTCCAATTCATTGAAGTAGCTGACACGAAGGGCAAGATAGGTGTTGGCAAAGAGTTTCACGGCTTCGGCTTCTTTTACTCCCATGAACAAGACCCTCTCTCCGCTCTCCTTTAAGGGCAGAATACCAGATGGATTGAGTTCATCAGGAATGGCTGAACCTTCAATCAATAATGAGGCAAACACCTTGGCTGCTTCTTTAAGCATTTCCACATCGGTGATGGATTCAATCGCCTTGTTTTCTTCCTCAAATTCGGGATTATGGATAATCTTCGGATAGCCTACGATAATGCGGCTCGGATAGAGGTTATCGTAGAGAGCCTTGCTTTCCCGCAAGAACTCCGGAGAGAAGAGGAGGTTGAACTTCTTGACTCCTTTCCGGGCATATTTCAAATAGAGGTTGCGGGTGTAGCCTACGGGAATGGTTGATTTGATGACCATGATGGCATCCGGATTCACCTCCAACACCAAGTCTATCACCTCTTCCACATGGCTCGTGTCGAAGTAGTTCTTTACCGGATCATAGTTGGTAGGAGCGGCGATTACTACAAAGTCAGCATCTTTATATGCTTCCTTGCCATCTATAGTAGCAACAAGGTTTAACGGCTTTTCTGCCAAATACTTTTCTATGTAATCATCCTGAATTGGCGAAATCTTATTATTCACCTTCTCTACCTTTTCAGGGATTACATCCACTGCCGTCACATGATGATGTTGTGACAATAGTGTAGCAATGCTCAGTCCCACGTAGCCGGTTCCAGCTACTGCGACTTTGATATTTTTGAAATCTCGCATATTATATTTGATTTAATTTTTCGTGGTTATTGGTGGCAATCTATTCTCAGTTTCTTTGTTTCGAACACAGATAGAACAGATAATACAGATTTATACTTATAATAAAACATCGGTTCAATCTGTTAGATCTGTGTTCGTTTTTCTCTTACTTTATCAGAATAAATTCAGTTGAATCCAAGACATTTATATCGTATAAACTATTTTACTTTACGTTCAATCTCCAAACCATCATAATGACCAAAATTAAACAATAGTCCTACTTTATATCCTGTAGCACATAGATAGTTATAAACCTGACTACGATGAGCATCATCTAATTGGGATACCGCTTTGAGTTCTACTATAATATTGCCATAACAAACAAAGTCTGCTCGATAGGTCTGTTTTAATTCAACCCCATCATAAAAAATTGTAAGTTCCTTTTCCCTCTCGAAAGGAATACCCTGTTTCTTGAATTCTATCTCAAGAGCCTCTTGATAGACAGCTTCCAAGAAACCATGTTTGAGGGTATTGTACACCTTCATTGCAGCACCATTTATTTTGTATGTTTCCTCTTTATAATAAAACATCTGTTCAATCTGTTAGATCTGTGTTCGTTGCCGTACATAAGCTAATAATGTTTTTGTTCAGTACAAAGATACCTATCGAATATAATAGTCCTCACCTGACTGCTTACCCAACAGAGTCTAAACCCTGCTTAACTTAATTTTTCAGATTATTAAAGAGCTTGCCCAAGCTGGAATTTCAGAAACATATTGTTTCACCAATTTCCCCTCGTAAGTGCGATAAAGCAAACGTGGCAATTCATTATCAAGCGAATTATCATAGATATACGCTCTATCCACAAATGGAATCGCTTGAGCTGCTAGCAATAATGACTTATAGTATCTACTGAATATCTTAGATATGGGGACTTCGTGTCCGCCATTCAAATAGCGTTGGGCTATACGGAGAACATTTATCTCCGGATTCTCTGTACAGACATAGAAAAAACGGATAAAGAAACCGCTTGAATGTGCCTTCAGAAGAAATTCAAGCTTTTCCTCAGACGAGAACACCGTCTCAAATACAAAACTTTTCTGCTCTTCCAAACACTGATAGCGCAAACGGGTAGCTTCCTTTGCGGCTTTCAATACAGCATCCTGAGAATTCCAGTCGCCAAACTGTTCTAATGCAATATTATCGGGATTGATATATACACTGTCAGCAGCCCACTCGTTGGCGAGTAGCTTTTCCGTCGTTGATGTTTTTCCAGACCCATTGGGACCGGCTACCACACACAGCACTGGACGATGGACTGCAACCATTATACTTACGCTTTAACTGAGGACAGCTTACGCTGTTGTCTGATTGCCGCAATCGTCTCCTTCATTCTGTCTTGCAATACACGCTGCGCATGAGCAGTACTCTGCCGAGCAGATTCCGCAACCTGCTTCATCAGTTCATGAAGCATTTCGTCCGAAGGTTCTTCCAGAGATGTCAATCGGTAATCTTTAATATCCATAGTGTTCCTTTTTTGTTATAAAGACAAAAATACGAATAATCCCGATATTCACAAATACTCAATTGATTATTTCTCTTACTTTATCAAAATAAGTATCCGGTATATTCGGATTGAATAACACTATTTTTCTTTATTTCGAACACAGATAGAACAGATAATACAGATTTATACTTATAATAAAACATCTGTTCAATCTGTTAGATCTGTGTTCGTTATTCTCTTACTTTATGCTCCAACAAAGACGACTGATCCATATCGGGTCACTCCAAACTCCTCCGATACCACTCGAAGAGTTTTTGGACACCTTCCTCTATTTCCACTTTATGAGTCCAGCCGAGGGAGTGGAGTTTGCTCACGTCTATCAGTTTGCGCATGGTTCCATCGGGCTTGGTAGTATCAAACTCTATCGTTCCTTCAAAACCGACGGCTTTGACTACCAGTTCGGAGAGCCGGCGGATGGTGAGTTCCTTGCCGGTACCGACATTGATATGGCAATTGCGAATCTCGCCCAATGACGGGATGGCACCGCCACGGCCTTCGGAATTGTTCCTGTCCACTATGCCGTCCGTCTTTGCCCCATAAAAGACGCTGCTGTATTTTTCTATTCCGATAATATCACTGAAGTCCACGTTCAGGAGCACATGGACACTGGCATCTGCCATGTCTTCGCTCCATAAGAACTCACGAAGGGGTGTGCCCGTACCCCAAAGTATCACCTTGTTATCATATATCCCGTAAAATTCCAACGCTTTCAATATGCGGTCGTGCGGGTTGTTGCCGTCCACATTGCCTTCACCGATGATGGCACGGAGCTTGTCGGTCGGGTTAATCGGACGTTTGTCCATATCCACCTCGATGCTGCGCCAGTCGCCTTCATGGATCAACTTCGCCAAATAAATCTTACGCATCATGGCCGGCATCACGTGGCTGTTCTCCAAATGGAAATTATCGTTCGGTCCATATAGATTGGTGGGCATGACGGCAATATAGTTCGTACCGTATTGCAAGTTATACGACTCGCACATTTTCAGACCGGCAATCTTCGCAATCGCATACTCCTCGTTGGTATATTCCAACGGGGAAGTCAGCAGGCAATCCTCCTTCATCGGCTGCGGAGCGTTCTTCGGATAAATGCAGGTAGAACCAAGGAAAAGGAGTTTCTTTACACCATGTTTATAAGCATTCTCTATCACATTGCATTGCATCTTCATGTTCTGCATGATGAAGTCGGCACGGTAGAGCGAGTTCGCCATGATACCGCCGACGAATGCAGCAGCCAAGACAACAGCATCGGGACGCTCCTCGTCGAAGAAACGTGCCACCGCTTGCTGGTCGGTAAGATCCAACTCTTTATGGCTGCGGCCTATCAGACGGGTGTAGCCACGCTCCATCAGGTTATTCCAAATGGCAGAGCCCACAAGCCCGTGATGTCCTGCTATATATATCTTGCTGTCCTTGCTTAACTTTGAACACATAACCATTGAATATTACTTCACAATGCCCTTTTCCAGATATTCAGCCAAATTCATACGCACCTTGGCGGCAGCTCCTTCAGAAGCGACCTTTGCCATATCATGGTCAACCATAATCTTGACAAGCTGCTCAAAAGAGGTGGTGTTCGGGTTCCAACCCAATTTAGCCTTCGCCTTTGTCGGGTCGCCCCAAAGATTAACGACATCGGTAGGACGGTAGAAGTCCGGAGATACTTCCACGAGGGTCTTGCCAACAAGGTTTTCCGGACCGCTCACGCAGATTCCCTTCTCATTTTCTTCCTTGCCTTCCCATTTCAACTCGATGCCCACATAATGGAATGCGAGCTGTGCAAACTCACGCACACTGTGCTGCACGCCCGTAGCGATGACATAATCATCCGGTTTGGGAGCTTGAAGGATAAGCCACATGCACTCCACATAGTCCTTGGCATAACCCCAGTCACGCAGGGAATCGAGATTGCCGAGATAGAGCTTCTCCTGCCAACCTTGCACGATGCGTGCGGCAGCGAGCGTTATCTTTCGTGTGACAAAAGTCTCGCCACGCCGTTCGCTCTCATGATTGAAAAGTATCCCATTGCAACAGAACATATTGTATGCGTCACGGTATTCCCTTATTATCCAATAACCGTATTGTTTGGCAACGGCATAAGGGCTGAACGGATGGAACGGCGTGTTCTCATTCTGTGGCACCTCCTCCACCTTTCCATAAAGTTCGGAGGTGGAAGCCTGATAGATTTTACAACTATGGGCAAGTCCGACTTTGCGTACTGCCTCAATGATACGGAGCACGCCCACCGCATCCACGTCGGCAGTAAACTCCGGGGCATCAAAACTGACCTGCACATGGCTTTGTGCGGCAAGGTTATATATTTCGGTAGGACGCACCTCTTCCACCACGCCCACGAGAGACATGGAGTCGCCGAGGTCGGCATAGTGAAGGTGGAAATGCGGTTTGCCTTCCAAATGGGCAATGCGCTCACGGTAGTCCACTGACGAACGACGGATTGTACCGTGTACATCATAACCTTTTTCCAGCAGCAACTCTGCCAAATAGGATCCATCCTGACCTGTAACACCCGTAATAAGGGCTATGTTCTGCCTACTCATAATTAATGTTTAATATGTGTTTATCTTATGTATTACCAGTAGAGGATCCACTTATATCGTGCTTGGCAGGTTTTGATGCCTCCTGATCCTCCACCACTTCAAAATCTTCATTATGCACTCCACGTATAGCGACCGCATAACCACCCAACTCCATGACCAACTGGCGGTCGCGATCCACACGGATGATGTAGCCTTCCAAACCTTTGAACAGACCTGTTATCACACGGAGCTTGACATGATCTTTTGCAAATTTCACAAATGGGTCACGGAGGAAAGTCACATTTTCCGGATGGCTGGAAACAAGCTCCATAAAGGGCTTCATCACCTTGTGGGCTATACTGGCAGGTTTGCCCGTACTGCAATTATTAATCAAATGGTATTGAGGATAATTTGCCCGCAAGAAGGTTTGCAATTCGACGGTTCTACCCTGAAGGAAAACAAGTCCGCTCACTGTCGGAAACAGCTTTTTGACAATACCCTTTCCGCCCTTCTTCTTTTTATACATATATGAATAATGTATAAAGCATTCATGGGTAGCCTCCGGATGCAAATGGTTATAATCATCCACCTGCTTTTTAAAAAGATCCACTTGCCTGTTATGAATCAAAAGATAACCCCATGGTTTCTCTTTTTCGCCATCTTCCGCATTTCGGTGGGTGACGTTCCCTTTCCCCTCCTCTTTGCCATTAGATACATCTTCTATTCCTAAGCCCGATTCCTTATCAGTCCCAGTAACATGGATGCCCTTTGGAAAACGTTTGTTGTCAATAGATTCGTTCTCGTCGGCTATAGAAGGAGTAAGAGAGCAATCCTGCGTCATTTCCTCAATCTATTTTATGTCATTTTTGCCTTCACCCAACTTAAGGGATAATGCAAGTATATCAATGACACTATTCATAATTAATTCCAATTTAAACTGCCAGATATAAAAGGCAATTGCTTAACATGCCAACATACTTGACTGTCTTGTTTTTTCACCCTTTTGTGGCTTTAAACCTCATCACATTCCATCCGAGTCTTCTGAAATAAGACTTCATCTTGCGCACAAAGATACTACTTAATTTGCATTTATTATCCTTTTCGGATAGAAATTCTGATAACTATTTGCGGCTTCATGCGGAAACATATAACGTGTTGTCCATGTTTTGAACTTGCATCCAACAAAAGGTTACGAGCTTTTTTCAAAAAGCATACTACCTTTTCTCAAAAAGCATACTACCTTTTTCCAAAAAGCTTACTACCTTTTTTTAAAGAGCTCGGAGGTGGTATTGGAGCTGTTATTAAATCGGTGCAAAACAGCCCTTTGTTCAGAGTCGGCTTGATTTGAGTTCTCCATCCAAATATTTGCAAATATCAAGATTTTTTACGAATATTGCATCATGGTTGCGTACAAGGGAAAATGCGCTACTTCTAAACACAAATCTATATAACATTTAAATCCATCATCGTAGTATGGAAATAATCAACTTAGGAGAAAACAACTCCATCTTGAACCAGTTCGTGGCAGAGCTGCGTGATATTCATATACAGAAAGACCGCCTTCGTTTCAGACGGAACATCGAACGTGCCGGGGAAATCATGGCATACGAAATCAGCAAACGGTTCGACTGGCACATGGAAAAAGTGGAATCACCGTTGGGAATTGCCGACATGCGATTGCCGCAACAAGATGTAGTCGTCGGCACAATCCTCCGCGCCGGCTTGCCATTCCATCAGGGATTCCTCAACTATTTAGACCATGCAGGGAATGCGTTCGTGTCAGCTTACCGCAAATACAAAGACCGGTTGAATTTCGACATCCATATCGAATACATCGCTTCTCCACGGATAGAGGGAAAGACTCTGATCATAACCGACCCGATGCTTGCCACCGGCAGCTCCATGGAACTTGCCTACGAAGCATTGCTGACAAAAGGTCAACCTAAACATATCCATGTGGCATCCATCATTGCCAGCCGTCAAGCCGTCGAATATATAAAGGAGAAAATGCCTGCCGACAAAACAACCGTATGGTTGGCAGCAGTAGACGAGCAGTTGGACGACCACTCCTATATTGTCCCCGGACTGGGAGACGCCGGAGACCTTGCATTCGGAGAGAAAGAATAACCGCTAAGGGGCGATATTTCTTCCAAATCCAAAGTTTATAAGAAAATCTTGATTAACTTTGCACGCAAAGAGTATTTTTTAAATTTTAATTACACATGAAACCTACATTATTTGTATTAGCAGCCGGAATGGGTAGCCGTTACGGTGGCTTGAAACAGTTGGACGGTCTTGGACCAAACGGTGAAACAATCATGGATTACTCTATATTTGACGCAATCCGCGGCGGATTCGGAAAGTTGGTATTCGTCATCCGCAAATCTTTCGAACAAGACTTCCGTGAAAAAATCATTTCCAAGTATGAGAATCATATTCCTGTAGAAGTTGTATTCCAGGACTTGAATGACCTGCCAGCTGGTTTCACTTGCCCGGAAGGCCGTCAAAAGCCATGGGGAACCAACCACGCTGTGTTGATGGGTAAAAACGTCATCAAAGAGCCGTTCGCTGTTATCAATGCAGACGACTTCTATGGCCGTGACAGCTTTGCCGTATTAGGCAAATGGTTGACTGAAGCTACAGGCAAAAAGAATGAATATTGCATGGTAGGTTACCGTGTAGGAAACACATTGAGCGAAAGTGGTTCTGTTGCACGCGGTGTTTGCGAAACCAACGCAGAAGGTTATCTGACAGGTGTCGTTGAACGTACTGCCATCGAACGCATAGACGGAGACATCCAGTTTACCGACGAGAATGGTAAGAAGGTCGTTTTGGAAGAAAACACACCAGTATCCATGAACATGTGGGGATTCACTCCAGACTATTTCCAGTATTCAGAAGACTATTTTGTTGACTTCTTGAAGGAGAACATCAGCAACTTGAAATGTGAATACTTCATTCCTTTGATGGTTAACGAATTGATCCAAAAAGGAACCGCAACAGTGAAAGTATTGGACACTACTTCTAAATGGTTTGGTGTTACATACGCAGCTGACCGCCAAGGCGTGGTAGACAAAATCCAAGCATTGGTAGATGCAGGAGAGTATCCAAATAAGTTATTCTAATAAAACCTATGAGGCGGTGCGTCAGAATTGGTAAAATGCAAGGCGCTGAGGAGGAGACCGGCAGGAGTTTACGGATGTAAATGGCCGTGGTCGGATTCCGGAAGCAACGCAGCAGTTTGCAATGATGACGCACCGCCTTCTTTCCTTTGTAACCCAAATGTAACAACTGTTTCACCTTCCCGAAACATCATTCCTATACTTTTGCCTCGTGGTTCTGACAGAGTAACTACATTAAACAAGAACATTAAACGAATGGGCACAATGACAAAGCAACCGTTTCATCTTTTAGTCGTAGACGACGAAGAGGATTTATGTGAAATCTTACAGTTCAATTTGGAAGCTGAAGGATATAACGTAGACACAGCGTACAGTGCGGAAGAGGCATTGACGTTGGACCTGACCCAATATGACCTGCTGTTGTTGGACGTAATGATGGGAAAGATTTCAGGTTTCAAAATGGCAAGCATGTTACGTGAAAAAAGCGAGACTGCCGACCTGCCTATCATATTCCTGACAGCAAAGGACACAGAAAATGACATGCTGACAGGATTCAACTTGGGTGCCGACGATTATATCCCCAAACCTTTTTCCATCCGCCAGGTCTTGGCACGAGTGAAAGCGGTCTTACGACGCAGCAAAGAGAGCAAAGGGGAAAAGGATAAGAATATACTCACCTACAAGACCCTGAAACTCGACATCGAACAAATAAAAGTGTACATAGACGGGGACGAGATTGCCCTCACCAAAAAAGAGTTTGAAATCCTACGCCTCTTCTTGGAGAACATCAACCACGTATTCACTCGTGACGAATTCCTCACCAAGATATGGAAAGAGGAGGTTTATGTACTCGACCGAACCATCGATGTCAACATAACCCGGTTGAGGAAGAAAATAGGAGAATATGGAAAGAACATCGTTACCCGCTTAGGGTTTGGTTACTGTTTTGAAGGATAATGGATAAAGAGAGACAAACAATCCGGAAAGAGAGATTCATCCCATTCAGCCAAAGGCTGTTTTGGTCTATATTTTTCATGTTCTTAGGTTTTGTCGGATGCATGCTTATATTCCAATACCAAAGAGAGTCCGAATTCACCCAAGAGAAATTGGATGCAGTGCTGCGGAGCTATAACTATGAACTCCATTACAAGATACAGCAAGCCGGTCCAAACCAACGGACAGACAGCATCGTGAAGGATTTCCTGAAAGAGATTCCTCATAAGGATATCCGTTTCACAATCATAAACCCGGAGGGGAAAGTCCTGTTCGACAATATCGGCAATGACATCCGGTCCAACCATAACGACCGGAGCGAAGTGCTCAAAGCCCGCCAACAAGAAAAGAGCTTTACAATCCGCGCTTCGGGGACAACTGGCATCCGCTATTTCTATTCCGCATTGGACCTCAACCATTATATCTATCGAGCTGCCATTCCTTACGAACCTTACGCCAAGGGAGAGTTGTCCATCAACAAGGACTTCATCTACTTCACGTGCGTCATGATGTTGATTTTCATGTTTGTCCTCTCCCGCTTCACTTTAAGTCTCGGACAGACGATATCCAAACTGCGTGATTTCGCCCGCAATATCCGGGATGTGAAAAACGGGGACGAAGAATATAATTTCCCTAATGATGAATTGGGCGATATCTCCAAGCAGGTCGTCACCCTTTACAACAAACAACAAAAGGCGAAGAATGATTTGGCTATCGAGCGCGAGAAAATCATCAAACATTTCCAATATGCGAGGGAAGGCGTTGCCATGTTTACAGACGAAGACAAAGAAATCCTGTCCAACATCCTCTATATCCAATTTGCCAACTTGATATCGGACACAGAAATCCGGTTGCCGGAAGAGGTCATTGACCTGCCGGAAATGGCTCCAATCAAATCCTTTTTGGAGAGCGAACGGTCGGAAAAGCTAAAACGGATACTCCGGAAAACCTTTACCATCGACAAAGGCGGCAAGACTTTCTTGGTGGAATGCCTCTTGTTCCTCAACAAAAGCTATGAAATCTCCATCAACGACATTTCACGGCAAGAGGAAGAGAGCAGGATGAAAAGGCAATTGACACAGAATATCGCCCACGAACTGAAAACGCCTGTCAGCAGTATCCAAGGATATTTGGAAACAATCATCTCCAATCCCAACTTGCCGGAAGAGAAAAAGGATTTCTTCCTTGAACGCTGTTATTCCCAAAGCACCCGGCTTGCCGGATTGTTGCAGGACATATCAGTCTTGAACCGCTTGGACGAAGCCGGGACTATGTATGATTTGTCCCAAGTGAACTTATACCAACTGGTTCATGACATCCAAAAAGAGTGCACACAGAAAATGGAAGAGAAAGAGATGACATGCACCGTCCGGATTCCTGAAGATGCACAAATAGAAGGAAACCATTCCCTTCTTTATTCGATATTCCGCAATTTGTTTGACAATGCGATCGCTTATGCCGGAACTGGCACGCACATAGCCGTCAATTGTTATAAAGAAGACAAGGGATTTTACTACTTCAGCTTTTCCGATAATGGAGTCGGCGTGGAAGAAGACCATATCAATCGCATCTTCGAGCGGTTCTACAGGGTTGACAAAGGCAGAAGCCGGAAATTGGGTGGCACCGGATTAGGACTTTCCATCGTCAAGAACGCTGTCCTTTTCCATAAAGGACAAATCTCAGCCAAAAGCACTCCAGGCAAAGGAATCCAGTTCTTTTTCACCTTGAAAAAAGAGTTGTCCTAATATTAGAAACTGTTGCTTATATCCTTAAAAGCACATATCTTTGCAAGAAAAATAATATTCAGATGGAGAAATTATTTATAAGCATTTTTATGCTGCTCTCTTTTTCTTTTTTCGCTTGCCAACCTTCGAACAAACAGAAAGGTGGAAGCGATGCATCCGTCGCCCAAACTGAATCGAGCAAAGGTGATTACATGAAATTAGACTATGCCAAAGGTTTTGAAGTACGCAAAATAGCAGATAACATCCGCTTGATAGATATCCATGACCCGCAAAACGAGCGCACAGAAGTTTATCACCTCGCTTTTATCTCGTCTGACGCAAACCTGTCCGATATTCCTGCCGGATATACTCCTATCCGAGTGCCTATCAAAAAGGCGATTTGCATGACATCGCTGCAAGTTTCCAATTTCATCAAACTGAATGCTTATGACTACATAGCGGGAACAACCAGTGCCCGGCATCTGTTCAACCCGGAAATAAAGAAGCGCATCAAAGAAAAGAGGATCATCAAAATCGGGATGGAGGGGAACTTCGACAATGAAGATATCATCGCGGCAAACCCGGATGTGATTCTTATCTCCCCTTTCAAAAGAGGCGGCTATGAAGCATTGAAAGATGCAGGAATCCCATTGATTCCCCATTTAGGATATAAGGAGATGACTCCATTGGGACAAGCAGAATGGATTAAGTTTGTAGGCATGCTTATCGGCCAAGAAGAGTTGGCAGAACAAACATTCGACGGGATAGCCACCAAATACAACAACTTGAAACAGATGGTGGCGAATATCGACAAACGACCGACTGTGTTCAGTGGAGAGATCCATGGTGGAAACTGGTATGCTGTCGGTGGAAGAAGCTTCCTTGCCCAACTGATAGAAGATGCCGGTGCCGACTATTTCCTAAAAGAGGACGAGCACTCAGGTGGTATCAATTTGGATTTCGAGACAGTATATAGCCAAGCCGAAGATGCCGATTATTGGCGCATCGTCAATAGTTTCCAAGGCACTTTCAGCTACAACGCCTTAAAAGAAGAAGATGCCCGCTATGCCGACTTCAAAGCGTTCAAAGAGAAGAAAGTCATTTATTGCAATATGCGGACAACACCATTCTATGAAGGGATGCCTGTGGAACCGGAATTGGTTTTGTCCGACTTGATAAAAATCTTTTATCCCGATTTGCTACCCGATTACGAACCCCATTATTATGAACTGCTGCCATAAAACGGTAGATAAAGGATATCAAGATGCATCACCATTTAAAACTTCATATCTTACTGATTGTAGCAGCCATCCTGTTGCTATTCAGTTTGAACCTTTTGTTGGGTTCGGTACAAATACCATTCCGCTCGGTATGGAACATCCTGTTAGGGAATGAAGGGGAATCGGTAATTTGGCAAAACATCATTTGGAAATCCCGCATACCACAAACTGTAACCGCCATGGTTGCCGGAGCCGGGTTGGCAGTAAGCGGCCTTCAAATGCAAACAGTATTCCACAATCCGCTTGCCGGTCCTTCCGTTTTGGGTATCAGTTCGGGTGCAAGCATGGGAGTGGCTTTCGTCATCCTCCTTTCAGGAAGTTTGGGTGGAGTCGCCCTCAGCCGAGTTGGAATCATCGGGAACGTGGCATTGACCTTTGCCGCCATAATAGGATCCTTTTCCATTATGGCACTCATCGTTTACGTTTCCCAGAAAGTAAAAGGGAATGTCACATTGCTTATCATAGGTGTGATGATTGGATACGTCTCCAATGCGGTTATCGGAGTATTGAAGTTCTTTAGTTTGGAAGAAGATATCCGAGCTTATGTCATTTGGGGATTAGGAAGCTTCTCACGTGTCGCAGGAGAACAGATGTATTTGTTCATCATCTTGATGGCAATCCTCCTCCCGCTCTCTTTCCTTTTGGTAAAGACGCTGAACCTCCTACTTTTGGGAGAATCTTACGCCCGCAACTTAGGGTTGAATATCCGCAAAGCCCGATTGTGGGTCCTTTGCAGTGCCGGAATTCTTACAGCTATCGTTACTGCCTATTGCGGACCCATCGTGTTTTTAGGCTTGGCAGTGCCGCATCTATGCAAAGCCCTGTTCCGCACATCCGACCATCGAATCCTGATGCCGACCTCTTTGCTGATGGGTGCGGCATTGGCATTACTCTGCAACCTGATTGCCCGTTTGCCAGGATTTGAAGGGGCACTGCCTATCAATTCCGTAACAGCACTAATCGGAGCTCCGGTGGTCGTGTCGGTATTGTTTAACAAACGAAAGGGGGAAATACAAGAATGAACCAGAAAGCAATCATCCGCCTGGAGCATCTCTCGACAGGATATGTAGGAAAACATAAAACCAGAGTCATTGCCAGCAATGTCAATGCATCTCTATACAGCGGACAATTAACCTGCCTGTTAGGAGCCAACGGAGCCGGGAAGTCAACTCTGCTCCGCACCTTATGCGCCTTGCAACCGGCATTGTCGGGCAACACCTATATTCAAGACAAATTACTATCCGAATATACAGACAAGCAGTTAGCCAAAACAATCAGTGTCGTATTGACAGAGCGTTTCGACCTCCGCAATATGTCCGTCATAGAATTGACAGGAATGGGCAGAAGTCCATATACCGGTTTTTGGGGAAAGTTAAGCAAAGAAGATTTGGAAATTGTGGAGGAATGCTTACAGTTAGTGGGCATTGAAAGCCTAAAAAAGAGAATGGTCCACACCCTGAGTGACGGAGAAAGGCAAAAAGTAATGATAGCCAAAGCCCTGGCACAAAAGACACCCGTCATTTTCTTGGATGAACCCACCGCTTTCCTTGACTACCCAAGCAAAGTGGAAATCATGCAACTGCTCCATACATTGGCACACGACTACGGGAAAACCATTTTCCTCTCCACTCATGATTTGGAATTGGCGTTGCAGATTGCAGATAAGTTGTGGTTAATGGATAAAGAGCAGGGATTGAGGATTGGCATACCCGAAGATTTATCTTTGGATGGCAGTTTGGAGAAGTTCTTCAGCAAAAAGGGCATCTTCTTCGATTACCAATCCGGACTGTTCAAAGTAGTTCCGCCTAACGTATTTAAAAGAATATGCCTTAGCGGAGAAGACGCACCTTATCAAATGGTGAAGAAGGCTTTATCAAGGATTGGGATTTTTGCAGATGCCCAAGTGGAATCCACCGACTCCATTGTCTGTGAGCCTTCGGCATATACTTACATAACCTCCTCCGGGAAAAAGGAGGTATTAAGCAATATTGAAGCGTTACTGGGACGAATCATGGATGAAGCGGGCTGTCCAAACGATAAGGGATAGAGCCATCTTCATGAATCAAGAGCAACGTCAAGGAGTAACGGGGATAAACTTTCCGGCAAGTTGAATAAGCCTTTTCCAACAAAAGGGGGAAAAAGCGGTCTTTGTCTTCTTCTGCCAAATTCTCCCATAAGGAGCGAGCCAACACCAATTCCTTTATCGTCTTCCCTGCGGTTGGAGAGCAGTGTGATTCCTCTGCCAATTGAAGAAGGAACTCCTTGTCAAGCGTCACCTTTTTACTATGTGTGTCCAAATTGCCAGCTGCCAACTTGACGGCTTTGCCCAGCATGATACCCAACGACACATTCTTAATGCCTAATTCATCGGCAACTTGCAATGAATCCCCGATAAAGTTGCCAAAATGGATAAATGCCTGCTGGGGCAAATCCGGATAGAGCCGCTTGATATATTTCTCGCTCTTTGCTCCTGAGTTCAAGACAATCTGTTGGACATTTAAAGCGACAGCCACCTCCATCTCCCGCTTGATGGCTTCGACAAATGCTGCTGCCGAAAAAGGGGTGACTATTCCCGATGTCCCTATGATTGAAATGCCTCCTTCAATGCCCAAACGGGGATTAAAGGTGTTCTTTGCCAATTGCTCCCCATCCGGCACGGAGATTTCCACGGCAAGGCCTCCGGCATAAATCAATCCCAATTCGCACCGGATCATCTCTCGCGGAACCCTATTGATTGCCACATCTCCCACTTCCAAGCCTAAACCCGGCAAAGTAACCTTCCCCACTCCGATGCCCGGGACAAACCGGATGCCCGGAGCCGAAGAGAAACGGACTTTTGCCACGACCAAATGCCCATCAGTTATATCAGGGTCGTCGCCAGCTTCTTTCGTCACCATCGCAACACCACAATCCCCTTCCGCATAAGCCCTATCGACCTGCATAGACATCAGTTCTCCATCGGGAAGCCTGAATGGAATCTTCCTTGGTATTTCCCTGCCCAACAAAGCCATCAATGCTGCCTTTGAAGCAACCGTCGCACAAGAACCGGTCGTGAATCCGCTGTGCAAAGGATAGAATGACGGGAGATAATTCTCCACGGCCCGGCGAAGCCCGTATTTGCCGGTTACTGTGTGGAAGTTCTCAGGAAGAGGCGGGCGGCAAACGACATACAAAGGGATTCCTGCTCGGAGACAAGCGGTTTCTTTCTCGGCAAATCCTCCGGACTCTCCACTTTCTTTGGTAATGACCGCGTCTGCTTTTACTTGCGCTATCAGATCATCAACGGGCTGTGAAGTGTCGTAGCTTAACAATTGGTCATGGGGAAAGCCCAATGAATCAGCCAACTCATACGACGAAGCCCTGTCCAATATGCGGAAGAAGCAACGATGTCCCATCCAATAGCCTTTCAACTTTCCGATTGTCTGGACACCTGTCAATGCCAACAGGCACGAGACATTGGCAGCTTTTAACCTTTCTATGGCATCTTGATAAGAAGAACAGCGGACATCAGCAGGATTCAATTCCGGATATACTCTTTCATATCTTATGACAGGAATATGCAAAGCCTCCGACACCGCGGCAATGGTCTGATGCAATTGGGAAGCAAAGGGATGAGCCGCATCCACCAATAAACGGATCTGGTTCTGGCGACAAAAAGAGAGCATGGCTTCCCTGTCCATCGCACCCGTCAAACGTTTGCCATACTTAGATTCTATCTGCTGCTCACTTCCCCGGGTAGAATAGAAAAAAGACGAGCCCGCCTCGTCCAATGTCTTTACGCAGGCTCGTCCTTCTGTTGTTCCTCCAAAAACCAATATCATTATTTCCGGAATAAATGTTTAAACTCTCTCGCATACAGACGAGAAAGACCTTCACGGTTGTCTATCGCATCACCAACGACCAAAAGTGTCGTCAATTTCAAATTGTTTTCCCTTACCATTAGGCTCAAATCTTTCAACTGGCCACGATAAATACGTTCGTCTTTCCAAGTCAATTTATAGCATACTGCCACCGGAGTAGTAGGAGGATATGCCATCAGCAACTCCTTCTGCACATCTTCCACCACATTCGCACTCAGATAAATGCACATTGTGCTTTGGGATTGGGCCAATTTATGCAATGCTTCTTTCTCAGGCATTGGCGTGCGTCCTTTGCCGCGTGTCAAGATGATTGTCTGCACCTTCTCCGGAATAGTAAATTGAGATTTAAGCTCTGCCGCCGCTGCTTGGAATGCCGAAATACCTGGAGTAATGCGATATTGTATGCCATACTTGTCAAAATATGCCATTTGCTCTTCTATCGCACCAAAGAGGCATGGATCACCTGTATGAAGGCGCACCACCAACAGGCCTTTATCATAGTATGTTTTCATCAACTCCACCTGCTCTTCCAAATCCAGCCCTGCAGAACTACGGATGACAGCTTCCGGTTTCGCATAGTAGGTCAGTTCGATTGGCACCAAACTTCCGGCATATAATATCAAGTCTGCTTCCTGGAGCAACTCTTTGCCTCGAACTGATATCAATTCAGGATCACCCGGACCGGCACCGACAATTTCAATAAAACCTTCTCTTTGAACCTCCCTGTTCATCGCAACTGCGAAAGTGAAATTAGAACCGTCAACAATACATCCTTTCTGTTTTGGCAACAATAAGCAGTCATTCCGGCTACTCTTCAGGGCACAGCTTTCTGCCACACCATAAACGCCAGTCACCTCAAACGCTTTTTCCGAAGGATTAGGCACTTCAATATCCTTCAGCTCATCCGCTGAATAAATACGGATATCTGCACCAAAGGATTCTGCCAAGTTCTTGACCAAAGGCTCATCCTTCTTCAATTCAATCGTGCAGATGTGTTCTATTGAATCCTTGCATAATTTATTGTCAAGCATCACCTTCGTTATATAATCGGCAACTTCCTCAGGATTACTCTGCTTGCGGCAACCTACTCCCAAAGAGAACGCCTTCGGATGGAAGATGAGGGCAGGAATAACTGTTTCAGGATACTCATAGGGAGTCACGACAATCATCAACTTGAAAGCAGAAACCGGGACATCCTCCATATCATAAAAACAGGTCACAAAATCCGGAAGGCTCTTCTCCAAGTAATGAGTCCCCTTATTCTTCATTTCCAACACCAATGCGGTCGGTCTTCTACGGACAAACTCAGCTATGAATTGATTCATATCCAAGCCCCTTTCATCCGCTTTCCATCCAAACCTCTTACCGAGTGTGTCCAAAGCCCATAAGCCTTCGGTATCACTTTGGGTCGTGACAACCGCTTCCGCCCCTAACATGTGAGCAACATCTTTCGCCAATTGATTCGCTCCTCCTATATGACCGGACACAATAGGAATAGCATAAAGCCCCTTGCTATCGACACAAACCACAGCCGGATCTTCATGCTTGTCCTTCAAATAGGGTGCAATCATGCGCACGCAAATGCCTGACGCTCCAAAAAATATCACTTGCTTCCATCTTGAGAAATTCTCCTCTATCAAAGCATGCAAAGAGGGGACAACTACAGCATCTTTTGTTTCTTCTTTCGTATATATTACGGCATCTGTGATTTCATCCTTGATAATTCTTGCCATAGGCAAACTAACTGCCGAAATCACAATAATAGCAGTTTCATTATGTTCACAACGCACCATTTCCTCACTCATTGTTACTTCGCTTTATATATTAATATTGGGTTAAACATATCAACGGCAATGCGATGGGTCGCTATTATGCTCATCCCTGCTTTTGATATGCCATCTTCAAACATTCTCAAGCTCTCTTCTGAAACCGAATTGAAAAGGATTTCTCCTCCCGGCTTCAAATAGTGTTTTACCAAAGCAATCATAGGTACCAGCTCGCCTCCATGGCCTCCGATAAAGACCGCATCGGGCGCAGGATACTGTTCCAATGACTCCTTCATAAAATCACCTATCACCGTTGTAATTCCCGGTGTTCCGAATTTACGGGCATTCCGTGCCATCAACTCCTCGCCCTCGGGACGAATCTCAAAGGAAGTTATCTTCAAGTGCGGGAAGTGCAATTTAGCTTCAATGGAAACAGATCCTGTACAGAATCCTATATCCCACAACGATGTCTTGTTCGCCAGATCAAGCACGGACAAATCTGCCAAACGTATCGGCATCTTGGTTATCATCTTGCTTCTTCCGTTCAACAGGTGAAACTCAGAATCCGGAATGCCAAACCATTGTTGGCGCCGGGAGGTCTGACGGAGCAGCAGGCAATTGGGGAATAAGATATCTTCCAATCGGGCTGCATCCGCTATGGGCAACAAACGGATCCGCTCTTCCTTCTCATTTCCCAATAGCTCCCCAATGTACATTTCATAATTGGAATAACCATATTCCAACATTCGCTGTGCAATGGCTGCCGGAGTATGAACCCGGTCTGTCAACACCCCTATCAGGACTTCTCCCCGGATAAGGGCTTCGTCAAAGGCTGGCCAATCACGCCCCGTCAAAGAGACGACATGCAGGTTGTGATAGGGCATATTCAGCCGATGCGCCAACTGTTGCAATGAGTTGAATGCCGGATAAACTTTGACTGCCGCATCCGGACAGCGATTCATCACGGTGGTGGCAAACCCATAGAACAGAGGGTCGCCCGAAGCAAAGACAACGATTGTCCCCGTTATTCCCTGGTACGCTTCAAACGTCCGGTCCAACGGGACGGTTATGTCTATCCATTGGGAAGATTCAGGCAGAAAAGGCAACATAATCTCATGATGGCGTTTCCCTCCGGAAAAGATATGATTCTGCCCTATTATTTGCAATATCTCCGGCGGGAAAAAGGGCTCCCTCCCATCATTAATGCCAATTATAATGAACTGTCGCATGGCCTATTTCCTCTTTTATACATCTCTTCCCGGTCGCAAGTATTGTGCATCGTCATAACAAAGCACGGCATTGGTCAGCGTCGCTGCCAGATTGCTTCCCCCCTTACGGCCTTCAACGATTATCTTAGGAATCCAAGTAAAAGGCTTGATCATGTGTTTGGATTCACAAACGTGGACAAATCCGACCGGAGCCGCAATGATACCACTCGGGCAGGCACGCTTTCTACGAATCAACGTACATAGCTCCATCAAGGCTGTCGGCGCATTTCCAAATACAAAAAGAGCATAGGGATGTTCCTCCACGGCTATGCGGATTCCCGCTTGTGTGCGTGTTATTCCTTTCTCTTGCGCCAACTTTACCGCTCTCTCATCCGACAAGTAACATTTCACTTCCACGCCTAACCGCTGAAGCGCGCCTTTCCGGATGCCGGAAGCTGCCATTGTCACATCCGTCACAATGGTATCGATTTTCTTTTCACTAAACAACTGGAACAAATTCTCCACGGCATGATCATCCACATGCAACAAATTCTCCATTTCAAAGTCTGCCGTAGTATGAATGGCATGAAGCAAAGCCCATTTGCGATCCAATGGAATGTCTTGATTCTTCAGCTCTTTCTCTATCGTCCGGAAGCTTTCTATCATGATTTGTTGTCCGATGCCAGCCTTTTCATCCTTCTCCTTGGCATAATAACCACGAGGCGTCACGAAATGGTTGTCATACAAATAGGACTGGGAATTGCCAATAATGACAACGGTGAACATATCTATCTCTTCCGGGTCGAAAGCAGCCAATGTCGTTTCACAAATGGCTTGTTCATCCCTGCCCGCCTGGCGGACATATCCGACCGGGGTTTCCGGTGAACGGCTTTGCAAGAAAAGCTCTTTCAAACGATAAAGCTCCCAGTAACGCCCTTCGCTCTTCGGATTATAGACAGCCGTCACAAAGTCCGCTGCCGCTGCCGCAATGATCCGTTTCTCGATACGGGACCAGGGAGTCAGCAAGTCCGACAATGAAATGACACAGAAATCGTGCCCCATGGGTGCGCCTAAAAGAGAAGCAGCCTTTTGGAATGCACTGATTCCCGGCAAAGCAACTATTTCGATTGGGCTGTTCCTCTCCCGCTTCATCTCGTATATCAATGGAGCCATGCCATAAATCCCGGCATCACCGGAACTGATGATGCAGACGGTCTCGCCCTGTTCAGCGAACTCGAAAGCCTGCTCGGCACGTGCCTTTTCCCGCTTCATGCCGGTATCGACGCAGCGTGTGCCCGGCCGGAGGTTCTCTTCGATGAACTTGAAATAATAATTGTATCCGATAATCACATCCGAATCATGGATTGCCTGCAGCACCGCAGGAGTAATATCTTGTTGAGAGCCGGGACCTATTCCAGCCACTATGATTCGTCCTTGTTTCATATTCATTTTAATCCTGTCTGTTTTTATCTTGTTTTAATCTTCTCTTATATGCAAATTTCTGCCACTTTTCTTCTTGCCAGTTTTGGCTTTGCAACTCATGACGCGCCATGACAAAGAAAAGGTCGGAGAGGCGGTTGATGAAACGCATGATTTCCTCCGGCACTTCGTCTTGACGGTTCAAACTCCAAAGCCTCCGTTCTGCCCTTCGGGCTATCGTCCGGGCAAATTGCAACTGGGCTGCCAACAATGTTCCTCCGGGAAGCAAGAAATAGCCATTGTCTGTCAACTCTTGCGTCATTTCGTCCATCCATTGCTCGCAAAACTTATCCATCCCAACCGGCAGAGGGTTGGGATTCTGCCCGCGGATGGACGAAGGCGTTGCCACATGGCTCATGGTCTCCATCAAAGAGCGTTGGATGAGATAGAGCTTCTGCTGCCATGCCCCATTCTCTTCCGCCAAACTACGGATGATTCCTATTTGGGCGTTCAGCTCATCGATGCAGCCATTGGCTTCGATGCGGATATCATCTTTCGGCACCCGCTCCCCGCCATGTATGGAGGTCATGCCTTTATCTCCTGTCTTGGTATATATCCGTGCCATTATTCCCAAAGTTTAAATATATCTTTCTCGCCCCAATACCAGTGCGTATAACCGGCGATCACATTCTTATATCGGTATACCGGCGTATCCACCTCTTTGCCTTTGGCGCTTCTCAACTTGGCGATAGAAGGCAAATCACCAGAGTTTTCCAATTCGGAATAGTGGAATTCATGACCTTTCCAGTTCTCCCCATGCATCTCCATGCTGCGATAGCCCAAATGCAGGCGGGCACCATTCATGGTGCTTTTGAAGGGCAAGACCCCGCACATGGGATACTCTTTCCCTTTGTCGGTGACAATGGATTGGGTCAAGAACATCATGCCTCCACATTCTGCAAATATCTTCCCTCCGCTTTCAGCATATGATTTCAACTCTTCCATCAGTTGTTTGTTCTTTTGGAGCCGGGTGGCGAATAGTTCCGGATAACCGCCTGGCAAATAGACCCAATCCGCTTCGGGAAGGTGTTTGTCTTTCAAAGGGGTGAAAAAGGAGACCTCCCCCCACTCCTTCAATCGGTCTATATTTTCCCGGTAGACGAAGTTAAAAGCAGCATCGTACGCGACCGCTATTTTCATTCTCCTGTCCGTGCGCTTCACACATTCTTGCGGCATGGCAAACGGGGTTGAAGTAATTTCCAAAAGCTTGTCCACGTCCACGTGCGCTTGCACCATATCTGCCACCTCGTCAATCAACGCTTCCATTTTCCTTTTCACCATCAGGGTCAACCCCAAATGGCGGGAAGGAACCTGTATTTTCTCATTCTTTGGCATATAACCCAAACTAACGATGCCCACGTCTTGGCAAGCTTCTTCCAAAAAGCGATAATGGCTCTCCGACGATACTTGGTTGAATACGACCCCCACCACGTTCAATCCCGGATGGAAATGTTTGAAACCATACAACAATGGAGCCACGGAGTAAGCCGTTGAACGAGCATTCACGACCAAGACAACCGGCACCTTTATCAGCATGGCAATCTCTGCCGTGCTTCCCTTCATGCGGTCAGACCCGTCAAACAGTCCCATGACACCTTCTGTCACGCAAACATCAGCCCCTGCACCATAACGGCCATACACTTCCCGCACATGTTCTCTTGAAGCCATCCAAGTGTCCAAATTGACGGACTGGCTTCCAGAAGCCAATGTGTGGAATTGTGTATCGATATAGTCAGGACCACATTTAAATGGCTGAACCATCAAGCCTCTTCGTTTTAAAACCCGGAGAAGCCCCATGGTGAACGTTGTTTTCCCACATCCGGAATTGGTTGCTCCAATTACTATTTGCGATTTCATCTATATTGACTTTAAGAAAACGTTGTAAAGATAGTTATTTTTAAACAGAAGCCCGATATTAAACCGGTTTAATATAAAGAATTGCCTCTTTCAAACCAAACAAGCTGTCATGGTCCACCAAAAAACGGATGATTTGCATCGTCTGTTCATAGGGATACGGGATGGATTGCACCACCTCTTCCTCGGGAAGACCGCCGTCTTGCAAACGTTCCTCCAACAGCTTCCTCACATGGTTGAACTGGGCACGCTTCAAACCTGTCTCATGCCGGGAAAGGCAGACGTCGCATGTGCCACAATCCTCTTCCAACTCTTCCCCGAAGTAGCGCAGCAACAGGCGGGTCCGGCAAACGGTCTCCGATTGTATATATTCCACTACTTTGGCAATGCGCAACTCCGCACGCTCTTTCCTCTCCTCGTATGCCGGACGGGGAATGGAGAGGTAGCGTTGTTCTTCACGGGCTTGCCTGTATCTAATCATCGGAGTATGCTTTTCCGGGACATATTGGACTATTTTGTATTTCGACAAACACACCAACAAACGGTACACATCTTCGGGCGTGCACCCGGCTCTTTTGGCGATGAGACGTTCATCTATGTATGCATAATCGGAAAAGAGACCGGTATAGGAACGCAATATCGCCATCACGATCGAGTCCGTCAGGGCGTCTTGGCGCAGGTTATTATACAGCTCATCCCTTGAAGCGGTGAACAGAAGCCGGGAAGCATTGTCCACCTCCTCGTCATATTCCAAATAACCTGCCAAATCCAACAGTTTGAGGGCATAGTGTGTTTGCAGGATAGGAAGTTTGAATGCCTTGCAGAAATCCTCTATCTGGAAGTCATGGACAGTGTTCAGCCCGAAGCCCATCGCTATCTGGTAATAATTGCCCAACCGCTCATAGACTTGGTACACGAAACTCTTATCCGGGAATTCCGCACTCACCCGTTTCTTGAGCGTAGAGACATCAGTGGGTCCGCATAAGTAAACGGCATAAGCCTTCTTTTCATCACGCCCCGCACGTCCTGCCTCTTGGTAATATTCCTCCAACGAACCGGGCATATTCAGATGGACGACAAGGCGCACATCAGGTTTATCAATACCCATTCCAAAAGCATTAGTGGAGACAATGACACGTGTTTCCCCGTTTTTCCAACGGTTCTGCCGCTCTATCTTTTCATCAGGAAGCAACCCGGCATGGAAATATTCTGCGGAAATACCCACCGACTTCAAATGGGCTGCGATTTCGGCGGTCATCTTCCTGTTCCGGACATACACGATGGCTGTGCCCGGTACCCTTTGCAGGATATGCACCAATTCACTTAACTTATCCTCCGTCTTGCGGACGATATAGGCCAAGTTGGGACGGGAGAAACTTTTCTTGAAAACATTCTTTTCCTTGAACAAGAGGCGTTCCTGTATATCATCCACGACTTCCGGGGTCGCTGTCGCTGTCAAAGCCAACACCGGCACACCCGGCAACAAGGCACGGATATCTGCTACTTTCAGGTAAGACGGGCGGAAATCATATCCCCATTGGGAAATGCAATGGCTCTCGTCAATCGCCAACAGGCAGACATTCATTGCCCGGAGTTTGTTTTGAAACAGCTCCGTCCCCAATCGTTCGGGAGAGACATAAAGGAATTTGTAATCCCCGAAGATACAGTTTTCCAACTGCACGATCATCTCCTCGCGGCTCATGCCGGAATGGATGGCTGTCGCCTTTATCCCGACCCTTTTCAGGTTGTCCACTTGGTCTTTCATCAAGGCGATGAGCGGTGTCACAACAATACAAATCCCATCCATCGTCAAGGTCGGGACTTGGAATGTTATGGACTTTCCTCCTCCGGTCGGCATCAATCCCAATGTGTCCTTTCCGGCACAAACGGAACGGATAATCTCTTCCTGCAACGGACGGAATTCGGCATAACCCCAATATTGCAGAAGTATTTGGTGATATATGTCCATACGCTATGCTGTCCTCTAAGGTTCCGTCCGAATATCCTTGATCATCAGTTGCAACGTCGTGTTCCCGTTATAGGTGTTCTCTTCTATCGTATAACAGATGTCGAACGGTTTCATCTGCTTGATATGGGCATTGAAACGGCTCATCCCGAATGCAATGCCATGTATGGGCGACGAGGCTGATTTGCTATCGATGATTTCCAACTTGATATGTTCCTGCTCCCTTCCCACCAGTTTGCTTGTGCCATAATCCTGCACGCCATGCGTGCAAAATACGGGCTTGTGGTTTTCCGGACCGAACGGGCTCATTTTCTTCAGGTCGCTCATGAATTTGGCATTAATCTGCTTCAAGTCCAGCACTGCATCGATATCAATCTGGGGAACCAACTGTTCGGGCACGATTTCCTGCGCCGCTATCTGTTGAAACCGCTCCTTGAAACGTTGCAAGTTCTCCTCTTTCAGGGAAAGTCCGGCAGCATAAGTATGCCCGCCAAAGTTCTCCAACAAGTCCCGGCAGCTCTCCACGACCTTGTAGATGTCGAAGTTGGAAACCGAACGGGCAGAACCGGTTATCAGTTCGGATGATTTGGTCAGGACGACAGCCGGACGATAATATTTCTCCGTCAGGCGGGAAGCCACTATTCCGATGACGCCCTTGTGCCAAGCTGGATTATAGACAATGATGGCTTTATTATCCTCGTTGTTTTCAATACTGCTGATAATGGCGTTTGCCTCATCGGTTATTTTCTTGTCCAGCTCCCTGCGCTCTTCATTATATTGGTTGATGTTTTCACTCTTCTGTTTTGCCACCTTGCTGTTTTTCGCCAAAAGAAGCTCCACTGCCTCCCTGCCGTTCATCATACGCCCGGAAGCATTGATGCGGGGACCTATTTTAAAGACAATATCACTGATTGTTATCTCTTTTCCGCTCAACCCGCACACATCGATAATGCCTTTCAGCCCCAAACTGGGATTGCTGTTGATTTGTTTCAATCCGTAATAAGCAAGGATGCGGTTCTCTCCGGTGATGGGGACAATGTCAGAAGCAATGCTGACGGCTGTCAACTCCAACAACTTTTCCAATTCGGAAAAAGGGAAACCATTGTCTGCCGCAAACGCCTGCATGAACTTGAAACCCACGCCGCATCCGGAAAGATGCTCGTATGGATAGCGGGAATCTTCCCGTTTCGCATCCAGGACAGCCACGGCATCCGGCAGCACGTCATCCGCCAAATGGTGGTCGCAAATGATGAAATCGATTCCCTTCCCCTTGGCATACTCAATCTTGTCAATAGCCTTGATACCGCAATCCAAAGAGATAATCAATGTCACACCCTGTTCCGCCGCATAGTCTATGCCCTTGGTGGAGATTCCATACCCTTCGTCATAACGGTCGGGAATATAGTAATCCAAATTGGACGTATATGCACGCAAGTACTTATACACCAATGAGACGGCAGTTGTCCCATCGACATCATAATCACCATATATCAATATCTTTTCCTTCTCTCCCAAAGCCTTGTTCAAGCGTTTCACCGCTTTGTCCATATCGGGCATCAGGAACGGATCTTCCAAATCATTCAAGCTGGGCTTGAAAAATTTCTTCACCTCCGCAGCCGTCTTCAGTCCACGTCGGACAAGAAGCAGACTGATGACCGGGTCAAGTTCCAGTTCGGCAGCCAGCTTGTCCCGCTGTTCTTTTTCTTCCGCTGTAGGAGGTTGATAGTTCCATTTGTTAGTCATTTATATATTTTTTTCTTTCTTGTCTTAGCAGAGGAATCATACGGCAATTATCCATGCCTCCCTTTTCGCCTCATTCCAGATCCATTCAGGAAGGGAGCGCAACACCTACATGATTCAATCGGTAAAGTTATATAAATTAATCTGCTTTCCCGCCATTTTCTTTATAAAATAATAATATTATTTGCTCATTTCTTCGGGAATGATGTTTTGGGGCTTGATTCTCCTATGACTTGGAGGATTTAAAATAAAAGGGAGTTCCGGTTCAATGTGATGTTTACGGTTTAAAGATTACGGGGGCAAAGGTAAGGCGGCAGGAAAGC
>ULRN01055144.1_pt1 | contig 70810 bp, 46 predicted proteins | sample 1955461 | NCBI WGS metagenome assembly ULRN01 (sample SAMEA4835683, study PRJEB28245) | human gut metagenome | biome: gut microbiome; material: fecal sample | place: Denmark | collected 2008 | reverse complement strand
TCAGGGAGATGAGAGCGGAAATAAGAAAGATATTAGAAAAAAAATAATTACGAATTGATCGTAAATAAAATATATTTGTATATTTGCGAAACAACTTTGATAAAACAATGAAAATATGAAATACTACAAATTGTTTGCTATACTGATTTTGACCGGGATGATGTCTTGCTCCGGTGAAAAGAAAGAGAATGGTCTTGAAGAAAGTGTAGAAACGGCTCTACCGGACGAGACGAACGAGGTGACGGTAATGAAATTGAATGTTTCAGATTTCAACCACGAACTGATCAGTAACGGCAAATTGTCTGCCCGTAACTTTGTCGACCTGAAATTCGAATCGGCAGAACCGATCGCCAAGATATATGTGAAGAACGGCGACCGCGTGACGAAAGGGCAAAAGCTTGCGGAGCTCTCGACCTTCCGCCTTGCCAACAAGACGGCTCAGACCAAGGATGCACTCGAACGCGCCAAACTGGAATTGCAGGACGTGCTGATCGGACAGGGCTACAAACTGGAAGACTCCACGAAAGTGCCGCCTGCAACCATGCAGTTGGTCAAGATAAAAAGCGGATACGACCAGGCGCTGATCTCCTGGCAACTTGCCGAATACGAACAACGCAACGCAGTCCTGACCGCCCCCTTCGACGGTATCGTTGCAAATCTGTTCGCCAAACAATTCAACACGGCTTCGATCGCAGATGTTTTCTGTTCCATTATCGACACCCGCACACTGGAAGCTGCTTTCACGGTTTTGGAGAGTGAATTGCCACTTATCAAAACAGGCGACCGTGTGGAAGTAGCCCCTTTTGCCTTGCCCGATGTCATGGCTGACGGCCGTATATCCGAAATTAACCCGTTGGTAGACAAAGACGGGATGGTACAGGTGAAAGCAGCCGTAAACGATAAAGGCAGGTTGTTCGAAGGAATGAATGTACGCGTAAGCATCCACCGTTCGTTGGGCAAACAACTGGTCGTTCCCAAAAGCGCCGTCGTGCTTCGCTCCGGCAAACAGGTCGTATTCACATTGGCGGACAATAAAGCAAACTGGAACTATGTACATACAGGCTTGGAAAATGCAGACAGCTACACGATCGTCGACGGCCTGAAAGAAGGGGATGTCGTGATCACAAGCGGCAACATCAATCTGGCTCACGAAGCACCGGTCAAGGTTATTGCCAATTGACAATTCACAAATCATAAATTATAAATCATAAATCATAGTTCTAATACATGATAAAGTTTCTACTACAACGCCCTATCGCGGTACTGATGGCTTTTACGGCCTGCTTTATCGTGGGACTGGTTACCTACTTCACCATTCCGGTGTCGTTGTTGCCGGATATTGCAATCCCGGAGATCACCGTACAGGTGTCCGGCCAGAACACTTCGGCACGCGAACTGGAAAACACGGTAGTAAAAACCATCCGCCAGCAACTGATGCAGGTTGCCAGCCTACGCGACATCCATAGCGAGACTCGCGACGGGGCTGCCATCATACGCCTCAACTTCGATTTCGGGACGAATACGGACCTGGCTTTCATCGAGGTCAATGAGAAGATAGATGCTGCCATGAACTACCTGCCGCGCGAAGTAGAACGTCCGCGGGTAATCAAAGCCAGTGCGACCGACATTCCGGTGTTCTGCCTGAATCTCACTTTAAAAGGTGAAAGTGGAAGCAACTCTCAACTTTCAACTTTCAACTCTCAACTAAAAAACGACGCTTTCCTTGATCTTTGCCAGTTTGCCGAAACAGTGATCAAACGCCGGATCGAACAGTTGCCCGAAGTGGCGATGGTTGATGTGACGGGAATATTGAAACGGCAATTGCAGATCGTCCCGGACATGAAGCTGCTGAAAATGTCGGAGATCACGCTCGACGACTTGGAAGCGGCACTGGTGTCCAACAACATCGAACCGGGCAGCATGACCGTACGCGACGGTTACTACGAGTACAACATCAAGTTTTCGACACTGCTGCGCACACCGGAGGACGTCGAGAATATTTATATCCGGAAAAACAACCATATCTTTCAACTGAAAGACCTGGCACGCATCTCCGTCGTACCGGAGAAAGAGACCGGGGCTTCCCTTTCCAACGGGAAGAGAGCCGTGACGCTGGCCGTAATCAAACAAGCGGATGAAAACATGGACAACATGAAGGAAGCGTTGCAGGAGGTTACCGACTATTTCGCTTCCGTCTACCCGGACATCGATTTCAGTATCAGCCGTAACCAGACGGAACTGTTGGATTATACCATCTCGAACTTGAAACAGAACTTGTCGTTGGGATTTCTTTTCATCTGTATCGTAGCCATCCTTTTCTTAGGAGACATCAAGAGCCCGGCTGTCATCGGGCTGAGCATGGTGGTGAGCTTGATCATCAGTTTCCTGTTTTTCTATCTCTGCAAGATGTCGCTGAACATCATCTCCATCTCCGGGCTGATCTTGGCTTTGGGCATGATGATCGACAGTTCGATCATCGTCACGGAAAACATCACCCAATACAGGGCACGCGGAGATTCGCTGGAAGAGGCTTGTAACAAAGGGACGACCGAAGTAATCACCCCGATGTTGAGTTCCACCTTTACGACGATCGCCGTGTTCGTCCCGCTGGTGTTCATGAGCGGGATAGCAGGAGCGATCTTCTTCGACCAAGCCTTTGCCGTCACCGTCGGACTGATGGTTTCTTATTTCACGGGAATCATGTTGCTTCCGGTACTTTACAAACTGGTATACAGCATTCCGGATATCAAACACAAGGGGTTCAACATGCGAATCAACAACCCGATAAAAGAACATACGCTGGACCGTTTCTATGACGCGGGAGTCGATTTCATATTCCGCCACAAGAAAGGGACTTTGATTTTTGTAGTTGTCACAATTCCACTATGCGCCTTCCTGTTCTACGAAATACCCAAAAGCCGTATGCCGGAGATCGACCAGAACGAACTGATCGCCCACGTGGAATGGAACGAGAACATCCATATAGATGAAAACCGGGACCGTGTCAGCCGGTTATTCTCTTCGGTCAGCGACCGGACAAAAGAATACACCGCCTATGTCGGCCAACAGCAATTCCTGTTGAACCGGGACCGCGAAATGTCGGTTTCCGAAAGCGAACTGTACTTCAAGACTGAGAAGCCGGCCGAAATCGCTCCTTTGCAAAAAACGGTAGAGAAATGGATCAGGACGCATTACCCGATGGCAGTGATTTCCTTCTCGCCCCCCGAAACGGTGTTCGAAAAGCTGTTTGTGACGGGTGAAGCCGACATTGTCGCCGAACTGCACGCCCGCAATAAGACTGAAGCGCCGGAAGCCCCCGTCCTACACAAAATTGAGCGGCAAATAGAGGCGAAGACAGGCCTGACACCTGTCGGCATAACTTTCGACAACCAGTTGAACATCACGATAGACAGGCAGAAACTGCTGCTTTATAATGTCGACTACAACGAAGTATACCGATTGCTGAAAACAGCATTCAAAGAGAATGAAGTAGCGACGCTCCGTTCCTACCAGCAATATCTGCCGATCGCATTGGCCGGAGAAGGACAAACGGTAAACGAAGTCTTGCAGAAGACATTGGTGCACACTGTTCCCGACACGGAAGGCAACGTACGGTATATCCCGTTGCAATCGTTGGTGCGTGTCACTCCGGGAGAAGACCTGAAAACGATCACGGCAGGAAAGAACGGAGAATACATCCCGTTCAGCTTCTACGACGTAAAAAAAGCCGAACAGCTGATGGCTGATGTAAAAAAGGAGGTCGAGACTGACTGGGACATCGACTTTTCGGGCAGTTTCTTCTCCAACCGGCAGATGCTGAACGAACTGGTCGTGATTCTGTTTATCTCGATCCTGCTGATGTATTTCATCCTGGCAGCCCAGTTCGAAAGTTTCCTCCAACCACTCATCGTGTTGCTTGAAATCCCAATCGACGTGGCAGCCTCCCTGCTGGTGTTGTGGATATGCGGCCATACCATGAACCTGATGAGCGCCATCGGCATCGTCGTGACCTGCGGTATCATCATCAACGACTCCATCCTGAAGCTGGATGCCATCAACGAACTCCGCAAAGAGGGAGTTCCGCTTATGGAAGCCATACATGAGGCCGGACGGCGACGCCTGCGTGCCATCATCATGACATCATTAACGACAATATTCGGAATGGTTCCGCTGCTTTTCACCTTCGACATGGGTAGCGAACTGCAAAAGCCGCTCTCCATCGCCATGATCTCGGCCATGCTGGTCGGAACGGCTGTCAGCCTTTTCGTCATACCACTGGTATATTGGTTCATTTATCGCAAACATGACGTTGGGAATTTGAAAATTGAAAGTTAAAATTGAAAATTGGAAGTTATGGACAGGAAATTCATTTATAGATATATCATCACGTTGTTGATGCTTGCATGCGTGTCCGGGGGAAAAGCACAGCTCACACTGACACTGGAACGGACCATCACGCTGGCGGCGGACAGTTCGCTGGATGCTTTCCGGTACAAAAACATGTATCTGGCCGGATACTGGGAATACCGGACCTACAAAGCCGGTCGTCTGCCAAGCCTGACCCTGAACCTGACACCGGCGCAATACCGCCGATATTTTACCCAGCGATACGACTCGGAAGCCGATATCGACGTGTACAGGAAGCAACAATCGTTTTACGCAGGCGGGCAATTGGAGATCCAACAAAATTTCGACCTCCTGGGCGGTACGTTCTATTTGGACACGGACCTGGATTATATGCGCTATTTCGGCGACCAGACTTATAACCAGTTCTCTTCGGTTCCGATCCGCCTCGGTTACCAGCAAAACCTATTGGGATATAATGCCTTTAAATGGGAACGGAAAATCGAACCGCTGAAATACGAGAAAGTAAAGAAAGAACTGCTCTATAATGTAGAGCAGATGAGCGAACAGGCGACGACCTATTTCTTCGCTTTGGCAATGGCACAGGTGGAATATGACCTGGCCAAGGAAAATGTCGCCACGACCGACACGCTATACCGGACAGGACAAGAACGGCACAAGATCGCTTCTATCAGCCAAGCGGACCTGCTGACATTGAAACTGGATGCCGTAAACGCACGCAACACATTGAAGAATGCGGAAATCGCCCTGAAACGAGCCATGTTCAGCCTCGCCTCCTACCTGAACTTCGACAAGAACACGGAAATACGCCTGCGACTTCCGAGCCGCCCGCGCGACATGGAAATATCGATCGACAAAGCACTCGAACTGGCACGTGCAAACAACCCGACCTTCCTGGACTTGCGCCAACAAGTGCTGGAAGCCCAGCGACAGGTGGACAAGACCAAGAAAGAAGCGATGTTCAACGCGCAGATCAATGCCAGCGTCGGGTTCAACCAGGTATCCAAGAATATACAGGATGCCTACAAGAACCTGCAACAGCAGGAAATCGTCTCTTTGTCCGTTTCGATCCCGTTGGTGGACTGGGGCGTCCGAAAAGGGAAGCATAATGTCGCCAAGAACAACCTGGTTGTCACGGAAACATCCGCCAAACAAAAAGAGTTGACGGTCGAAGAAGATGTGATCATGACTGTCGGCGATTTCAATATCCAACAAGCCTTGATCGGGAGCGCCGAAGAAGCGGTAGACCTGGCAGAGACAGCCTACAGCGAGACCAAGCAGCGCTTCATGATCGGGAAGGCAGACATCAACAGCCTCACCCTTTCGTTGAACCGCCAACAGGAGGCGCAGCGAAACTATATTTCGGCTCTGCAAAACTACTGGCTGAGTTATTATAAGATCCGCAAACTGACGTTGCACGACTTCGAAACAGGCGTTTCCCTTTCGAACGAGTTCGAGTATAAGTACGGATTGTAACAAAGAACGAAAAGAATGAATAATGAGCGCATCTCCTAAAATATCCTCTTTCACCATCATCGTGACCTTCCTTTGCGTGGCGCTGGCGGGAATCGCCTTTATACCGCTGCTGCCGATCAAGCTTTCGCCATCGCGCACGCTGCCGCAGCTGACTATCAACTACAACATGCCGGGCAACTCGGCACGTGTGATAGAGATGGAGGTGACTTCGCGCCTCGAAGCGATGCTGGCACGTATCAAAGGGATCAAGGAGATCAAATCCACGTCCGGCAACGGATGGGGATACGTCACGCTCGAACTGGACAAGCACACCAATATCGACGCCGCCCGTTTCGAAGCGTCTACCATCATCCGCCAGACATGGCCCAGCCTGCCCGACGGGCTGAGCTACCCGGTTCTGGAAATGAGCCGGCCGGACGATAAGGAAGCACGGCCTTTCATGAGCTACACACTGAATGCGGCAGCTACTCCCATATTCATACAACGCTTTGCCGAAGACCAGATAAAACCCCGCCTTAGCGGGATTCCCGGCATCTACCGCATCGATGTCAGCGGCGCCACACCGATGGAATGGCGGTTGGAATATGACAACCGCCAACTGGTCACGTTGGGTATCGGCATCTCGGATATACAGAGAGCGATCAACCAATATTATAAAAAGGAATTCTTAGGAACCGGGAATGTGGAAATCCGGTTGGCAACTTCGGGCGAAGGAGAAGAAAGCAGCCAGTGGATACGTCTCGCTTTGGTTCCGGAAAATGAAAAAGACGGGTTCAACCCGTCGCTCATCACCGTCCTGAACAAAGACGGCAAGCTGATCCGCCTGGACCAACTGCTGAAAGTCACCCGCCAGGAAGAGGCGCCACAAAGCTATTACCGCATCAACGGGCTGAACTCCATCTATCTGTCCATCCGCGCCGAGGAGACTGCCAACCAGCTGGAACTTGCCAAACTGGTAAAAGCAGAAATGGAACAGATCCGCACCTTGCTCCCGCCCGGTTATGAAATACATACCAGCTATGACGCGACTGAATTCATCCAAGACGAGCTGAACAAGATTTACATCCGTACGGGGCTTACTATCCTGATCCTGCTGATTTTTGTCTTGCTGATCACACGCGAGCTAAAATACCTGTTGTTGATCGTCATCAGCCTTTCGATCAACCTCTGTATAGCGGTCATCCTTTATTATCTGTTAGGACTGGAAATGCAGCTTTATTCGTTGGCCGGCGTCACGATCTCGCTCAGCCTGGTGATCGACAACACGATCGTCATGACGGAACATATCCGGAACCGGCATAACCGGAAGGCAATCCTGTCCATACTGGCCGCCACCTTGACAACGATGGGGGCGCTGGTCATCATCTTCTTCCTGGATGAGAAGATACGCCTCAACCTGCAGGATTTCGCAGCTGTCGTCATCATCAATTTAGGTGTTTCCCTGTTGATCGCCCTTTTCCTGGTTCCCGCCCTGATCGACAAGATGAACCTGGAATGGAAGAAAAACGGGAAAAAGAAAACATCCGGAGAAAAGACGCAGCATACATGGAGAAGCCGGATCAGGAAAGGGACGAACCGTTTTCTCAAACGTTTCCCCGTCTATTACAACCGCTACTATCAAAGGCAGATCAACTTCCTTTGCGGATGGAAAAAACTGGCATGTTTCATTTTGCTGTTGGCTTTCGGCCTCCCGGTTTTCCTGTTGCCGGAAAAAATCGAATACGACACGAAAGATAAAAAGAAGGTCTACACCGCAACCGACTCCCTGCTGATCGAAAAGTATAATAAAATCGCCTCCAACGAGACGTATAAGGAGAAGATCAAACCCTTCGTCGATAAAGCGTTAGGGGGAACCCTGCGCCTGTTCGTCCAGAAAGTATATGAAGGAAGCTACTTCACCCGCAACGAAGAGACCGTCCTGTCTGTCAGCGCATCACTCCCGAACGGTACGACTTTGTCGCAAATGAACACGCTGATGAGCCGGATGGAAGCCTACCTCAGCACATTCAAGGAGATACGGCAGTTTCAGACAAACGTCTACAGCGCACGCCAGGCCGGTATCCGCATCTATTTCACGAAAGAGAGCGAGCGGAGCGGTTTTCCGTACACGCTGAAAGCAAAAATCATCAGCAAAGCGCTCGAACTGGGAGGAGGAAGCTGGCAAGTCTACGGCTTGCAGGACCAGGGGTTCAGCAACGATGTGCGCGAAGGGGCCGGTTCTTTCCGTATCGAGATGTACGGTTACAACTACGACGAGCTATACGAATGGGCCGAACGGCTGAAAGCCAAGTTGCTCACCCACCGCCGCATCAAGGAGGTGCTGATCAACTCGGAATTCTCGTGGTGGAAAGACGACTACCAGGAGTTCTACTTCAATCTCAACAAAGCCCGTCTGGCACAAGAGAACATACAGCCGATCGAGCTGTTCGCCACCATCAACCCCGTTTTCGGGAAAGACATTTATACCGGAACGATCGTCGTGAACGAAGAGACGGAGAAACTGAAACTCACCTCCCGCCAGTCACAGGACTACGATGTGTGGAGCATGCAATATGTTCCACAGACTATCGGCGGCAAGCCTTACAAGCTGGCTGAACTCGCCAGTGTCGAAAAAGGGCAGATGCCGCAAAAGGTCAGCAAGGTAAACCAGCAATACCGCCTCTGCCTGCAATACGAATATATCGGCGCCTCCAACCAAGGGAACAAGATACAGGAACGCGACCTGAAAGAAATCAACGACATACTGCCGATGGGCTATACGGCCAAATCGGAAAGCGCCTACTGGTACTGGAACAAAAAGGACAACACGCAATACCTTTTGCTATTGCTGATCATCGTCATTATCTTCTTTACCACCAGTATCCTGTTCAATTCGTTGAAACAACCGTTGGCCGTTATCTTCGTGATACCGATCTCCTACATCGGCGTATTCCTTACGTTCTATTGGTTCAAACTGAATTTCGACCAAGGCGGATTTGCCTCTTTCGTCCTGCTGTGCGGCATAACCGTCAACGCAAGTATCTACATCTTGAACGAATACAACCAAATCCGGCAGCGCAAACCGCTTATGTCGCCCTACAAGGCGTACCTGAAAGCCTGGAATGCGAAGATCACGCCCATTTTCCTAACGGTCGTTTCGACCATCTTGGGTTTCATCCCGTTCATGCTGGGTCCGGACAAGGAAGCATTTTGGTTCCCGCTGGCCGCCGGCACCATCGGCGGACTCGCCATGTCCATCTTGGGCATCTTCATCTATCTGCCTCTTTTCACATTGAAAAAGCAGCCTAAACCTTAACTTCCATATCGATCATCTCTTGCATGTTTGAAATATAAGCCTTATCTTTGCCGAAATTTTGGAGATAGAGTTCATGACACAGAAAGCACATAAGGATGATCCAGCGTACTTTTCCGGTTATATGTCGGACAATGAATCTCATTTCTTTATTTTAAAGGATTATCATTTGGTTATATAAGATGCGTTAGTTATTTTTACTAACGCATTTTTTTTGTGCCTTGTGATCTCGTTAGACAGTTATAACATTCTATAAAATCAATAAATTAAAACAACCCAAATTACTATGTCGAAAAGTGGTATCAAAAAGGTGATTGTTCTGGGCTCCGGTGCCCTGAAGATCGGACAGGCCGGAGAATTTGACTACTCCGGTTCACAAGCATTGAAGGCGCTGAAGGAAGAAGGAATCAGCACCGTATTGCTCAATCCGAACATTGCAACCATTCAAACATCAGAAGGGGTAGCCGACAAGGTGTATTTCCTGCCGATCACTCCTTACTTTGTTGAAGAAGTGATCAAAAAAGAACAACCGGACGGCATCCTGCTGGCTTTTGGCGGACAGACCGCCCTCAATTGCGGAACCGAACTGTATACCAGCGGGACACTGGCCAAATATGGTGTAAAGGTACTGGGAACTTCGGTCGAAGCGATCATGAACACGGAAGACCGCGACCTGTTTGTAAAGAAACTTGACGAGATAGAAGTTAAAACCCCGGTCAGCCACGCCGTAGAAAACCTGGAAGACGCAGTGAAAGCCGCCTACGAAATCGGTTTCCCTGTCATGATCCGTTCTGCATACGCATTAGGCGGCATGGGCAGCGGCATCTGCAAGGACGAAGCCGAACTACGCACGCTGGCAGAAAGCGCTTTCGCCTATTCTCCCCAAGTATTGGTAGAAGAATCGCTGAAAGGCTGGAAGGAAATCGAATTTGAAGTGATCCGCGACAAGAACGACCACTGCTTCACGGTCGTAAGCATGGAAAACGTGGACCCGTTAGGCGTACATACCGGTGAAAGTATCGTGGTCGCTCCCACCTGCTCACTGACAGACAAGGAACTGGATCTGCTGAAAGCGCTTTCGATCAAGACAATCCGCCACTTGGGCATCGTCGGCGAATGCAACATCCAGTACGCATTCAATTCCGAAACATGCGACTACCGTGTGATCGAAGTAAACGCCCGCCTGAGCCGCTCTTCCGCACTCGCATCCAAAGCGAGCGGTTATCCGTTGGCATTCGTGGCAGCCAAACTGGCATTAGGCTACAGCCTCGACCAGATCGGTGAGATGGGAACTCCCAACTCCGCTTATAAAGCTCCTGAAGTAGATTATATAATCGTAAAAATCCCGCGTTGGGACTTGACCAAGTTCGTCGGTGTAAGCCGCCAGATCGGTTCGAGCATGAAGTCTGTCGGCGAGATCATGTCGATCGGCAAGAGCTTCGAGGAAATCATGCAGAAAGGCTTGCGTATGATCGGGCAAGGCATGCACGGCTTCGTCGGCAATAACGACGTGGAATTCGACAACCTGGACGATGCGCTTGCCAACCCGACCGACCTGCGTATCTTCGCCATAGCCAAAGCGCTGGAAGAAGGCTACACGGTAGACCGCATCTACGAGCTGTCCAAGATCACTCCGTGGTTCCTGGAAAAACTGAAAAACATCGTAGACTATACGAAAGTACTGTCTGCCTACAATAAGATCGAAGACCTGCCGGCTGATGTGCTCAATGAAGCAAAACGCCTGGGATTCTCCGACTTCCAGATTGCCCGTTACGTTGAAAACCCGGAAGGCAACATGGAAAAGGAAAACATCCGCGTACGCAACCTGCGTAAGAAGTTAGGCATCCTGCCGAGCGTTAAACGCATCAATACGATCGCATCGGAACATCCCGAACTGACGAACTACCTGTATATGACATACGACGGCAGCCAGCACGACATCTCTTACTATCCGAACGACAAGAGCGTCGTGATCTTAGGATCGGGCGCTTACCGCATCGGTTCTTCCGTAGAGTTCGACTGGTGTTCGGTAAATGCCGCACAGACAGCCCGCAAGTTAGGCTACAAATCCATCATGATCAACTACAACCCGGAAACGGTTTCTACCGATTATGACATGTGCGACCGCCTGTACTTCGACGAACTTTCGTTCGAACGCGTACTCGACGTGATAGACCTGGAACTCCCGAAGGGCGTAATCGTGTCCGTCGGCGGGCAGATCCCGAACAACCTCGCCATGAAGCTGTACCGCCAGAATGTGCCGGTGTTGGGAACATCGCCGCTGTCGATCGACCGTGCCGAGAACCGTCATAAATTCTCTGCGATGCTGGATACGTTAGGTATCGACCAGCCGCGTTGGGCAGAGCTGACCAGCATGGAAGAGATCGACGCCTTTATCGCCAAGGTCGGTTTCCCGATCCTGATCCGTCCGTCTTACGTGCTTTCCGGCGCTGCCATGAACGTATGCCACAACAAGGAGCAGATGATCGAATTCCTGAACCTGGCAGCCAAGGTTTCCAAAGAATATCCGGTAGTCGTTTCCGAATTCCTGCAGGGAGCGAAAGAGATCGAATTCGACGCGGTAGCCATGAACGGCGAAGTGGTCGAATACGCCATCTCCGAACATATCGAGTTTGCCGGCGTCCACTCCGGTGACGCAACGCTGGTATTCCCGGCACAGAAGATATACTTCGAAACAGCCCGCCGCATCAAGAAAGTCAGCAAGATGATCGCCAAAGAGTTGAACATCAGCGGACCGTTCAACATCCAGTTCCTGGCCAAGAACAACGAAGTGAAGGTAATCGAATGTAACCTGCGTGCATCTCGCAGCTTCCCGTTCGTGTCAAAAGTACTGAAACGCAACTTCATCGAAACAGCTACCCGCATCATGCTCGACGCCCCTTATACCAAACCGGACAAGAGCGCGTTCGACATCGACTGGATCGGCGTGAAGGCTTCCCAGTTCTCATTCGCCCGTCTGCACAAGGCAGACCCCGTGCTGGGTGTGGATATGAGTTCCACAGGTGAAGTCGGCTGCATCGGCGACGACTTCGACGAAGCATTGCTTTCTGCCATGATCGCCGTAGGAAACAAAATACCGCAGAAGAACGTGCTGGTTTCTTCAGGTGCCGCCAAGAGCAAAGCCGAACTGCTGGAACCGTGCCATATGCTGGCTGCCAAAGGATACAACATCTACGGAACGGCCGGAACGGCTAAATTCTTGAACGAAAACGGCATACCGGCGACAGCCGTTTGCTGGCCGGACGAACAAGGCGACCTGAACATCTTGGATATGTTCAGCCAGCATGTGTTCGAACTGGTTGTCAACATACCGAAGGACCACAGCAAACGCGAGCTGACCAATGGCTACAAGATCCGCCGCGCCGCGATCGACCATAACATTCCATTGATCACCAACGCCCGCCTGGCAAGCGCCTTCATCAGCGCCTTCTGCAACATGGATGAAAAAGACATCCAGATTAAGAGCTGGCAGGAATACAAGTAAATAGGAATTTCATTATATTTGTAACCTCATTCGGAGGTGTGTCAAAATGCACGTGTCCCCGCGTTTGGCACACCTCCTTTATTCATCTATACTTATGTACAGACTACTGATCATCCTCATTCCGTTCCTGTTCACGACACATACCGTGCACGCGTCAGTAGCCATTCCTTATGTCTTTGTAAAAAACCATACGGTCGACGATTACAAGGCAAGTTGCCAGAACTGGAGCTTCTCGCTGACACCCGACGGCATGCTGTATGTCGCCAACAACTCCGGCCTGCTTGCTTTCGACGGCAATACATGGAAACTATATCCGCTGCCGGGAGAGGAAGAGGTGACCGGCGTAACGAACTACAACGACACGATCTACACCCGCAACGAGACGATGCTGGGAAGATGGACATACGACAAAGAAGGAACCCTCCACTACCATCCGCTGAACACGGTTCCGCCCGAAGTCCGTTTCACTCCCCCACCCGTCCAAATACCTTTTACCTTACCGAAAGAAATAGAGGACGCACAACCGAGCGCCTTCGCAACCAACGGTACATACTTTTTCATCGGCACACTGACACAAGGATTATACATCACGGACTCCGACGGGGCCATCCTCCAACATCTGTCCCTGCAGAACCAGCTGCAGGACAACATCGTCCGCTTTATCAGCGTACAGGACACCCGGCAAATCTGGGTGGCGCTCGACAACGGGCTTTCGCAGATCTCCCTCGACCCTCCGATCACCTTGTTAGGGAAAAGAAGCGCGATCGGCAAACTGGCGAACGCCGGGCTGGATGGCGAAGTCCTGTACATCCAGACCAACCTCGGCTATTTCAAATGCCCGTTGGGAGCCACAAGCTCTTTCGTTCCCGTAACGGAAACCGAAGCACGACCTTATCTCAAGGCAGACACTTCCCCCATACCGACCGTCAAACAGCTGTTCCGGGACACGGATGTACTGGGGATATTCGCCCAAGCCGAACTTGTCTATCCTGCCGGAGACGGCCTTTACTGGCTCTCTATCGGGAACGAAGCCGGATTGTTTCATGCGGCAGACGGCATCGGGACACTGAAATGCCGCCTGCTCTTCGACAACTACAACATGAACCTCGTGACAAGAGGCAGACGGGTCATTCCTTTAAACGATTCGCTGGTCCTGGTTTCCGTCATGCAAGGGACTTTATTGATCAACCTCAGGGAACTGATCGGGAACAGCCTCGGCAGCACACCGCTGAAAGTTTCGGGGCTTGAGTTTGCCGACGCATCCGGCGTCCATCGCCTACCGGCCGACATGCAGCAGATTTCCCTTCCACACGATTTCCGGGAATTCAACGCCTGGGTAGGAACCACGATATTCACCTCCAACCATCAGATCAGCTACAAGATCGAAGGGGTCTCTTCGGACTGGTCCGCCTGGCAACACGACGGGAAAATCACTTTCCTGCAATTGCCGGAAGGGAAGTATGAACTGAAAGTCCGCAAATATGTGATCAAAGGCCCCTACCCTGAGCTCACATTATCCATCGAGGTGCGCCCATCCTGGTACAACACCGTATGGGCCTGGCTGGCCTATATCGCACTCGCCTGGTTTCTTGTCCAAACCGTGCTCCGCTATAACCTAAAAAACCTCCATAAGGAAGAACAGGCAAAAGCCGAAGCCGAACGGCAGGCCGAACAACAGCAAATGCAGATACTGAAGAACCGGATGCTTGAAACCGAGTTGCAAAACAAAAACAACGAGCTGACCCTCCGGACCACGGCTCTTATCAAACGCAATCAGGCTGTCCAAAGTTTGTTGGAAGAACTGGAAAAGCAGAAAGAGGCACTGGGCGAACGTTATCCGAACAAACTCTATAACCGCATGAAGACATTGATGGAAGAGACCCTGGACAACCAAGCCGACTGGGTCCTGTTTGAAAGCTATTTCAACAGTACACACCAAAACTTCATGGACCGTCTCAGACAACAATACAGTGATCTTACGGCAGGCGATCTTCGTATCTGCTGCCTGCTCCGCATGAACCTCTCCACAAAGGAAATCGCATCCCTCATGAACGTCTCCGTACGGGCGATAGAACTGCGCCGATACCGTCTGAGGAAACGCTTGGAGCTGGAAGGAGATACGAATTTAGTTGATTTCCTAATGCGTTTCTGAAAATATTTTCTCAGAAATACGTATTACATACACATCTATATATCAGACTATTACATACACATTAAGAGGGCTTGAGAAAGCAATGTAGTAGTATTTCCTTCCTTCCAAAGTACTTGCGCAAGCCATGTAGTAGTACTTTCTTTGTATGCCTTCACGGATAATCCTTTCTTTGCATATAAAATCTAATTTTCAGACATGATGAAACACGAACTGGAAGATCAATTAAAGGCGTTTGAGAAGAAAGGAATCGACCGCCGTCACTTTTTCAAACTAATGACAATGGCCGGTTTACTGACAGCTGCAAGTACACAAAAGGCAAAAGCTTTTTCAAGCAAAGCCAAAGGTAAAATCGTAATTATCGGAGGAGGTGCTGCCGGTATCAGTATGGCTGCCCGTTTAAAGAACTGGCTGGACAAACCGGACATCACATTGATAGATCCCAGTGACCGCCAGTTTTATCAGCCGGGCTTCACCCTGATCGCTTCGGGTGTATACAAACCGGATGAAGTCTGGAGAAAGCAGGAAGACTGCATGCCCAGCGATATCAAATGGATAAAAGATTCTGTAGCCGCCGTCGATCCCGTATGGAACCAGGTAACGACTAAAAACAACGGAAAGATCGCTTACGACTTTCTGGTCCTGACCCCCGGAATCCAGATCAACTGGGAGAAAGTGGAAGGCATCACACAAGCAACGCTTGGACAAGGGAATGCCCACAGCATCTATGATTTCGAAGGTGCACAAAAAACGTGGAAAGCTCTGCAGGAATTCTCCAAGACAGGCGGACGTGGAATCTACACGGACACTTACACCAAGCACAAATGTGGTGGCGCTCCCAAGAAAATCTGCTTGTTGACAGAACATTATACCCGCAAACAGGGCACACGCGAAAATGTGGATCTGAATTTCTACACAGCCTCCAAAGAGCTGTATGACGTTCCGTTCTTTACCCCTCGCTTGTTGGAAATCTACAAGGAGCGCAACATTCCCATCAACCTGAATGTACGCGTGAAAGGCGTAGACACGGCAGCCAAACAGGTACATTTCGAGAAGATCGAAACAGTGGGCGACCAGAAAGTCTACACGCCATTTGTAGAAGACTATGACTTCCTGCATTTCACACCGCCGATGTCGGCTCCCGATTTCGTAAAAGAAGCCGGTCTCGGATGGACGGAAGGCAAACTGGCAGCCGACGGTTGGGTGATGGTAGACAAAGAGACACTGGTCCACAAGACATATCCGAACATCGTCTCCTTAGGAGACGTAGCTGGAATCCCGACCAGCAAGACATCCGCCGCCATCCGCAAGCAGGTGCCTATCGCAGCCAAGAACCTCATTTCGCTGATGGAAGGCAAAGAGCCGGCAGAGAAATACGACGGCTATGCCGCCTGTCCGATCGTAACGGACTACGGGCATGTTCTCCTGTGTGAGTTCAACTACAAGAAAGAGGCTGAAAACACGTTCCCGTTCACGCTGATGGACACTTCGAAGGAACTATGGGCTGCATGGCTGTTGAAAGTCTATTTCCTGAAACCCATGTATTTCTATGGAATGCTGAACGGCTGGGCATAAAAACTAAAAACAACTCCCTATAATAAAAATGCCAAACAAAGATCCCTCCGGCTCAAAACAAGAGTTCGGAGGGATTTTATTTCTTTCCGGTTCTATCTCCCATGCTTAACAATATCAACACGGTGTTTAATTTATCAACCAAGGCGATAAACCGCTTCACACCCCCGTCCCGGCTTCACGGAGATCCGGGTCTTCACATCCCCCACATCCGGGTCTCCCATGTCACCACACCCGGGTCTGAAGAAGCTTCTCAAGTTGTTTTTGGCAAAAAAGCTGCTTGTCCTTATCAAAAAACAGGCTGTTTCAACGTATTTGAAACCTCTTTTTGCAGGTCTCTGTATGTACCTGCATGTGCACAATATTCAATAAGCAACTGATGCAAAGCGCATTACAAATTTCTACCTATGATAGTAATGATAGATAAATGACAGTTGAAAACAGGAACTATCATGGCGTAACGCACTGGTTTATAACGCCATGAATTCAAACATGTCAGTATGATAGTTGTTTTCTGAAACTTGCATTGAAGATTTGCTCTTTGTGGTTTCGTTGCCGGTTAGTCCTGCATCTTCCGATAGTAACGAGGAGCGTAGCCGGGCAGCAATTCCTGATGGAATATCCAGATCAAGTCTTTCAGCAGGTAATCGGGATGTAAAGGGAATTCCTCATAATAAGGGACAAGCCCTGTGTTACAGGAATAAATCCGGCGGTTCTTAAAGGCGTCGAAGTTTTCGTACGGTGTATATTCGGCACGCAGGTCACCATAGGTCATATCTTCGGAGCGGTTATATTTAACCAGCCACATATCGGCATGGATAGCCCGGTCGAGCACCGTCTCGAAAGCCAAAGGCGTACTGCCTGCTCCGGGAAGTTCCTTAAAAACATAATCGGCTCCGGCATCGGCATACATATTGGCGATATAACTATCTCCCGCCGGCATAAACCAGGAAGCGCCGAATTTCTTTTCAGAGATAACGGTAGGGCGAGGCATATCGGCCTTGACCAGCCGTTTCAGGTCGAGATAGTTTTTTTCTGTTTGCCTGAAAATAGAATCGGCCAACGCCTCCCTTCCGAACAGCATCCCGTAGAAACGAATCCATTCGGTACGTCCCAAAGGCAACGACTCCATATAGTCCGCCCCTTCGAGGATGGGAATCCCCAGTTTCTCGACAGGTCCGTAACTGCTATTCTGGAAAGGGGAAACGATCACAAGCTCGGCCCCTTTGTCGATCATCATCTCCACATTAGGGGCGGTCGCCTCTCCCATATCGGCAATCCGTCCGGCCTTCAGTCCTTCCTGAATGGCAGGAGTGTCCATATAGCGAGGTTCGCAAACGCCTATGATCCGTCCCGTCTCGCCCAACTGGTCGATAATAGCCGCATGCACGGATGTATAAACTACGATATTCCGAGCCGGAACCCGCACAACCGTCCCTTTCGGAAGATTTCCGGGAACAGGCCGTTCACGATCCACCAAAAGATACCGTTGCAACAAACGCGTACTATCCCACGGATCGCGCACTTCAACAGCCGTATAACCATCAAAATGATGCACGGTAAATCCTTGAGCGTAACGGATGGTGTCGGAAGAAAGGGAGTTTTCGGTATGAGAGCTCTGCCTCACATTACAACTTAACGTGAGACAGAGCAATAATAGAAAAGAAGCAAGCGACTTCATTTTTATTTATCGTTTTACAAATACAGCTTTAACTGGGTTCAAGCCAACCTCAAACTGGAATAACTTCTTACCACTCGCATCAAATGCATAAACATCACCATTCGTCTTATAATCAGAAGCCGTAATATAAATATAGCCAGTTATCGGATCAGCACCAATTTTATACGGTTTAGCAATAGTGGTTCCATCTGTAATGAAGTTATCCGAAATAATCTTTTCATTTATTGCATCATAAGAAATAAATGAAATAATCTGATTCCAGTTTGCATCATATTGTGAATAGATCATATAAAGTTTATCGCCGGTAGAAGCCATTTCCGTTGCATTTGTTTCCGTAATAACAGTAGCTTCATCTGTCTTGGTATCAATACGCTGGAATGTATTCGGTATAGCGCCGTAATCACCCATAGAAACCAAATAGACATCTCCCTGGCTGTCAGTCACCAAGTTTACAGGATTTGTTATCACTTCGATCTTCTTTGTCTCCTGGAAAGAAGCCAAGTCGATAACCGAGACTGTTTTATCATATCCAACCGGCGTATTATAGTCCAAACCTCCGGAATTTGCCACATATAATTTATTATTAGCAACAACCAATTGTTCCGGATTACGGCCAACTTTCACTTTCTGTTCGATTTCTAAAGAAGCTGTATCCAAACGGGCTACATAACCATCATACAAGGACACATAAACTTTCCCTTCGTTAGCTGTAAAGAAACGGGGTAATAAGGCATCGCCACTCGATTTGATCTGTTTGATGGATTTTCCACTCAAGTCTGCCACTTCAATAATGTTGGAATTATAAACGGCTATATACATTTTAGAACCATATACAATCATATCATTAGCCGTGTCTCCCAATCCTCTTTCATTCACGTTCATAAAAGTATCAACAGTCATCGTCAATGTATTCAGATTGAAACATGAAAGACTTGCATTGTTGCTACCCATCTTTCCACTATTCAAAAAATATATACCGCCATTATCTATAGGTTCAGGTTCTGGCTCTGGCTCTGGTGTGAGGTCTTGTATTTTCACACTTGCCAATGCCTCAGATTCTCCCTGTGCATTACATGTAACCACAACAATATATGTATCGGCAGTTATACTGGTCTCAATAGCATAGCTGTTTGTTCCAACTTCAACTTCACCCAATTTCATATCTCTACCCTTTCCATCGGCAGACAGATAAATAACATACTTCGTGATGTTGGAGACATCTTCCGGAGCGATCCATTCCAATATTCCTTTAATGAAACCTTCAGTCTGATCCGTATCAGAAAAGGTCACCCCAGTAACAACTTCAGTTGGAGCAGAAGGTAAATTTTCATCCTCATCCTCACATCCAGTAAAAACAAAAGACATCAGCACACATAGAGCTGAAACCCAAAAAAAATTTCTCTTTTTCATACTATTTCTATTTTATCTAATTAATATGTAATACTTAAACTAAATCTCCACGAACGTCCCGGCATCGGATAATACTGAATAATATCATATGTTCTATCTGTCAGATTTAAGATGTCCCCCTGGAGCCTGAACACACACTTTTTCAACGCAAAACTCCGGTTTACAGAAAGGCTATGTTCGATATATGAATCTATTTGATTTACCTCTATATTCTGAGGAAGGGCATAACGATCACCGGCAGTCACAAGAGTATAAGTCACATTCACCCAGGGATTCTCCAATGATACCGAAACAGATCCTGAATGCCGTGGGGTATAAGGTATCTGGTTCTTATAGTTTTTTTCTTGCGGATCAGTTACATCAATGGCATCTTGATAGCTATAAGCAGACGAGAGCAAGAGGGACAGCTCCTTATACAAAGGAATATTGGTACTTAGATTTACATCTATCCCTTTTATTTCCACTTCCCCCATATTCATCATCTTCCAAATGTACATATTCGGAATGGCAACAATCTTATCACTAACCTTATTATAATACCCATCAACGGAAACACTCAACAAACGTATAAAGGATCCGAGCTCGTCATTCCATGTCAGTCCTATGTTATATTGAGTTGCTTTTTCAGGTTTCAAATTGATATTCCCCATACGCAAGTAATACAGATCCGTAAAAGTCGGAACACGAAATATATCTTTATAAGAAGTTCGAATACGAAAAGACTGTTCCGGAAACGGACGCCAGGAAAGACTTACTGCCGGAGAAAGCCTTTTCTTATCTGCCGGATTGTCTCCATTCTCCACCTTGTCTGTTATATAGGTTCCCAACAAACTGGCCGTTACTGTCAACACCGGGCTTTTATATTGTGCGGCAAATGCGGTAAGCGAAGTCCAACGTTTAGGAGTCGGAGCATTAACAAAATTGTTTTCCAAAGTATTCCGTGCGATATCCGTATTCAACGAAAAAGAAACATAAGAAAAGGGTGAATACAAAATTCCGGCCGATCCATAATACTCGTTTTGGGTATTCAAATCTTCCTGTTTGCCTCCGGAATATTTATTGCTGATATCACGATACTTGCTGAATGAATAATTGTATTTGGCATTTGCTTGGAATTTCAAACGATCGAACCACTCGTTCTCATAATGAAGCTGGGTGAAAAAATTATTATCCCATACCCGTTCACGGGCATTATTGTTATAAAGAATTACCGAGCCGGGAAGTCCCCGTTCCGAATCGTAATAATAAATCTTGCCATTCAGTTTTCCTCCCTGTCCGAAATGACCATACACATTTCCCTCCAAACGAAGAGACTGAATATCGCTATTCTTACGAATTTCTTCTGTAACTTCTTTACCATTTGTGAGTGTAAAAGGATAATCTCCTTTTGCACTCAACCAATCTGCATGCAGAGAAGCAGACCAATAATTTCCCATCCTCTGTTCGTAACGAACTACCGGATTAAACAATCCAAACGATCCGCCTTTCAATTTCACATAAGCATTATAGGATTTATCCTTAAAATGAGGTGCCGCAGTCTTTATACTCAATGCCCCTGCCGAAGCATACATTCGTGCTGTCTGAAAAATGTCGTCGGCTTGGCCGATTGACAGGGAGATCATGTCGACATTATCCAGAGAGAAACGGCTGATATCCACTTGGCCGCTCTGCGCATCCGTGACCGTCACCCCATCGTAGCTGACAGCCGTATGTTTGGCACCGAGGCTGCGGACGGAAACGGTTTTCAAGCCTCCAATGCCTCCGTAATCCTGCACGGTCACACCGGAGAAACGCTTCACGGCTTCCGAAAGGTCCTGCACGCCGAGCCGTTCGATCCCTGCCTTGTCCATCACCTGAAGCGGCGTGCTCTCGCGGGTTGTGGAAGGACGTGCCTTTCCCACTACCTCGACACCCGAAAGCTGGTGATAGGTTGTCGTGTCCACCTGCGCATACAACGCAATGAACGGGAACAGCCAGGCACATAACAAACCCGACAAGCATTTCACAAATAAATTCTGCATACCTTTTTGATTCTTCAGTTCCTTTACCCGAGAAACCGGATACAGGATAATGGCAGGTTTTCTGGCTTGTTCTCCCCTATACAATTGATAATGGAAATTGGCAATTATCAACTAACGGCAGCCTTCCCGGCGTTCAAATTGTCAATTCTCAATTGTCAACCGAACCGCCAGTGGCAACAAGATTTGCCGGGGTTTCAGAACTTACAGCTACGGGTACAGCTCCGGACTTTCACCGGATTCCCTTTTACTAACCGCCTGCGGAAGCAAATACGGTTACACCATAATCCGTCACAAAGGTAGATAAAACAGATGAGTAATCCTTTTTATTTAACAAAGTAAAACATTTCATTCTTTTCCCGTCCGAAAAATACCCTATTTCGCTTAGAATCCTCTATCTATCCGATTTATAAAACAAGCTATTCCCTTCATTTTGGTTTATTTCAGAACTTAATTGGTTTATTTCAGAAGAGGTTGAATTTAGTTGAATATTTAACTAAGTACAAAAAGACTCAAAAAGTAATATTTCCGTTTTTGGAAAATTCATAATTTGTAATATTGCAGCCGAAGACTTGAATAGGTTTAAGGAAAAAAGAGATTGTATGGGAGAAATAAAAGGTTATATCTCACAGGTTATCGGTCCGGTCGTGGACATTCATTTCAATAATGACAAGGAAGAAAAGATTACACTTCCCCGTATCCACGACGCAATGGAGATAACACGCCCCAATGGAAAAATCCTGATTGTGGAAGTCCAACAACATATTGGGGAAAACACGGTCCGTACCGTAGCGATGGACACGACAGACGGACTGAAGAGAGGAATGGAAGCCGTTTCACACGGTACGCCCATCACGATGCCGGTCGGCGACCAGGTAAAAGGGCGTTTAATGAACGTAACGGGGAATCCTATCGACGGGATGACCGAACTCGACAAGAAAGGAGCCCTTCCGATCCATCGCGAACCGCCCAAGTTCGAGGACCTGACCACCAGCCGTGAAGTCTTGTACACCGGTATCAAGGTGATCGACCTGCTCGAACCCTATTCCAAAGGAGGCAAGATCGGTCTGTTCGGAGGAGCCGGCGTAGGGAAGACGGTCCTGATCATGGAACTGATCAACAACATCGCGAAGAAGAACAACGGATTTTCCGTCTTTGCCGGTGTGGGCGAACGTACACGTGAAGGAAACGACCTGCTGCGCGAGATGATCCAGTCCGGAGTCATCCGATATGGCGAAGAATTCAAGAAAAGCATGGAGGCAGGCCATTGGGACTTGTCCAAGATCGATTACGACGAACTGGCCAAGTCGCAAGCGACACTGGTGTTCGGGCAGATGAACGAACCGCCGGGAGCCCGTTCTTCGGTAGCCCTTTCGGGACTGACGATCGCCGAGTCTTTCCGTGACCTGGCGGCAGAAGGGGAAACGAAAGACATCCTTTTCTTTATCGACAATATCTTCCGGTTCACGCAGGCCGGTTCGGAGGTATCCGCCCTTTTGGGACGTATGCCGTCTGCTGTCGGTTACCAACCGACACTGGCGACCGAAATGGGAGCCATGCAGGAACGCATCACTTCCACCAAGAAAGGTTCCATCACATCCGTCCAAGCAGTTTATGTACCCGCAGACGACTTGACGGACCCGGCTCCGGCAACGACCTTTACGCACCTGGATGCCACCACGGTATTGAGCCGTAAGATCACCGAGCTCGGTATCTATCCGGCCGTCGACCCGCTGGAATCCACTTCGCGCATCCTGGACCCGTTGATCGTGGGCAAAGAGCATTACGAAACGGCACAGCGTGTGAAACAGATCCTTCAACGCAACAAGGAATTGCAGGACATCATCTCGATCCTCGGCATGGAAGAACTTTCCGACGAAGACCGTCTGACCGTCAACCGTGCCCGCCGCGTACAGCGTTTCCTCTCGCAGCCGTTCTCCGTGGCGGAACAGTTCACCGGCGTGCCGGGCGTCATGGTCTCCATCGAAGACACGATCCGGGGATTCAAGATGATCATGGACGGAGAAACAGACAACATCCCCGAACAGGCCTTCCTGAACGTAGGCACAATCGAGGACGTGATGGAAAAAGCAAAGCGATTGGCAGAACAAGCAAACTAAGCAGATATGAAACTGGAAATTGTATCACCGGACGGCGTTCTTTTCAAAGGCGAGGCAGCACGTGTTTCCCTTCCGGGAGCAGCCGGTTCATTTGATATCCTTCCCCAACACGCCCCGCTGATAGCCGCCCTCATCCAAGGAACCATCCGGTATGAGAACGATGGCAAAAGAGGCGAACAGGCTATCAAGAGCGGATTCGTGGAGGTAAAGGATGATTACATATCTGTTTGTATCGAATAAATAAAAGTATACGACATGACTGGGTGGTTAAAAATCAAGCTGATGGGACTGATTACATTTGTCAATGCTGCCATCGGCATAACGTTAGGAGGGCTATTGTACACGATCTGGCCGGATCATTATTTCAGATGGTATCCTTCCATTCCGATTTTTTATTGGGTGATGGCAATGGCAATGGCCTATGTACTCGACCGGATGAAAAGAAAAAACGGCGATGTGACGATTACCGCTTTCATGGTAGTCCGTTTCTGCAAATTCACTCTTGCCGTCATTTTCATGTGGCTCTATGCCGCACTGGTCAGAGAAAACCTGAAGATGTTCGGCTTCACCCTGATGCTTTTCTATTTTATCTACTTGGGGTTGGAAACGTATACGGTTTATCTGTTTGAGAAAAAAAGAATGAAAAGAGAGAAAAAGGAAAAAGATGAACAATATCAAAAATAACAAGTTGATATGGACAGTGTTGCTGATGTGGCTCTGCTTTCTGGCTCCGGCCCATGCAGAGTCCCCAAAGGAGGGTATCGATGTTCAGGATATTGTCTTTTCGCATATTCAGGATGCTTACACTTGGCATATTACCGAATGGAACGGTAAGGAGATCGCCATCTCCCTGCCTGTCTTGGTCAAGAGCGAAGAGCGCGGATGGGACATGTTCCTTTCCCATCATTTACACCACGGCAAGGTGCACCACAACTACTATATCGCATCCGAAGGCAAACACGCCGGCAAGGTGGTGGAAAAGAACAGCCGCGGAGAAGAGGTACGCCCGATCGACTTGTCGCTGACCAAGAATGTCTGCGGCCTGTTCCTGAGTTGCGGTATCCTGCTGTTCGTGGTTCTGCGGACCGCCCGTTGGTACAAGAAACATCCGAACCAGGTTCCGCGCGGGTTTACCGGCTTGATGGAAATGATTATATCCTACATACAGGACGGTGTCATCAAGGAATCGGTCGGCAAAGATGAGTACAAGCCATACTCATCTTATCTGCTGACGGTCTTCTTCTTTATCCTGATCAACAACCTGATCGGAATCATCCCGGTATTTCCGGGTGGTGCCAACATCACCGGCAACATCGCGGTCACGGCCGTCCTGGCGGGATGCACGTTTATCGCCGTCAATCTGTTTGCGACAAAGGAATACTGGAAAGATATATTTTGGCCCAAAGCGCCGATCTATCTGAAACTGCCGTTGCCGATCATGCCTTTTGTGGAGTTTTTCGGCGTATTCACCAAGCCGTTCGCCCTGATGATCCGTTTGTTTGCCAATATCATGGCGGGCCACACGATCATCCTCGCGCTCACCAGCCTGATCTTTATCACGGTATCGATGGGGCTGTTGGTGAATTTCGGAATGACGATCGTATCCGTGCTGTTTTGTGTGTTCATGAACTGCGTGGAATTGTTTGTGGCGTGTTTGCAGGCCTACATATTCACTTTGCTGTCGGCAAACTATATCGGGATGGCGAGAATAAAAGAGTGAAGCTCGATCTGCCGGGCAAGGCAGAAGAAATAAACGTATTAATTAGGTTATAAATTTAAAATTAAAAACTATGTTATCAACAATTTTATTGCAAGCAGCCGCCGGAATGGGAATGGCTAAATTAGGAGCAACAATAGGAGCCGGATTTGCAGCTATCGGCGCAGGTTTAGGTATCGGGCTTATCGGTAAAGGAGCAGTAGAGTCGATCGGACGTCAGCCTTCCGCCGCCGGTGAAATCCGTACTTCCATGTTGATCATGGGAGCCTTGATCGAAGGTGTGGCACTGTTTGCCATTGTAGTATGTTTCCTGGCTTTGTTCCAATAAAAAAAGTAACAGGTTATGTCTTTATTAACACCGGATTCGGGACTTCTGTTCTGGATGATCGTTTCATTCGGGATTGTCTTTGCCATCCTTTCCAAATATGGGTTCCCTGTCATCATAAAGGCGGTTGAACAACGGAAAGCCTACATCGACAACTCTCTGGAAACGGCTCGCCAGGCGAATGAACAGCTTGCCAATATCCAGGCCGAAGGAGCCCGGATACTTGCCGAAGCAAAGGAAAAGCAGAATGCCATCCTGAAAGAAGCCTTTGCCGAAAAGGAACAAATCATCGACGAAGCTCACCGGAAAGCTGCCGCCGAAACCCGTTTGCAGGTGGAAGAGGCTACCCGGCGTATCCGCGAAGAGAAGGAAAAAGCAATCCGTGAAGTCCGTTCCGAGATTGCCGACCTTTCGATCGCCATAGCAGAGAAGGTGATGAAAGAAAAGATCAGCCGCGACAAGGAACAACAACAAATCATCGACCGGCTGTTGGATGAGGTATCGTTTTGTAAATCGTAACGTATGGATATAGGAACAATCTCTTCCCGGTATGCGAAAGCCCTTTTCTCCCTTGCGAAGGAGAAAGGACTGGAAACACGGGTATACGATGACATGAAAATGCTGGCAGCCAGTTTTTCTCTCGAACCGGAGCTGCGGGTCGCCCTCGGCAACCCGATCATCCCGGCTGAAGAAAAGCTCAAACTGCTGACAGCGGCAGGCGGCATAGAGGTCTCGGACTTGTATGAACGTTTTATGCGTCTCGTACTGAAGCACAAACGGGAAAACCTCCTGCTCTTCATGACACACATCTATATCCACCTGTACCGGAAAGACAAACGCATCACCCGCGTACAGTTCGACACTGCAGTTCCGGTAAGCGAGGAGGTGAAAGAGCATCTCCGCCACAAGCTGAAGGAAGAGACAGGTAGCACCATCGAATTTTCCGGTATTGTACAGCCGGAACTGATCGGAGGTTTCCGCCTGCGTATCGGTAACTACCGGATAGATGCCAGCTACGCGACACAGCTACGGGACATCCGTAGCCGGTTACTCGAAAACAGATAAAAAAGAAAGAAGTATGACAGATCAGATAAAAGTGAGTGAAGTTTCCGCCATCCTGCGCCAGCAGCTGGAAGGGATCAGTACCGGCATCCGGACGGAAGAAGTGGGTACGGTGCTCCAGGTGAGCGATGGTGTAGCCCGTATTTACGGCCTCGACAATGCCGAAGCGAACGAACTTCTGCAGTTCGACAACGGGATGGAAGCAATCGTGATGAACCTGGAAGAGGACAACGTGGGAGCCGTCCTGCTGGGACCGACAGACCAGGTGAAAGAGGGCGACACCGTCAAACGTACAGGACGTATCGCCTCCATCAATGTCAGCGAAGGAATGATCGGACGTGTGATCGACCCGCTTGGAAACCCTATCGACGGAAAAGGGGAAATCATGGGAGAGACCTGCGAGATGCCGCTCGAACGCAAGGCGCCGGGGGTTATTTTCCGCCAGCCGGTCAACGAACCGTTGCAGACCGGTATCAAGGCCGTCGATGCGATGATCCCGATCGGACGCGGACAGCGCGAACTGATCATCGGAGACAGGCAGACCGGAAAGACCTCCATCGCCATCGACACGATCATCAACCAGCGCAACAACTACGAAGCCGGCAATCCGGTCTACTGCATCTATGTGGCAATCGGACAAAAGGGATCTACCGTCGCTTCGCTTGTCAACACGTTGCAGGAAAAAGGGGCGATGGATTATACGATCGTTGTCAGCGCGACAGCTTCCGATCCGGCTGCCATGCAATATTTCGCTCCTTTTGCGGGTGCTGCCATCGGCGAATATTTCCGGGACAGCGGACGCCATGCTTTGGTTGTCTATGACGACCTTTCGAAACAGGCGGTAGCCTATCGCGAGGTATCCTTGATCCTGCGCCGTCCTTCCGGACGTGAGGCTTATCCGGGAGATATCTTTTATCTGCATTCCCGTTTGCTCGAACGGGCTGCCAAGATCATCAACCAACCCGAAGTGGCCCGACAGATGAACGACCTGCCGGACAGCATGAAGGACAAGGTGAAAGGTGGCGGTTCCCTGACTGCCCTGCCGATTATCGAAACCCAGGCAGGCGATGTCTCGGCCTACATCCCGACGAACGTCATCTCCATCACCGACGGACAGATATTCCTCGAAACCGACCTCTTCAACCAAGGAAACCGTCCGGCTATCAACGTTGGTATCTCGGTATCCCGTGTAGGTGGTAACGCTCAGCTGAAAGCGATGAAGAAAGTGGCGGGAACACTGAAAATAGATCAGGCACAGTTCCGCGAACTGGAATCGTTCTCCAAATTCGGCGGTGAGATGGATGCCGTAACGGCTTTCACGATCGACAAGGGACAAAAGAACACGCAACTGCTGATACAGCCTCAATACAGCCCGATGCCTGTCGAAGATCAGATCGCCATCCTTTATTGCGGTACACAAGGGTTGTTGAAAGAAGTCCCGTTGGATAAAGTGCACGAGTTCGAAAAGGAATTCTTGCGTGAGCTGCACACATCACACCAGCACGACGTACTGGACATCCTGAAAACCGGAACCATCGACGACGATATCCGGAAGAAACTGGAAGAAACAGCGAAACAATTGACTGCGAAACAATAGAAAATGGACAATTGACAATTGCGACAAGCGACACCTAATTGTCAATTAAAAAAGAAACTATGGCATCATTGAAAGAAATAAAAGTTCGGCTCGCGTCCATCCGGAGCACGCAGAAGATCACCGCAGCCATGAAAATGGTCTCTTCGGCGAAGCTCCATCATACTCAGGCGCTGACCGAACACACGCTTCTCTATGCGAACAAGCTTTCCGCCATCTTAAACGGTCTTTTAAGTGCGGAATGCGACATGGAATCGCCTTACACAGAAAAGCGTGAAGTGAAACAGGTAGCCATTGCTGTTTTCTCATCCAGCAGCGGACTATGCGGCACGTTCAATACCAACGTATGGAAAGGGCTCACCGCCCGCTTGCATGAATTAGAAGCACAGCAGATCGCCGTCCGCCTCTACCCCGTCGGGATTAAGATCGCCGACGAACTGCATAAGGCGGGTTATGTAACCGAGGATGATTTCCTGCATTTAGGGGAGAAACCGTCATACGAAGAGGCTGTCAGTTTTGCCGGAAAGCTGATGGAACTCTTTTCTTCAGGTAAGGCCGACCAAGTGGAACTGCTTTACCATCACTTCAAGAACATGGCGACACAGATATTGACTCACAAAGTCTACCTGCCGATCACCCTGCCGCAGGCTCCGGCTGAGGGTACTGCCCCGGCAATCGATTACATCCTGGAACCATCGCCGGAAGACCTTCAGGCATTGCTTTTCCCGAAGTTGCTCAACCTGACGGTCTACACGACGTTGCTCGACACGGCGACCTCCGAGCATGCCGCCCGCATGATGGCGATGCAAACGGCCAACGACAACGCCAATGACCTGATTCAGGATTTGACTTTGCAGTATAACAAAACCCGACAGCAGACCATCACTAACGAGCTATTGGATATTATGGGAGGACAGTAAAAAATGTCCGGCTGTCCGCAAAAAAACACGAAGCTCCGGCGAATCACTTCGACGGAGCTTCTTACTTTAAATTACTATTGAACAATATTCTAACAACAAATAACTATTATATTATGTATAGAAGAATAAAATCATCAATTGTGCCGTCAGTACCCGCAGAAACATCGTCAACGGGTAGACCGTCGCATAACTGACAGCCGGGGCATCATTTCCCGCCGTTGCATTCGCATACGCCAGTGCGGGCGGATCAGTCGTGCTTCCGGCAAGCAGGCCTATCAGTGTGAAATAATTCAGTTTGCAATAATAACGCCCGATCGACCCGATAACCAACAACGGCAGCATCGTGATGATAAAACCATAGCCGATCCAGGTAACCCCGCCTTTATTCACGATCGTATCAATAAAACCGCTTCCTGCATTCAGCCCGACACAAGCGAGGAATATCGTGATCCCGATCTCGCGCAACATCAGGTTGGCACTTTGCGTCGTATAGGTCACAAGCCGGTAACGATAACCGAAGCGGCTGATCAGGATCGCCACAATCAGCGGCCCTCCTGCCAGACCTAATTTGATCGGCTGCGGAATGCCCGGTACTGAAAACGGGATACTTCCTAAGATGATCCCCAACGCAATCCCGATAAAGATGGTGATCAGGTTCGGCTCGTTCAAACGCTTCATGGAATTACCTAAAATAGCGCTCACCTTGTCGACCGCCAGTTCACTCCCGACAACCGTCACCCGGTCGCCCACCTGCAATTGCAAATGCTGTGTCGCCACCAGTTCAAGTCCGGCACGGTTGACACGCGTCACGTTGATGCCATGCAGACGGCGCAACTGCAAATCTCCCAACCGACGTCCCGTCAGTTCCGGCCTTGTCACCAGGATGCGACGGCTGACGAACTGGCTCTCCGCCGGGATCCATTGCTTCCGGTCCATCTGGATTTCTTCTCCGATAAATGTTTTAATTGTTTCTGCGTCATGCTCGGTCGTGATGACGAAGATTTTATCGTCTTCCTGCAAAACAGTGTTTCCGGCTACGATTTCGACTTTATTGGTCGCTTTACGCCAAATACGCGAGATGACAAACTCGCGATGTTCCAACAATGCCGCCAACTCCATCACCTTTTTCTTAAACACTGCCGGGTTCTTGACAATCAACGAGACAGGAATGGCTTCCGCATGTGTGTCATTTTCAGCATCCAGTTTCTTTGCCTCATCGTCAAAACCGACATGAAACACATAGCGGATAAACAGCATCGCCAAGATGATCCCGATCACGCCTAATGGATAGGCTACGGCATAACCCAACGCAATGCTTTCGTCCGCACTACCCGTCATATCCGTATAAGCCTGTTGGGCTGCACCGAGTCCCGGCGTATTGGTGACCGCTCCGGACAAGATTCCGACCATTATCGGGATCGGAATACCTGCCACAAAATGTATCACCAAAGCCGTGGCTACGCCTAAAAAAACTATGCCGCAAGCCAACCCGTTCAGTGTCATTCCGCCTCGCTTGAACGAAGAGAAAAATCCCGGACCGACTTGCATTCCTACTGAATAAACAAATAAGATCAATCCAAATTCCTGAAAGAAATGAATAACGGCAGGATTGATACTGAAGCCGAAATGCCCGAGCATGATCCCGACAAACAATACCCACGTAACCCCCAGCGAGATACCGAAAACCTTGATTTTGCCTAACTGGATACCGGCCGCAACCGTAAACGCGAGCAACAGAAGGGAATGGCCTATCCCTTCGCCCCATAATAATTCCTTAATCCATTCCATGATATCCTATCGGTCTTTACGGTAAACAGGAGAAACATCGAAAGCATAGAACGTATCCCGGATATGCCCGATACATTCCGGACAAAGACAATTCTTATAACAAACCTTGATAAAGGTTTTCTGATACCGGTCCAAACCCGTAGCCGCAAAGTCACCCGACAACAAGTCTATATCGTCGGAGAACTTTGCACCACAACGCAGGCAAAGCTTTTCCATTTTTTTACTCTTTATATTAGAAACTTTTTCGAACCGCTTTCCTAACCCACGAGGAAAAACAGCCTTTAACGAACGGCAGGTCTTCTGACTGACTCCCATCCTGAAGCCTTCCCGGTTTATAACTTATAGACCAGTGGCAATAGTAAGTTTCAGAATGTTGAAATAGAGCTTCACAGCAGCGGGACTGTCCGGGATTTTCACCCGATTCCCTTTTAATCCGTATCATCCGATTTGATAATACAGAACCTATTCGGGGGCAAATTTAGACAAAAAAACAGAGTTTGTATCCCTTTCTCTTGTTATTTTTTTCACGTTAACATATCCTTTTTATACTTTTCCCGTTATATACAGAGAGTTATATGCATATCTACACTTTTGGAAAACTTAAAAACGTCTCAAAACAGAAAAGTTTTCCAAAAGCACAAAATTGATGTCTGTATATCAGCAGATTGACATATTTTAACTACACAAAAGTTTTCCAAAAAGTTCACCATATCATTATACTCTATACTTTTGCAGGCATAAAAAAACACATAAATTTCTATAATAGAGCCATCATGATTCAGACTGTTATCAAACGCGACGGACGTATCGTCGGATTCAATGAAGAAAAAATAGCGACAGCTATCCGTAAAGCGATGTTACACACAGAAACCGGAGAAGACCGGGAGTTGATTCGCCAGATCACCGATCATATTTCTTTCAAAGGCGACACTCAAATGACCGTCGAAGCCATCCAGGACGCCGTCGAACTGGAACTGATGAACAGCAGCCGCAAGGACGTAGCGCAGAAATACATTGCTTACCGTAACCAGCGCAGTATTGCCCGCAAAGCCAAGACGCGCGATATGTTTCTGGAGATCATCAACATCAAATCCAACGACATCACCCGTGAAAATGCCAATATGAATGCAGATACCCCTGCCGGCATGATGATGAAATTCTCCAGCGAAACGACCAAACCGTTTGTCGACGACTACCTGTTGAGCGAAGAGGTCAAAGATGCGGTGGAAAACAACTACTTGCATATTCATGATAAAGACTATTATCCAACCAAGAGCCTCACGTGCGTACAACATCCGTTGGACCGCATTCTGAAATACGGATTTTCAGCCGGACACGGTGAATCACGTCCGGCAAAACGTATCGAAACGGCCAGCATTTTAGGTTGCATCTCGCTCGAAACAGCCCAGAACGAAATGCATGGCGGCCAGGCGATCCCTGCATTCGATTTCTACCTGGCTCCTTACGTACGCAATAGTTTCATCGAGGAAATCAAGAATCTGGAAGAGCTGAACGGACAAGATTATTCGCATCTCTACCAGCAGGAGCTGGACGACTATGTGAACCGTCCGCTCGAAGGATTGAGCGGCGACGAACGTATTGTCCAACACGCGGTCAACAAGACTGTCAGCCGCGTGCACCAGTCGATGGAAGCTTTTATCCACAATATGAACACCATCCATTCCCGTGGCGGCAACCAAGTGGTTTTCAGTTCCATCAATTATGGGACGGACACTTCGGCCGAAGGACGTTGCATCATTCGCGAAATATTGAAAAGCACATACCGCGGGGTCGGTAATGGCGAAACAGCCATCTTCCCGATCCAGATATGGAAGAAGAAACGCGGAGTGAGCTATCTGCCGGAAGACCGCAACTACGATCTTTACCAACTTGCCTGCAAAGTGACGGCCCGCCGCTTTTTCCCGAACTTCCTCAACCTCGACGCGACATTCAACCAGAGCGAAGACTGGCGTGCCGACGACCCGCAACGCTATATGCATGAGGTAGCGACCATGGGATGCCGCACACGGGTATTCGAGAACCGTTTCGGCCCGAAAACATCCATTGGGCGCGGAAACCTCTCTTTCTCGACAATCAATATCGTACGCCTTGCCATCGAATGCATGCATATCGAAAACAAAGAAGAACGGATCGCCCAATTCTTTGCCAAGCTCGATCACATGTTGGATATAACCGCCCGTCAACTGCACGAGCGTATGGAATTCCAGAAAACGGCTTACGCCAAACAATTCCCGTTGCTGATGTCGTCACTTTGGCTGGGTTGCGAGAAATTGAAACCGAACGACACGATTGCCCCCGTTATCAACCAAGGCACATTAGGTATCGGCTTTATCGGTTTGGCCGAATGTCTGGTCGCCCTCACCGGCAAGCACCACGGCGAAGATGCAGCCTCGCAGGAATTAGGATTGAAGATTGTCCGATATATGCGTGACCGGGCCAATCAGTTTTCAGAAGAATATCAACACAACTATAGCATACTGGCAACGCCTGCCGAAGGTTTGTCGGGCAAGTTCACTCGCCGTGACCGTAAGAAATTCGGTTCGTTGCCCGGTATCACAGACCGTGACTACTATACGAACTCCAACCATGTCCCGGTCTACTACAAATGTAGCGCCCGCCACAAGGCGGAAGTGGAAGCTCCCTATCATGATCTGACACGCGGAGGCCATATCTTCTATGTCGAAATGGATGGAGATGCAACCCATAACCCGGAAGTGATCATGCAGGTCGTCGATATGATGGACCGTTACAATATCGGGTACGGTTCCGTCAACCACAACCGCAACCGTTGCCTCGATTGTGGTTACGAAAATGCGGTAGCCCATCTGGAAAAATGCCCGAAATGCGGCAGTACCCACCTCGATAAACTACAGCGTATCACCGGCTACCTGGTTGGCACGACTGACCGTTGGAACAATGCGAAATTGGCAGAACTGAACGATAGGGTCGTACACAATTGACAATGGACAATCATTAAAAGTTATATACAAGTGCTTTCCATCATTGATATAATAGAAGATACGACGGTCGACGGTCCGGGATTCCGGACCGCGATCTATGCGGCAGGTTGTCCGAACGCCTGTCCGGGCTGCCATAACCCCGAATCGTGGGATATAAAAAAGGGCAAACAAGTGCCGACGGAAGAAATCCTGGAAAAGGTCCTGGCTGATGATTTCGCCAATGTGACCTTCAGTGGAGGCGACCCCATGTTCCAGCCGGAAGGCTTCACCGAACTGGCACAGGCGATCAAAGAAAAAAGCCGGAAAAACATCTGGTGTTATACCGGCTATACCTTCGAGCGTCTCCTGAACAACCCGAAGCAGGCAGAGCTGCTCAAATACATCGACGTGCTGGTAGACGGCAAATTCAAACAATCCCTACGCGACGAAAGTCTACTCTTCCGTGGCAGCAGCAACCAACGCCTGATAGATGTCAAAGCCTCCTTAAAGGCCCATAAAACAATTTGCCTGGAACTGAATTATGATTTATAAATTCTTTACCATTCGATGAATTTGCCACGTTGGCGGCGTTTCTCAAGTTCTTCCTCGAGATAACGTTGCCGATCCTTGGCAATGTAGCGGCGGGCGAAAATATTCGGGACGGCAACCCCCAAAGAGATACACAGAATAATCAAAGCCGAATTGATCCCGTTGGCGAAAGCATTGGTCACCTCGCCAATCACCCCATGCAGGTTGATAAACGCAAGCAACGAACGATACATCAAAACTCCCGGAATCATCGGGATTACAGACGGGATCGTCAGCACGTGGTTGGGGACATCGAACCAATGGACCGCCTTGACAGCAATCAAGCTCACGACAAAACTGCCCATAAACGAACCGATCACCGGACCGTATCCCAACTCGAAGTTCACGAAATTACGGGTACACACAGCAATGATTCCCCCTAAGGCTACTACCCACAGCAGGCGGCGCTGGATATTAAAGATCATCGAAAAACCCATGGCTGCGATGGCTGCCGCAATAGCATAAATATAATACGAGTCGTGCGGAACCATGCTCAATTCGCTGAACTTATGGTCGATCTCAACATCGTTCATCACCAGTACACGCATGGCAAAAGCGATCCCGAACGTCATCGCCCCGACCATCATCACCGTATTGGCCGCCCGAGTAATCCCGACAAGCAGATGATTATCGATCATATCATCCACAAAATTGATCAACGGTACCCCCGGAACGATAAACAAGGCACAAGCCAGCAACGGATGGTAGGATGTGGACGACAGCCCTGAAAAAGAAGAAGCATACGCCAGACATGTCGAGACAAAGGCTGCAATCGCAATGCTCATATACACGTTAATCCCGAATTCGATACAACGCGCCCGGACACGGAATCCGACAAACGCACAAATAGAAGCAAACAAAAACGCGATCCAGTCACAGCCGAACAACTTACAGAACCCCCCACAAGCAAATCCGGCACCGATCGCAACCAGATAAGGCGTATAATTACGAGGTCTATGTGCAATCCGTTCAAGCTCTTCCCCATACTGGTCCAGCGAATAGTCCTGTTCGATCGCCTTCCACGACAAATGGCTGACTTCCGTAATGGTCGTCATGTTGATGCCATGCTTCTCACACTTCTGAAATTTGGAAAAGGAATGCGTCTCGTCACTCACATTCACCATAATCATCGTCCATCTGATATCCAGATGGAGTTTTTCTTCCGGGATCCCCATAAAAGCAGCCACACGCTTCATGTTCCGTTCGATGCGGTTCGTGTCGGCGGCACTCTCCATCAGTAATTTTCCCGTACGGAGCAACAAGTCCAGTTTTCTCCGTAATAACAAAACCTCCCGGTCAGTCATAATCTCTTTTTCCATTCTTTTTGCCTTTCTCTATTAAATGCGGGTACAAAAGTAAGAAGGCCTACCTTCCCAAGCAAGCCTTCCGCTAATCAATTCTATTGATTCTGTCGAATAATTCTTTTGTTCACCATGTTAGTTATTTATAATATTTAAATCGACATTCTTGATTTACAACGGCATATTACCATGCTTCTTGGGCGGGTTGCTCTGGCTTTTATTTTTAGCCATTTCAAGTGCCTGTATCAACTTGTAGCGCGTCTGACGAGGCATGATGATCTCGTCGATAAATCCCAATTCGGCAGCCCGATAAGGATTCGAGAACTGCTCGTTGTATGCCTCCATAGCCTGCACCTTCTCTTCTCCATTTGCTTTCCGGTACAGGATATTGACAGCCCCCTCAGCTCCCATCACAGCAATTTCCGCCATCGGGTAAGCCAAGTTAATGTCTGCCCCGGTCGGTTTGCTCGACATCACGATATAAGCTCCGCCATAAGCCTTCCGCGTAATCAACGTGATTTTAGGAACCGTAGCCTCGGCATAAGCATAAACAATCTTCGCGCCGTGGCGAATAATCCCGTCATGCTCCTGCCTGCAACCGGGCAAGAAACCGGGCACATCCTCGAACGTCACCAGCGGAATATTGAAACAATCGCAAAAACGAATGAAACGAGCCGCTTTGTCCGAAGCATCGATATCCAGCACGCCGGCCAGGAAAGCCGGCTGATTCGCTACTATACCAACCGACTGGCCTCCCAAGCGGGCAAAGCCGACCACCACATTCTTGGCAAAATGAGGCATCACCTCGAAAAAATAATGGTTATCAACCACCGGTTCGATCACATCCTTAATGTCATAGGGAATGTTCGGATCATCGGGAATCACCTCTTGTAACGCCTCCACTTCACGGCGGATATCATCGGAACATGGAACAGACGGCGCATCCTCCATATTGTTCGACGGCAGAAAACTCAATAACTCCCGGATACTCATCAACGTTTCCTCTTCCGTATCGCACATAAAATGCGCCACGCCGCTCTTGCTGCTATGTATATAGGCACCTCCCAATTCCTCTTTCTCCACCGTCTCGTGCGTAACGGCCTTCACTACATCCGGCCCGGTTATAAACATGTGGCTCTTCTCTTTCACCATAAAGATGAAATCGGTCAGAGCCGGCGAGTAACAAGCGCCACCGGCGCAAGGACCGAGAATAGCCGAAATCTGAGGCACCACCCCGGAAGCCATTGTATTTTGATAAAAAATCGACGCATAACCGGCCAGACTGCCAACCCCTTCCTGGATGCGTGCACCGCCTGAATCGTTCAAGGCAATCACCGGCGCACCGTTCTTAAGAGCCAATGTTTGGACTTTCACGATCTTGGCGGCATTGGTCGAACTGAGCGTTCCTCCGTAAGCGGTAAAATCATACGCGTAGACAAAAACCTGACGGCCTTCGATCTTTCCATATCCGGAAACGACGCCGTCTCCTGGAATCTTGTTTTTCTCCATACCGAAGTTCGTACACCGGTGTGTCACAAACTTATCCAGTTCCACAAACGAACCTTTGTCCAACAACATGTCGATACGTTCGCGAGCCGTCATGCGTCCCGCCTCATGTTGCTTATCAATACGAACAGTGCCACCTCCCAAAGTAGCGACCTTGTCCAATTCTTCGAATTTCTTATATATCTTTTCTTTCTGCATTTTCTTCCTGATTAATAACCTCCAATGTCATCAACACTTGATTCGCGTCCACCGTATCTCCTTCTTTCACCATAATTTCACGCACCCGGCAATCCGAACTAACCTTATAATTACTCTGCATCTTCATCGCTTCGAGCACCGCCACGATATCTCCGGCAGACAGGAAATCTCCCTCGCCCACAGGAATCTTCACAACCTTTCCGGGCATCGGCGAAACAACCTTGTCATCCTGCTTCTCTTCACTGTTTTTACGCATACGCAAGTATTTGGCTTTCGAATCGATTATGTCGACCGAATAAGAAGAGAAAAGCGTGTTAACCTGATAGTTCTTCCCTCCTTCCGAACGAATCAGTTCTGCATTATAAGAATACCCGTCATGCAAGATCGAACAAGCTCCATTTTCGGCCATCACGATATCCACTTCATAGGGTTGGCCATCTATGTCGAGCTGAACTTTGTTTCCATCCTTACCAAGCAACGACACTTCCGCCACCCGGTTCCCAATATGTATTTCCATTATAAACAGTTTTTTAAATCCTTAACACGCCTTTCTGCAATCCGAACTCACGCCAGCGACTGATCGGCCGGTTATCTACTGATGAACCCGAAGTATTCTCTTCCAGATTCATCAGGTAATCCATATAAGCAGCGATCATGGCGATATTCTCCGATTCATGCTCATCTTCGGGATTAACCGGACACTGCAGTTCTTCGCTATGCTTTTCGATAAACGACGTATCGTAAGATCCATGTACAAAATCAGGTATATCCATAATCCGCCTGAGATAACTGATATTCGTCTTCAGGCCGGTAATCTTATATTCGTGCAATACGCGTCGCATCCGTTCTATCGCATATTCGCGGTTGGTAGCCCATACGATCAGCTTACCGATCATCGGGTCGTAATAGACCGGAATTTCATACCCCTCGTAGACATAGCTGTCGATCCGCACTCCGATCCCGTTCGGTTCAGTCAGTTGACGAATAACTCCTGGTGATGGCATAAAATTATTGCCCGTATCTTCGGCACAAATACGGCATTCGATGGCATGTCCACGCTGCGCGACATCTTCCTGCCGGATATGCAACGGTTGGTTGTCAGCTATACGGAGTTGCTCCTTTACCAAATCGAGCCCCAACACCTCCTCGGTGATCGGATGCTCTACCTGTAAACGGGTATTCATTTCGAGAAAATAAAAATTACGATGTTTATCGACCAGAAATTCGATCGTCCCGGCACCGGTATAGTTGACCGCTTTGGCTGCCGCTACCGCCTTCTCTCCCATCTCCTTCCGTAGTTCTGACGTGATGAACGGAGACGGGCTCTCTTCGACAATTTTCTGGTTACGTCGCTGAACGGAACATTCACGTTCACAAAGATGGATCACATTCCCGTAATTGTCACCCAAAATCTGAAATTCGATATGATGCGGCTCTTCCACGAATTTTTCCAGATAAACCGTATCATCGCCAAAAGAGGAGAGCGACTCCGAGCGAGCAGCATTGTAAGCCTCTTCCACCTCTTCTTCCTTGTGGATCAAGCGCATTCCTTTCCCGCCACCTCCCATCGAGGCTTTCAGCATGACCGGAAAACCGATCTCCCGGCAGATCCGGCGTGCTTCTCCGGCATCCTGCAAAGGTTGCTGCGTGCCGGGGACAACCGGTACACCGGCAGCTATCATCCGCTTGCGAGCGGATATTTTATCCCCCATAGCCTCCATCGTTTCGGCAGACGGGCCGATAAAGATGATTCCTTCTTCTTTGCATCGGCGGGCAAAATCCGCATTCTCAGACAGGAAACCATATCCGGGATGGATCGCATCGGCCTTATGCTGTTTGGTTGCCCGGATAATCTTTTCGATATCCAGGTAACTATCTTTTGACGCAGCCGGTCCTATCAGAGCCGCTTCATCTGCATAGAAAACATGACGGGCCGTCCGGTCTGCTTCCGAAAAAACAGCCACTGACCGTATTCCCATTTCGCGACAGGAGCGCATAACTCTCACAGCTATTTCGCCCCGATTCGCAATCAGAACTTTTCTTATCATATTTATTGTATTTACATTTTGCGCCCATAACCTAACCCACGAGGATATGAACCTTTAATTGAACGGCAGGTCTTCTGACTGACTCCCATCCTGAAGCCTTCCCGACTTATTATAACAAGCCAGTGGCAAAAGTAGTTCCAAGATGTTAAAACAGAGCTTCACAGCAGCGGGACTGTCCGGGATTTACACCCGATTCCCTTTTAATCCGCATTCCCGAACGGGAAATGCGAAACCTATTCGCTGGCAAATGTAACCTTTTTTCTTAATATATCCCGTTCCGAAAGAAATATTTTGTTTTCCCTCCAAAAAACAATTAATTAATGTTGTTTATTTTTTCAAACGAACAATTTACATACTTTTGCAATGGATTAAGGTGAACCGCCAGTGGAACAAGTGGCTTTTTCCAAATGGGGTTGCAAAACTTTTCAAATTACATATTATATTTATGTCTGCTATTCAATTCCTTCGTTGCAATAAATCAGCAGGATGGAAAGCCGGATTGGCACTTTTGTTGATACTCGGCTCATATGCTTTCTATAGTTTCCTGCTTTCGCCTACCCGTATCGCACTGGTGAACTTTCCGTCATATAAGGTATCCAATATCGTCTTGTCAACCGACAGCCGCCTGATACAAGTCGACGAAGTGACTGCCGAACAAGCATCGTCACTGAAAAATTATGACGCGATTCTTTTGTTCGGTCCGGGATTACGCCTGACAAACGAACAAATAAACAATATAGAAAAAGCAGGAAAGAAAGGAACTACCGTCTACACGTTCGGGTTCACATCCGGGCTAATCGCCAACCAGCATGTAGACAGCCTGCAACAAAAACAACTCGACACCTATTACAACAACCGCAGCAAGTCGAATTTCCGCAATATGCTATACTATATACGTAGCACATTCGATAAACATAAACTGTTCAAACCGGAAGTAAATGCCCCCCAGATCATTCCTTCCAATATTTTCTTCTATCTGGAAGACGGGGTATTTTACCAGACAGCAGATGAACTGACCGAATATCTACACACAAAAAACATATACAAAGAAGGAGCTCCCCGTATTGCTTTTGTCTCCGGCACGACCTCGCCTCTGGAGGGGAATCGCAGATATTTAGACAGCATGATCGTTCATTTATCAGCTGCCGGATTCAATGTTTATCCCCTCTCCTCTGCTACCAAACGACAAGAAATGATGGAAAGCGTACACCCTGATGCCGTCGTCTATTTGCCGATGGGACGGCTGGGAGGGGACAAGGCCGTTAAATGGCTGACCGAGAACAATATTCCACTATTCTGTCCGCTTACCATCATGCAAAGCAAGGAAGAATGGGAGGATGAAAGCAACAACAAAGGGGTTACGGGCGGTTATCTGGCTGCCCGCATCGTGTTGCCGGAGATAGACGGCTCCATCGACCCGTTGGTTATCTCCACACAAAACAAACATGAAAATGGCTATTTCATATTTGACGGGGAAACGGAACGGCTTGAGAACTTCGCACAAAATGTAAAAAACTACATGCAATTGCGAAAGATACCGAATAAAGATAAACGCATTGCTATCTGCTATTTCAAAGGGGCCGGACAAAGCGCTCTCGTTGCCGCCGGCCTGGAAGTGGCCCCCTCTTTATACGAGCTGTTGAAACGGCTGAGACAGGAAGGCTATTCGGTTACCGGCCTGCCGGATACGTTCGAAGCCTTCAACCGGCTGCTGCAACAACAGGCTCCGGTACTGGGCGCTTATGCCAAAGGCGCACAAGCCGACTTCATGCAAAACGGCAATCCTGTATGGATACCTAAATCCGATTACGAAAAATGGGCCGGAGAAGTAATCATGCCAAGCAAATACCAAGAAGTGGTCGATAAATACGGAGAGGCACCGGGTAATTATCTGAGTGAGGAACATGAGGGAGAACCTTCGATCGCCATCGCCTGCCTTCGCTTCGGCAATGTTGCCTTGTTCCCACAACCGCACGCAGCCGAGGGAGACAATGAATTCCGAATTGTACATGGAGCAAGCGTAGCACCGCCTCACGCCTATATCGCCCCTTATCTATGGGTCCAAAAAGGGTTTAAAGCGGATGCTCTGATCCATTTCGGTACACACGGCAGTCTGGAATTTACACCTGGCAAACAGGTCGGATTGTCCAAAAAAGATTGGCCGGACTGTTTGATCGGCAGCCTTCCGCATTTCTACTACTATAGTATCGGGAATGTCGGCGAAGGGATCATAGCCAAACGGCGTACGCATGCAGCCCTGATCTCTTACCTGACGCCTCCTTTCATGGAAAGTCGGACACGTGGCCAATTCTCCGACTTGTTTAAAGAAATAGACAGCTGGCACAACGCACCGGAAGAACGGCAACCTGAACTTTCCAAAAAGATAAAAACAATCGCTCTCAATATGGGATTACATCGGGATTTGCAATTAGACAGCATCTCGAACCAGCCATTCACCGCTGAAGAAATCGAACGCATTGAGAACTATGCAGAAGAGATAGCCAACGAGAAAATGACCGGGCGACTTTATACCTCGGGACAATCATTCAGCCCGGAAGAGATCGAGTCGACCGTCATTGCCATGTGCGCAGATCCGATCGCCTACAGCCAGGCGCGTCTTGACGAGTCAAACAAAAAGATCACCCGAGAACAATTGGAGAGTAATGCTTTCATCTCCCGCCACTATCTGGCGCCGGTCAAGGAAAAGTTACATCGGCTGCTCACCTCGCCACAAGCAAACACAGACCATCTGCGACAAGAGATCGCATTCCTCAGCCGTGCCGGCCTTATGAAGGATCCTGCAGAAAGTTACGAAAATGTCCTGAACTATCGGAATCTCCTGGCTGCTTCTCCCAAAATGGAACAGCAAGCGATCCTTCATGCCTTGAATGGCGGTTATATCGCACCAACCCCTGGCGGAGATGTCGTTCTGGCTCCTAATACGTTGCCAACCGGACGTAACATGTATTCCATCAATGCAGAAGCGACCCCGAGCACACGTGCCTGGGATAATGGGAAAAACTTGGTGGAAATGACACTCCGGCAATATTTTGCCAAACATAACGCCTATCCGCGCAAAGTCAGCTATACTTTCTGGGCAGGTGAATTTATCGAAACAGAAGGAGCCACTTTCGCTCAAGCTCTCTATATGTTGGGAGTCGAGCCGGTGCGCGATGGCATGGGACGTGTCGTCGATCTACGCCTGATTCCTTCCAAAGAACTCGGACGGCCACGAATAGATATTGTCGTACAAACGTCCGGACAACTGCGCGACCTTGCCGCCTCACGTCTTGCTATGCTGACAAATGCGATCAAACTGGCTACCCAATCAGAAAATGACGAATTCGGCAATTATGTTGCCGAAGGGACAGTCGAATCGGAAAAATTATTGGTTGAAAAAGGTTTATCGCCTAAAGAAGCACGTGAACTATCTACCATGCGTATTTTTGGAGGAGTGAACGGCAGTTATGGCACCGGTATCATGGGGTTGGTGGAAAAAGGAGACGCCTGGGACAGTGAAAAACAAATTGCCGAAACCTATCTCAATAATATGGGAGCCATTTATGGTGACCCCGACAAGTGGGGGTCAATGGTGAAAGATCTCTTCGAAATAACTCTCCAACGAACGGATATTGTCATACAACCTCGACAAAGCAATACCTGGGGAGCTTTGAGCCTCGATCATATGTATGAATTTATGGGAGGTTTGACTCTTTCTGTCCGTAACGTTACGGGGAAAGAACCGGAAGCCTATCTTTCTGATTACCGGAACCGCCACAAAATACGGATGCAGAATCTAAAAGAGGCGATCGGCGTAGAAAGTCGTACGACACTGTTGAACCCAGAATATATAAAGGAGAAGATGAAAGGCGGCGCCACTTCAGCCGGGACATTCGCCAAAACACTCCGAAACACATACGGCTGGAACATCATGAAGCCTACAACAATCGACAAGGAACTGTGGGACGACCTTTACAAAGTTTACGTGAAAGACGAACTGCATCTGGGTATTCATTCTTTTTTCAAGAAGGAAAATCCGGCCGCCCTGCAGGAAATGACAGCCGTCATGCTTGAGACAGCACGCAAAGGGTACTGGAAAGCCACGGACGAACAGTTGAAAGACCTCGCGGCTTTACATATCGAACTGATCAAAGAGTTTCGTCCGGCTTGCTCCGGCTTTGTCTGTGACAATGGCAAACTGGAAGACTTTATCGCCGGTCATGCTGATGCACAGGCAACTGAGACGTATCGCCGTCAGATCAACACTGTGAAAGAGGCGCCGGTAGAGACAGGCAAATCTGTCGTTCTGAAAAAAGACCGCCTGGACCAAACACCGGAACAAGAGCAGAATGACCTCAATGGCTTTGTCGTGGCAGTCGCCGTTGTGGCTATTTTCTGTGGTATCGTATTGTTTATGAAGCGAAAAAAACGATAATCATGGAATATATTGCCGGTATATTGTTAGGATTCATCACACTAAGTTTTCTGCTGAAAATCGGATTTTATCCCTCATTCCGACAAATCGCATTGGCAGCAACAGCCTGTGCCGGATTCGTACTGCTGATCTGGAATCAGGCTGCTGAACAGTCTCGCACACAAATTGCTGACTTTCTCGCTTCTCCGAAACAGATGCAGGATGCAGCCGTATGGATCACCCTCGAGGCGATGATCATGATCGCCTTTTGCTTCGACAGTTTTGCCGGTTACCGCCACCATGACAATTTGTTCAAACGAAGTATTTCCTGTTTCTTGAATGTTTATCCGGGATTGTTGATCGGGGTCGTGCTGGGATATGCGCTTACACAAACGATCTTTGCTTTTCCGGGAACCGATTTCAGAATCGTCGCAGGCTGGTTTGCAGCCTCGGCCGGAACGGGAATCGCCTTGACCGCATGGCTTTTCCGAAAATATCTGGGCGACAAGGGTCTCAGGCTGGAATTGCTATTTACAACAAACCTGTTTATCCTGCTTATGGGTATTATAGCAACAGAAAACGGACAAACCTGTTATCAAAGTGTTTCCAATGTCGACTGGAAAACAACGGTTACCACACTTATTGTGTTTATTGCCGGCGCAGGCTTGGGATTTATATGGAAACTTATTCATAAAACAAAATTATGACATCGATATCAAATGCATTATTCTGGATTTCCAACGGATTGTTGGTACCCGTAGTCGTTCTTTTACTCTTCTTTTTCCTTCGTGCAGTCTTAATGATCGGAGGTTTCTTCGGTGAATTCTGGCAAAAGGCCAAGTTGCAACAACAGATGAATGATATACTGGAAAAACTGACTCCGGAAAATACCGAAGAGTTTTACAAGCAATTACCCGCGGATAAAAATATTCCGATCCTCCACTGCCTGCACAAACTCTATGACCACAGAGAGAACGATGCTTACTGCGAACGCTTGCTTGCCAATTACGAAGTCGACGCAGAAAAGGATTTGGGACGTTCCCGCTCTTTTGTCAAATTAGGTCCGATGCTTGGGCTGATGGGGACACTGATCCCGATGGGACCAGCTCTTGTCGGTCTTTCAACCGGAGACATTGCCTCTATGGCCTACAACATGCAAGTGGCTTTCGCCACGACTGTCGTCGGCATGGTGATAGCAGCAATCGGGGTTATCACGTTGCAAGTGAAACAACGCTGGTATGCCCGCGACATGAATGACCTGGAGTATATCTATAAAAACCTGCGCCATGAAAAGGAATAAATTGCTCCACAACGAGACGGATACAGATCCGATGGGTGTCGTTGCCAACCTTTTCGATGTGGCGATGGTTTTTGCTGTCGCTTTGATGGTGGCTCTTGTCACTCGTTTCAACATGACGGAACTCTTCTCCAAAGAGGATTTTTCCCTTGTCAAAAATCCGGGCAAAGAGAACATGGAAATTATCACGAAAGAAGGCGAGACCATCCATCGGTACACGCCTTCTGAACAACAGGAGAAATCCGGCAAGAAAGGGCGCAAAGTCGGAATCGCCTATGAACTGGAAAACGGTGAAATCATCTATGTCCCGGAATAGCCTTTTATCCGACAATCCATTTACCGCCCGGTATGAGTGAAATAATCTTGGTCGCCACAAAACAGCTAACGAATGTACATGCCGCAATGACGGGTATGGCTGCAACTGTAGGCAACGGCAAGACGGATTTGAACACCGTAACCCACAGGCCGAGCCAAAAGATATGCATCAAATACATCCCGTAGCTGAGTTTGGAGAGTTCCAGCACGAAACGCGGAGTTTCGGAAAGTTCAATGCAACTGAACATCAGGAAGGTGCCCGTTGTGAGAAGCACGCAGTTGATGGTGCAGAAAGCCCATCCTATCTCCAGTACGGGTGTCGGAAGGATTTCTCCGGGTATGGCCTGGGCATAGAACGAATAGATGGTCAAAGCTGCTCCGAGGACCATCGAAGCGGTTCCGACGATGAAACGTGTGGAGCGGTTCCAGGTCAGATGGACATGTATGTAATGTGCAAGCACGAGATAACCCAAGTAACCGGAAAAGTACCACAGCATATGGTATTCGTTCCAGAAACACTGTCCCCACACTTCTCCGAACCAACGGTTCAAGTACGGCATGCAGGTCGACAACAGGAACAAACCGATGAAGAAACGTTCTTCTTTGGCCGTCGCCTTACTCAACCAGGGCGAAACGATAGGGATGAACAAGTAAATGCTGATCAAAGGATACATGAACCACAAGTGCCCCGCCAGCGTCGGGAAGTTCAGAAATATCCGCGACAGGTCTTTGACCGAGGTCGCCCCATCGATCTGCCCCCACAACATCGGCAGGGTACTGTAGAGTATCATGAATATGAAAAAAGGCGGCAGGATGCGGATACAACGCCGGCGGTAGAATTGCCACATGGACTGTCCCTCCTTCATCGGCGCAAGGAGAAAGGCAGAGACGATTATAAACAACGGAACGGCCATACGCGAAAATCCGTCGTACATAGACACCCACAGCCGGTCTGACTCATTTGCCAAAAAGGCTTGCGGTCCCACCATGTCTGTCGAACCGGGGGCACCGTAAAAATTCTCACTGGCATGGACGACCATGACAAGGAAACACGCAAATACGCGCACATAATCCAAAAAAACTATACGTTTCATTTTTTTGCTTGATTACTATGATTAATAAGAGATTTAATTCTTTGAGGCGAAGCATGTGCTTAATAAATGCCAAAGATAGGAAAAAAGCCGGGAATCCCCTCAAAAAGGTATGAGTAGCTTGTAAAATACATCTTTGTAGGTATTGTACGGTGAAGCGGAATGATGGATATTTGCCCTCGTTATCAATTAAAAACAAATTAAGAATGAAGACTATAGGAATCTTTTACGGTTCGTCGAACGGGACAACCGAAGGTGTTGCAAAACAGATTGCAGAAAAATTGGGCGTCAAATCATCGGATATTCATGATGTCAGCCAGGCCTCTCCTGCCGATTTCGCTCCTTATGAAGTGTTGTTGTTGGGTAGTTCCACCTGGGGAGCAGGCGATCTCCAGGATGACTGGTATGATTTTCTCCCGAAAATCAAGAAATTGGATTTATCCGGCAAGCTGGTCGGACTGTTCGGCTGTGGCGATTCTTCTTCTTTCAGCGATACTTTCTGCGACGCGATCGGGACAATCTACAACGACCTGAAAGCCTCCGGTTGCAAATTCGTCGGCAGCATGGATGCCTCCGGCTACACCTACGACGATTCGACCGCTGTCATCGATGGCAAATTCGTCGGTCTCGCACTTGATGAAATGAACGAAGACGACCAGACCCCGGCACGTATAGATGCCTGGATCGAAAGCTTGAAAAACGACGGAGTGGAATAACATATCCATCTATAAACCAATCAATCCGATTTTATAGCAATAAAAAGGGCCTCTCTCACAAGAGGCCCTTTTTCCGATTTTAGTTCCGTTATCTATGCAAATTAGCAATTATGATTAAATCTGATTATTTTATTCTTTTATATCCGTAAACTGCCAGATCGCCCAGTTCCTCTTCGATACGAAGCAACTGGTTGTACTTGGCCATACGATCTGAACGGCTCAAAGAACCTGTCTTGATCTGCCCGCTGTTGGTAGCGACGGCGATATCGGCAATCGTAGCATCTTCCGTTTCGCCGGAGCGGTGGGAAGTGACGGTCGTATAGCCGTGGCGATGTGCCATTTCGATTGCATCGAGTGTTTCTGTCAGCGATCCGATCTGGTTCACCTTGATCAGGATGGAGTTGGCACAACCTTCCTGAATTCCTTTGGAGAGGAAGTCCACATTTGTAACGAACAGGTCGTCGCCCACCAACTGGCAGCGGTTACCGATCCGTTCTGTCAACTTCTTCCAGCCTTCCCAGTCATTTTCGCTCATACCGTCTTCGATAGAGTCGATCGGATATTCGTCGATCAGTTTTTCCAGATAGGCAATCTGTTCGTCTGCCGTACGTTTAACGCCTTTCGCACCTTCAAACTTGGTATAGTCGTAGACACCGTTCACATAAAATTCAGAAGAAGCACAGTCCATACCGATCTTCACATCCTGTCCGGGTACATAGCCGGCTGCTTTGATGGCAGCGATGATCGAGTTCAGAGCATCTTCCGTCCCTTCCAGGTTCGGCGCAAAACCGCCCTCATCACCTACAGCCGTGCTCAGGCCACGGTCTTTCAACACTTTTTTCAACGCATGGAACACTTCCGCCCCCATCCGCAGACCTTCTTTGAAAGAAGAAGCGCCAACCGGACGAATCATGAATTCCTGGAAAGCGATCGGAGCATCGCTGTGAGAACCTCCATTGATGATATTCATCATCGGCACAGGCATTACATAGGTGTTTGTCCCTCCGATATAACGGTACAACGGGATGTCCAGATAATTGGCTGCCGCCTTTGCCACTGCAAGAGAAACACCCAAGATCGCGTTGGCTCCTAAGTTGGATTTGGTTTTTGTTCCATCGAGTTTCAACATTGCATGGTCGATGGCCCGCTGGTTCAAAGCCGACATTCCCACTAAGGCCGGGGCAATCGTTTTATTGACGTTTTCAACCGCTTTTTGCACGCCTTTACCGCCATAACGGTTCTTATCGCCGTCACGCAATTCCAGCGCCTCATGTTCTCCGGTCGAAGCTCCCGACGGAACGGAAGCACGCCCCATTACACCTGATTCCAACCAAACATCTACTTCAACGGTAGGATTTCCTCTCGAATCGAGGATTTCACGTCCTGTAATCTTTTCTATTCTCATTTGTTTGCTATTTTAAAGTGAGGCAAAGATAGAGGACGAAAAAGGAATATAAAATCACCATAAATGACTATTTAGCAGGCCCCAAATACCTACTAATAGGTAACTTCATATTCCTTTCTTTACTGCAAGCAGAGCGGTGGTCAGCCTTTCAGCTTCGACAAAAATTTCGTTCTGTCGACGATATAGCGGATATGCGTCCCTTCGCCGATCACATCCGCCGAATCCCTGGCGACCAGCGAAAAGGTCAACTTCCGCCCGTCCACCTCGACCAGTGTCGCTTCCGCACTCACCTCCTCGCCTTCACCGGAAGGACGGACATGCGTCATGTCCATTTTAGCCCCTACGGTGGTCGATCCTTCGGGGAGTCCAGCCGCAACAGCGAGCATCGCCGCGTTTTCCATCAATGCCACCAAAGCCGGTGTTGCCAACACGGGCAGGTCTCCCGACCCCATCGCCGATGCGAAATTTTCCGGCTGTACGACAGTCCGGCTGGTATGTTTCAATCCTTTTTCCAACATAGTCACTTCTTTTTAATGGTTCTACATTCTATTGCTTTTTCACGGATTCTGACGAAATCCGCCGCCAAAAATAATGATTTTGTTTTTCAATCCGCCTTTTGTACGGACAGACTTTTTTCTTACCTTTGCCACAGTTTTGGTTTCGCGGCTCCCAATTGCTACGGGAGTGCGATAAAAAGGGAATCAGGTGCGAATCCTGAACAGACCCGCTGCTGTAAGTTCCTCCCCAAATCTTTGAATACATCGCAAGCCACTGTCCGTCACCGGATGGGAAGGCATTCAAAGACGGAACAAGTCAGAAGACCTGCCAAAAACAAACACAGTTTTAATGCTTTCGGGAAACAAAGCGGTAAAACATCGAGTCTGGTCATTCTTTATCCCCTTTTACATAAAGAAATCATTTCTCCTTGTGCGCATTCCCATAAGCAATTCATGAATCGCTATATCAAGGATTAAAATGAAAGTCTTTGTACATGTTTTTCTTTTGTTTGTCTGCCTGTCACAATTGAGCCTGACGGCACAAAACACAATTACGCTCAAAGGGAAAGTCACCGACCAGCAAAATATGCCCCTGTCGCTGGTAACGATCGCCATCGAAAATACGACCTCCGGCACTTATACGGATGACAACGGGTATTACTCCCTGAAAGTATCTCCCGGCAAACATACGTTTGTCGTCTCCTCCCTGGGATATCAAACAATCAAAACAACACTCGACCTCCAACGCGACAAAACCCTGGATTTCAAACTGGAAGAGAGTGCCGTAAACCTGAACTCGGTGGAGGTGTACGGAAAAACACAATCGCAGCAGGCCAGAGAAAGCGCTCTTTCGGTCAATGCGCTCGATGTCAAGCCTGTCATTAATTCGCTTAACAACCTGAATGAATTAGTGAATCGGACAAGCGGTGTCAAAGTACGCGAAGAAGGAGGCGTAGGTTCCGATTTCGACTTGTCGATCAACGGGCTGTCAGGTAATTCCGTCCGCTATTTCATCGACGGCGTTCCTTTGGACAGCAAGGGAAGCAATGTGACGCTTGCCAATCTGCCTGTCAACCTGATCGACCGGGTGGAGATATATAAAGGCGTAGTACCGGCCTCATTAGGTACGGACGCATTAGGCGGTGCCGTCAATATTATCACTCAGCCGAAAAAGAAAAACTTCGTAGACGCTTCCTACAGTATCGGTTCGTTCCACACACACCGTGCCGACCTGAACGCACAGTTTGTGGAACGCCACACAGGACTGATCGTACGTCCTACCATCGGCATCAACTATTCGAAAAACGACTACCGGATGAAAGACGTGCAGATGCGCAACGAGACTGGCGACCAATTTATTTACGGCAATCCCAAACGTTTCCATGACGGCTATTTTTCACTTTTGACACAGATAGAAGCCGGAATCACCGGCAAGCGCTGGGCTGACGAATTTTTCGTCTCCGCCTCCTACTCAAAAACGGACAAGGAATTGCAGACCGGTTCCGTACAGACCAAAGTCTATGGTATGGCCGAACGCAATTCGGATGCATGGAACGTTTCGGCACGTTATAACAAACAGAACTTCATAACCGAAGGCTTGACACTGAAAGCGACTTTGTCGCACACATGGGACCATTCCATTACGATCGATACGGCCTATCGGAAATATTATTGGGACGGAGGCTACATCGTGAGCCAACGCAACGAAATCAGAGGCAATGAGCCTTCCATACGCCACTATAAACGTCCTCTGACCATCGCACGGGCCAATTTGGATTACCGCCTGGGCGAACATCACGGCCTTAACCTGAATTATCATATGAACCGGACGGGAAACGACCGCTATGATGATTTGGACCAGAGCTTCGAACCATCAAATGACGCCGTGACCAAACATATTATCGGGTTGACCTACAGCCAATCGTTTTTTGACGGAAAGATGCAGAATGTATTCTTTGCCAAAGATTATGTGAACCATCCGAATATCCGGCAGACCGACCAGTCTTCTGTAACGGGATCGGACAAGGTGAAAGGTTCCACCACCAAAAACTATTTCGGCTACGGGACCGGACTGCGCTACATGTTCTTCGAACCGTTGGCGGTAAAGATTTCCTATGAACACAGTGTGCGCCTTCCTATCGCCCGCGAACTGTTGGGCAACGGGACCACCATCTATGCAAATGTGGCACTGGAACCGGAAAAGAGCAACAATGTCAATTTCGCCCTGTTCGGCACATGGCATCCTGCAGGCAGACATACCATTTATTACGAGGCAAACGGATTCCTGCGCTACGTGGACAATTACATACAGACTTCCGTTATTGAAAAAGAAGGTATGATGCAGTATGTCAACGACCCTGCCGTCCATATCAAAGGAGTGGAAGGAGAAGTTCGCTATGATTGGGACGGCCGTTTGCAACTCATGGCCAATGTCAGTTACCAGGATGCCCGCGACCAGCAAAAATACAAAGAGGACGGCAAACCTTCCGCCACATACGAAAACCACGTGCCCAACCGTCCCTGGCTGTTCGGCAGCGCAGAGGCGAGCTATACGTTCCGCAACCTTCTGCAGCAGGACAACAAACTGCGTTTAGGCTGTACGTTCCAATGGGTACATTGGTATTTCCTGACATGGGAAGCCTACGGCAACCGCGATACCAAAGCCCGTATTCCCTCGCAGCATATCTGTAATGCCAATATCACCTATTCTTGGAAGCAAGACCGTTATAACATCGCATTGGAATGTTCGAATTTCCTCGATGAAACAGCTTATGACAACTACAAGCTGCAAAAACCCGGACGCGCTTTCTTCGCAAAGTTCAGAGTCTTTATTAATTAACACTCATAATTAAAAACAAAAGAGTATGAAAAAGTTCAAATTCACATTGCTAACCTTCATCACAGCCCTGATCTCACTTGGTTTTACGGCTTGTTCTGATGATGATGATCTAAAAGACGTTTCCGTGACCGGTGTCACAATCACTCCGTCCACATTAACCTTGAAAACGGGAACCACCGGGACACTGACCGCGACTGTTGTCCCTGAAAATGCTACTGTAACGACTGTTTCCTGGAACAGTTCGGACACAAATGTCGCAACAGTAGAAAAAGGCGTTGTAACAGCTGTTTCCGAAGGATCGGCCACGATCACGGCAATAACGGACGACGGCGGATTCACGGCCACTTGCGAAGTAACCGTAACCCGTGATGCGCCGGCTTTCGACGAAAGCAAATATCACTTCGACCTTTTCCTGACCGTAGGAAAACATGGCGGCATGAGCAGCAAGAACACGACTGTTGTCAACAACGTCGACAAACTGACGGCCGACATGGGGACTATCACTATCAAAGGGGAAGGAACCGAATTGGGAGATTATTCCATGGAAAGCATCTCGAAGGGGAAATATTATTACCAAATTCCTTCAAGCAGCGACCGTTTCGTGAAATATCAGATCAAAGACAGCAAGGTGATAGAAAAAGCTTCATCACCCTTTAAGACAAATACCTACAAAGTGCGTTCCTACACCCATGCTTGGACTGACGACAACACGCTCGTCATCATGGCTGCCAGCGGCGATGCAAGTAAGATTATCTGGAGCAAGCTGAATGCCGACGATATGTCGATTATTGAAGAAGGCACCCTGGATATCCCGCTGCCGGAATCAGAAATAAAAGGAGAAGAGACGAAGAAATTCTCTACATCAGGTATCCTCACCTACAATGAAAAGGCCGGCAAATTATACTATTTCTATTACGGGAAAAACGGTGTATCCGGAAGAGGTGGCAAAACAACTACCAAATTTTACACAGCAGTCCTCGATCCATCCAGCTTGGCCGTGGAAAGCAATAAGCGCAACTCGCTTGCCGATGAAATGGCAGGAAGCGCATACGGAGAATTGATGCAAGACTGCGTAACATACGACGAAGCCGGCAACCTCTATCTGGCCGCAGCCGTTGTCAAAGACAATATAGAAGAAGGACACCTGTTGCGCATCAAGAACGGGGAAACGGATTTCGATCCCGATTACGAAGGCTATCCGAATGCAGACGGCAAACTACTCACTATCCAAAACATGGGTAACGGCAAGGCACTTGCTTATGCACGTAACGATGCTGCCGGTACGGCAATCGACAATTACAGCCACTATTACTCCATCATTGATCTTGCCACAGGCGAAAGGACACGTCTGAGCTACGATGGCAAAGAACTCGCTTACAGCGGAGGCCGCTTCTCGCAGCGTTCCGTTGTCTTCAACGAGAAAGCCTACATCGGCGTGAACACCGAAGCTGATGCCAATGCCATCATCTACATCTACGACACAAAGACCGGAACTATAGAGAAAGGTGCTGAAGTAGCCGGTGAATTCTACTTCGACATGATACGTGTGATAGAAAACGATTAATTCCGGCCCGTCGGGATCAATCGTTTCCAACAAGAAAGGGAGTGCGTCAAAAACACTCCCTTTTCTTTTTTATACAGGTAAAACGTCTGTAAGAAAAGGCTCTCTATTTTTGTCCGAAATTGACAATATCCCCTCAAAAACAGCCGTATCCGAGAAACAACTGATTGTTAGTAAGATAAAGAAAACACAGTTTGTTAAAAAATATTACCCTTAGGGGTAATTTGAATTATATGGGGTATAAAATCAAATTTTATGCGGTAGTAGTTTCGATTTGAACCAATGGGTATTAAAGCAAACTGTACAATAAGGGTTGAAATGGTAATAAGGGGGAAGGAAGCTTGACAAAGCGGTCCGGTAAAGAAATCTTCCGGCACTCCTACCTAAAAATAGGTAGGGAACTCTTTTATTATACCTACAACTCGGTATTTACAGGACTTTGCAGATATCAGAACTTTGTATTTTGAATTCTAACGTTGAAATAATAAATTACAAAAATGGATCTGTCCGACCAGAAGGTACATGCAGAAACAATGCCTGACAAACAAACCGACGAAGTATTGATGCCGGAAAACCTTTCTACCCTGACTCTTATGCTGATCAGCCTCTTTTGGATAGCTGTCATATTTATCCCGATCGTTCTGATTCGAAGAAGAGTCGTCAAAAAAGATTGGAGAAGAAGATAACAGGATTAATGTGAACAAAACCGGTTCCGGGCAGTTATTATTACCATTTTATCGATATTACTTCTTTGTTTTCGATTTATTCCCTATTTTTGTTAACGGGATGTCAAACAAAACACCCCCTTTAACCGTTATGATTATAACGAAAACACACAATAAGGACAAATGAGACGTTGGATGAAGCGAATAGGGGTTATATGCCTGATACCGGTGGTATTGGTCATCCTGATTTCAATTCTTTTATATATACCTTCTTTCCAGAACTTCGCTGTACGGTTAGCCACCCAATATGCCAGTGAGGCTACCGGTATGAATATCGGGATCGGACAGATACGTCTTTCTTTCCCGCTAAACCTGACAGTCCGGAACGTGAAGGTCATAGCCCCTCCCGACACGTTATTGTCGCTCGAAAGTTTCCAGGTCAACATCCGCCCGCTGCCGTTGCTGAAAAAAGAGGTTCTGGTGGATGCAATCGACCTGCGCGGCGTAAAAGCCAATACAGGCAACCTGATCGAGGGCATGGAGATCAAAGGAACGTTAGGAAAGCTCTATGTCAAAGCAGACCGTATAGACCTCGGGAAAGAGATTGCGCGATTGAACAAAATCGACCTTTCGGACACAGCCGTCACCCTTTTGATGAACGACACGACAACAAACAAGGATACGACATCGACGGTGGTCAACTGGAAATTGGTGTTGGAACGGATCGACTTGAACCGGGTAGCGTTCGCCATGCAGATGCCGGACGATTCGTTGCGCCTTTCGACCTATATCGACAAGGCGGGACTGACCGACGGAATGGTCGACCTCGGATCGGCACGCTACAGTGCAGCCCGTTTCCTTCTGTCCGGTTCTTCCTTGGGCTACGACGGCAACAACAGTGATCCGACACCGGGTTTCGATCCGGCACATATTGCCTTGAGTGATGTGAACATCCGGATTGATTCGCTTCTGTACGGAGGCCGGGACATCGGCGCACGGATCAAAGAGTTTTCCGCCAATGACCGTTCGGGGCTGACACTAAGTTCGCTGACCGGAGACATCAGCAGCGACAGCACGACGATACAGGTGCCGGGGCTTCTGTTGAAAACACCTTACTCGGAGCTCCGCCTGTTGGCAACCGTTCCCTGGAGTTCATTCGACAATACGCCAAGCGGAACGCTCCGCAGCCTGCTGACCGCCTCGGTAGGAAAAGAGGATGTATTCATCTTTGCCGGCACTCTCCCCGATGAGTTCAAACAAGCCTATCCGCAAAAAGAAATCAGCCTGACGGCCGGAATAGAAGGGAACCTGGCTGCTTTACGGTTGCGCCAGCTGAAAGGCGAGCTGCCCGGCGTTTTCAATATGAATATCACAGGAGAGATGAAAGCCGTGGCAGACAGTATCCGCCGTTCGGGTAAATTCGAGCTGGACGCACAGACCGGGAACCTCGATTTCGTCCTCTGCATGTTGCCCGCATCCGAACGTTCGCGCTATAACCTTCCGGTAATGGAGCTGAAAGGAGAAGCGACTTTGCAGAGCCAAGAATACCGCGCCGACCTTTTGCTCACACAAGGCGAAGGCAAGGTCGGACTGACGGCACGCTATAACCCCGCACAGGAGTCTTACCAGGCCGACCTGGAGGTCGACAGCTTGAAACCAACCGACTTTCTGCCCCAAGACTCCCTTTACCACCTGACAGCTTCGATCCGTGCTGAAGGGAAAGGGTACGACCCGTTTCACGCATCCACCTGGGCCAAATTAGACGGAAAGATCACGAATATCCAGTATGGGACATACGCCGTATCCGATGTGAAACTGGACGGTTCACTGGAAAAGAACCTGTTGAAATTCGACCTGCTCAGCCATTATCCGCTTGCGAAGATGGACCTGTCGCTGAATGCAACCCTCCTCCAAAAGAAAGTGAACGCGATGCTGATCGCCGACGTGCAAAACCTGGACCTGTACGGCATGCACTTCATGAACGACTCACTGGCTACCTCCTTCCAGCTCTTTGCCGAGGCGGAAACGGACATGGGGAAGAACAATCAGGTAGATATAACCCTTGGTAACTGGGAACTGATAAACCCGACCGGCAAGTTTCGTCCGAAAACATTGACTCTACACGCTCACAGCGATAAAGACACGACTCGCGTTTCTTTCCACGCCGGAGACCTCGGAATCGTCCTGACCGGTAATGCGGATATCGAGACGATGGCCGATAAATTCACGAATATAAACGAAGGACTCACCCGGCAGCTGGAACGCGATTCGATGATCAACATACCGGCGTTCCGTCCGCTCCTTCCGGACATGGACCTGAAGGTCACGGCCGGCAAGGATAACCCGATCTACAACATCCTGCAACAGTATTATATCACCTTTGACAACCTGGATATCGAAGCCCGCACTTCACCTGAAGAGGGTTTCTTCCTCGATGCCGATCTCTTCAACCTGATGCAGGACACGACACGGATCGACACGATCTGCCTCATCGTCCGGCAAGATTCGCTCGGCTTGCTGTACGACACGAAAGTCATCAAGACAAAATACAGAAAACAGCAACCTTTTACCGCCGGCTTGCAAGGAAAAATCCGTAATGCCTTTACCGATGCCGAACTGAAATATACCGACGGCCAGGGTAAAACCGGCATCCGTTTAGGGGCTCGTGTCGACAAGGAAAAAGAAGGATTGCGCCTGCATCTCTTCCCGGAAGATCCGATATTGGCTTTCCGTACGTTTAAGTTGAATGCCGACAATTATATCCTGTACCGCAATATAAAAGATATTGCCGCCGATGTCCGGCTGACCGGTGAGAACAATGCTTCGCTCTGGATTCATTCGCTTGCCGGAGGGGAAGGGATGGAAGAAATCCATGCCGAACTGAGCCAGATAGACCTGGATGCGATCACGAAGGGGTTTCCGGACCTTCCTGCCATGCGGGGGATGTTGAGCGCCGACTTGCAGTATGCCCCTTCGGACAGCAGCTTCATGGTGGTGGCAGACGCTCATATCGACAGCCTGTTCTACGAAGGAGGACGTGTCGGCGAACTGATGTTCAACACTGTTTATCTGCCGCTTAGCGACAAGGAACATCAGGTCGACATGCACCTTTTCCGCGACCGTAACGAGGTCGCGGCGATCAACGCCTATTACAAAATGGGGCAAACGGATTATCTGGACGGGAATATGAATATCACCGACTTGCCACTGGAGATGGTAAACCCGTTCATTCCTGACAATATGGCCAAACTGACAGGCGCCTTGCAAGGCGAGCTGGCGATAAGCGGGACCGCGTCGGCGCCTGACGTCAACGGGTATGTAAGGATGGACAGTTCGGCGGTATATGTCACGGCGGTCGGCTCTTCCTTCCGTTTCGACAAGCAAGACATCAGGATCAAGGATAATCTGATCCGTTTCGACAAATACAACATCTACGCTTCGGGAACCAATCCGTTTATAATCGACGGGACGGTCGACATTCACAATCCTTCCCGGATGATGGCAAACCTGAAGCTGACAGCCCAAAACATGCAACTGCTGAACGTGAAGCGCAACAAGGAGAGCATGGTTTACGGCAAACTGCTTGTCAACCTCAACTCGACTGTCAAAGGACCGCTCGATGCCTTGGTCATGCGAGGAGATTTACAACTGTTGGGCGGGACGAATGTCACTTACGTGATGCAGGACTCACCGCTCACGGCTCAAGACCGCCTGGCAGACCTTGTGACCTTTACCGACTTCTCCGACACGCTGATGACTCGCCGACACCGCCCGGAAGCTCCGCTGCCCATCGGCGGACTGGACATGCTGATAACCATCCGGATCGACCAGGCCGTGCGTCTGAACGCAGACATCACCCCCGACCAATCGAGCCGCGTGGAACTGGAGGGAGGTGGCGACTTGTCGTTCCAGTACACGACACAGGGTGAAATGATCCTGAACGGACGTTATACGCTCTCGGGAGGGATGGTAAAATATGCCATGCCAATTATTCCGCTCAAAGAGTTTACGATACAGGACGGAAGCTATGTCCAATGGAGCGACAACCCGATGGACCCGATGCTGAACTTGACGGCTACCGAACGAATGCGGGCCTCCGTCACGCAGGACGACGGCAGCTCACGGTTGGTCACATTCAATGTCGGCGTGGCTATCAAACAGACGCTGGAGAACCTGCAACTGCAATTCATTCTTTCCGCACCGGAAGATCAATCCATGCAGCAGGAGCTGGAAAAGATGGGCGAAGGGCAACGGTCGCAGATAGCCGTCACGATGCTTGTCACGGGAATGTACCTCAACATGAGCGATGTCGGCGGCGGGAAGAAACCGAGTCTCGACATGGGGGCCGCCCTGAACAGCTTCCTTCAAAGCGAGATCAACAATATCGCGGGCAGCGCCTTGAAGTCCGTGGATATCACATTGGGCATGGAGCAGTATGACCAGAACGGCACAGGAGCAGGCGGGGAACGGACAGACTTCTCCTTCCGCTTCGCCAAGCGGTTCTACAACGACCGGATCAGCATCATACTGGGCGGACGTGTTTCGACCGGGCAGGATGTCAACGCCGGGCAGTCGCAGCAATTCATCGACAACGTATCGATCGAATACCGTCTCGACGGCAGCGGAACCCGTTACATCAAGCTCTTCCACGACAAGAACTACGAGAGCCTGCTGGAAGGCGAGATCACAGAAACAGGTGCCGGTATCGTCCTGCGCAGAAAGATGCTTCACCTCCGTGAACTCTTCATCTTTAAGAAAAACAAACCCAAGCCGGTAACGGACGACAAACAAACAGAAGAGAAAAAATGAAACACATCAAATATATTGCATATATTTCGTTATTCCTGCTTGCTTCCTGCTCCACGACGAAGAATTTGCCGGAAGGGGAAGTTTTATATATGGGGATCAAGAAGATTGAGGTGACGAACGAGGATAAAAGCAAGGAAGGGGAAGAGGCGCTGACGGAAGTAGAGGCCGCCCTTGCCTACCCGCCCAATAACGCCTTGCTCGGAAGTTCGTCCGTCCGTATCCCTTTCCCGTTCGGACTGTGGGTGTACAATGCGTTCGTGAACAGAAAGGGGAAAGTGGGCAAATGGATTTTCAATAAATTGGCATCCAAACCTGTTTTCATCAACACGGTCAATCCGGAAGTCCGAACAAAGGTAGCCTATAACCTGCTTCGCGAATACGGCTACTTCAACGGAGCTACTTCCTATGAAGTGGAACCGGACCCCAAGAATCCGAAAAAGGCAAAGATCAACTACAAGGTGGAGATGAACAATGCCTACACATACGACAGCATCGCTTATGTCCGGCTACGGCATCGCATCGACACGCTCGTACAACGTAACATCGGCGACCGGCTTCTGCACGACGGGGATAATTTCAATGTCGTACAGCTCGAAGCCGAACGCCAACGTATCTCTTCCCTGCTCCGCAACAACGGGTATTACTATTTCCGTCCCGAATTTATCAGTTACCAGGCCGATACGATCATGAATCCGGGAAAGGTGGCGCTCCGTATCTCCACAAAGCCCGGCCTGCCCCGCACCGTGCTGCGCCCCTGGAGAATAGGCGACATATCAGTCTTTCTGAACGGCTACAACAACGAGCCGCCGACAGATTCCATCCGATATAAAGATATGACCATCTTTTATGAAGGAAAGCTACGTGTCCGTCCGAAGGTGTTGTACGACCGGCTGAAATTCCACACCGGCGACCTCTATTCGCAGCAACAACAGGAAAAGACGCAGACCGGCTTCTCCCGTCTCGGCATTTTCCGCTATTCGGAAATGCAATATATCCCCAAGGATACCGCCCGCCGTTGCGATACGTTGAACTTGCAGATCAACACCGTTTACGATCTTCCTCTGGATGGCGAGCTGGAACTGAACGTGACCACCAAGAGCAATGACCAGACAGGGCCGGGGGCCATTTTCAGCGTGACCAAACGTAATGTATTCGGAGGAGGAGAGACATTCGGCGTCAGTATGCGCGGTTCCTACGAATGGCAGACCGGCAAACGGGTTTCAGGCAGCAGTTCGACGATCAACAGCTGGGAGTTCGGCATCAGCGGCACGCTGACTTTTCCGCAGGTACTTTTTCCCAGCCTGATAAAAAACGATACGAAATATCCTTCCAGTACCTCTTTCCGTATCTATGCGGACCAGTTGAACCGTGCCAAATTTTTCAAGATGCTGGCTTTCGGCGGAAGCGCCTCGTATGAGTTCCAGCCTTCGGCGACCAGCCACCATTCGGTGATGCCTTTCAAGCTGACCTACTCGCTGTTGCAACACCGGACACCTGAATTCGACTCTATCGTAGGTGTCAACAAAGCATTAGGGCGAAGCCTCGAAGACCAGTTCATCCCTTCTATGGGATACACCTATACGTACGACGATTCTCCTATCACTACCAAAAAGAACCACCTTTGGTGGCAATCTTCCTTCACGCAGGCAGGGCTTATCCTCGACGCGGCTTATGCAATCGCCGGGAAGGACTTCAACAAAAGAGATAAGAAACTGTTTGGGAATAAGTTCGCCCAGTTTGCCAAACTGACGAGCGAAATACGGTACAACTATTCTCTCGGAAAGGAACAACACCTGGTCGGGCGCCTGATGGCCGGAGTCGCATACAGCTATGGCAATTCAATCACGACACCTTACAGCGAACAGTTCTATATCGGTGGCGCCAACAGTATCCGGGCTTTCACGATCCGAAGCATCGGGCCGGGCAGCTACCGTCCTACCGACTCAAAATACGGCTATCTGGACCAGACCGGCGACATCAAGTTCGAAGCCAATCTGGAATACCGTTTCCCTATCTTAGGCGACCTGCACGGAGCGACCTTCCTCGATGCCGGCAATGTCTGGCTGCTACGCTACGATGAAAGCCGCCCCGGCGGACAGTTGAAATGGGGCCGTTTCCTGAAAGACTTGGCTTTAGGCACAGGTGTCGGACTACGCTACGACCTGACCTTCCTCGTCATCCGCCTGGATTGGGGAATCGGCCTGCACGTTCCGTACGACACGGGGAAAAAAGGCTATTACAATATTCCGGACTTCAAAGACGGCATGGGTGTGCACTTGGCAATTGGATATCCGTTCTGATAATCAGACAATATTCTATTTTTATCTCCGTTATAAAAATATCAATAATCTAAAGAGAGTTATGAATACAAGGAAGGTTTTTTTATCCATCATTTTTGCACTTCTCCTTATTCCCCTTCAAGCACAATGGTTAATTGGTGGGAAAATTGGATTAAATGCAGCAACTATGAATTTACCAGGAGAAGGCAAAAACCCTTCTTATGGCCATATCGGTGTAACCGGAGGTTTTATCAGTGAATATCAATTCAATACGCACTTCAGTTTGTTATCTGAACTACTATACATGAAGCAGGGATTTAGTGACAAGATCATGATATATGAAACACCAAATGATATTAACTCATTAAAATATGACATGTCTTTCCATTGTCTTGAAATTCCTATCTTAGCTAAGTTCAAACACAAAACAGGACTGAATTTTCAAGTTGGACCACAAATCGGATTGTTATTCAAACAAAAAATAGAGTTGGACAAGGAAACTCAAATCCAGTCCGGAAACAAACGCCCCGTTAATGTAAGCATGGTCGTGGGAATAGGATATGACACCGCATACAATTTATCATTTGATTTGAGATACCAATTGGGATTAACAAGTATGTATAAAGAAAACAATGGATTCCAATGTCGCTCTTTTTATTTTGGAATTGGTTATAAATTCAAATTATAAAAAAGGCGCATCCGAATGGAACTTCGGACACGCCTTCCTGCTATTACAGCATGACAATATATTTGATCTTGAGAATTAAAAAGGCTTTTGGTTTATTACTGCGTTTATGTTATTTATCAGTCTTTAATGCTACCGGTTTGAATAAGAAGACAAAAAGGATCAATAATATGAACGAGAACAAGGTCGAGATGGCAAAGACGACAGGCCAGTCACATTTATCTCCGTCACGGAAAAGGCCGATCAGCCATCCGTTCCAAAGCGTCCCGATCAAGAAGCCGATACCCCATACCAGGAAAAAGAGCAGGCCTTGTGCCTGTGCCTTCATTTCTTTGGGTGCCACATTATCTGTATAAACCTGGCCACCGACAAAGAAAAGGCCGAAGATCAACCCGTGTACGATAATTCCGATATAATAGAACCATTGCAGGCCCGTTTCCGCACCGATATAGAACGAAGCATACCGGACCACGAGGGCTATCATACCGAAGATCAAGGTATTCTTGATCCCGGACTTTATCAGAATCGAAGTGGTGATAACCAGGAAAAACATTTCGGCCAACTGTCCGAGGTTCAGCGTCACCGTTATATTCTGCACATGCTCGTCGGCAAGAATCATCGACCCGTATACATGATACAGGTTGAACGGGATAATAGCCAAGAACGTCAGGATCATAAAAACCCGGTAGTTCTTATCCTTCATCAGGGAGAAAGCGCTGAAGCCTGTTATATCCATCACCGAGATGCCGGCTTTCTTATCTACAGAAGGCGGCGTGTGCGGCAATCGCAAGTTCAGAAGTGCAGCCACGAAACAGACGGCGGCGCCGCAATACATCGGCAGGTTCGTATCGTCGAATGCAGACAAATGCATCACATGAAGGGCGATCACGCTAAAGATGCCGGAAGCGACCCATCCCACCGAACCGAACATACGGATACGCGGGAACTGTTCAGAAGGCGTATGGCTCATGGCGATCGTACTGGTCAGGCTCTGTGTTGGCATATGGCAAAGCATCGCCAACACGACACATGTCATAAGCGGGACAAATGAAGTCTGCTGAGCTGCCAGGAGCAAAAAGGCACCTGTCAGTATATTCAATACGGCCAATATCTTTTCGGCAGCAAAATAGCGGTCGGCAATCGCACCGATAAAAGAGGATGCCATCGCACCGATAGCCATCGCACTCAACACCAGTGAGACCTGATACACTTCCAATTTAAGCGTATGGGAAAGATAAGCGGCTAAAGGAACCCACCAGACTGCACTCAGCATATACTGCATAAACATCATGGTGCAAAGTTGAACATTCGTTCCGATTCCTTGTTTTCTTGTTGTAAGAGTGTTCATATTATAATTAGAATAAAAGGTTTTTATTACCTGTGTTTCACATGGTGCAAAAGTATCGATTCCCTGATGCCGGTTTGTTCGACCTTGTTGCAATCTTTCCCGTATTCTTCTCTTTCTCTGCTGTTATCACCCTTATTGAGATGATTTATGAAATCCGTGATACAATAAAAGGAAATCCATAATGCATTTTTCAGTATCTTTCGCCCATAATAGCAAAGTCATATATGAAACATCTGAAGTTGATCTTATCCATCCTATTCATATTTTGTCTCACCCGGGCATATGCTGACGACAGCAATTACCTTTTCCGACACTACCAGGTCGAAAACGGGCTCAGCGACAACATGGCCACTTGTTGCGTGCAGGACAAGAAAGGATATATATGGATCGGGACGCGAGACGGTCTGAACCGCTTCGACGGCTATACGTTCAAAGTGTTCCGCAACGACCCCGACGAAGCCGAAACATTGGGAAGCAACTGGATCACATGCCTGGGCAGCGACATGGACGGCAACCTGATCCGGTTCAATACGGAGGACAGCCAATTCCGCATCTTTGCTCCGGAAGAGAACCAAAACTATACCTCTTTTTGCATTACCCGCGAAAACGACATCTGGATCGGGAGTTCTGATGGAATGATCTCTTTGCTGAATCCGGAAGACGGGACAACGGAATCCTATAATGTATTCGCCCATTCATCTTCGAACAGCCCGCGGAAGCTCTCCATGTTGTACCCTTCTCCTACGACCGACCGCATTTACATCGCTTTCGAGCATGATGACGTGAAGATATTCGATCCGGCGACACGCGACTACCAGGATCTGAACATCCAAAAGCTCAACCAGCTTACGATCCTGATCAACAGCTTCCTCGAAAAAGACAAGGACGAACTGTGGATCGGGACGGATTCCGGGTTGTTTATCTATCAGATCAACACCGGCGAATGTATCCGTATCCGGCAAGACCCGTTGGACCCGTATGCCTTATCGAGCCATTTTATCTCGGCATTCTGCCGGGACAGGGAAAACGGCATCTGGATTTGTTTCCACCAGAACGGACTCAACTACTATTCTCCTTTCCGCCCTTTCCATGTGCATTATCCCTGGGACGGGCAGCATTCGATGAAAGGAGAAGTGATCCGCGATATCTGCACCGATATATACGGTAATATATGGGTCGGGACGGAAGATGCGGGTATCAACTGTCTGGAAAAGAAAACCGGGACATTCACCAACTACCAACCGGTTCCGGGAGAAAACGGCTTGTCGCACACCAATATCCGAGGCTTGGCTGCATCAGGCGACCGGCTTTGGATCGGCCATGTCATCCACGGCATCGACCTGATGGATATCAAAACGAGGAAAGTGATCAAACATTATAACCTGCTGAAAGATTCGCTGACGGTAAAGAACAGCACCGTCCGCTGCATCAAGGTATTGCAGGAGGGACAAGTCTATGTCGGGACCGACGACGGCATCTACAAATATGACTTCCTGAACGATCGTTTCCTATATGCTCCGCAATTTCCCCCTTTCGCGGTGAACTGCATCTACGAGGACCGCCTGGGAAGAATCTGGACCGGCATGTTCAACCGCAGTTTCTATTACAATCCGATCAGCAATACCGGCATGTATCTGCCGTACGACAAGCTGAACACCCAACGTCACAATTTTGTCAACGACGCTTGCGAGGACAAAGACGGCAATATGTGGTTCGCTACCGTAGAAGGGGTTATCAAATATGACTTCCAGACCGGCGAGTCCCTGCATTACACCGTAAAAAACGGCATGCCGAGCAACGTTGCCTTCCGCATCTTGCCCGACGAAAACGAAAACTTGTGGATCAGCACAGCCAACGGGCTGGTCAGCCTGGAGACCGGAACGGGTAAGATCACGACCTACACGGAATCCCACGGGCTTATCACCCGCCAGTTCAACGACAACTCCGCCTTCAAAGACAATGAAGGGACTTTCTATTTCGGTTCGGTCAAGGGCTTTATCCATTTCAAACCATCCGAAGTTATCCCGACAGCCGAAAAGATGAACGTTCACTTAGGAAGCCTCGAAATCCAGAAAGAGGCCGGAGAGAAACGCATCATCAACTGCTCGGCCGAATCGGAGACGAAAAAGCTCACGTTGACCTACAAGCAATCCACATTCAGCATCAACTTTTCCGCGCTCAACTTCATCGCCCCCAAATCTGTCCAGTATGCATACAGGATGGGGAATATGGACAAAGAATGGATTTCGATCGGAGAGCGTAATACGGTCTATTTCACTGAACTGCATCCGGGCGATTACACCTTCGAGGTACGGGCCGCCAACCTGTCGAACAATTGGAGTGACACCCCGACACGGCTGAACATCACCGTTTTGCCGCCTTGGTGGGCCTCGGACACGGCGTATGCTTCTTATATCGTCGCCATTCTCGCCATCATCGCCGGTTCATTCTGGTCCTGGCGGCAGAAAACCAAACAGGCGATGGCCTACAACATGCAGTTGTTCGAAGACCAGAAAGAGAAGGAGCTGTATCAGGCCAAAATTGATTTCTTCATCAATATCGCCCATGAGATCCGGACACCGCTCACCCTGATCAAGAACCCGCTCGAACACCTCCTGAAATCCGATAAGATCGGAGAAAAAGAGAATAAATCGCTTACGCTGATGGATAAAAACGTATCCCGCCTCCTGTCGCTGGTCAACCAGTTACTGGATTTCCGCAAAACGGAGATAGAAGGATACCGCCTCAGCTTCGTCCGGACGGAGATCGTCTCGCTCTTGACCGACACGGCCAAACGGTTCCAGGAATCGGCAACGGCACATAATCTGCTACTGAACCTCGACTTGTCGCTGCCGGAGTTGTACGTGTTCGTGGATAAAGAAGCGATCACGAAGATATTCAGCAACCTGTTTACAAACGCGATCAAATATGCATCCGGCAGTATCATCATACGCCTGCAACTTTCTCCCGATTACGAGACATTCACGATCGACTTTATCAACGATGGCACTCCTATCCCTGTAGAATTAAAGGAAAAAATATTCGAACCTTTCTACCGGGTGGAAGGCGACGCCATGGGTAAACCGGGGACAGGGCTTGGATTACCCTTGGCGCGTTCACTGGCTGAGATGCACCACGGCAGCTTGCTGTTGGAGACTTTTGCCGACAGCCCGTCCATGACTATGTTCCGCCTGACCTTGCCCGTCAAGCTACCCGAATCCATCAAGCAAACAGAAGAAGAGGCTATGGCACAGGCCGTACCTCAGAAAACAGAGTTCGTCCACGATGAATCGCGCCCGACGATCCTGATTGTCGAAGACAACAAGGAAATGGCCGTTTTCATTGCCGATGAAGTCAACCAGTTATATAATGTAGAGATAGCCGGAAACGGAGCCGAAGCAATCACGCTGTTAAAGAAACGCAGCTTTCAACTGATCATCAGCGACGTGATGATGCCTGTCATGGACGGCTTCGCTCTTTTGAAAGAGGTGAAGACGGAGATCGAATTCAGCCATATCCCGGTCATCCTGCTAACGGCCAAAAACACCATGCAGTCACGTCTGGAAGGTCTGGAATTAGGAGCCGACGCTTATCTGGACAAACCCTTCTCCACCAACTTGCTGATGGCGCAGATTTCCAACCTGATCTCCAACCGCGACAATATACGTAAATTCTATTTCAACTCTCCGATAGCGAATATGAAATCGATGGCCTATACCAAAGCTGACGAAGGTTTTCTGGAAAAGCTGAACGAGATCATCAACGAGCATATCGGTAATCCGGCCTTAGATGTAAACATGATCGCAGACCTGATGCACTTGAGCCGACCGACCTTGTACCGGAAGATTCGTGCCATCTCCGATCTGACCCCTAACGAACTGATCAAGATAAGCCGCCTGAAAAAGGCAGCCGAGTTATTGATACAGGGTAATATGAAGATATACGAGATTTCGGAAGCCTGTGGTTTCAGCTCCCAGTCCTATTTCTGGTCCGCCTTCATCAAGCAGTTCGGCATGAGCCCGTCGAATTATGCGAAAGAAAATAAATAAGCCCCGGCAATATACCTATATTTATCTCGTTATAAGATAAATATATACAATCACATTCCTCTTCATGCCTGTGAAGGAACCAGGTATGAAAAAAGCCGCCTCAACCTTCGGGAAATCGAGGCGGGACGGCTGTACAATGTATATTTGAAGCAAAATCTGTTTACTTACCTTCTGCCAAAAGATGGTTTTTCAATGGATTCGTATACATTTCCAGGATTTTCGTACGCAAAAAAGCCTCATCCTTGTTCGGTAATACGATCTTATCCAACTGGCCTTGCAAATAATCTTCAAACTGCTTTTTATCTTTCAGCCCGTAATGTTCGCTAAAACGGCGTGTACCTGTCAGCATATCATAGGCAACATAGTTGCACGGGTAGAAACGGTAGTGCATGTAAATCTCCTTATCGATAATAGAAGCGATAGTGGCAATCAACTCATTCTTCTCCATATTCGGGTCCAGTTTTGCCAACTTGTCATTAATCGGGGAAGTCAGGGTGAAATGAACACGCCCCTTGTTATTCAGGATACCGGTTTCCATGCTCAACAGGTCGTCACGCTGGCTCTTCACAAAGTTCGGATCATCACGTTTCTGCTGGAATTCCTTTGCTTTCAAGAAATCGCACGGATCGAACTCATACGAGATCGCAACCGGGAAAATATTCAGTTCCATCAGGTTTGACAGGATATCCTTGTCGCCGCTCATGTTCAGCATCTTCAGGATACTGCCCTGCGTACGGTCGTCCGAATCTTTGGCACGCCCTTCACGTTGCGCGATCCAGATGGATTCTTTCGTCTCCGTGATCGTATGGCGGATATAGGCGGAAAGGACTTTGCTCACTTCCAACATCTGGCGTACGGGGACATTACGTTTCACGATGAAGCTATTGTTCAGACGGACCAGTGTTTCGATCCACGGACGGATCAGCAGGTTATTGCCTATAGCCACTTGTGTCATTCCATACCCTACATCATACAGCATGATGTTCAAGAAAGAGGCATCCAGTACAATGTCGCGGTGATTAGAAATAAAGGTACAAGGTTTCTTGTCTTTCGGCAAACGGCTACGGCCGGAAACCGTCAGGGAGAAAGTGGTTTTGTTTGCCACCATCATTACAGCTTCATACGCCAACTTTGCCTTGAAATCCTCCTTTGTCTTGAAGGAACGCATGGTTTCTGAAAACTCTTTCCAATCCACATCCGGCTTTATATACCGAAAAGCCCGCTCAAAATCTTCGTTGGCAATCAGCGATTCGATCGCGTCTTCCACCTCATCGTTATTCAGCGGGCGAATATCGTCAAAATCATTAATAGGAACTTCCATATCTTTTATAATTGACAATTGACAACGGACAATTGACAATTGGCAACCGACAATTCGTTTCTCAAATAATCGTCAATTGTCAATTATTCTTTGTCAATCAGTTAAACTCGTTTTCTATAATATCTGTCATCACCTCTTTTATATCCAGACCGGCAGCCCGTACTTGCTGCGGGATAAAACTGGTCGCCGTCATGCCGGGAGTCGTATTTATTTCGAGCAGTTTCGGCTCGCCGTCTGCCGGAATGATATAGTCCACACGGATCAACCCTTTCGCTCCCAATATGTCGTAAATCCTCGATGTCTCGCGTTGTACCTTTTCCGTCAGTTCGGCAGAAATACGAGCGGGCGTAATTTCCTGTACCTGTCCGTTATACTTGGCGTCGAAATCGAAAAACTCGTTATCCGTAACGACTTCGGTGAGCGGGAATACCACTTCCTTTTCGGCTGTCTTATAGCAACCGCATGTCACCTCGGTCCCTTCGATGAAACTTTCAATGACTACTTCCCTGCCTTCTCCGAAAGCTTTGGCTATTGCCGGCTGGATAGCCGAAGCCTCTTTCACTTTCGTTACCCCGAAGCTGCTACCGCCATCGTTCGGCTTCACAAAAACCGGAAGCCCCAAACGGCTGACTACTTCTTCGTCTGTTACAGTCTGTCCTTTAAATAAATGTATGGAATGAGCGATATTGACACCAAATCCTTTCAGATAATGATTGCAGGCATACTTGTTAAATGTAAGTGCACTGACAAACATGCCACAAGAAGAATACGGCATTCCGATCATATCGAAGTATCCCTGCAAACGTCCGTCTTCTCCCGGAGTGCCATGGATTGTGATATAGACAAAATCAAAATGTCTGACCTCGCCGTTCTCACGGAAACTAAAATCATTCTTGTCTATTGGTGCATGTTCCCCGCCGGGAAGTTTCACCGCCCATTCATCTCTTTTTACGATGGCAATATATACATTATATTTGTCTTTATCAAGAAAAGAGAAGATTCCTTCCGCACTTTTTAATGAAATAACGATTTCGGAGGAATCACCTCCGGCCACAATAGCAATGTTCTTTTTCATCATCTATAGTTCTTTAGTATTTGCATATACACGCCATTTGTCGATCAACGCAGTCATGTCGGTAGGTATTTCGGAATCAAAAAACATTTCCTCGCCCGTTGTCGGATGAACGAAGCCCAACGTCTTGGCATGGAGCGCCTGTCGCGGGCAAATGGCGAAACAGTTATCCACAAACTGTTTATATTTAGAAGAGGTTGTTCCTTTCAGAATCTCGTTTCCACCATAACGCTCATCGTTGAACAGCGTATGCCCGATATATTTCATATGGACACGTATCTGATGCGTACGCCCGGTTTCGAGGCGGCATTTCACCAATGTGACATAACCCAGACGTTCCAAAACGGAATAGTGGGTGACCGCCGTCTTGCCTTGATCTCCTTCGGGGAAAACCGTCATCTGCATGCGGTCACGAGGATTACGGCCGATATTGCCTTCGATCCGTCCTTCGTCGTCGCGTACGATACCCCATACGAGCGCCCGGTATTCACGTTTGGTCGTTTTGTGGAAAAATTGCAAACTGAGGTTTGCTTTAGCTTCCGGCTTTTTAGCGACAACCAGCAGGCCGGAAGTATCTTTATCGATACGATGAACGAGTCCGAGGGCGGGATCGTTAGGATCGTATGCAGGATCATCTTTCAAATACCAGGCAAGGGCATTCACCAATGTGCCGGTATAGTTCCCATGTCCGGGATGTACGACCAATCCGGCAGGCTTATCGACCACCAGCAGATCGTCATCTTCGTATACGATTTTTATAGGAATATTTTCAGGGAGAATCTCGAATGTCCGTGGTGGCCGTGTCATCATAATCGTCACGACATCCTCCGGTTTCACCCGGTAATTACTTTT